>Ga0268298_10001220_pt1 | contig 30767 bp, 15 predicted proteins | sample WWTPWeurt_MetaG_FD_194462 | JGI IMG/M metagenome (GOLD analysis project Ga0268298, IMG submission 194462) | Activated sludge microbial communities from WWTP in Nijmegen, Gelderland, Netherland - WWTP Weurt | ecosystem: Engineered > WWTP > Aerobic digester > Activated sludge | place... | reverse complement strand
CGTAAATGGCGACCGCATTGGCTCGCCCGCCAGTCTGGGCGTCCTGGCCGATAACGGCGGCCCCACCCAGACCTTTGCCCCGCTGAGCGGTTCCCCGGCGATCAACAACGGCGATCTGACCACCTGTCTGGCGGTCCCGATCAACCACCTCGATCAGCGCGGGTTCGACCGGATCCAGTATGGCTACTGCGATATCGGGGCGGTTGAAGTCCAGGATACGACCCCGCCGGTAACAGTGATCGACAGCGGACCCAATCCGCTGACCAATGTCGTTACGGCGACGATTGCCTTCCACGGCGCAGACAACTTCAGTCAACCGGCTTTCATCTTCTCGGCCTGCAGCCTGGATGGCGGCGCCTGGGCGGGCTGCACCAGCCCGTTTGTCTATCCGGGGCTGGCAGAGGGTTTCCATTATGTGTACATCTATTCCCAGGATGAGCTCTTCAACGACGACTTCCCGGGTGTTTTCCAGACCTGGACGGTGGACCTGACCCCGCCCGATACCCAGATTGACAGCCATCTGCCGCTGACGGGCACAACCGCCAGCCCGGAGGCCAGTTTCCTCTTCTCCAGCCCGGACCTGACGGTGGCTGCCTTTGAATGCCGCCTGGACGGCGGAGCCTACACCCCCTGTACTGGTTCGCAGAGCTACCTGGGCCTGCTGAGCAGGGTTCACACCTTTGAGGTGCGGGCCAAAGACCCGGCCGGTAATGTGGACCCGACCCCGGCGGTTTACTCCTGGATGGTCAACAACCTGATCGAAAGAGGGATTATCGAATTCCTCAACCTGCCGGCTGTGATCACCTCGACCAACGCCCCGACGCTCTTGCACGGCTATCTGGCGCCGCCCACCTCGCTGACGGCCCTGACGATGCAGGTGGGGAGCAGCACCATTCTGACCGAGACCTACCCGGCCGGGACGGTCTATGAGGAAAACTTCAGCGCAGGCTGGACGGCGCCCCAGGATGGCGCTTACCTGCTGTCGGTCTGGGCAACCGACCCGCTCAGCGGCACAGCCCTGATCACGTCGACCCTGCTGGTGGACCAGTTCCGGCCGCAGGCCGCCCTGATCACCCGCGTCTATACCAGCACCGATTACACCCCCGCGGCGGGCTTTGTCTTCAACGGCAGCGCCAGCGACGCAACCGGTGTGTACAGCGCCAGCGCTCTGCTGGAGATTGGCACCCAGGTCTGGCCGCTGGCAGTCCGCCTGGATGAGAGCGCCCGGGTGAATGGCTATGTCAACGGGCATGCCGTCTACACCGCCACCACCTGGAGCGCAGCCTACTGGCCGAAGGCGGACTTGCCCGATAACCAGCCCTCCAACCTGTACCTGAGGCTGGTGGATGCTTCGCAGATCCCGATCACGATCACGTTTCCGGTGCAGGTCGATGTGACCCCGCCGGCGCTGGGCGGGCTGACGATCCTGCTCAACGGCCAGATGGCGGTTGAGGGCCAGACCTACACCCAGACCGCCCTGGCCGCTTCGGTCCAGATCCCGGTGGTCAGCGATGGCAGCGCCGTCACGCTCTGGTATGGCTGGACGGAGACGGTCAATGCCGTGACCGCCCAGCTCAGTATGGCAGCGGACCCGGGGATCGTCAATACCCTGGATACAACCTTTGGTCTGAGTGTGGCCGACGGGGGCAAGGCGCGCTACTTCCATCTGATTGCTTCGGATGGCTATGGCAACACCAGCAGGCGCGACTTTGGACCCTTTTACCAGGATGTGCCCGGCATGCCGGATTACATCGGCCCGAGCGCCGAGGCAGCCGGCTATACCAACTGGCGCAGCGGGACAGCGGCTGTGCCGTGTACCCTGCTGGGGGTAGACCAGCGCATCCCGAGCGCCCTGCCCACTGCGAGCGCGGCGGCCGCCCTGTCTGCGGCCCAGTCGCTTTACCTGACCTGGGACGCCACCCGCCTGCATATCGTCTGGCAGGGGGCCGACTGGAATGTGGACGGCGATCTGTTTATCTATCTGGACACCCTGCCCGACCAGCCCAACCTGCCGGTGGGCAGCCAGGGGGCTTACAACCCCTACACAACCACCCTTTCCAGCACCGTCCTGCTGCTGCCGGCGCGAGAATGGTCGAGCAAGCCCAACTTTGTGGTCCCGGCCGGCGCCCCGGCGGTGGATGGGATGCACGCCGACTTTGCCATCTGGGCGAAAACCAACGATGACATTCGCCTGCTGCGCTGGGACAACACCGCAAAGCGCTGGCTGGATGACGGCAGCCTGGCAGCCCTGGGCGGGGCGGCTGTGGTGACCAATGACACCACCGACCTCCTGGCCCCGCTGGCCCTGATCGGCAGCCCGCAGAACTGGGCCGCGCCCTTCGCCGGGATTGGCCCGGCCGGGATGGGGGTGGTGGCCCTGGCGGTGGACGCCCCGGAAGGCCCGAGCGGCGGGCTGCGGGTCTGGAGCGCCCTGCCCTATGCCAACCCGGCGGACAGCGCCCGGGTGGTTTCGGGGGCGCCCGGCCCCGACCAGCCCCACCGGATGATGCTGACGAACCGTTATGTGATTCCGGTCCAGAATGGGAGCTGCTTCACGCCCGAGGTCAGTCCGAAGTTCTTCCTCTCTTCGGCGGCGGATGGGTTCGATTTCAACCGCTTTGATGACAGCATCCGGCTGGTGGTGCCCGAGCCTTCGGTCAAAACCAACGCCTGGAGCGGTCTGTACGACCCGTATGATGATCTTTACCAGGTCTGGCTGGCGGCGCAGTACTGCCCGGCCCACCCGACCTTTGGCGAATGCCGGACGGCCAAGGCCCCGGCAGCCCTGACCAACGCCGGGCTGCTGGCGGCGGCGGTTGATGCGGTTCACCCGCCCCTGCTGCCTGGGGCGCTGGTGACCTACACCCTGCACTATGTCAACCCGCAGGCTGCGCCCAGGCTCATGCCGGCATACCTGTACACCAACAACAATCTGGCCAACCCGCAGAGCGGCCTGGCCTTTGGCTCGCAGCCCTGGCAGCCGGCGGCCTGTGTGGGCTGGCTGGGGCTGACCCTTCAGCCCGGGGCCGGGCAGATTGTGTTCAGCGGCGTTGTCCAGGCCAGCGGGGTGACCACGGTAACCCTCGATATCGCCCCGTCCTACAGCCCGGGGGTGGGCTGTGCGATCGTGCAGGGCGATGGCAGTGCGCCGGCCTTCCGTCTGAACGTGAGCCACACTCCGGACGACGGCGCTCCAGGCTTTGTGGAGATCATGCCGGAGTTTGCGAGCCTGGGCTCTGGGATTGTCCAGATCCCCGGTCGGGTGACCGACCGCTCGGCGGTGGGCAGTATCACGATCGAAGTCACCACGCCTCAGGCGGTGGTGAGCACCTTCGCCTGTACGGATGCGACGCCCACGGATGGGCTTTGGAGCTGTCCGTGGAATGTCAGCGCCAGCGGTGCCCAGGTAACGGGGTCCTTCTTCAGCCTGCGGGCGCGTGCCACGGATGTCTTTGGACGCCAGAGCGCCTGGTCTGCCGCCCAGAAGGTGGTGGTGGATTTGAGCGCGCCGAGCCTGACCCTGGCAGCCCTGGACGTTGGTCCGGCGGCCTCCGGCGGGCTGGGGCCGAATGCGGCCCCGCTCCTGACGAATGCCAGCATGATTGAACTGAGCGGGCAGGTCCAGGACAATAACCTGGTGACGCTGGTGGAAGTCTGCGATGGGGCCGGGTTGAACTGCGGCAAAGCCCGCCTGAAGCTGGACCCGGCCAGCCTGCCGGTCGCGGCCCACAGTTACAGCGATGCGCCGGCCGTGCCGCTGGCGATTGGCACTGCATCTGTCTGCGGCGTTGGGACGACCGGTCTGGTGCGCACCTTCAGCGTAACCGATGTCTTCCAGATCGCCGGGTTGGAAGTGGGCCTGCGACTGGCGCACCCATACCGCAGCGACCTTTCTGCGTTTTTGAAGGGCCCGGATGGGACCCAGGTCACGCTCTTCAGTTTCAGCAAGAATGTCTTGGCCCAAAACGTCAATGCCCGCTTCAGCGGTCTGAGTTTGGGCCTGCTGAAAGACGACCTGGCCAACCAGGACCTGGCGGCCGGGTATGGGCGGAACATGTTCCGCCCGGAGACCAGCCTGAGCGTCTTTGACCGGAAGCCGGCCGCCGGCGCCTGGACGCTGACCCTCTGCGACCGGGATCCGGCCAGCGACAGCGGCCAGTTCTATGATGCCGCCCTTTACTTCCAGGCCGTCCAGCCGGCTTTGAATGTCAGCGGGCGCTGGGAATACGCCGCTGATGCCGGGCACAGTGATGGCAGGCTCTTTGCCTGGCAGGTCTTTGCGACGGATGCCGAAGGCAACCGCAGCAGCCTGCCGTACAGCCTGAGCTACCAGGTGGATAATGTCGCTCCCCTGATCACGGCGACCCTGGCGACAAAGCGGGTGTTTGTCAACACCAGCACGCTGGTTTTGAGTGGGACGGCCAAAGATGGCGCCTCGGTCAGCCGGATCTGGGTCACCCTGACCGACCCGCTGGGCGAAAGCCGGGTGGAGAGCGTGCTGGGCAGCGCGGCCGGCTGGACGTACACCTTCACGCCCGGCCTGGCGGGGGCCTATAAGCTGGCGGTTTATGCGGCCGACCCGGCCGGGAATATCAACGGCCAGGCCGGAAACGCGGCCGGCGAGTTTATCGTCACGGCTGTGCTGCCTCTGAGCATCGCCCAGACGGTGACGCCCGAGCAGAATGTCGGGGCGGGCAGTACCCTGAAGTATGTCCTGCAGGTCAACAACCCCAATCTGAGCGAGAGCGCCTTGAATGTGGTTGTCACCAGCACCCTCAGCCAGTATCTGAGCCCCTTGAGCACGGATGGGGCCAGCTTTGCCAACCACACCCTGACCTGGCCGCCGGTAACCCTGGCAGCCGGCGGGCAGATGACCCTGACCGTTTTGGCCCAGATGACCAGCAAGCTGCTGATCACTGGCACCCTGCCGGCTTCGAGCTGGGTGGATCTGCACGGCGACAGGATTGCCAGCCAGGCCGTCGCGCGAAGTACAAACTTTGGCGTGAGCCAGGCCAACCCCGCCAGCTTTGTGGTGGCAGGGGCCGCCCAGCCTCCCGCCCAGGGGCTGCTGCTGGTCAACAAGCACGTCAGCCCGGAACACTTTTTGCAGCCCGGGGTCCTGCTGACCTACCGGATCCAGATCACCAATACGGCGGCCATCACGGCCCTGCAGGTTGTGGTGACGGATTTGCTGAACCCGGCCCTGACGCCCGAGAACCTGGGCGGAGCGAGTTTCAATAATGTCAGCCGCACCCTGACCTGGCCGGCTGTCAGTCTGGCGCCCGGCAAGGGGCTGACGCTGACATTCACGGCCCGGGTAACCAGCGATAAGGCGGTGCTGGCCGGTTTGCAGGGTGTCATCCCGAACCAGGCGCTGTTTACCAGCTCGCTGGGCGGGGGGACCTCCAGCCCGGCCTGGGCCCTGCCGCCCTACCGGCTGTTCTTGCCGGCGCTCAAGAAGACCCCGGGGGTTGTCCTGGATGTGGGTGAGCCAAAAGGCCGCCAGCGGAATCCTGGTCCGTGAGGGATGGGGAATTCAGCCCCGCCAGGCGCTTGCATGTACTGAGGCTGGGGTTTCAACCCCAGCCGTCCCCGCCCCACCATCACCTCGCGGGTGGAAAATCCTCCCCGCCCTGCTCACTCTGGCGACTGAAGTCGCAGCGACAGTTGCAAAGCCTGGCTGCCGGTGAGTACACCGGCCCCAGGCTGACCAGGTCACGGAGGCGCGCCGCACTTCGCTCCGCCATGCCGTTAAAGCGCGAATTTTCAGAAATGATATAATTTAACCCCAGTTCGGGTTAGTTCAAAAAGAGGTTGTTTTGGCTGTTTTTTTGGTGCCACTTAAAAAGTTAACAATCTCTTGTCCGAACAGGCGTCAAGTGAAAAAACTGGTTTGGGAGGGAATGGCATGGGGTCTGGAACTGGCTTATCACACTGTCCTAATTGTCACAATAAAATTGATGAAGCGAAGGGGATGTGCGCTCACTGTAACCTTAAGCTGAGTAGATTTGGGCTGATACCCTATCAAGCCAATAATCCGAACAAAAAATTCAACAAAAAATACAAAAAGGCCAGATCGAAAAAAGCAACTGGTTATACAGGAAAAGGCGGTCCGCTGAACGAGCTTAAGAAGATGGTGTCATTCGATGACCGCGATCTGGAGGCCAACCGCCAGGGTAAATTTTCAGGCCGGCAGCGTACCCGGCAGCGCCAATTCCTGGCTCTGTATACTGCCGGGATTGGGCTCTCAATGGGGGTGATTGGGTGTTCGTTTTCCTGGCCGAACCAAAACTCGATTTATCTGACCGTGTTTTCCGTGTTCGTAATTGTTTTGTGCGGCTGGAAAGCTTTCACCACCTGGCTCGAATTTTATTTTGCGAAGGTTCTCGCCTATCAATCCAGCGGAAAGAAACATTGGGAGGAGAAAATGGGAAAGAGAGGCATGGTACACATGATCAATTATTTTGATGCGGATACGCCCGAGAAAAAAAGTTTTGAGGTGAATGAGTTTGCTTATGCAGCACTAAGACCAGACTGGAACTACATTATTTATGCGACCTCGTTTGGCCGGTTATTATCCATTGAGCCAACCGGGCGGGTGAATAAGAATCCGAAAAATGGTGAAGGCAAAAATACTATTTATCCGACCCGGTTGAAACACTGTGGGATCAGCTTACGAGGGAGGGGTTGAACCGCCAGGACACACAATCAGATCGCAGGGGCTGCATAAGGTATAATCCAATCCAGCGATTATAGAATTTTATTAAAGTTGGAAAAGATCATGACAATCAAGAAATACAACCTGGGCGGATATTCCCTTTCGATGGTCTCTGCCGGGCAGTCTGCCGGACCGGACAGCCCGGTGGTGGTGCTGGAGACCGGCCTGGGGGTGGATGCTGAGGCCTGGAGGCCGGTCCAGGAAATCCTGAGCCGGACGCACCAGACGATCTGGTATGACCGGGCCGGGCGGGGGGCCAGCGACCCGGCGCCCAAACCGCGCAGTGCGCTGGATATGGCGGCTGACCTGCACAATCTGCTGGCGGCTGCCGGGATTACGGCCCCGCTGATCCTGGTGGGGCAGTCTTTTGGCGGGTTGATCGTCCAGCTCTACGCCGGGCTGCACCCCGGGCGGGTGGCGGGACTGGTGCTGGTGGACCCGACCCAGGCGGGGCAGTTTGAGCGGGTGGCGGCGGTGCTGCCTCCAGCGGCCGAGGGCGAATCGCAGGGGCTGGCGCGCTTCAGGCAGTTTTGGTCGCAGGATTTCCGCTTTCCGGAGAACAACCGGGAGGGGATTGATTTCCTGCTGAGTGAGAAGCAGGTGGCTCCTTACAACTGGTTTGGCGACCTGCCGGTGGTGATTCTTTCCGGCGACAGGCCGCTGCCCGAGCTGGCAGACCGCCCTGCCGAGGCCGAAAAGCTGCAGCGGGTGTGGTGGGAAATGCGCCAGGAGCTGACCGGCGTGAGCCAGAATGCCCGGCACATTGTGGTGAGCGGCAGCGGGCACTTTATCCAGGTGGACCAGCCCCAGGCTGTGGCGGATGCGGTTTACATGTTAAATGAAAAATAGGCGGTCCGACCGCCTATTTTTCATTTTATTTGGGTTCTTTTTTATCGTCTTCTTCGATGTACTGTTCCAGCAGTGAAGGGGCCTCGGGATGGTCGACGTGCAGGGCGTCGTTGTATTCGCCGGCGTGCACGGGTTCTTCAAAGCGCATCGGTTTGATCACGCCGAAAAGGGCGAACAAGCGCGAAATGGAGACCAGGACGCTGTAGCGGTATTCCTGCATGCGCAGCGACTGCCATTCAACGATGGAGGCCATGGCGCCTTCGACCCGGGCCTTGTCGCGCACGATGCGGTGGATGGTCTTGGGGTCACGCACCCCGCTGGGGGCAATGAGCATGGCATTGGCTGCCAGGGCCAGGAAAGAGAAGGAGATCAGCACGACCCAGCCGCCCTCGGCCCATTTGCCGACAATCTGGCCGACGAACACCAAAATCGCCAGCCCGGCTGCCATCGAAGCGGCCCACATTCCTATGGTGCGTTTAGAGCCTGTGAATGTCATTTGGATGTGCTTACGGATAGCCAGCCCCATGACGGTGATGGGCATAAAAACGCCTACCCCGTAAAACGGGACAGCAACCGATGTTTGACCGCGCACGATGAGCATGATGATCACCGTGACAATAAAGCTGATGGTGACCGAGCGGGTGAAGGTACCCTGTTTGTTGCGGTATACGATATATTCGGGCAGCTCGCCGATGGCGACATCCCGCCAACCCGTTGCCTGCAGATCCTGAAAGGCGGTCATGGAGGCTGCTGAGAGCAGGGCCACAGCCAGGAATTGATAGACCCAAAAGAGGATATCCCCGCTGGGAATTTGGGTAAAACCGATATAAGCCAGGTTCCCAACCAGGGTACGCCCTGCGGTTCCATCATAAACGTTGAACCGGATGGCAAAAAAGGTAAGCATAAATGTGGTCAGGCCGCCGTAAAAAAGGAAGGACGACTGGACGATGCGCCCGATGCCGGACTTGCCGCTGAAGAATTCCCAGAATTTTTTGAATTGGGGATAGCGTTTCTTGCCCCATTTTACAATGCCAGCATCTTCGTTGATCACAAACTGGATCCCATTCGACATGGCCTCCAGCCCGGAAAGGGCAACCAGACCCTTCATGGAGGCGGTTAAAAGGTGGAGAAGAGCTTGTGTCAGTGTAACTTCTGTATAAACCTCTTCAGAGGCAACAGCCGGGAAACCCTTTGCGTTGGCATAGATCAGACCACCGACCATGACCAGGGTCAGCATGATGAAGATAGCCAGGAGAGTGAAAACCACCGTGGCGCTCTCGCCGCGCCCGCGGATGGTAAGATACCAGGTGATGGCAGCCAGGGTTGCCCCGATGGCAAAATGCCAGAACCATTCGGCGCCATACTGCCCCAGCACCGAGAGGAGCTGGTCGCCGCCGGAGAGGGCCGAAACGACCACGGTAAAAATGTAATCCTGAATTAATACCACCGCAACCAGAAGCGACAAACCCGGGCTGAGGTAGCGCATGGCGGCTGTGTACGAACCGCCGCCTTCATTAAAAATGCCAAGCGAGTACATGTACAGAAAGCCAAAGACAATGTTGGCGACGCTGATCACTAATGCGGCGATATAACCCCATTCCTGCAGGCCGTAAGGGTGCAGGGCATGCATCATTTCGCCGGTGGCGTAAAAGTAAGAGGTGAAATAATCGACCCCAAAGAGAGCTACTGCCGCCAGAAGCCCGACCTGCCCGGCGCCGTGGACTTTGGCATTTTCTTCTTTTTCGCGGGGCGATATTCGCCATGCCAGATAAACAATTACAACGATCAGACCTATTGAAAACAACATACGGTTAACCTCTGAAGATGAACAAGGATAAGGGGAACGCTGAGGCGGTTTGTTTTGGATGCTCTAAAGCAAACCGCCTCAGGCGAAAATTATTTTGAGAAGGCAGCTTCAAGGGCTTTTAGCTGCCCCATCAGATGTTGGCGGGTGGAAGCATTCAGGCGGGTGTCCTGGGCGACTTTGGCCTGTTCTTCACGAGCTGAGCGAACAACAAAGGCCGGCACGAACATGATCCGCCCGGCAGGGATGACTTCAAAATTCAGATTGACCAGCTCCAGGCTCTGGTCGTTGAAATAGGGCAGGGAGAGGCTGAGGCCGCGGTTGAGGGAGTTGTTTTTGGCGCGCTCTTTGATCTCGTGGATGATCTGGCGGGTCATGAAGTTGGCCATGGCCCGGCCCTGGTTGATCAATTGGCCCAAAATGCCGTAGCGCTTGCGCTGATATTCATCGCAGGCGACGATGTACGGCGCCAGGCCGCTGGCCCGGTGCAGGACTTCGGCGTAGCGCTGCAGGGAGTGGATGTAGGCTTCGCCTTCTTTGTCGGAGCCAGCCAGGAGCTTGCCTTTGTCGTCAAAGGCGACCCACTGCGGCAGGAAGAATTTGCGGGCGGCGGGCACGAAGGGGGTTTGGAGCTCACCGCGGCCGGCGTCTTTGCTTCCGTCTTCGGCGATGGCGTCTGTGGATTGGGTGATGGCCGATTCGGGGGCGTCATCACCGGTGGGGATGGATGGGATGAGCTCGTCGCCATCGGCTTTATAATGAACGGTGCGTCCGGCTGGGAGCAGGTCGAAGACCATGTAGCGGGCGGCGGCGTAGCGCAGGAGGGTGGCGCTGGCGGCGATGCCCGTATCGGCAGACTGCTCCAGGTCGCGCAGGTGATGCAGCACGGCTTCGCGCTTTTCCTGGCGGAAGAAGCTGACCCCGAAACCGCCCACTTTTTGTTCGCGCTGGGCTGCCGGGATGGGGGCTTCCTGGTTGTTGGCCAGCTTTACCCGGTCGGGCAGGGAAAATTGGAGCTGGGTGGCCTGGTTGACCAGTGCATCGGCGATCTGGCGGGCCTGGCTTTCGAGAAAGCGCTGGCGGATGGCGGGCTGCTGTTCAAAGAGGGCTTTGGATTGTTCGTACTCTTGTAACAGGTAGGATACAGACGAAGGTAAATTGCTCATAGGGTCTCCCTGGTGCGAAAGATCGTTGACCTGAGACCGCCGGCTGGCGGGCTCAGATACTGTTCAAACGGCATGGCTTCCGGTAAACACCCAAAAGTACCGGTATGTGAGGCTGCTGCGATAAGAATTGAATAATTATAACATCTCCAGACGGTGAATGGATTGGTCATTGGAGGGGAGATTGAGCATCAACGAAAACCTGCCCGGTATTGGGCGCGCCTGGGCGACCGGCGGTGAGTACACCGCGGCGGGCTCGCCCCTACACAATGCGGCGGCGCCAGGTGTCGGGCCGCGCCGGAAACGGCCTGAGCCGATGGGGGAATCTGATGGTATTTTTGTTGGACTGGATATATAATGAATATGTCAGGTTGTTTCATTCAATTATGCCGGGTAATCATACTTATGAACAATCAGGAATTGATTGATCTCTATAATCAGGCAGTTTATGACACCGACCGGGATGCGGCGCTGGAGGTTATCCACGGTGCGCTCAAGGCTGGCAAAACGCCGGAAGAGATCGTCTTTGAGATCATCATCCCCGCCCTGGATCAAACGGTGAAGATGATCGAAAATGATGACAGTATGTGCCTGGCGCAGCATTTTATGACCTCCCAGATTGCCTCGGAAGTGGTTGATGAGATGCTGCCGCTTTTTAAAACAGAGACAGAGCACCGCGGCACGGTGGTGATTGGGTCTGCCTTCGGGGATTTGCACTCGCTGGGCAAGCGGATTGTGGCTGGCTGTTTGCGGGCCAATATGATTGAGGTGTTTGACCTGGGGGTGAATGTGCCTGCCGAACGCTTTATCGATGAAGCCATCCTGCATCACGCTGAGGTGATTGCGGTATCTTCCATGATGATGCATACGGCGCGGGGTGATCGTGGGGCGCTTGGAATTCGAAAGATTTTGGAGGAGCGCAGTCTGAGCCAGATACGGCTGGTGGTGGGCGGCGCGCCATTCCGGTTTAATCCGGAACTGTACAAAATTGTGCAGGCTGATGCCTGGGCGCCAGACGGTGTCTCGGCCAGCCGGGTCATCTGGGAGTTGATCAAAGAGGTGCGGGGATGAATATGACAGGGTTGGAAAGATTGGCAGCTGCTTTAACTGGGCAGCCGGCAGACCGGGTGCCGGTGTTTTGCAATTTATTTGATCAGGGTTTCAAAGAGCTGAGGAAAAAGCCGCAGGAGTATTATGCCAACGGCGAGCTGGTGGCTGAAGCCCAGCTTCAAATGCGCCAGCGCTTTGGGTATGACAATGTCTGGAGCCTGTTTTATGTGGGCAAAGAGGCGGAGCTGCTGGGTTGCAAGGATATCCTTTACGCCAGCGACGGCCCGCCCAATGTGGCCGATTTTGTTTTGAAGTCTGAGGCGGATATCCATGCGCTCCAAATTCCAGACAGACTGGAGGAACTCCCGGCTTTTGGAGAGACGCGTAAGTGCCTGGAGATTTTGAAGCGCGAGGTGGGCGGCACACAGCCGGTTTGCGCCTATATCACGGCGACGATGGCCCTGCCGGCGCTTTTGATGGGGATGGAGCGCTGGATGGAGCTGCTCTTTTGGGGACCCAAAGCTGCGCGGGATGAGCTGCTGGAGAAATGCCACCAGTTTTTTGTGCGCGAGGTGCAGGCTTACCGGGCCGGGGGTGCAGATCTGCTGGTTTATTCCAACCCGTTTGGCTCGGTGGATACGGTGCCGATGCGTTTTTTTAGAAACACGGCTTTGCCCTGGATTGAGCGTGACATCCAGGCTGTGGGGACGGCGGGAGTGGTTTATTACTGCGGCATGGCGCGCTTCAACCCGGTTTTGGATCTGGTGATCGAACGGACCGGGATTGGGGTTTACTACCTGAGCCCGCTGGATGACCTGCGGCAAGGCAAAGCTCTGATCAACGGGCGCGGCCTGACCTGCGGGGTGATTAACGATATCGCCCTGATCGATTGGTCGCCGGCAGAAACCCGGGCTGAGGTTAGCCGGATGATGGCGGTAGGCAAACCAGGTGGGAAGTTCCTGTTTGGCACCGGGGTGATGCCATTGAGTATTCCAGAGGCCAACATCCAGGCCATGCTGGACGCCGCTTACGAATTGGGTATGTATTCGGCGGACGAATAAAATGACAGAGGATTTACGTTCTTCACAGGGGGACGCACAGCGATTGGATGAACGGATCCGGAAGTTAGCTGCTGAAAAATCCAACTTCCAGATTGTGATCCAGTTGATTAATAAGGTGGCGGCGGTCACCGGGCTGGACAAGTCGGTTGATACCATTTTGCGCAGTATTGGCGAGGTGATTGGGGGCAACAACATTAGCCTGTATTACTGGATCGATGACACGATCCATTTTGCAGATGCTTTTGGGGGGCGAAAAGAAGTGCGCACCGTGGATGACCGGCTGATCCAGAACGCCATGGCGATGGGGCAGCCGATTGAAGTGAACCATAAGGAAAGCGGCAAAGACCTGGAGGGTAATAATTACATGCCGGAATACACCTGGGTTGTGCCGCTGAAAATTGGGGCCACGCTGGTGGGAGTCTTGAAGGTGGAACGGCTGAACCTGGGGATGCGGGAATTTTCCCGGCAACTGACGCCTTTTTTTCATTTTGTGGCCCTGTCATTGAACAATGAGATCTCGAGCCAGACCCGCTTGAAGAAGGCCAATGACAGCCTGGCGGAAGAAGTGAAGGTGCGCAAAGTGGCTGAGGCAGCCTTGAGCAGGGCCAATGCCAGCCTGGAAAGCCGGGTTTCAGAGCGGACAGCCGAACTGCTAAGGTCGAATGAGCTGCTGAAGGAAAAAGAGCAGCAGCAAACCGAGCTGCTGGCGAGGATGCTGGGCAGCCGGCAGGCGCTGCTGAGCATTCTGGAAGACCGCAAAGTGATGGAGGCCCAGCTTCAGCGCAGCGAGGAGCAGTTCAGGGCGTTGTTTGAAAATTCGCCGGTTGGTCTGTGGCTGGAAGATTTTTCGGGCGTCAAAGCCCGGCTGGAGGCGCTGCGCAGCGAGGGTGTGCAGGATTTGGAGCGTTATCTGCTGGAGAACCCGGATGAGGTGCGCCGGCTGGCTGCCTCGATCCGGGTGATTTTGATGAACCGTGTCAGTGTGGCCTTGCTGGGGGTGAAGGATGAGGCCGAGCTGGAGCGGGAATTGCCCGCCTTCTTTGATGAAGCCACCTGGCCGGTTTTTATCCAGGAGCTGCTCGCAATTGCCCATGGGGAGACAAGTTTTACGGGTGAGATGACCGTCCACAACATGTCTGGCGAGGAGCTTTCGCTGGTGCTGAAAATGGTCGTTCCGCCCGGCTACGAGGATTCTCTGGAGCGGGTCATCATTTCGCTGCTCGATATCAGCGAACACCAGAAAGCCGAACAGAAAATCAAGGTGCTGCTGAACGAAAAGGAGCTTTTGCTGAGGGAAGTGCACCACCGGATCAAGAACAACATGGCCACCATCACGAGTCTCTTGAACATGCAAATTGACGCTCAGAAAGACCCCTCTGCCAGGCTGGCCCTGTTGGACGCAGCCGGCCGGGTGCAGAGTATGATGGTGCTGTATGATAAGCTCTATCGTTCGGGCGATTTCGGCTCAATTTCGCTCCAGGCGTATGTATCCGATCTGATTGCGGATGTGGTGGACCTGTTTCCAAGCCGGGCCTGGGTGCAGGTGTTCGTGGATATTGTCGATATTGCCCTGCCGGCCCAGATTCTGGCTCCCCTGGGCATCATCATCAATGAACTGATCACCAACTCGATGAAGTATGCCTTCCCAGAACCCAGACCGGAAGGAGTAGGTAGGATCTTATTCAGCGCAGTTCAGGCCGATGGAAAGTGCCGGATTGTCTATGAGGATAACGGGATTGGTCTGCCGGCGAATTTTTCGTTGAAACAATCAACCGGTTTTGGGATGCAGCTGGTAAGTGTGCTGGTGGAGCAAATTGAAGCCTCCATTCGAGTGGAAGCGGGCAGCGGGGCGAAATTTGTGATTGAGTTTAAGGTTTAGACCTGGCCTGACAAAAATGATAGGCTTAACCGTATTGCAAAATATCCAATTAGGCGCATAATTAAACTTTGAAAGTATCCTCTCAATAAAGAGGAGTGTTGGGTGTTTTTTGCCTGCTTCACCCAACTTCTCCCACGTATTGAGATGATAGGTTAAAAAGCTTTCTGTCCAGCAGGGGGCTTTTGCCAGGCCGGGATGCTGAACACTTTAAAACGTCAGAAAGGGATCCAATGGTATGCTGAAGCGGATAGTTGATTGGTTCAAACCACCGGTCTTTGAGGGGGATGAGCGCATTACTCGAAGAGCTGGTCTTGTTCATTTATTTATTATGACCTCCCTGGTTTTCATTGTCTTACTGATCGGGGTGGATTTGCTGGATAAAAACATCCCGCCCATCACCATTTGGGTGGATTGTGTGCTGATTGTGGTAACCCTGGGGAATTTATATCTGCTGCGGGCCAAACATGTGGATTTGGTCGGTGTTGCGGTGATCGGCCTGGGCCTGGTTTTTATCACAGTGCTCACCTGGTCTTTGGGCACCATCCGGACGCCTTCCGCCAGTTTTTTCCTGCTGATCATCATGCTGGCAGGCCTGCTGTTCAAGCAGCGCGGGCTGGTGCTTTCTGTGGCAGTCAGTTCGTTGTGTGTCTTGGGGCTGATGCTGGCCGAAGCAAATGGCTTGCTGCCCCCGGCGATCTTTCAAGTCGGCTTTACCCAATGGTTTACCTATACGGGGTTGTTTGTGATTGCCGGCGGGTTGAGTTATTACTCCCGGCTGGGGGTGGAAATTGCGTTGGAGCGGGCCAGACAGCATCTGGATGAACGCAGCAGGGTGGAGGAAGACCTGCTGGAGAGCCAAAGGGCCTACCGGGAACTGGTGGAGCAGGTCCCGCAGGTGCTGTACACGGATGAGATCAACGGAAAGTGGCAGTACATCGGCCCCAATATCCTCGGGCTGTGTGGTTATTCGGCGGAAGAATTAATCAACAACCAGGGCCTGTGGAGCAGCTTGATTGTAGAGGAAGACCGGGTGAAGCTGATGGAGCGGATCCACGCCATCCAGCCAGGCGAAGAGTTGATTGTGGATTACCGGATCCAGACTCGCAGCCGGGGGATGATTTGGGTGCGCGATCACGGCTTTATCAAGACCGGACCAAACGGGCAGATCTTGATTCAGGGGTTGTTTGTGGAAATTACCCAGCAAAAAGAGGTTGAGCTGGCCCTGCAGCGCAGTGAAGAACGTTTTAAGCAGCTTGCCCAGATTTTCCCTGAGACGATTTTTGAAAGCGACCTGACCGGAAAGATCACCTATGCCAACCAGCACGCTTACCAGGCTTTTGGGATGGATCAGGCCGACTTTGAGAAGGGTGTGAATTTGGTCGACTTGATTATCCCTGCCCAGCGACCCACGGTGATGATCCGGATCCAGGACCGGCTGGAGGGGAAGGCTTCCGGTTATATGGATTACAAAGCGACGCGCAAAGATGGAAAGGTTATAGATATCCTGGCTTACACGGCGCCGATTTTCTCGGACGGCAAAATCACCGGGATTCGGGGCTGTATTTTGGATATCAGCGAGCGAAAACGGGTGGAAGAGGCGCTGGCTGAAAGCGAAGCGAACTTCCGCACCTTTTTTGAAACCCTGGACGATATTATTGTGGTTGCCAGTCTGGATGGGCGAATCCGCTTTGGGAACGCAGCCCTCCAAACCAAGCTGGATTACAGCCTGGAAGAGCTGCAGGCGATGCACGCTCTGGATTTACGCCCGCTGGAAGCCCGGGCCGAGGCATTGGCTGTGCTGGAAGCCGCGGTGGGCGGCAAGCGCACGACCTGTTCGCTGGCGTTTCAGGCCAAAAACGGCGAATTGATCCCGGTGGAAACGCGAGTCTGGGTTGGGCGCTGGAGCGGCGAGGACTGCCTGATCAGCGTCTCGAAAGATCTGAGCGCCGAACAGGATGCCCAGCAGCGCTTTGAGCGCCTGTTCCGCAGCAACCCGGCCCTGATGGCTGTCCAGTCGGTGCCCGACCGGCGTTTTGTGGATGTCAATAAGGCATTCTCGAAAGGGCTGGGTTACAGCGCCGAAGAGGTGATCGGTAAAACGGGCAGCGAATTGAACCTGTTCCTTTTCCCGCAGCAGCAGGATGCGGTGGCGGATGCCCTGGAATTTACCGGGCGGATTGCGAATGTGGAGCTGCAAATGCGGCGCAAAGATGGTGAGATTATGGACGGCCTGTTTTCTGGCGAGGTGATTCGCAGCCAGGGAAAGGTTTTCGTGCTGACGGTGATGTTGGATATCACCTACCATAAGAAGGCAGAAAAGACCCTGCTGGAAACCAACCGCCGGCTGGAGGAGTCGATCCAGCGGGCCCGGCTGCTGGCTGTGGAGGCCGAAACGGCTAATATTGCCAAAGGTGACTTCCTGGCGAACATGAGCCACGAAATCCGGACTCCGATGAATGGGGTGATTGGCATGACCGGCCTGCTGCTGGATACTGAATTGACATCCGAGCAGCGCAGCTATGCGGAGGTTGTGCGCAACAGCGCCGAGTCGCTGCTGACGCTGATTAACGATATTTTGGATTTCAGCAAAATTGAGGCTCGTAAGCTGGAGCTGGAGAGCCTGAATTTTGACCTGCTGAATATGCTGGATGATTTCACCGCCACGATGGCGGTGCGCGCTCACGAAAAGGGGTTGGAACTGTTCTGTCTGGCAGACCCAGGCGTGCCCCACCTGCTGGTTGGCGACCCGGGCCGTCTGCGCCAGATTTTGACCAACCTGGTGGGGAATGCGATTAAGTTTACCAACCAGGGGCAGGTGTCACTGGGGGTGAGCTGCGAAATTGAGCGCGGGGAGAACGTGCTCCTGCGTTTTGTGGTGCAGGATACGGGGATTGGCATTCCGCCGGAAAAAGTGGGCCTGCTGTTCCAAAAATTCAGCCAGGTCGATGCGTCCACGACCCGCCAGTTTGGCGGCAGCGGGCTTGGGCTGGCGATTTCGAAACAACTGGCAGAGCTGATGGGCGGTGAGATTGGGGTCAACAGTGTGGCAGGCCAGGGCTCAGAGTTCTGGTTCAGTGTCTGTTTTGCGGTTCAGCCGGCAGACAAAATGGAGGAGCTGCCCGGGCTAAACCGGCTGGCGGGGGTGCGGGTGCTGGTGGTGGATGATAACCCGACCGGGCGTGAGATCTTGAATATCCGCCTGAGCTCGTGGGACATGCTGCCCAGCCTGGCTGAAAATGGCATCGAGGCGCTGAAGATGCTGGTCGAGGCCAGTCAGAAGGGCGATCCGTACAAGCTGGCACTGCTGGATATGCATATGCCGGCGATGGATGGCTTGATGCTGGGGGCAGCCATTCGCAAGGATGAGCGCATAGCAGGGATTAAGCTGTTTTTGCTTTCGTCCCTGGGCGACCGGGATGCCAGCGGGCGCTATGCTGAGATCGGGTTCAGCGGGAGCCTGATTAAACCGGTGCGCTACGCAGAGTTGATGAATGTCCTGTCTGCCAGTCTGGCGGAGGCCGGCCGGCCAGAAGCCGGCGGGCTGCAGCCAGCGGCGGGAGACGGTGCTGTTTCGCGGGGCCGGGACCCGCGCAGTGATAATCAGCGCATGGCGGGCTATGCCAACCGGCGGCTTTTGCTGGTGGAAGATAATATCACCAACCAGAAAGTGGCTTTGGGGGTGCTGAAGCGCATGGGGTTGAAGGCCGATGCAGTGGCGAATGGGCTGGAGGCGCTGAGCGCCCTGGAAAATATCGCCTATGACCTGGTTTTGATGGATGTTCAAATGCCCGAGATGGATGGGCTGGAAGCGACCCGCCGGATTCGGGATTTCCGTTCGCATGTCTTGCGGCATGACCTGCCGGTGATCGCCATGACAGCCCATGCCATGCAGGGCGATCGGGAGATCTGTATGCTGGCCGGGATGAATGACTATATCACCAAGCCGCTTGAAGTCGGCGCTCTGGTGAAGGTGCTGGAACACTGGCTGCCCGGCGTTGGCGTTCAGGCTGCCAGCGTGCTGATCAGCCCGGAGCCGCAGTCGCCTGGCGGGCAGGCGGACCCGGCGGAGATACCGGCGGTTGAGCCGGCAGAGAATCCGGTGCTGGTGTTTGACCGCCCGGGTTTGATGCGGCGTTTGATGGATGACCGTGAGTTGATTGAGGTGATTATTGCCGGCTTTACCGAAGATATTCCTAAGCAAATTGCTCAGTTGAAGGTCTATCTGGCTGCGGAAGAGATCAACAACGTCATGCGCCAGGCCCACACGATCAAGGGCGCCTCGGCCAATATCGGCGGGGACGCCTTGAGTGCGGTTGCCCGTAAGATGGAGATGGAAGCCCGGAACGGTGATCTGCCGGCCGCCGCGGCCTATCTGGGCGGCGTGGAGCGCGAGTTTGAACGCCTGAAAGCGGTTCTGGCGCACTGGGAAGTGGACTGAGGCAGGGGTGAGCTGCACCTTCTCGCGTGCGAATTGAAGGTGCAGCTCACCTCGCGCACTTTACCGGCCTTTGACTTTGGCCCCAGGTGAGCCGCACCTCGAGGGTGGTGTTGCATCCCGCGAGGTGCGGCTCACTTCATCACCTCCTTACCGCTCAAAAACCCATGCATAAAGTGAGCTGCACCTTCTCGCGTGCGAGTTGAAGGTGCAGCTCACCTCGCGCACTTTACCGGCCTTTGACTTTGACCCCAGGTGAGCCGCACCTCGGAGGTGATTACACCTCGGAGGTGGTTACACTTCGCCACGCAGAAAAAACCTGCAGATTAATTGAATTCCACTGCCCGATTTTCCCTTTTCAAGTTAGAATATTCCTGTTTGCTGGATTTATTGTAGCATCTCACAAAGTGGGCCAGGCCCCACTTTATTAACGTTGGTTCGAGATAAGGGGTTTTTTTGTGTTTTTGGGTGGCACAGCCACCCAAAAACACAAAAAATACCTTAAGGGAGCGTGTTGTGTTTGACTTTGCTCGAAAAACAATCTTGTTGGTAGAAGATGAAGTGATCCTGGCGATTCGAGAGAAGGAAGTCCTGGAAGCAGAGGGATACAAGGTCGTCGTTGCCCTCAGTGGGGAAAAGGCGCTGGAGATATTTTTTAGCCAGAATGTGCCGATCGACCTGATCTTGATGGACATCAATCTGGGGACCGGAATGGATGGTACTGAGACGGCCGAGCAGATTTTGCGGCGGGAAGATATTCCGGTGGTTTTTTTGTCTTCGCATACGGAACGGTCATACCTGGAACGGGTTGAAAGAATCACCTCCTATGGTTATGTGGTTAAAGGCAGCGCCAATACAGTGCTTCTGGCTTCGGTCAAGATGGCCTTCAAACTTCACGAAGCCCATCACCGCCTGCGTGAAAGTGAAGCGCGCTACCGGCGGCTGGTGGAGGGCTCGCCGGATGTGGTCTACACGTTCTCCAGCAAGCGCGGCGGGATCTACTATTCGCCGCGGGTGGAAGACCTGCTGGGGTATCCGATCCAGCATTTGTACGCCCACCCATTTTTGTGGAATTCTTCGATTCACCCGAATGATAAGAAGAGAATTGCGGATGTGATTCGCGATTTTGAAGACGGGAAGACATTTGATATTGAATACCGGATTAAGGATGCCAGCGGTCAGTGGCGCTGGCTGCGGGACCGCTCCATCGGCCGTCAGGTTCACGGCGACGAGGTGCTGATGGAAGGTCTGGTCACAGACATTACCCAGCGAGTGAAGATGCAGGAGATGCTGCAGCGCAATCTGGCCCAGCTGCGGGTGTTATTTGAGGTCTTTCCGCTGGGGATCATGGTGACCGATGAGCGCGGCCTGATCGTGGAAACCAACCCGCAAGTTGAGCGCCTGTTGGGGATTGGCAAAGAAAATCTTGAAAAAAGGCTGCTGGGGGATGTGGGGTTGGAAATCCTGCGGCCGGATGGCGTTCGGATGCTGCGCGAGGAACTGCCCGGTGCGCGGGCGGTCAAAGAGGGCCGGGTTGTGGGGGCTGTTGAAATAGGCGTCGTGCGGGCTGAGGGCGAGACTGCCTGGCTGGATGTGACGGCTGCGCCTTCGGGCGATGGGGGAGCGGTGATGATTTTCCAGGATATTGGTGAGCGCAAGCGGACAGAAGCCATCCTGCGCAAGAGTGAGGAGGATGCCCGTTTTCTGTTCGAAAGCGCGCCGGATCCGGTGTTCCTGGCAGACCCGGAAACGAACCTGATTGTGGATGCGAATGCGGCCGCCTGCGCATTGGTTGGGCGCCAACGGAGCGAGATTATCGGGCTGCACCAATCCCACCTGCACCCACCCCGGGTGGAGAAGTTTTCGGTGGAATCGTTTGAGAAACACGTGGATGAGGCTGAGCAGTTGGGCTACACCCAACCAATTGAAGCCCAGGTGCTGCGGGCGGATGGCGAGCTGGTGCCGGTGGAAGTCATGGCTCAGTTGATTAACCAGGGCGAGCGCAAGGTTTTGATGGGCACCTTCCGGGATATTACCCGGCGCAAAGAGGCGGACAGCCGGATCCGGGATCTGCTGAACTCCAAGGAGCTGCTGCTGCGCGAGGTGCATCACCGGGTGAAGAACAATATGAATACGATCATCAGCCTGCTGATGCTGCAGATGTCTGCCCAGCCGGAGCCGGCAGCCCATGCGGCGCTGCAAGATGTGACCGGCCGGGTGCAAAGCATGATGGTGCTGTATGAAAAACTGTTCTTGAGCGAGAACTACACCACGGTGGCTGTCAGAGATTATTTCCCGGCCCTGCTGAAGGAAATTATCAGCCTGTTTCCGCATGCCGGGCAGGTGGAGCTTGAGACGGAGCTGGAGGAGTTGATCCTGCCGCCGCGCCAGTTGTATCCGTTGGGGATTATTATCAATGAATTGACAACCAACGCCATGAAGTATGCCTTTCCGGGGCGGCGCAGCGGGCGGATCCGGATGAGCCTGACCAGCCAGGATGGGCTGGTGAAGATTGTTTTTGCCGATAACGGGGTGGGGCTGCCGGCTGGTTTCACTGTGGCAGATTTTGGCGCCTCCACGAAGGCGCCACCTTTCTCGCTGGAGCAGGCCAATGGGTTTGGCATGCAGCTGGTTGACCTGCTGGTTCGGCAGATCGGCGGCGTTTTGACGGTTGAACCAGGGGAGGGGGCGGTCTTTGTGATTAGTTTTAGCCCCGAAAAACCATGACAGCCCCGAATCAAATGCCTCACACCGGTCTGATTAAACCCCGCCGCCTGGCTGCCGGACAGACGATTGGCCTGGCGGCGCCGGCCAGCCCGCCGAATGAACCCGAAGGGATCCGCTATGCCGTTGAGATCATCGAGTCGATGGGGTACCGGGTGAAGCCGGCCCGCCATCTCTACGAACGGGCCGGCTACCTGGCGGGCGACGATCTGGCCCGGGCGGCTGACTTGAACGAGCTGTTTGGGGACCCTGAGGTGGATGCGATCTTTTGCGAGCGCGGCGGGTATGGGTCTTCGCGCCTGCTGCCGCTGCTGGACTATGACCTGATCCGGGCAAACCCCAAGGCGCTGCTGGGCTACAGCGATATCACCGCTCTGCATCTTGGCATTCAGCGCCAGACGGGTCTGGTGACATTTCACGGCCCGATTGCCTGTCAAAATTTCCCGCCCTACGCCCTGGACGCGCTGGAGCGGGTGCTGGTGCGGCCTGAGACGCCGCAGACGCTGGCCGCTCCGCCGCCCTTCGAACGGGCGCCGGGCCGGGTGGAGCGGCGCAACCGCCTGCAGACCCTCTACCCGGGCAAGGTGCAGGGCCGTCTGATTGGGGGCAACCTGAGCCTGGTGGCGCACCTGGTGGGGACACCCTACATGCCCGACCTGAGCGGGGCGATTTTGTTTTTTGAAGATGTGGGCGAGGCGGTCTATTCGATTGACCGGATGCTGACCCAGCTCTGGCTGGCGGGCAGCCTGCAGCAGGCTGCCGGGGTGGTGTTTGGCAAGTTCACGGAGCCGCGCCCTTCGGAGTGGGCTCAGAACCGGCTGCAGGAAGACGTGCTGGCAGAGCGGGTGCGGGCTTTGCGCATCCCTGCCCTGCAGGGCCTGATGATTGGGCATATCGAAGAGCAGGCAACCATTCCGGTTGGCTGTATGGCAGAGTTGGACGCCAGCTCTGGTACGCTGACGCTCCTGGAAGATCCTGTTTGTTAACACCAGAAGGGAATGGAGCTGTACATGAATAGTGCCAGCCAGAGGATTATTTTGTTGATTGAAGATGATACGTTGATTACGGTGTCTTTGACATCGGCCCTGCAGAAATGTGGGTATGCAGTGATCAGCGAAGACAGTGGTGAACGCGGCGTGGAGACGGCCCTGACCAATCTCGCGATTGACCTGGTGTTGATGGATATTATGCTGGGGACGGGGATCAATGGGATTCAGGCTGCCCGCCAGATTTTGAACGAACGCAGCCTGCCAATCATATTTTTGACCGCCACGACAGACCCGGAGCTGGTGGAAGAGACGACAGGTATTCCGGCTTATGGGTTTGTGCACAAGAGCTCTGGCAAGGCGATTCTGGTTGCCTCGGTCAATATGGCCCTGCGTTTGTTCGATGCTCAATTGGAAGAGCGGCGCAAGGACGCCCAGTTGAAGATGGCTGAGGCGAATTTTGAAACAGTTTTTCAGCGTTCGCCGGCGCTGATGGTGATCTCGAACATGCAGACCGATGAGATTGTGGCTGTGAATGAAGAAGTGATCCGGGCATCGGGCCAGAGCTACGAGGATTTCGTTGGCAAAAAGACCCATGACCTGAAATGGGCCTCGCCGGACGAACAGCGAAGAATGAACACCATGCTGAAAGCGAACGGCAGGGTTAATGGGCTGGAGGTTACATTGTTTGCCGAGAACGGAATAGGACTGGAATGCATCGTCAATGTCGAGATCATCCCGTTCAGGGGCGAACCCCATATTCTGTCCTTGATCCAGAACGTCTCCGAGCGCAAAACGGCCGAGCGGGCGCTGGAGGCCAACGAAGTCAAGCTGCGGACGGTGTTCAATACGATGGAAGAGGGCATGGCGCTGAATGAGCTGGTTTTTGACAGCGCCGGCGAGATTGTGGATTATCGGATTTTGGATATCAATACCGCCTTTGAGCAGATCTCGTTCCTGACACGTGAGCAGGCGGTGGGCAAGCTGGCAACAGAAATTTATGGTATGTCCTCCGAGTGGATCAATCAGTTTTGGAAGGAACACCTGAACGATGAACACTCGATTAAGGCAGAATTGTACGTGCCAGAAATAAAGCGCTGGCGGCATATCTCCACCTCCAAGCCGGTCAATAATCGTTTTGTGACTCTCTTTTTCGATCATACCGAGCAAAAGGCGGCGGAGGAGCAGCTGCGCCTTTCTCTGCAAGAGAAGGAAACCCTGCTGCGCGAGCTGTATCACCGCACCAAGAACAACATGGCGATTATCATTGCGATGCTCAATCTGCAGGCGATTTTTGCTGATGGACAGGAACTGAAAGACGCACTGATGGATGCGCAGGGCAGAATTCGTTCGATGGCGCTGGTGCACGAAAAGCTTTACGATACCCAGGATCTTTCGCACCTGAACCTGAAAGAGTATATTCTGGACCTGGTGGCGCTGACGACCCAGAGTTATCCATACGATTATGCGACCGTTGAATTTAAATATGACCTGTGCGATGTGCTGGTGCTGATCGACACGGCCATTCCGTGTGGCTTGATTTTGAATGAGCTGATCTCAAATGCGATCAAGCACGCCTTCCCAGAGGGACGGACAGGCGAAGTGCAGATCGGTCTGCGCCAGCCGGCCGAGAACGAGGTTGAGATCTGGGTTTCGGACAATGGGGTTGGGCTGCCAGCGGGGTTTGACTGCCGCAAAGCGGGAAAGCTGGGGATGAAAACGATCTTGATGATTGGCGAAGGCCAGCTGCAGGGTAAGGTGGAGTTTGAACAGCATGCCGGGTTGACCTGCCGGGTGTGGTTTAAGGATGTTTTTTATCAGGCCAGGATCTGACCCCTTCTTAAAAGAGCGCTCATTTTTGGTTCATCGGTCTGTCATTTAGCTGGGATATACTGGAGATATCAGAACGAGATTGGTTCACCCAGTTGGAACCGACCCGAGACTGACAGCAGAACGATAAGCATTTTGATTTCTCTCTTCTCCCCTCCTCAGCCTGGCGCAGTGAAGCAGACACTGCGCCAGGATTTGTTTTAATTGATGTCAGGGGTTCTGTGGGTTTCAGCCCACAGAACCCCTGACATCTTTTATTGAGCTCAGTTCCGTAATCCCCGACTTTTTGAGTTGATACTTTCCAGCCGGATAAAATATGGTATTCTTGGTCAGGTTAGTGTTTTTTCTGTTCGTCTGAGTTCAATAAAAGGTAGCCCAAATGAAATTGTCCGTCATCAAATTCTTATTGGTTTTCACTTTGTTGGCAGCCGGTTTGAGCTTCAGCCCTATCCTGCCGGCCCGCTCCGCCTCCTGGACGGTGACCAAAACTGCCGACACTAACGATGGCCTGTGCAACCAGGATTGCTCGCTGCGTGAGGCCATCGCCGCCGCCAATTTTAACGAAATCATCACCTTCGCCCCCGAACTTTCCGGCCAGACCATTTATCTGAGTTCGCCACTGCTGCTTTTCACGCACATCACCATTGACGGCTCAATCCTGTCCGCGCCCATCATTCTCAGCGGCGACAGCAACAACGACGGCGCCGGCGATGTGCGCGTCATGCAGGTTGGCGTCAATACGATCGCCAACCTGATTCGCCTGACCATTGTCAATGGCAGCCGTACTTTTGGAGCCGGCATTTACAACCAGGGCACGCTGAATGTCTCTTACAGCACTTTCCAGGGCAATATCGCCAGTGAGTACGGCGGCGCGATCCACAGCGAGGGCTCGCTGAACCTGACCGACTGCCTGTTTCTGGACAATCAGGCCGGTCTGGCCGGCGGTGCGATTGAAAACGCCGGTGCGCTGTCGATTGTCAACACGACCTTTGCCGGCAACCAGGCCAACTGGGGCGGCGGCATCAATAATTATTCAGCCCTCGTTCAGATCAGCGGCAGCACGTTCAGCGACAACCTGTCCTTGATCGGCGGCGGGGCTTTCAACAATGGCTTTGGCGACGCGACCATTGCCAACACGACCTTCACCCACAACACCGCCGCCAACGGCGGCGCCCTCTACAACCAAAACCTGCTGCATGTCTTCAACAGCACTTTCAGCCAAAACCAGGCCACCGAACAGGGCGATTCGATTTACAACAATGGCAGCCTGAGCTATGCCAACAACATCATCACCGCCTTCGACGAGATCGAGCCAGGCTGCTATACCACCCCCGCCGGCTCCATCGCCCTCAACAGCCACAACCTGGTGCAAGGTCAAAGCACCTGCGGCACGCCTTTTTTGATACCTACCGCCAAACTGGGCCCGCTCGGTGATAACGGCGGATCCACCTGGACCCAGGCCCTGCTCAGCGGCTCGGCCGCCATCAACGCCGGCGACCCGGGAGTCTGCGCTGCCCCGCCCGTGAGTGCGGTCGACCAGCGCGGCATCCCTCGTCCGCAGGGCAGCGCCTGCGACCTGGGCGCTTTTGAAGTCCAGGACACGCTTCCACCCGAAACCATCTTCATCAGCGCCCCGCCGGCCAACACTTACGAACCCAGCCCCACCATCTGGTTTTCCGGCGCGGACAACTTCAGCGCCCCCCAAAACCTGACCTTCTTTTGCGGCCTCGACGGCGGCAACTGGCAAGCCTGCACCAGCCCGATGCTGTACCCGAATTTGGCCCCCGGCTGGCACTATGTATACGTGACAGCGGTTGACGAGGTGGGCAACGGCAATTGGCCGGGAGCGCTGACGACATGGACCCTGCTCCCCTGCAGCAGCACCGGCGAAGTCAGCAGCGCGGCCGACGCAGGCCCTGGCTCGCTGCGCCAGGCGATCGATAGTACCTGCGCCGGCGGGAGCGTCAATTTCAGCAGCAGCATGGCCGGCGTTACGATTGAACTCAGCAGCCCTTTGACCCTGACCAAATCTGTGACGATAGACGGTTTTACCGGCCTGGCTCAAAACCCCATCCTCAGCGGTGGTAACCAGACGCGCCTGTTCGTGGTCGAAACGGATGTAACTGCTTCGCTCACGCGGCTGGAATTGAGCGGCGGACGGGCTGGATATGGCGCCGCCATCCTCAACTCCGGCACCCTGAGCATCAGCCACAGCCTGCTGCGCAACCACAGCGCAACCCATTCCTCTGGCGGCGCGCTCTTCAACCAGGGCCGTTTGACCGTCGTTAACACGGAATTGCGCGATAATTCAAGCGTCTGGTACGGCGGCGCCCTCTTCAGCTCTGGTCAGATCACCATCAGCCACAGCCTGTTCTACTCCAATACCGCCGGCCTGAGTGGCGGCGCCATTACACTGGAAAAAAACCTGGCTCAGATCAGCGACAGCACCTTCAGTCACAATCACAGCCCCGGCAGCGGCGGGGCGCTGGAGAATTATTTTGGCAATATAGCCCTGCTGGCGACCACTTTGAACAACAACCAGGCTGGCGAGAGTGGCGGCGGCCTGTTCAACGTGGGTCAAAGCCAGATCACGAACAGCACGTTCAGCCAAAACCAGGCGACAACCGGCGGCGGCATCTACAACGCCGCCGCCAGTCGGGTCTCGCTGGAGAATGTCAGCCTGGGTGAGCATACAGCCACAGGCGAAGGCGCGGCCATCTACAACGCCGGCAGCTTAGACTATGCCAACACCTTGATGGCCTATTATGACCTGGCCAGCAGCATTTGTTACACCACCGCCGATGGCCAGATCGGTCTGAACAGCCACAACCTCGTCCAAGGCGTCAGCTCCTGCGGCCCGCCGGCTTACACCTCGAACCCCATCCTCGACATCCTGGCGGATAACGGCGGCCCAACCCTTACCTACGCCCTGCTGCCCGGCTCCCCCGCCCGGGATGCCGGCGACGACGCCATCTGCGCCGGCCCGATGGTCAACAACCTTGATCAGCGCGGCGTCACCCGTCCGAAAGCCGTCCACTGTGATATTGGCTCGTTTGAATTTCAGGACACTCAGGCGCCCGAAACCACGATCATCAGCGGCCCGACCCGCTACACCTACAATACCCAGGCCACCTTCAGATTCTCCGGCAGCGACAACTTGAGCGCCACGCCCAACCTGATCTTCTTCTGCAGCCACAACGACGGCCCCTGGCTGCCCTGCGTCAGCCCGGTGCACCTCGCCAACCTCGTCTCCGGCCCGCATTGGGTTAAAGTCATGGCCATTGACGAGTTTGGCAATTCAGACCCAACGCCGGCCATCTATGAGTGGATCATTGACCTGGCGACGGCGGAGGTGGACGATTTCGCCGCCCCGGCCAGCACCAGCAGCCTGAGCGTTCCCATCACTCGCTTCAGCGCCTCAGCCCTGAACGGCATCGGCGGCTACCTGATCACCGGATCCTCTGCCCAACCGCTCGCCAACGCCGCCGGCTGGAGCAGCAGCCCACCCGCCCAATACGCCCTGCCCGGCGTAGGCGTGTACACGCTTTATCCCTGGGCCAAAACCAGCACCGGAGTCGTCTCGCAGGTGTACGGCACTCCGCTGACCGTGACCATTTGCCCGACCTCGCTTACGGTTACCAATCTTGATCCTGGGCTGGCGCCCGGCTCGCTGCGCCAGGCTCTGGCGCAGGTTTGTCTGAGCGGCAGCGTCAGCTTCGCCCCGACCCTTTCCGGCCAGACCCTCCACCTGACCGAGACCCTGGTATTGTCCCGCTCCGTCACCCTGGACGGCTCCGCCCTGGCTCAGGCCCTGACCCTCAGCGGCGACAGCAACCAGGATGGCACCGGCGATTTTCGCGTCATCGAGGTTAATTCCAGCGCCGCCGTCACCCTCACGTCTCTGACGGTTGCCAACGGCGTGGGCTTTTTTGGCGGAGGCATCAGTAACTTCGGCGCCCTGACCGTCAGCTACAGCACCATCCGCAACAACCAGGCCCTCGTTGGCGCCGGAATCGACAACTCTGGCGTCCTGACCGTCAGCCACAGCACCATCCTCAACAACCAGGCTGACTATGGCGGCGGCATCAGCAACACTGGCATCTTGACCGTCAGCCACAGCACCATCCACGACAACCTGGCCAAGTATGGCGGCGGTCTGGAAAACGATAATGGCCGCGCCTGGGTCAGCTTCAGCAGTTTCAATGCCAACACGGCTACCCACGGCGGCGGACTGTATATCTCGGGCTGGCTGACCATGACCGCCAGCACCCTGCACGCCAACGTCGCCACGCTAGGCGGCGGCCTGTTCCACAAACCCGGGCAGCTGCTGACGGTTGCCAACACCACCTTTAGCAATAATCAGGCCAGCATCGAGGGCGGCGGCATCCACAACGATGGCCCGCTGAATTTGCTCAACAGCACTTTCAGCGGCAGCCTGGCGGGCGAAGGCGCCGCAATTTTCAACGCCGGCACTTTGGCCTACACCAACACGCTGATCACCAACTCCGGCGGAGTCTCGAGCTGTCACAACGCCGCGAACGGTCTGATCAGCGCCAACTCCCACAACCTGGTGCAGGGCCAGACTTCCTGCGGCCTGCCTTTCCTAACCAGCGGTGCTAACCTGGGCCTGCTGGTCGATAACGGCGGGCCCACCCTGACCTTTGAACTGGCGCCCGGCTCGTCTGCCCTCAACGCCGGCCACGCCCCAACCTGCGCCGCCCCCCCCGTCAGCGGGCGCGATCAGCGCGGCGAAATGCGCCCCAACGGCCCCGCTTGTGACATCGGCGCTTTCGAGCGCATCGAAACCTGGCGCTTATTCTTACCGCTCACCCGTCGTTGATATAATAGAGAAAATTGCATCCACTTTATGGTGTTGGGTGTATTTTGCGGGCGAAGCCCGCAAAAAAACACCCAACTGTCTCGACATATTGAGATGATACAAGAAAAGCTTTCAAAAAGGAGATAAACAGATGTACACAACGGACCAATATCAGGGCCTGATCGCTGAAACGGTGACGATGGCCGGGTTTAATGGGGAGACGATCAATGCCTTTCTGGCGCGGCCGCTGGGGCCGGGGCCTTTTCCGGGGGTGGTGCTGGTACACCACATGCCGGGCTGGGATGCCTGGTATATGGAAGTGGTGCTGAAGTTTGCTTACCACGGGTATGCCGCCCTGTGCCCGAACCTGTATTACCGGGCCGGGCATGGCACACCAGAAGATGTGGCGGCAAAGGTGCGCGGTCAGGGCGGGGTGCCCGATGCACAGGCAGTCGGGGACCTGGCCGGGGCGCTGCACATGCTGCAGGCCCAGCCGTACAGCAGCGGCAAGGTCGGGATTTTTGGCACCTGCTCGGGCGGGCGGCATGCGTATCTGACGGCCTGCAAGGTGCAGGGTTTTGCGGCGGTGGTGGACTGCTGGGGCGGGCGGGTGGTGATGGCGCCCGAAGAGCTGACCCCCAACCAACCGGCAGCGCCGATTGACTTTACGGCCGGTTTGTCCAGCCCGCTTTTGGGGCTGTTTGGGAATGATGACCGTTTCCCGACACCCGAGCAGGTGAACCTGCACGAGCAGACGCTGCATCAGCACAACAAGGTGTATGAGTTTTACCGCTACGACAATGCCGGGCACGGCTTTTTTTATCATGACCGGGCGGCTTACCGCCAGGAACAGGCTGTGGACGGCTGGAATAAGCTCTGGGCTTTTCTTGGGAAACATTTGTAAGGCGGAGGATGGCTATGTGTACGATGATCAGTGAGCAGATTGATGTCAAGGCCTGCGCCCGGGGGGCGAAAGGCTGGTTTGATGTGCGCCAGACGAATGTTTCGTTTGACCACCCGTTTAATTTCCACGGCGAACATGCCTTGAATTTGGATTTTGCGGACGAATCGCAGGGGGTTGGGGCGCGGGTGCTGGTGGAGATGAACGCCGCCTCGGCCCGGGCCCTGGCCGAGACGATCCTGGCGGTGCTGGCGAAGGCCGAGACAGCCGGGGTTACGGAGTAACATGACACCTCCCGAATTTAATTTTCGGGGAGTGTCATGTTACTCACAGCCTCGCCCATCCCCCAACCCCCTTCCCAGCGGTGAGTACACCGCCGGGAAGGGGGCAAAAATCAAAGAGAGGGGCTATGGACGTGCTTTGCACGTCCATAGCCCCTCTCTTTGAAAATTTCTCCCCTGTTTCCAGAGGAAAGAGGGCGGGGTTGAAATCAACCCTGGGTTGATTTCAACCCCAGTGATAGGCGGGAGCGGTTGTATATAAAGCAC
>Ga0268298_10001219_pt1 | contig 30790 bp, 30 predicted proteins | sample WWTPWeurt_MetaG_FD_194462 | JGI IMG/M metagenome (GOLD analysis project Ga0268298, IMG submission 194462) | Activated sludge microbial communities from WWTP in Nijmegen, Gelderland, Netherland - WWTP Weurt | ecosystem: Engineered > WWTP > Aerobic digester > Activated sludge | place... | reverse complement strand
ATGGCGGCGGGGTTGCGCGACATTTCCGCATTGCCCGACCCCATCGGGGAAGTGGCGGGGGAATGGGAGCGCCCGAACGGACTCAAAGTCCAGAAAGTCCGCGTGCCGCTCGGCGTGGTGGCGATGGTTTACGAAGCCCGCCCCAACGTGACCGTCGACGCGACGGGACTGTGTCTCAAGTCGGGCAACGCGGTGGTCCTTCGGGGGGGTAAGGAAGCCCTGGAAACCAACACCGCGCTGGTGCGGATTTTAAAAGAGGCTCTCGCCGCCGCGGCATTGCCGTCGGCCTGCGTGCAATTTGTCGAAACGACCGATCGCTCGGTGATCCGCGACCTGGTCCGCATGGACCGGTTCGTCGATTTGGTGATCCCCCGGGGGGGCGAAGAGATGGTCAACGCCATCCGCGAAATGGCCACCGTGCCCGTGTTGTCGCACGGCAAGGGGTTGTGCGCCGTTTACGTCGACGAGAAGGCCGATCTGGGCATGGCCGAGAACATCGCCCTCAACGCCAAAGTGCAGCGGCCCGGCGTGTGCAACGCCATGGAAACTCTTTTGGTTCACCGGGCGGTGGCCGACGCGTTCGTTCCGGCGATGGTGCGCCGTTTCTCGGAAAACAACGTCACGGTTCACGGCGACGAGACCGTGGCGCGGCGCGGCGGGGCCGCGGTCGTTCCGGCAACGCCCGCGGATTTTACGACCGAATATTTGGATTTGCACGTGGCGATGAAGGTGGTCGATTCCCTGGACGCCGCCATCGACCACATCAACGCCCACGGCAGCCACCATTCCGACGCCATCGTCACGCGGGACGAAGAGGCCGCCCGGCGGTTTCTCGCCCGGGTTGATTCGGCGGCCGTCCTGCACAACGCGAGCACCCGCCTTCACGATGGCGGGGCCCTCGGGTTGGGGTCGGAAATGGGCATCTCCACCCAAAAAATCCATGCCCGTGGCACCATGGGCGTGCCCGAACTGACCACCACCAAATACGTCGTCCGCGGCAGCGGACAGATCCGCGAATAGTGGCCCCGGCGCGCTCCGCCGCCGACGGTTTTCTGGGCGGCAGCTTCGACCCGGTCCAAAGGGCCCACATTGAACTGGCCCTCGCTGCCCGGCGGGAGCGGGGCCTTCGAACCGTCTATTTTGTTCCCGCGGCGCGGTCGCCGTTTAAACCCGACGCCCCGGGGGCCTCCGCCGCCGACCGTTTGGCGATGTTGCGGCGGGCTGTGCGGGGGCGGCCCGGCCTTCGGGTGGCCTCCTGGGAGATCCACCGCCCCGGACCGTCCTATACCTACAGGACTTTGCGTGCACTCCGCGGGCGGTTCCCCGGTCGCCGGTGGGAGGTGATTTTGGGGGAAGACGCTTGGCGGGGGTTTCGGGGATGGAAGCGCTGGCGTGAAATCGCGGGTCGTCACCCTCTCGTGGTGGCGCGTCGGATCGGCGGCGCCAAAGACGCCCAAGGGCCTCCCGCTGTTTTTCTCAAAGCCCGATTGCGTTCCCTGTCTTCCACGGCCGTGCGCGCGGCCATCGCCGCGGGGCGGCCTTGGCGGTCGGCCGTGCCCGTCGGTGTGGGCCGAGTGATCGCCGCGCGGGGGCTTTATCGCCGCGCCGGGGCGCTGTCCCCGGCGGAAGAACGAACGTTGCGCCGCCTGTTGACGCCGGAGCGCTGGCGGCATTCGGAGTCCGTGGCCGGCTGGGCCCGCGAATTGGCCCGGCGCCACGGGGCCGACATGGCCAAGGCCGAGCGCGCCGGCTGGTGGCACGATGTCGCCAAGAGTTGGTCCCCCGCGCGCCTGCGCGCGTTTGCGCGTAAAAAGGGGATTTCCATCCCCTGGGGGAATGGTCGATCGCTGGATCCCTTGCTTCACGGGCCCGTGGGCGCCCGGTGGGCGCGGGAACAGGGCCACTTGCGGGACTCCGAAACCGCCGCGGCCGTCGCGCGTCACACGGTGGGGGCGGCGCGGATGGGGTTGTTGGACAAAGTGCTCTATGTGGCGGATTTCTCTTCATTGGATCGGCGGTACGCCGACGCGCGGCGCGTGCGCCGTTTGGCTCTGACGGATCTGGACGGTGCTCTGCGGGAGGCTCTCCGGGCCAAATTGTTGCATCTCCTTGAACGCGGTCGAATCTTGATGCACACTTCGGTAGATCTTTGGAACGTCCTCGCGGCGGGGAAATCGTGAAAGAAGCCTGGTGGGCGCGGGAGCGGTTCGGTCGTTTTGCGGGCGCCGCGGGTTTGGCCGCCGTGCTTGGCGTGGCGATCGCGGCCGTCGTGTCCCCCCTGGCGGGAGCGCTCCGACGGGGTGACGCGGTGACCGGGGTGGCCCTGGGGACCGACCTCGCCGAGAACGCGCCCCATTCGGACACGTTGCTCGCTTGGACGGTGCGACCCCGGTGGGGCCGGGTGGACGTTCTTTCCATTCCGCGGGACACGCGGGTCGACGTCCCGGGATACCGCTTTCGCCGCGTCAACGAAGTCTACGCGTACCATCACCGAACGAAGAAAGACGCGCTGTGGGCCGCCGCCCAGACGCGCAACGCGGTGGAACAGCTTTTTCGGGACGCGGGCGGCGCCTTGTTTTTGCGCAACGTGGTCCAAGTGAATTACGACGGTTTTCGCCGTCTTATCGACCGCCTGGGGGGCGTGACCGTCTCCGTCGACGAACCGATGGACTACGACGACGACGCGGGGAATTTTCACGTGCATTTCACCACCGGGATCCGCCGGCTGGACGGCGAGGACGCGCTTCGGTTTGTGCGCTTTCGCGGGCGGAGCGGCGATCGGGGGCGCGTGTTGCGGCAAATGGAGTTTGTCCGCGCGCTGGTTCGGCGGTCGGTCGCGCCGGACTTGGCGTGGCGGGGCCCCCTGGCGTTGGTTGACGCGTGGGGGGCGGTGACGACCAATTTGTCGTTGGCGGACTTGGCGTTTTTGGTTTTTGAAGCGCGGCGCTGGTCCCCGCGATCGATCCATCCGTGGATCCTGCCCGGCAAGCCCAAAGGCGCTTATTGGGAAATGGACCGGGAGCGAACCGCTTACGTGCTGGCCCAGTTGTCCGACGCGGCGGGAGGGGCGGCGCCGGTCGACGGCCCGCCGGAAGAGCCCGGCGGCGTTGCGGCCGGCGGTCTAACGGTGGAAGGCCGCGCCACCGTCAAAGTGTGGAACGCGACGTCGCGCGGCGGGCTGGCGTTGCGCGTGGCGCGCCGGCTTCGGGAAGCGGGGTTTGACGTCGTGGAGTGGGGCAACTATAATGGGCGGCAAGCCAAAAGCCGCGTGATCGACCGATCCGGACGATTTGAAAGCGCGCGCGGGGTCGCCGAGGCGTTGGGCGTCGGGTCGCTGTACTCGGACACGGACCCCGCCTTGCGGACCGACGTGGAAGTGGTGCTGGGCGAGGACGCCGCGGTTCGCTGGGACGCGGCACAGGAGAACCCATAACATGGACATGATTGACATTTTGCGCGCGGCGGTGAAACAAGGGGCGTCCGATGTCCATTTGCTGATTGGTCGTCCGCCGTTTATTCGATTGAACGGCGAGGTGACGGAACTGAACGGCTTTGCCGCCGTGACGGCGGAGGAGTCCAAGCGGCTGGTTTACTCCCTGCTCTACGATGAGCAAAAGCAACGCTTCGAGCAAGACCTCGAGTTGGATTGCTCCTTCGCCATCCCGGGCTTGGCGCGTTTCCGGGTCAACGTGTTGCTTCAGATGAACGGCATCGAGTGCGTCATTCGGGTGGTTTCCTCGAAGATCCCCACCGCCGACGAAATCAAACTGCCGCCCACCGTGGTGGAATTCGCCAACCTCCCGCGCGGGCTCGTTCTGGTCACGGGGGCCACCGGGGCGGGGAAATCAACCACCTTGGCGTGCCTGATCGAAATGATCAACGACGCGCGCCGCCAGCACATATTGACCGTGGAGGACCCCATCGAGTTCGTTTACGAGTCCAAGCGGTGCATCCTCCGCCAGCGCGAAGTCGGGGCCTCGACGCGCGGTTTTGGTAACGCGCTCAAACACGCCCTTCGGCAGGACCCGGATGTCATTCTCGTCGGTGAAATGCGGGACCTGGAGACGATTTCTTTGGCGCTCACGGCGGCGGAGACCGGCCATTTGTGTTTCGCCACCTTGCACACCACCGACGCCGCCCAGACGGTCGACCGCATCATCGACGTTTTCCCGCCCCACCAACAGCAGCAGGTGCGGGTGCAGTTGTCCACCGTGTTGAAGGGCGTGGTGTGCCAAACCCTTCTGCCCACGGGCGACGGCACCGGCCGCGTGGCGGCCCGGGAGATCATGGTCGTGACCCCGGCCATCGCGAACCTCATTCGGGAAGGCAAAACCCACATGATCTATCAGGCCATCGAAACGGGATCGAAGTTCGGGATGATCCCGCTCGACCGCGCCCTGGCGGATTTGGTGAACGAAGGGACCGTGACCTTTGAGGACGCCATCGCCAAATCCTCCGATCCCGAAAAACTCCGGGAACTCACGGGCCGCTCCTCCGGTGGTTCGCGCGGGTCCCGATCGGCGGTCTATTGATATGCCCCCCACCAGCCCCATTCAAGACCTTCTGAAGATGGTGCATGACAAGGGCGCCAGCGACCTGCACCTCAAGGCCGGTCGCCCGCCCATGATGCGCGTTCAGGGAGACATCGTCGCCGTGGAGGGGCAGGCGCCCCTCGAAATTCAAGACGTCATCAATTTCGTCTACGCCCTCATCAACACCAATCAACGGGGGGCCCTGGAGCGGGACCGGGAACTGGATTTCTCGTTTTATTTGCGGGGCGTCGCGCGGTTTCGCGGCAACGCCTTTTTCCAAAAGGGGGCGGTGGGCGCGGTGTTCCGCCTGATCCCGGCCGTGATCCCGACGTTGGAAGGCCTGGGCCTGTCGCCGGTGCTCAAGGACATCATCGCCCGTCGGCAAGGATTTTTTTTAGTGACGGGGCCGACCGGGTCCGGCAAAACCACGACCCTCGCGGCCTTGATCGACCACATCAACAAGACCCAGCGCGTCCACGTGGTGACGCTGGAAGACCCCATCGAATACGTTTTCGAGGATAAATTGGCCGTGATCAATCAGCGGGAGGTCGGCACCGACACCCACGATTTCGCCCAGGGCCTTCGGCGGGCTCTCCGGCAAGACCCGGACGTCCTGCTCATCGGGGAACTGCGCGACGCCGAAACCATGACCACCGCCATGAACGCCGCCGAAACGGGCCACCTCGTCTTGGGCACCCTCCACACCAACGACGCCAAACAGTCCATCGACCGAATCATCGACACTTTTCCGCCGGAGCAGCACAACCAAGTGCGCATGCAGTTGGCCAAGTGCCTGCTCGGGGTGATCGCCCAGCGGCTCATCCGAAAAGCCGACAATTCGGGGCGCATCGCCCTTCAGGAGATTATGATCAACAGCCCGATGATTCAAAAGTTGATTGAGGACAACAAAGTCGGCGCCATCGGCAAGGCCATCGAGGATTCCCAAGAATATTACAAGATGCAGTCGTTCAACCAAGCCCTTCTGGGGTTGCTCTCCAAAAAACAGATTTCCTTGGACGAGGCGCTGTCGTTTTCGCCGAACCCGGGCGACCTCAAGATTCGACTTCAAACCGAAGGGCTTCTCGGCGGGACGACCCCGTCCGGACCGCCCATCAATCTGCGATGATCCCCCTCGACCGTTTGTCGGTCATCCCCGTTTTGTCGGGTGTCGCGCCCGAATTGCGAACGCGGCTGGCGGAGCGCTTGACGGAGGAGAAGATCCCCGCCGGCCGCCTGGTGTTCAGCGAAGGCGGTCCCGGTGACGCGGTGTATTTTATCGCCGAGGGCAAGGTGTCGATTCAGAAGACCCTCGACAAGGCCCGGGGGCTCTCCAAAACGCTCGCCGTCATGCAAACGGGCGATTTTTTCGGCGAAATGGCTCTTCTGGAACGGGAACCGCGCTCGGCCTCGGCCATCGCTCTGGAACCGACCATTCTCCTGGTCCTCCCGGTCGAGGACGTTAAAAATTGGTTGTCGGCGGACGCGCGGGTTCCTTTGCGTCTTTTCCTTCCCTTCGTGGAGGCGCTGAGCGCGCGCCTTCGCGAAACGACCCGCGAAATGACCTTGTTTTTCAACGTGGGCCGCGTCCTGGTGCAAGACCCGGACTCCCACCGCCTGGGCGCGGAGCTGCTTGACACCGTGGCGTTGGCGTTCGATGATCCGGTGACCGCCGGGTTCTGGTTGTGGAACGACTTCTCCGGCGAATACGAAATGGTCGCCGGCAAGGGGTTGTGGATCGAAGCGCACCGGGGCGCTCGTTCGGAGAAGGACCCGTTGTTCGCCTGGTTGATGGACAAGAAAGAATGCGCCTTGTCGACCGATTGGCCGAACGACGAGCGGTTCGCCTCCGCACAGACCGCGTGGCCGTCTTTGCGGTCCCTGCTCGCCGTGCCGGTGCCCGGGGATCGCCGGCCCATCGGTTTTTTTGTCCTCTCCCACGAGGGAATGACGAATTACTTTACCCCGGCCCACCGCCGCATGTTGGCGGGAATGGCCAATTTGGTGGCGCCGTCTTTCGACAGCGCCTTCCTCCGGCTCGAAAAACGTGCCCAGGAAAAACTCAACCGAGCTCGACAGGATTACCGATGACCCTTTCCCCGTTTCGCGCCGTCGCCAAGACGGCTTGCACGGCCGCCGATGATAAAAAGGCCCGCCAAATTCGAATTTACGACACCGGGGGGACCTCCGGCGTCGCCGACTATTTCCTCTTGGCCACCGTGGACAGCGCCCCGCAGATGAACGCCGTCGAAGAAGAGATCGACCGGCGGGTGAAAGCCGAACACGGCCTCGACCCGCTTCGCCGCGACGGGCGGTCCTCCGCCCAGTGGCAGGTGCTGGATTACGGCGGTTTGGTGGTGCACCTGATGACTGAAAAGGCGCGCGTTTTCTACGGGCTGGAGCGGCTGTGGGAGCACGCCCGCTCCTTGGAGGCCGCGCCCAAGAAATCCGCGCGCGCGCCCCGCCCCGCTGGAAAAACCGCCGCGCGGCGCCCCCGTCGACGCGCCCCATGAAGAACGCCGTCCGCGACATTTTGACCTCGGCCGTTCGCGCCTGGGCCGCCGACCAATCCCCGGCCGTCACGGCCTTGGACGTGGCCGTTGATCCCGCGCCGCCCAACGTGCCCGGGGACTGGGCCTCCAGTTACCCGTTGAGCGTCGCCAAGGCGGTCCGCAAGGCGCCTCGCCAAGTCGCCCAAGAGATTTTGGAGCGCCTGCCCCTGGGCGGGCCCATCGCCAAGGCGGAAATCGCCGGGCCCGGTTTTCTCAACATCACCCTGAGCGCCGGGGGTTTGGTGGCGGAGTTGAATCGCCTTCGGGCGGAACGGGAAAACTACGGCCGCCGCCCCGACGCCACGGGGGAAAAAGTCCTCATTGAATTCGTGTCGGCCAACCCCAACGGCCCCCTGCACGTGGGCCACGGGCGGGGCGCGGCGTTGGGGGATTCCCTGGCCCGGCTCTTCCGCCACGCGGGGTACGACGTCACCACCGAGTATTACATCAACAACATCGGCAACCAGATGGAGAATCTGGGTGCTTCCGTTCTTTGGCGGGTCGACGGTTTGGACGCGGCGTATTTGACCGAAGAGGAAAAAGCGGCCTACCGGGCCAAAAAACCCGAAGACCTTTACAAGGGCGTTTATCTTGTCGACGTGGCACGGGATGTCTTGCGCCGTTTTCCCAAGGGCGCGGCCCGGGGCGTCGGCATTCCCTTTTTCCGTGACGAGGCGTTGGCTTTCATTTTGGGCGGTATTCGCCGCGACCTGGAATCCTTCGGTGTGCACCACCAAAACTGGTACCCCGAGTCCCGGTTGTACGAGGAGGGCCGGGTCGACGCCGCGTTTCAAAAATTGCGCGGACGGGGGGACATCAAGGACGAAGACGGCGCGGTGTGGTTCCTGTCGACCAAGTACGGCGACGACAAAGACCGGGTTTTGAAACGTCAAGACGAGCGCCCCACCTATTTCGCCTCCGACATCGCCTATCACGACGAAAAGTTCCGCCGCGGGTTCCAGCGGCTGATCGACATCTGGGGCACGGACCACCACGGTTACGTGGCGCGGGTCAAGGCCGGCGCCCGGGCGCTCGGTCACGATCCCGACCGCCTGCAGATCCTTTTGTACCAGCTGGTCACGCTCCTGCGCGGCGGCAAACCCGTCGCCATGTCGACGCGGACGGGCGAGTTCGTCACCCTCGCGGAGGTGGTGCAGGAGGTGGGCAAGGACGCCTCCCGTTTCTTCTTCGCTCTGCGCGGACCCAACAGCCATTTGGAGTTTGATCTCGATCTCGCCAAAAAACAAGCCTCGGACAATCCCGTGTTTTATGTGAAATACGTCCACGCGCGGTGCTGTTCGTTGTTCCGGGAAGCGGCGAAGCGGGGGAGCGTCGATCCCGCGTCGGCGCCCGTGGCCGCCCCGCCCGTCTTGGAGCCGGCGGAACGGGACCTTCTGGTTCGGTTGGCCGCGTTCCCCGACGTGATCGGCCAATGCGTCAAGGACTTGACGCCCCATCACATCACCGAATACCTTTTGAAATTGGCGGGCGGCTACCACCGGTTCTACGAAACCTGCCGGGTGTTGGGATCCGCCCCCGAGCAGCAGCGCTTTCGCCTGGCCCTGGCCGACGGCGTTCGGACCGTGATCAAAAGCGGCCTGGGACTCCTCGGCGTCGACGCGCCGGAGGAAATGTAGCGCCCGCCGCATTCCCGACAAAATCCCTCCGAATTGACGGAGAAATCCATTGAAATCGCCCTGCCCCGGGGGTATGTTTAGGCGAGGTTAACGCCGACCGCGAGCGCGGGAGTCCAGCCGCCGAGGGACTTCGCCCCGGGTCGTCAACGAGGGCGCCATGACGGCCAATCCGTCGAAAAAACACGACAACAACGAATTCCATTGGACGCCGGAGGGCATCCGCCGCGTGGAAGAGCCCGCGGCGCCGCCCGTGACGGTCCCGACCCCGGCGCGTGCCCTCGACCCGGCCCCCAACGCGGAGAGTCGTCGCTACCCGCGCATCGACCTCAAAGTGCCCATCCTCTACCGGATCTTGACCGAGGAACCCAATCTCGCGTCCGCGGGTTTGCACCCCGATCTGCCCACCCGCACCGACAACATCAGCGTGACGGGGGCGGGGCTCGTCCTCGCCGAAAAGATCGCCCCGGGCACGTTGTTGGCGCTGTCCATTCATCTGGAGAACAAGAAAAAAATTTCCGCGGTCGCCAAGGTCGTCTGGTCCCAGCCCACCGAAACGCCCCACCATCACCTCACGGGCTTGGAGTTTGTGGTGGTCTACCGCAAGGCCTCCGCGCACACCGAATACATGAGCCCGATCGCCCTCAAAAACCTCCTCCTCGACTAACGTCTATTGTCAACCGCCGGTTGGTGAAATCCGGTTGACATATTCCTCCGGTTGTTGTGAAATTACCGTCGACAGAACGGAGGAACCATGCCCTTGACCGAATTGCACGACCCCCGCCTTTGGGCGGAAAAGAGCCTCGCCGGCGACGCCTTGAGCCGGGCGGAAGCGCGCGCCGTCCTCGATTGGCCGGACGCCGACCTCCTGGATCTGGTGGCCGCCGCCCACCGGGTGCGCCGCGCCCATTTCGGCCGGCGGGTGAAAATGAATTTCCTGGTGAACCTCCAGTCGGGGCTTTGCCCCGAGGACTGTTCTTATTGCAGCCAGTCCAAGACCTCCAAGGCCCCGATCGAGAAGTACCGCTTTCTATCCGCCGACGAAGTGGTCGACATGGCGGACCGCGCGGCCGCCGCCGGCGCGGCGCGGCTCTGCCTGGTGGCGTCCATGCGGGGGCCTTCCGAGAGAGACATGGCGGCGGTCGACGAGGCGGTTCGCCGCGTGAAGGCGAAACACCCGGGGCTCGAGGTGTGCGCCTCCATGGGGCTCTTGAAGGACGGCCAAGCCGAACGCTTGAAGGGCGCCGGGGTGGACGCCTACAACCACAACCTCAACACCAGCGAATCCCACTACGAGAAAATCTGCCACACCCACACGTACCAAGATCGAATCGACACGGTGGAGCGGGCCAAGGCGGCGGCCCTGTCGCCCTGTTCGGGCGCCATCTTCGGCATGGGGGAGACCGCGGAGGATATCATCGACGTGGCCTTCCGCCTGCGCGACACGGGCGTCGATTCCATTCCCATCAACTTCCTGATCCCGGTGCCGGGCACCGCCCTCCAGGGGCGCAACGACCTCAGCCCCAACACCTGCCTCAAAATCCTGTGCCTGGTCCGCTTCCTCAACCCGGCGATGGAGTTGCGCATCGCCGGCGGCCGGGAAATGCATTTGCGATCCCTTCAAGCGTTGGGTCTTTACGTGGCCAACTCGATTTTCGTCGGGGATTATCTGACCACCAAAGGCCAGACCGCCGCCGCCGACCGCGAGATGGTCCGCGACATGGGTTTCGAGATCGTCGGCGACGCGCCGGCGCCGGCCCCCGCGCCGGTCGTGGAGTTCGTTTCCCGCGCCACGCGCCAATAACGTGAACGTTCTCGTCACCGGCGCCGATCGCGGCATCGGGCGGATCCTGGCGTTGGCGTTCGGTCGGGCCGGCCACACCGTCGGCGTGCACTTTCGAACCCGACGGGCCGAGGCCGACCGCGTGCGCGACGAGCTCGCCGCGCTGGGCGTTCGCGCGGACGTGTTTCCGGCCGACCTGGCCGACCCCGCCGAGGCCCGGTCGTTGGTGGACGCGGCGGTTGCCCGGTGGGGGCGCCTGGACGGCTTGGTCAACAACGCCGGGGTCACCCGGGACCGCTCCTTGCTGAAAATGTCGCCCGCGGAGTGGCGCGAGGTGGTGGACGTGAACCTCTCGGGCACGTTTTGGTGCCTGCGCGCCGCCGCGGCCCACATGAGCCGCGCAAAAAGCGGGTTCATCCTCAACATCGCTTCCGTCTTGGGCGCCCGGGGAGGCGTCGGTTGCGCCAACTACGCCGCCGCCAAGGCCGGGGTGATCGGTTTGACCAAAGCCGCCGCCCGGGAGTTGGGCCGTTTCAATATCCGGGTGAACGCCGTGATGCCCGGATTCCATTTGACCGAAATGTCCGAAAAGATGCCCGCCGAAAACCGCGCCAAAGTCGTCGCCGAACACGCCCTCGGGCGGACCACCGACCCCGCCGATTTGGGCCGACTGGTGGTGGCGATCGCCGAGAGTCCCACCGTGTCCGGACAAATTTTCAACCTCGATTCCCGGATCCTATGACCCGGACGGTCGTCGTCAGCGGCGTGGGGCTGGCGTCGCCCCTGGGGGCGGACCGGGAAACGAGCTGGCGCGCTTTGATCGCGGGGCGGTCCACGACGGATCCGGCAGGCGGGCGCGTCCCCTTGGCCGAGGACGGGTCGCCCCGGGCGGTTTCCCTCGCCCGCGTCGCCGCCCGAGAGGCCTGGGCCGACGCGGGGTTCGATCCCGCCGACCCGCCGCCGGGGGAGCGACTGGGGTGTCTGGTCAGTTCCAGTAAACCGTTGCCGCCCATGACGCCCGGGGGGCCCTGGGGCGCCCCGGACGAAGTGCCGACGGCGGTGGCTCGGGAGATCGGGGCGGAAGGCCTCGTGATGAATTTGGCCGCCGCCTGCGCCACGGGGGCCCAATCGCTTCTCGCCGCTGCCGGGTGGATCGCGGAAGGGCGCGCCGATGTGGTCGTGGCCGGGGCGTCGGAGAGCGCCCTCCACCCCCTCTACCGCGCCGGGTTCGCGCAAATGGGCGTTTTGTCCAAGGCGGGCCGCGTGCGGCCCTTTGACCGGGACCGCGACGGGTTTTTGATGGGGGAAGGGGCGGGGGTCTTTGTTTTGGAGTCCCTCGAACACGCGACCGCGCGCCGGGCTCGGGTGTGGGCCCGGGTGGCGGGCGGCGACGTCTCCGCCGACGCGCACCACCCGACGCGCTTTAACGGAAACGGCGAACGCATGACGGACTGCCTGCGCCGCGCCCTGCGGCGGGCCGAGCGGACGCCCGAGGATCTGGATTACATCAACGCCCACGGCACCGCCACGCGGCTGAACGACGCCCTGGAATCCCAGGCGCTGAGACGGTTGGTGCCCCGGGGCGGCGCGCCGATTTCTTCGACCAAGGGGGCGACCGGGCATTTGTTGGGCGCCACCGGCGCCGTGGAAATCGCCTTCACGCTTCTGGCCCTTCGGGACGGCCTCTTGCCGCCCACGCTCCACTTGGACAATCCGGAAACTTCCGACTTGGATTTCGTGCCGAACCGCGCGCGGCCGGCGACCCCGCGACTGGCCGCGTCCCTTTCCTTCGGGTTCGGGGGCGCGTTGTCGGCGGTGGTCTTGGAGCGCGACGCGTGACCGCGCCCCGAGTGTAGTGTTTCGCAAATACATTGACATATGGAGGCCCGAGTCCGGTTGGATTCGAGGCGCGAGGAGGGAGCAATGCGGGCCATTGTGACGGACGAGCAACGAAGAACCCGGTCGGAGGCGGGCCTCCCTTCAATGGATTTACACGTCTCGCTGAAGCGAGACGCCATAAAAAGGCAGGGCCGGGCGCTTTTGCGCGGCGAGCGGCGTCGCTTCTCGGTTACGATGTCCCGCATCGCGCCCTCGGCGCTCCTGGTCGCCCCGCAAAATCGCCCGGCCATATATCAATGTATTTGCGAAACACTACACTAGCGGAGGAACTCCGCGACGCCTTGGCGTCGCTGGCGACGACGCATCGACGCCGGTCGCCCAAGACCCTTTCCGGCGCCCCGGGGGCGCGGGCCCTCATCGACGGGGTTCTTCGAGTGAATTTCGCCTCCAACAATTATCTGGGCCTGGCGGAAGACCCCCGTGTTCGCCGCGCCGCCGCCCAGGCCGCGCGCCGTTGGGGCGGGGGGGCGACGGCGTCCCGCTTGATGGGCGGAACGCTGGCGCTGCACCGGGAATTGGAAGCCGAGATCGCCGACTTGAAACGGCGCCCCGCCGCGTTGGTCTTCCCGTCGGGCTACCACGCCAACACGGGAATGATTCCGGCCCTGGCGGGGCCCGACGACACGATTGTTTTGGACCGCCTGGCCCACGCGTCCCTGGTCGACGGCGCCCGCTTGTCCCGGGCCCGCTTGAAAGTTTTCCGGCACAACGACCCCGAGGATTTGGATCGCGTCCTCGCCCGAACGGCCGGGCCCGGCCGACGTTGGGTGATCACCGAAAGCGTGTTTTCCATGGACGGGGACCGCGCCCCCTTGGTCGACCTCGTGGCCGCGGCGGAGCGTCGGGGCGCGCGCACTTACGTCGACGAAGCCCACGGCACGGGCGTGTGGGGGCCCGCCGGAAGCGGATGGATCAACGCCCTGGGTTTGGCCGGCCGCGTGGACGTTGCCATGGGGACGCTCTCCAAAGCCTTCGCCGCCCAGGGCGGCTTCGTGTGCGGGTCGAAGGAGTTGATCGATTGGGGCGTCAACCGCGCCCGGGCTTTCATTTATTCCACGGCCTTGGCGCCGGCGGCGGCCGCCGCCGCGCTGGCCGCCGTGCGGATCGCCCGGTCGGAGCCCGCCCGGCGGGACCGGCTGTTCGTCTTGGCCCGACGATTGCGAGCGGGGTTGGGCGTGCCGGGGGAGGGCCCCATTGTGCCCTTCCGGGTGGGCACGGATGAAGCGGCGGTGGCTCTGGCTCAGCGGTTGTGGGACCGCGGTCTTTTTGCGCCCGCCGTCCGACCCCCGACGGTTCCCAAAGGCACGGCGCGGGTTCGATTTTCCTTGACGGCGGCCCACACCGAGGCCGACGTCGACGACGCCGTGACGGCGGTTCGGGAGTCGTTGTGACGCCGGCCGTCTTCGTTGCCGGCACCGACACCGGTGTCGGGAAAACTGTCGTTGCCTGTCTCCTGGCGCGGGGGCTCACCCGGGCGGGTCGACGGGTGGGGGTTCTCAAACCCTTCGCGGCGGGCCCGTCGGACGACGCCGTGGCCCTCGCCCGGGCGGCGGGGGGCCGACAACCGTGGAAGGATGTCACGGCCCTCCACATCGCCCCGGCCTTGACGCCGGCGGCCGTGATCGGTCTTGGCGTCCCGGGGGCCCGGGTCGCGCGGCGGGCGCTTGCCGAGGCGGTCGCGGCGGCCGCGCGCCTGCGGCGGGACGCGGACGCCCTCGTGGTGGAAGGCTTGGGCGGACTTTTAGCGCCCCTGGGCGGGCCCTATTTTGTGACGGATCTCATGGCTCGTTTAAAATTGCCGGTGTGGGTCGTGGCCCGGCCCGGTCTGGGCACCCTCAACCACACGCTGTTGACGCTCGAGGCCCTGCGCCGTCGACGCCTCGCCGTCCGGCGCGTGGTGGTGAGCGGTTATGGGGGGAAAACCCGGGTGGAAAAAACCAATTTGAATTTGTTGAAAAAACTGACCGGCGCGCCGGTGACGGCCCTCCCGCGGCTGTCCCCCCGAGCCGGTGAGCGGCGGGCGGCGGAGATCTTGCGCGGCGCGTTTGACGAGGATTTCGGACGATGAGCCGCGCCGCTCGGCTGGATAAAAAATATTTGTGGCACCCTTTCACCCAGCAGGCCGAATGGGAAAAGGGTCGGCCTCTCGTCGTGGCCCGGGCCCGGGGCGCGCGGTTTTGGGACGAGCGGGGCCGTTCCTTCATCGACGGAGTTTCCTCGCTGTGGGTGACCGCCCACGGCCACCGCCACCCCGCGCTTGACCGCGCGGTGCGTCGGCAGTTGTCCCGCGCGGCCCACACAACTTTTTTGGGATTGACCCACGCCCCGGCGGCCGAGCTCGGGAAAGCGTTGGTGGATTTGGCCCCCCCGGGTTTGAGCCGGGTGTTTTTCTCGGACAACGGCGCCACGGCGGTGGAAGTCGCCCTCAAGATGGCGTTCCAATATTGGGTCCAGCGGGGTCAACCACGGCGGACGGAGTTCCTGGCCCTGCAAGGTTCCTATCACGGCGACACGCTGGGGGCCGTTTCCGTCGGCGGGATCGCCGCTTTTCAAAAAAAATTCAGGCCCCTGCTTTTCAAATCGCATTTTCTTCCGGCGCCCCATTGCTTTGCGTGCCCCTTTCGCTCGGCCGCGCCGCGCCCGGAAATCCGCACCGGCGACGACCCCCCGTCCGCGCCCGGCCGCCCCGGGGTGTTCCGCCCGGCGACCGGGTGCCGGTGGCAATGCCTCGACGCCGCGCAAAAAGTTGTTCAAAAGAGGGCGCCCCGATTGGCGGCCGCAATCGTCGAACCCCTCGTGCAGGGCGCGGCCGGCATGCGGGTCATGCCGGCGGGGTACCTGTCCGGGCTGTCTCGGATTTTGAAAAGGCACGGTGTGTTTTTGATCGCCGACGAAGTGGCCACCGGCTTCGGCCGCACAGGCCGAATGTTCGCGGTGGAACACGAAAATGTGCGCCCCGATTTTCTGTGTGTCGCCAAGGCCCTCACGGGGGGATATCTGCCCCTGGCGGCGACCTTGACCCGGGAAAGCGTTTATCGGGCTTTCCTCGGGCGCTATGAGGAATTCAAGGCATTCTTCCACGGGCACAGCTACACGGCCAACCCCTTGGCCTGCGCCGTGGCCCGGGAGAACCTGCGCGTGTACGCGCGGGAGAACACGCTCGCAAAATTGCGGGCCAAGCGGCGCCGCTTGACGGCGTTTTTGCGCGAGTTGGCCGCGCACGCCCGGGTGGGCCATGTGCGCCAGGCGGGGTTCATGGCGGGCATCGAGCTGGTGGCGGACAAGAAGACGGGCCGTCCGTTCTCCGTTCCTTTTCGGGCCGGGGCCCGGGTGTGCCGCGCGGCGCTGGCCCGGGGGGTGTGGGTTCGCCCGCTCGGGGACGTGATCGTGGTGTTGCCTCCGCTCGGGATCTCCCGGGGCGAGCTGGAAAAATTGTTGGACGCGCTTCGCGCGGGCATCGATGGGTTGCGCGACAAGTGAATTTGGTGTACTTTTAGAGCCGCAATGACTAACGAAAACGAGGACCCCATGAACCTCCGACAAAAAACCGCCGTGGCTTTGACCGCCGCCGCGCTGGCGGCCGGCGCCAACGCCGCCGACGGCTGGAAAAGCAAGCCGGGCGTCTACGCCGTTTTTGACACCGATCAGGGCCGGATCGTTTGCCGATTGTTTCCGGAAAAGTCCCCCAACACCGTCGACAATTTCGTCGGTCTGGCCGAGGGAACCAAGGAATTTGTCGACCCGACGTCCGGCGCGTCCGCGAAAAAGCGGTATTTCGACGGATTGATCTTCCATCGCGTCATCCCGGGGTTCATGATCCAGGGCGGCGATCCTCTCGGCACGGGTTATGGCGGGCCCGGTTTCCGCTTCGATGACGAACGCCCGACGGGGGTGAGCTTCGACGCGCCGGGCGTGTTGGCCATGGCCAACGCGGGCCCCAACACCAACGGCTCCCAATTTTTCATCACCGTCGCCCCCACCCCGGACTTGCCCCGGTACGGGCACTACGTGATTTTTGGACAGGTGGTGGAGGGGCAATCGGTCGCCGACGCGATTTCCAAGGTCCCCCGGAACGCCAACGACCGGCCGTTAACCCCCGTCACCATGAAGAAAGTCACGATCGAGCGGGTGGCGGGTAAAAAATAATTCAGTTCGGGAACCGCGTGCGCAAAAAACGTTTTGACTCTTTGTTCGTGGCGCTGGGGCTGGCCCTCCTGTGGGGGGCTTCGGCCGTTCATCGCCACGGTTCTCACGAAGCGGGATTGTACACCCCCCACGTGGATTGCTCCGTTTGCTTCGGCACGCCCCGGCGGGACGGTTCCCGGCTGGTCCAACCGCGAGATATCGAAGGTGAACCAAAGCGGGCGGTGGAGAGCGCGCCCCCCAAACCTCTTTCGGCCTTTTCCACCGTTCGTTTAATCCTTCCTTTCGGCCGGGCTCCACCGGCCCTTCCGTAGTTTTTCCTTATCCGCTTCGTGCCTCCCCGGGAGGCGCGCACCATCAATTTACTGGAGGACTTATGCATCGTCTTTTTGGACGGCTTTTGGCCGTTGTTTTTTCTGTCTTTGTTGTGAATGGTTCGCTCAAAGCGGAGGGGGCTTCGTGGCTGCGAAATCCTTCCGCCAGCGCCCTGAACCCAAAAATCAGTGTGATCGCCGACTTCTTGGCCCAAACGGGAACCCCCGGCGATCCGAGTCAGACCGAAGACGGTTTTCATCTTCGGGAAGTGGAAATCGGCATCCAAGCGGACGTCGACCCCTATGCCCGGGCGGATTTCTTTATCGGCGGGTTGGACGGCGACGGGTCCGCTCCGGAATTGGAGGAAGGCTACGTCACTCTCACGGCGTTGCCGGGAGGGATCCAAGCCCGCGGGGGGAAATTCCGGGCCAATTTCGGTCGGCTCAATATGGTTCACCCCCATGAACTGCCCCAGGTCGACGCGCCGCTCGCCTTGGACGCTTTTTTGGGCGAGGGACGCCTGGGCGGCGCGGGGGCGGAAGTCAGCCGCATCTTTGCGCCGTGGGGGCTCTTTGCCGAGGTGAGCTACGCTCTCTTGCAAGATCTGGGGGGGGAACACGGACACGGCGAAGAGCACGAAGACACCACCTCGGTGGTGGATATTAACGGATCCACGGTGACGGTCGCGGTGGCCCCGGGCGAGGGGCCCGCCCCGGCGAAACGATTGCGCAATTTCGCGCACGCGGGAAAAATCCGGGTTTACAAGGACCTCACGGAAACGATTAACCTGGACCTCGGTTTTTCCGGCGCGCTCTACGAGCCCAAGGACCGCACGGACGCAACGGGAGCGGTTCTCGAGGATTACGACCGAAAACGCCTGGCGGCGGCGGATCTCACGTTGCGCTGGAAGCCTCTCGCCCAGGGGACCTACCGGTCTTTTTTATGGCGGACGGAATTCCTCTACGCCGATTGGTCCCTGGCCCCGGTGTTGAGCCCCCTCGATGGATCGGTGGAAGAGCCGGCCGCGCGGGTTCACCGTCGGGCCGGCTACTCCTACGTGGAGGTCCAACCCGCCAAACGATGGCGTTGGGGACTGCGCGGGGATTACCTCGAAGACCCGGCGGTTCGGGATTCGACCGCTCCGCGGATCACCCGGGCGGTGGCGCCCTATGTCTCTTTTTCTCCATCGGAATTTCACCGGGTTCGCCTCCAATGGACCCGGTCCCGACTCCCCGGGGGAGACACCGAGAACCGCGGCTATTTGCAATGGACGGTGCTCCTGGGCCCGCACGGCGCCCACGCGTTTTAATCGTCGGGCGAACCGCGCCTCCCCCCCTCGGGGGGCGGCGCGGGGCCCGGCCTAGGAGTCAACCATGAAACGAATCCTTCTCGCGTTATTTTTTTCAGCGGGCGGCCTCGCGGCCGCGCCGCTAAAAGTTGTCACCACCACGCCCGATTTGGCCGATCTCGCCCGTCGCGTGGGGGGGGAGCGGGTGTCCGTCGCGTGCTTGTCGCGGGGTGTTCAAGACCCGCACTTTGTCGAAGCCAAACCGTCCTTGATTCTCAAATTACGGGAGGCGGACCTCTATATTCAAACGGGCCTCGAATTGGAGGCCGGTTGGGCGCCTCTGTTGCTTCAGGGCGCTCGGCGGGCACAGGTCCAACCCGGGGGGACGGGGTTTCTGGACGCGTCGCGGTTTGTGAGGCCCCTGGAAGTTCCGTCGGACGTGAGCCGCGCGGGGGGGGATGTCCATCCCGGCGGGAACCCCCATTACCTGGGGGATCCCCGCAACGCGGTCGCGGTGGCGGCCGGCTTGGCCGGAAAATTGGCGGAGCTGGATCCCGCGGGGAAACCGATGTACGACGCCAACGCGCGGGCCTACGGGGAACGACTGTGGTTGAAAATCGTCGAATGGGAAAAGCGCCTTGCCCCGGCGCGGGGCGCGCGCTACGTGAGTTACCACCGCAATCTTGTTTATTTCGCCGATTGGGCGGGGTTGTCCTCCGCCGGGGAGATTGAACCCAAGCCCGGCATTCCGCCCTCCCCGCGCCACACGGCGGATCTCATCAAGTTGATGAAAGAGCAAAAAATCCCCCTCGTGCTAACCATGCCGTACTATGAAAAACGTTCTTCGGACGCCTTGGCCGCCGCCACGGGCGCGCGCGTGGTCGTGATGTCGTTGATGCCCGACGGCGTTTCCCGTGAGGACGATTATCTGTCGGTCATGGAGCGGAACGTGGGAGAAATCATCGCGGCGGTATCCCGATGAGCGCGCCTCTGATTCGCTTCAACGGGGCCGATCTGGGGTACGCCGGACGGGCGGTGCTGCGCGATGTTCGGTTGGAGATTCAACGGGGCGAGTCCGTGGGGCTGGTGGGCCCCAACGGGTGCGGGAAAACAACGTTCCTCCGCGCGGTGTTGGGGTTGATCGCGCCGATGGCCGGGCGGGTGGAGCGCGATCAAAAGGCCGCGTTCGCCTATGTTCCCCAGGCCGACGAAATGAATTTGTTGTGGCCCCTTCGCGTTCGCGACGTGGTGGAATTGCCGGCGCGCGCGCGCCGGTGGTTCGGCCGGGTCACGGCCGCCGATCGGTCCGCCGCGACCGCGGCGCTCGAGCGGGTCGGGGCGGCGGGCTGGGCCGACCGTCTGGTGCGTGAGGTGTCCGGGGGCCAGCGGCAGCGGGCGGCCATCGCCCAGGCCGTCGCCCAGTCGCCCGACGTGTATTTGCTGGATGAACCCACCAAGGGGTTGGACGTGGTGGCGGAACGGGACTTGCTCGGTCTGGTCGGCGGGTTGTCGGAGGAGGGGCGCACGATTTTTCTGGTCAGCCATTCCCTCGCCATTCCGCTTAATTTGTCCCGACGCGTCCTCCTTTTTCACGCGGGGCGGGTGGTGTCCTCCACACCGGAAGAAATTTTTCATTCCCGGCGCCTGGAGGACATCTACGGGGTTCCCTTTGGTCAGGTGGAAAAAGACGGGCAACGGTGGGTCTATCCGTTGGGGGGCTCGTGATGAACTTCCTGGAATTGCCTTTCATGCGCACGGCGCTCATCGCCGGGCTGCTGGCCGGGACGGCGTTGTCCGTGCTGGGAATTTTTTCGGTCACGCGGCGGGTCGCCTTTTCGGGTTTGGCCGCGTCGCAATTGGCGGCGTTGGGGGGCGTTTTGGGCGCCTTGGGGGGATTCCACGTCGGGGCGGGGGTGATTTCGGGCGGGGCGGTCGTGTCCGGCTTGCTGGCCCTGGCGTGGTTGTCCCGTTCGCGGCGGACCTCGCCCGACAGTTGGGTGGCGGCGGTTTATGTTTTGGGGGCCGCGGCGGCCGTGCTCCTTCTGTCCAAATCCCCCGGCGGTGAAAGCGAAACCCTGGGCGTCTTTTTTGGAAACATCTTGTCGATCGGACGGCTGGAAGTGATGGAAGCCGCCGGGGTTTGCGCGGTCACGGCGCTGGGGACGTCTCTCTGGTTCCGTCGATGGTTGTGGCTGTCTTTCGATCCGGTCGGGGCCGAAGTGGCCGGTGTCCGGATCGGCCTTTGGAACGGACTCTTTTACGCATTGTACGCGGCGTCCCTGACCTTGGCGATTCACGTGTTCGGCGTGTTGTTGTCGTTCGCCTATCTCATCTTGCCCGCCACGGCGGGCCTGTTGGTGGCGCGCCGACCGCGCGCGCTGGTCCTCTTTTGCGCCGGCATGGCGGTCGTGTCGACGGTCACGGGGTTCGCTTTGTCTTATCGGTGGGATTTGCCGACGGGCCCGTTCGTGGCCGCGCTGCTGGCGGTGGGCGCGGTGGGCACCCGTCTTTACGGAAGGATCAGCGGAGACGAATAGCCGGGCGCCCGGCCTTCGGCGCGTTCGCTCGAGACGGTTTCCACCCGTTTGATGCCGTCCCGGTTGAGGACGAGGCGGATCCGCTCGTAGCGCGTTTCGTCCGCCGAGACGAAACGCAGGATGATGTTCACGTGGTAGACCCGGGTCCCCCGGACGTTGTCCACCTTCCCTTTCGCGAGCCGGCGCAGGGTCACCTCCGGCTCGTCCATCCGCAGAAGAAAATTCCGCAGGTTGAACCGCACGATGTCCGTGATGCCCCCTTTGCGGGAATGGGTCTTCAGGAATTTTTCCGAGTGGAGCGTGATGTCGCGGGTGTAGTGGATCACCTTTTCCGCCCGCCAGTTGTTTTCGATTTCGGTGATGTGGTCCCGGTCCCGCAGTTTGAGGACGACCGGATCGACGCGCGGCTCCCGCACAAAACTCACCGCTTCGCGGCAGGTGCCGATGGTTTTTTGGTCGAGCGGATCCCTCAGGCGTGTGGTTTGGTCGTAGAGTTTTTTGGAGAGCCACCCGTGCAGCCACGACTGGGTGAGGGCTTTGAGGCGGTCTTTGAACATGTAGCTCACGACCAAAATCCACAAGAACCCGAGGGACAAGGTGCCGAACACCCGCTGGTAATAAAAGGCCACGGTGGTGGCGAACAGCATGGCGACGCCGGCCCCCAGGGCCAGCACCATGTGTTCGATGCCCTGTCGTTCGTCGCGGGTTTCGACCAGGAGGCGCAACGCGCTCGCCATGTATTTTTTGAGCACGCTGAGCCGGAACACGAATGTTTCGTTGTCGCCGCTCGCTTCGACGATGGACGGGAAGTGCACGAGCATCCGATGATTGATCTCGGCGCCGATGAGTTCGATGAGCGCCTGGATGTGTCCCGCGTGGCGGGGATCCCCGCGCGTTTGCAACAGCGACAACAGGTCCTGCGACCGGTCTTCGATCAGGAGGCTGATGTATTCATCGGTGTAGCTGTGGACGGCCGCGAGGCCGACCGGCAGGCCGGGTTCGCCCACGCGGGAACGCAATTCGCGGTATCGTTGAATGAGCCGGCGGGTTTCGGTCAGGTATTCGTCCAGCAGGGCCGAGGCCTGGGTGACCATTTGCGGGGAGGCGATGGCGGGGAGGAGTTTCGTGATGGCGCGGGTTTGCGCCCGCAGGGTGTTCTTGACCACGCAGCCCAGGAGGCGCATTTCGTAGTCCAGCGCCTTGAGGGTTTCCGCCGTCGGAGCGGCCAGGCCGTTCTCGAGGCCGCGCACCACGCGGCTCAAAGGGGATCGTTCCGATCCCGGGTCGGTCAACGTGGTGAGCGTGAATTCCGGCGTGCGGAAACGGATGTAGAGGATCAGATCCCGATAAAAACGTTCCTTGGTGTATGTGGTTTCGTTGATGTCGAGATTCTCGGGAAGAAAAAAATAAGTGTCCACCCGGTAGTGGTCGCGGGGGTGGTGGGGGTGGAGGTCGTACCCCAATTTGATTTCGATCTGGTATTTGTCGTGGGCGCGAACCCACCCTTCGCTCGTCATGGCGTCTCCTTATCATTAGCTTAAGGCTTGCGGCGGGCCTCCGCAAGGGTTGATGCGCCCCCGCAAATGAGAAACAATGGGATCGTGAAACCCCGCTTTGATCACCCGTGGAATCTGAGCCAGGACGCGGCCGAAGAAACGCGGTCCGCCTTGGCCGCCGCGCGCGACCCGCGTCCGGCGCATCGCGGGGCGGGCGGCTTTCGGCGCGCGGCGGTTGTGGCGGTGACCGAGCGGGGCGCGGGGGTTGTGGTGGTCGATTGGCCCACCGGTCGGTTGCGACGCCGCTTGTCGTCCCCGCCGCCCCGCGCGGCGGTGTTCCTGCCCACCGCGCCGACCTTTTTGAACGCCCAAACCGTGGACCCGGCCCTGATCGCTCTGTCGGAGCCGCCCGATGTTTTTATTGTTGAAGAGGACATTCTTCGTCCCGGGGCTTTCGGCTTGGCCGATCACTTGGGGGTGCGTTGGGGGATCCCCAGCGTGGCCGTTTCGGCCCGTTGCGCCGGGGACTGGGACGAACCGCCGCCGGGCCTCGACGGGGCCCACGTCTTCGTCAAAGAAGGCGGCGTGCCCGTCGCGTTGGCGGTGCGGGCGCGGGCCCATCGACCGCCGCTGTTTGTGGCTCCGGGACATCGCATGGATTTGATGGGGGCCCTGGACGTGGTCCTGTCCCTGCCGCTGGACCCGCGTCGGGCCGAACCGCGGGTCCTGAGCCGGGCGCGTGCCGCGGGGACCGTAAAGACATCCCGGGCCTCTTCCCGGCGGCGCAAAGTTCTATAATACATCGGTTTCTCGATTCGAAAGGCGGACCCGTGAAAAACCTGCTAATGCCCGTTCTGTTGTCGGCGTTCGTGCTCCCAGGCGCTGGACAGCTGTACAACAAAGAGAAAGTGAAGGGGGTCGTGTTTATAGGTTTTTTCACGTTTCTTTCCGTGGCTTTGGTTGCGGTGACTGTATGGGGGGTTCTTCCTCTCCTTCCCCAGGGCGGTTCGCCCCTGAGTATGCTTGAGGTCCGGGCATTGACCACCCGATTGATGGTTGAGAAGGGTACGCCGATTGAAACCGTGTGGTGGGGAATGATCGCCGTTTGGGTGTACGGGATTTTGGACGCTTTTTTGGGTGCCCGGGCGCGCGCGCGCGCGGCCGACGCGTCCCGTTAGGCATTTCATCTCCTCGGGAGGACGACCATGGTGACGGGTTTGGTGCTCGTGCGGCTCAACGCGGGCCGCGAAAAGCAAACGTTGAAGCAGATCAAGGAAACCAAAGGCGTGGCGCACACCTCGGCGGTTTACGGTCGTTGGGATTTGGTGGTCGACATCGAGGCCGAAGACCTCCCGTCCATGACCCACGTGGTGGTCGAGAAAATCCGCGCCATTCCGGGCGTGGCGTCGACCGAAACCCTCGTCACGACCGCCATTTGACGCCGTGCGACTCCCGCGTTTTTTGACCGCGGCCTTCCTCATGACCCCCGTTCTCGCCGCCGCGGCGGCCCATGTAAAAATGTTGCCCAACGGTCTCCGCACCGTGGTGATCGAAGACCACGCCGCCCCCGTCGTCTCCATGCAAATCTGGGTGCGGTGCGGGGGCGTGAACGAGGCCGGGCCCACCTCCGGGGTGTCCCACTTTCTCGAACACATGATCTTCAAGGGCACCGACAAGGTGTCCGCCAACGAGATCTCCAAAATCGTCGAATCCAACGGGGGCTCCATCAACGCCGCCACCGGCGGGGAAACCACCCACTATTACATCGACATGCCCTCCGACAAATGGGAAACGGCGTTCGAGATTCTGTCGGAGTCGGTGCTGCGGCCGACGTTCCCTCCCGAGGAATTCGAAAAAGAGCGCAAGGTCATTCTGGAGGAAATTAAACGCCGGAACGACGACCCGCAGTCCGACCTATGGGACGGGTTCCTGGAAGCCCTCTACACCCGCACCCCGTATCGACAACGGGTGATCGGCTCGGTGGACAGCATCACCGCCATGACGCGCGACCGGATGGTCGAACAGCACCGGCTGTATTACGTGGCCAAAAACATGGTGGTGATCGTGGCGGGGGACGTCCGCCGCGCCGCCGTGGAAAAAAAGATCCGCGCGATTTACGGGGCCCTGCCCCGGACGGACGCCCCGCCGCCGCCGCCCCTCGTCGAACCCCCGGCCGAAAAAACCGAAGTGCGCTTTATTCGACGTCCGGCCAAGCAGGCCCACGTGGCGGTGGGCTTTGTCGGGCCGACCCTCAACGATTTGGACCAGGTGCCCATGGATCTCCTCGCGACGGTTCTGGGCGGCGGGCAAAGCTCGCGGCTCTACCAGGCGTTGCGCGAGGAAAAACGCTCCGTCTGGTCCGTGAGCGCGAGCTTCATCACCCACGCGGGCTCGGGGGCCTTCGGCATTTTCGCCGAATGCCCGCCGGAAAAAGCCCGCTCCCTCGCCAACGACATCTATTTCCTCTTGCACGATGCCCAATACAACGGGTTCCGCGAGGACGAGCTGGCGCGCGCCAAAGCGCAGCTGCGCAGCGCCTGGCAGTTCGGCCAGGAAACGTACCACGGCCAGGCGTCCCAATGGGGGTTCTACACCGTCTTGGGTCGTCCCCTCATGCTCCGGGAATATTTGAAGCGGCTCGACGCCGTCACGCCCGACGATTTGCGCCGCGTGCTTTCCACCTACACGCTCGGACGCCCCCTCGCGGGGGTGGCCGTCCTCCCCGCGGAAACGGGCCGCTGATGTCATGCGGGTTCGAAGGCTTTTAACAATGGGCGTCGTGTTTGTCGCCTCCGCCGCCGGGGCCGTCGCGGTGCGGGATTACCCCAACGGGTTGAAATGGATCCACCGCCCGGTGACGCACAACCGGATCGTGGCGGTTCAACTTTTTATCCCCGGCGGTTTGATGGACGAACCCACCGACAAGGCCGGCCTCACGGCCCTCACCACCGCCGCCATGCTCAAGGGAACGTCGACGCGCAGCGCCCTTCAGTTGGCCCAGGCCATGGAGGGATTGGGGGCCGCCTTCGGGGTCGACGCCCAACCCGATTACCTGTCGATCGGCGGCCAAGTGACGGCGGACAATTGGGCCGCCGCCTTTGACCTCTTTGAAGATGTTTTGCTGCAACCGTCTTTTCCGCCCGCGGAAGTGGAAAAAGAACGGGAAGCGCTCCTCAACGCCATCCACACCCGCCACGAACAAATTTTTGTCGTGGCGGACGAACGCCTTCGGCGGGAACTCTTTGGGACGCACCCCTACGCCCGCGCCGACGAAGGGGAGGACCGGACCGTCCGCGCCTTAACCCGGGACGATTTGGTGGGCTGGCACCGCGCCCGGTTTCGGCCCGACGGCGCCGTGCTGGTGACGGCGGGCCCCGTGCCCCCGGCGACCTTGGCGCGCCGCGTGGCCCGGCTGGTGGATCGATGGGCCGCGGGCGGCGGCGCCGCCCCCGCCGGTGTTTCGGCCGCGCCTCTGCCCGCGCCCAAAATCGCCGTCGAGACCCCCGAATTCGAACAGTCCTATTTGATGGTGGGATTCCCCGCCCCCGCGGTCAACGACCGTCGGTACCCGGTGATGAAACTGTTGAACGCGCTCCTGGGCGGCGGCATGAGCTCGCCGCTCTTCCGCGAAGTGCGCGAAGAAGGCACCCTGGCCTACGAAGTGTCGTCCTTTTATCCCTCCCGGCGCTGGGGCGGCTCGTTTGTCGTTTACGCCGGCATGGACCCCAAAAATCTTTCCCTTGCCGAGGACAAAGTGCGCGGGGTCCTCCGGGCTTTCGTCGCCGCCCCGCCCTCCGGCCAGGATCTGTTGGACGCCAAAAACTACATCCGGGGCCATTACCTGATGGATCACCAAACCAACGCCCGCCTGGCGTGGTACTTGGGCTGGTGGGAACTGTTGGGCATGGGCCACGCTTACGATCTTCAATACCCGCGCGACGTGGTCGGGGTGAGCGCCGAAGAGGTTCACGCCCTGGCCCGGGAAATTTTGTCGGGGCCCTCCGTCACCGTGCGGGTGGAGTCCCGGCCCCCCGCGCGTTGATGGTCCGCCGTTCCTTTTCCGGCTTCCTGGTTTTATCTTTGTTCGCGGGGTGTTCCCGCGACCCCTTGCCCGAACCGGCCTTGACGGCGGACCCGGGGCCCGTGAACGGCGACGCGTTCATCGAGGCTTCCCTCGGCGACCCGTCGCGGCTCAACCCCCTGCTGGCCACCGATTCCGCCTCCAACACCGTCAACGGGTACGTCTTCAACGGCCTGGTGAAGTACGACCGGGATTTGAAACTGGTGGGGGATTTGGCCGAATCCTGGACCGTGCGCCGCGGCGGCCTGGAAATTATTTTTAAATTGCGGCCCCACGTGCGTTGGCACGACGGCGCGCCCTTCACCTCCGCCGACGTGGCGTTCACCTACCAACGGCTGATCGACCCGAAGGTCTTGACCCCCTACGGCGCGGATTTCGCCCTGGTGAAATCCGTCGACGCGCCGGACCCCCTCACGGTGCGCGTCCTTTATAAAGAACCCTTCGCCCCGGCCCTCGAGTCCTGGGGCATGGGGATCGTGCCGAAACATATTTTTGAAAATGCCGATTTCAACGCCCACCCCGCCAACCGCGCGCCCGTCGGCACGGGGCCCTACCGGTTTGTGGCCCTCAAGACCGATGAAAAAGCCGAGCTGCGGGCCAATCCCGACTATTTCGAAGGCCGCCCGCGCATCGACCGCGTGGTGGTGCGGGTCATCCCGGACGGGTCCGTTCAGTTTTTGGAACTGCGCAACCAATCCATCGACACCATGGGCCTGCGCCCCGACCAATACATCGCCTACGACGCCTATTTCCGGAATCACAACAAGTTTCGTTACCCGTCGTTCAGTTACACCTTTCTGGGCTTCAACCTTCGTCGGGATCTGTTCAAGGATCTCCGCGTCCGCCGCGCCTTGGCCATGGCCCTCGACAAACGTGAAATCATCGACGGGGTTCTCCTCGGGTACGGCCGTTCCGCGACGGGGCCCTTCCCGCCCTCCTCCTGGGCCTTTGACCCGACCGTGCCCGAAGTCCCCCACGACCCGGCGGCCGCCCGGGCGCTCCTGGCCGAGGTCGGCTGGACGGACACGGACGGCGACGGGGTTTTGGACAAAAACGGCCAACCCTTTGCTTTCACCGTCATCACCAACCAGGGGAACAAGCTCCGCGAGCAAACGGCCGTCATCTTGCAAGCCCATTTGGCGCGGATCGGGGTTCGGGTGGACGTGCGGATTTTGGAGTGGTCTTCCTTCATTCATGATTTCGTCGACAAGAGCAATTTCGACGCCATCATTCTGGGGTGGAACCTGGGCCGCGACCCCGACCAATATTTGATTTGGCATTCGAGCCAACAGGGGGAGGGCCGCTACAATTTCGTCGGTTATGAAAACCCCGCCGTCGACCGTTTGTGGGAGGAAGGGCGTCGGACGTTTGACCGCTCCGCCCGCGAACGGGTCTACCGCCGGATCCACCGCCTCTTGGCCGAGGACCTGCCCTACGTTTTCCTGTATTATCCCGACAGCCTGCCCACCGTTCATAAGCGCTTTCGCCATGTCGAGGTGGCCCCCGCCGGGTTGGGGTGGAACTTTCGGGAATGGTACGCGCCGAAAGCCCTCCAGCGGTACGGTTTGGCCGACCAATGACGGCCTATCTGCTCCGCCGGGGGGCGCTCACCCTTGTTGTGCTTTTGGGCATCACGCTCATGACGTTCTTGGTTATGCGTCTGGCCCCGGGGGGCCTCACCGCCGGCGCGACCGACTTGAGCGCGCGCGTCTCGGCCCACGAACAGCGCAAAAAGTTCGCCGCCGCCTACGATTTGGACAAACCCTGGCACGTCCAATACGGCCGTTGGCTCAAGCGGTTGGCCCGGCTCGATTTCGGCCGGTCGTTTAAGGACGACCGCCCGGTCCTGGACAAAATCAAAGAGCGACTGCCCAACACACTCCTTTTGAACGTTCTTTCCCTGGGGTTGGTGTTTCTTTTGGCCGTGCCCTTGGGCGTTTTGGCAGCCATTAAGCAAAACAGCGTCTGGGATCGGGCCGTGTCGGTGCTTGTCTTCGTCGGTTTCTCCACGCCCACCTTTTGGTTGGCGCTCATGCTCATGATGCTTTTCGGCGTCCGACTGGGATGGCTGCCGCTGTCGGGTTTGCATTCGCTCAACGCCGACGAAATGTCGGGGGCGGCGCGGTTCGCCGACGCGGCGCGGCATCTGATCCTCCCGGTTTTCATCTCCGCCTTCACGGGTTTGGCCGGGCTGTCTCGGTTCGTCCGCAATGGATTGCTCGACGTGGTTCGCCAAGACTACATCCGCGCCGCCCGGGCCAAGGGCCTGCCGGAATCCCGGGTGATCCTCCGACACGCCCTGCGCAACGCGCTTTTGCCCGTGGTGACGATCCTGGGGTTGTCCCTGCCGGATTTGATCGGCGGAGGGTTTGTCTTTGAAACTTTGTTCGCGTTCCCCGGCATGGGGCGGTTGGGGTTCGACGCCATCATGGCGCGGGATTTCCCGGTCGTCATGGGGGTGGGCACCATCGCGGCCCTTTTGACCCTTGCCGGCAATTTTCTGGCCGACGTGGCCTACGCGCTCGTCGATCCCCGGGTGCGGCTGGCCGGAAAACGTCCATGACGCGCCGCTTTCTTAAGAACCGATTGGCCGTGGCGGGCGCCGTTCTGCTCGCGGTTGTTGCCTTGGCTTCGGTGGCCGCGCCGCTTTTGTCTCGGCGGAACCCGGACGAACAGCGCCTCACGGAGCGCCTTCGGCCCCCGTCGTCGGCCCATTGGCTGGGCACCGATGACCTGGGCCGCGACGTGGGATCCCGCCTGCTGCACGGCGGCCGGGTGTCCCTGCGGGTGGGGCTCTTGGCGGTGTTGATTTCCGTGGGGCTCGGTACGCTGATCGGCTTGGCCGCGGGGTATTTCGGCGGCGCGGTGGACGGGGTGCTGATGCGCGCCGTCGATATCGTTCTTTGTTTTCCGACGATCTTTTTGATCCTCATGGTCATCGCGTTTTTAGAACCAAGCTTGACCAACGTCATGGCCGTCATCGGGTTCACCTCTTGGCCGGGATTGGCCCGGTTGGTGCGGGCGGAAACTTTGAGCCTTCGCGAGCGGGATTTCGTTTGGGCCGCGCGGGGCCTCGGCCTCTCCGCCCCGCGGATCCTGTTCGTCCATTTGCTGCCGCACTTGGCCGCGCCGATCCTGGTGTCGGCGACGCTGGGGGTGGGGGGGGCGATCCTCACCGAATCCGCGCTTTCCTTTTTGGGCCTCGGCGTTCAGCCGCCCGCCGCTTCCTGGGGCAACGTGCTGGCCAACGGAAAAGATTACCTCCACGTGGCGTGGTGGTTGTCGTTGTTTCCGGGGGTGGCGATTCTTGTAACGGTGTTGTCGTTGAATATGTTGGGCGAAGGGCTGCGCGACGTGTTGGATCCCCGGGAGCGGACGTGAGCCTTTTGAACGTGGAAAATTTGCGCGTCGCTTATCATCGGGGCGGGGTCCCGATCCCGGCGGTGCGCGGCGTTTCTTTGACGTTGGCCCCCGGCGAATCCCTGGGCCTGGCCGGGGAGTCGGGCTCCGGCAAGTCCACATTGGCCGCGGCGTTGCTCCGTTTGTTGCCCGAAGGAGTGGCTCTGGCCGCCGACCGTTTGGAGGTGGACGGGAAAGATGTCTTGTCCCTGCACCCCCGCGATTTACGTTCCCTGCGCGGCGGGACCGTGGGGATGGTTTTTCAAGATCCTTTTTCCGCGCTCAATCCGGTGTTGACGGTCGGCGACCAAATCGAAGAAGTGCTGGAAACCCACGCCGGGGCGCGCGACCGCGGCCGCGTTTTAGAATTGCTCGGCCGTGTGCGCCTGCCGGATCCCCCGGGACTCTACCGCGCTTACCCCCATCAGCTGTCGGGAGGCCAACGGCAACGGGCCTGCCTCGCCATGGCGATCGCCGCCCGGCCGAAACTGCTCATCGCCGACGAACCCACCACCGCTTTGGACGTCACCGTCCAGCGCGACATCCTCAACTTGCTCGACGACCTTCGCCGGGATTTGAAGATGGCTCTTTTGCTGGTGACCCACAACGTCGGCTTGTTGGTGGAGCGCACCGACCGCCTGGCCGTGATGTACGCCGGCGAAATTGTCGAAGTGGGCCCCACCCGGGAGGTTCTGACGTCGCCCGCCCATCCCTACACCCAGGGCCTCCTGCGGTCCTTGCCCCGATTGTCCCGGGTGGACCGGCGACTGCCCGCGCTGCCCGGCCAACCGCCGGACCCCCGCCGCCTTCCCGTCGGGTGCGCTTTTCGGGACCGTTGCTCCAGCGCTTTCGCGCGGTGTTCCGAAGGCCCGGTGTTGCTGCCCGTCCCGGGGGGCGCGACGCGGGCCGCCTGCCACTTGATCGGAGAAAGCGCGTGACGCCTCAAGTCGAATTTCAAAAGGTTTCCAAAGCCTACCCGGTGCGCGGGGGGTTGTTTCAAACCCAGCGGGGGGAGGTGCGGGCCCTGGACGACGTGTCTTTCCAAATGGCGCCCGGCGAATCCTTGGGCGTCGTGGGGGAATCGGGTTCCGGCAAGAGCACCCTGGCCCGGCTTCTGGCGCGGTTTTTGGCCCC
>Ga0268298_10001218_pt1 | contig 30798 bp, 27 predicted proteins | sample WWTPWeurt_MetaG_FD_194462 | JGI IMG/M metagenome (GOLD analysis project Ga0268298, IMG submission 194462) | Activated sludge microbial communities from WWTP in Nijmegen, Gelderland, Netherland - WWTP Weurt | ecosystem: Engineered > WWTP > Aerobic digester > Activated sludge | place... | reverse complement strand
AGGGGCTGGCCGCGGCCTTCGCCGGCACGCGCTACTTCGAGGTGCATCCGCTGCGCGACCGGCGCGAGGCGCAGGCGCAACTGGTGCGCGGCACGCTCAAGGGCTATGTGGTGATCCCGCAGGATCTGCCGGCGCGGCTGGCCTCCCTCACGGCGCTGGCCGCTGGCGCCTCGGTGGCACCCGCCGCCCTGGTGCAGGTGATCACCGATGGCTCGCAGCCCAATACCGCCAGCTTCGTCGGTGGCTATGCGCAAGGGGTGGTGGCGCAATGGCTGGCGGCGCGCGGGCTGAGGCCGGCCGGCCCGGTGGAGCTGCGTTCGCGCGTGTGGTTCAACCCCGAGGTCGAGAGCCGCCGCTTCCTGGTGCCGGGGGCCATCGCCATCGTGATGACCATGATCGGCACGCTGCTCACCGCGCTGGTGCTGTCGCGCGAGTGGGAGCGCGGCACCATGGAGGCGCTGCTGTCCACGCCGGCCCGTGTGCCCGAGATCCTGCTGGGCAAGCTGCTGCCCTACTTCGCACTGGGGCTGCTGGCCACGCTGGGCTCGGCGGTGCTGGCCGTCAGCGTGTTCGGCGTGCCGCTGCGCGGCTCGTGGGCCACGCTGCTGGCGCTGGCCGCGGCCTTCATGGTGCCGGCACTGGGCCAGGGGCTGGTGATCTCGGCGGTGGCGCGCAACCAGTTCATTGCCGCCCAGGCTGCGCTGGTGTCGGGCTTCCTGCCGGCGCTGCTGCTGTCGGGCTTCCTGTTCGAGATCGATTCGATGCCGCTGCCGCTGCGCATCGCCACGCAGGTGGTGCCGGCGCGGCACTTCGTGGCCACGCTGCAGACGGTGTTCCTGGTCGGCGACGTCGGCTCGGTGATGTGGCCGCACGGCCTGGCGATGCTGGCCATCGGCGCGGTGTTCATCGCGCTGGCGCTGCGCAAGACGCGCAAGAGCCTGGAGCCCTGAAAGCCCCCCATGAAGCTGCTGTCCATCACGCTGCGCGCCCAGATCGTCAAGGAGCTGCTGTGTCTGCTGCGCGACCCCAAGGCGCGATTCATCATCATCGGCCCGCCGATCCTGCAGCTGCTGGTGTTCTCGTTCGCGGTGACGTTGGACGTGCGCAACGCCAGCCTGGCGGTGTTCGACCGCGACGGCGGCCGCTGGTCGCAGGAGCTGCAGGCCAACCTGGGCGCCGCCGGGGGATTCGTCGGACGCGTCATTCGCGTGTCGTCCACCGAGCAGCTGGAAGCCGCCATCGATCAGCGCCAGGCGCTGCTGGCGCTGGTCATCCCCGACACCTTCTCGCGCGATGTCGGCGCGGGCAAGCCGGCCTCGCTGCAGGTGATCGTCGATGGCCGCCGCGCCAACTCGGGGCAGGTGGCGCTCTCGTACGTCGAGACGGTGGCCGCGCGGTTGGGCGCGACCATCCGCCCCGGTGCGCCGCCGCCTGGCGAGCCGGTGGCCCTGCGCCACGCCTACAACCCGAACCTGATCTACCGCTGGTTCGTGGTGCCCAGCCTGGCGGGCATCCTGTCGATGCTGTCGGCGTTGCTGGTCACCGCGCTGTCGATCGCCCGCGAGCGCGAGCTGGGCACCTTCGACCAGCTGCTGGTCTCGCCCACCACGCCGGGCGAGATCATTGCCGCCAAGACCCTGCCGGCGCTGCTGATCGGCACGGTGCTGGGGCTGGCCATGGTGGCCGCCGGCACGTTTGCGATCGGCATCCCGTTCACCGGCTCGATCGTGCTGCTGGCCGCGGCGATGATGCTGTTCATCCTCTCGGTGGTGGGCATCGGGCTGGCCATCTCGGCGGTGTGCGCCACGCAGCAGCAGGCGATCCTGGGCACTTTCGCGGTGGTGGTGCCGATGGTGCTGATGTCGGGCTTTGCCACGCCGGTGGAGAACATGCCCCAACTGCTGCAGTGGGGCTCGCAAGCCATCCCGCTGACGCACTTCCTGGTCATCGTGCAGGGCAGCTTCCTCAAGGCCATGCCGGCCTCGGCGGTGGCCGCCCATGCCTGGCCGCTGGCGCTGATCGCCGCGGTGACGCTGGGGGCGGCCACGGTGCTGGTGCGCAGCCGGCTGCAATGAAGTGAGGATTTCGTGATGACACGCCAAGTCAGCGTCCGCCGCAGCCTCTCGGCCACCCCATCGGTCCGACCGACGCCCGTCGAGCCGACCCGCGCAGCGGCGGTCCCGTCCAACCGCGCGGCGGCCGTCCCCTCTACACGCATCGCCCCTCATGAGCCTTCCCCGCGGGCCCGGGGCGCATGCCCTGGCCGGCACCGGCGGCCGGGCGGCGAGCTGATGCTGGCTGTCGCACTGGCCGCGGCACTGGCGATCGCTGGCTGCGCCGCGCCGCTCGCGCCCACCGCGGCCCTGCCGGACCTGCCGCTCGGCACGGGCTGGACCGACCCATCGGCCGCTGCGGTGGACAGCCCCGGTGCGGCATCTTCGTCGGCCAACCCCGTGGACACCAACCGCGCCCTGGCCGACTGGTGGCGCACCCTGGGCGATCCGGCGCTGCCGCGGCTGGTCGCGCTGGCCCTCGAGCGCAACGCCGACCTGCGCCAGGCGCTGCTGCGCGTCGACGAGGCCCGCGCGCTGCAGGCCGTGGCCGACAGCCGCGACGGGCTCGCCGCCGATGCCCGCGCCAGCGTCGCCGCGCAGCGCCAGAGCGAGAACGGCCTGCTGCCGATCGGCCGCATCCCCGGCCTGCAACGCGACGTGGTGCTGCACGACACCGCGCTGCAGGCCAGCTGGGAGCCTGACCTGTTCGGCCGCGTGCGCGCCGCCCGCGAAGCCGCGCAGGCCCAGCTCGCGCTGACCCGCGCCGAGGTCGACGGCCTGAAGCTCGCGCTTTCGGCCGAGGTGGCGCGCCACCTGCTCGCGCTGCGCGGCGCCCAACTCGAGGCCGTGGCGCACCGGCACGTCATCGACGACCTGGCCCGCGCGCTGGCGCTGACCGAGCAGCGCATCGCCGCCGGCGACCTGGCCCCCAACGATCGACATGGCCCGCAGGCCGCGCTCGACGCGGCCCGGGCCGGCCTGCCCGGCATCGAGGCCCGGGCGCGCTCGGCCGCGCTGGCGCTGGGCACGCTCACCGGCGGCCTGCCCGAGCAGGAGCTGGCGCTGCTGCAGGCCGCACCCGCGCCCCTGGCCTGGCCGGCGCTGCCGGTGGGCCGGCGGGCCGACCTGCTGCGCCGCCGGCCCGACGTGCAGGCGGCCGAGGCGCGCCTGGTGGCCAGCGGCGCCGACCTGGGCGGCGCCCTCGCCGAGCAGTTCCCGCGGCTGACCATCGGTGCCTCTGGCGGCTTCCAGGCACTGGACCTGGGCGACCTGCTCAAGCCGGGCAGCATGGCGCTGTCGCTGGCGCCGATGATCAGCTGGCGCTTCCTCGACGGCGGCCGGGTGCAGGCGCAGATCCGCGCGGCGCAGGCGCGCGAGCGCAGCGCCGGCGTCGGCTACGAGAAGGCGGTGCTGGGCGCGCTGGGCGAGGCCGAGCGCGCCCTGTCGGACTACCGTGGCGCACTGGCCACGCTGGCCGCCCAGCGCGAGGCCACCGCAGCCGCCGCGCGCGTCGCCACCCATGCCGCGCAGCGCGCCACGGCCGGCGACCTGAGCCGGCTCGATTCGCTCGACGCACAGCGCCGGCGCCACGAGGCCGACGAAGCCGAGGCCCGTGCCGTCGGCGCCGCAGCGCAGCAGATGGCGCTGACGGTGAAGGCCCTGGGGGGTGGCTGGTGAACGGCTGCGAACGGTGACCCGCGTCAGACGCCGAAGGGCGATTCCCTCGGGAAGGTCGGGGGTCGGCTCATGATGGGCTGGGCCTAGCATTGGCGACTCCAACGCCCTGCCCGGCCCGTCATGACCGACACCCATCTGATCCCCCTGCCCCGCCTCAGCGAGGCCATGCGCACCCTGGTGCGCGGCTTCGGCAGCAGCGAGGGTGAAGCCCGCCAGGTGGCTGACAACCTGATCGAGGCCAACCTCACCGGCCACGATTCGCACGGCATCGGCATGCTGCCGCGCTACGTCGAGGCTTTCCTCGAAGGCAGCCTATGCCCCAACGCCCAAGTGCGCGTCGAGCACGACGGCGGCACGCTGCTGCGGCTGGATGGGCAGGCCGGCTTCGGCCAGGTCATCGGCCGCGAGGCGATGGCGCTGGCCATCGAGCGCACGCAGGCCTCGGGCAGCTGCATCGTGGCATTGGGCAATTCGCACCACCTGGGCCGCATCGGCGCCTGGGCCGAGCAGGTGGCGGCGGCCGGGCTGGTGTCGCTGCACTTCGTCAACGTGATCTCGCGCGCCATCGTCGCGCCCCATGGCGGCAGCGACGCGCGCTTCGGCACCAACCCGTTCTGCGCCGGCGTGCCGCTGCAGGGGCGCGAGCCGGTGATCCTCGACTTCGCCACCAGCGTCATCGCGCAGGGCAAGACCCGCGTGGCGATGAACAAGGGCGAGCTGGTGGCGCCCGACTGCCTGATCGACGACCAGGGCCGACCCACCCGCGAACCGCGCTTCACCGTGGTGCCGCCCTTCGGCGCGCTGCTGGCCTTCGGCGGCCACAAGGGCTTCGGGCTGGCCCTGATGTGCGAGCTGCTGGGCGGCGCGCTGGCCTCGGGCATGACGCAGCGCGACCACGACACCAGCCGCAGGCGTGTGCTCAACGGCATGTTCAGCGTGCTGCTCGATCCGGCCGCGCTCACCGACCGCGGTGCCTTCGAGGCCGAGGCGCTGGCCTTCCTCGACTGGGTGCGCGCGTCGCCGCCGCGCGAGGGTTTCGATGCGGTGCGCGTCGCCGGCGAGCCCGAGCGCATCGCCCGGGCCGAGCGCACGGCAAACGGCGTGCCGGTGGATGCCACTACCTGGCAGGAGATCCTCGCCGCCGCCGGCAAGCTGGGGCTCGAGCCGTCGCGCATCGACGCGCTGGCGCGCGGCGCCTGACGACAGGGCCGTGCGGCCACCTCCTCCGCGACGTCCCCAGCGATCTTGACTCAACGTATGGAACGATTCGATGACTTCCGACCTGAACTTCGGGGCTCTGCCTCCCGCTGAACTGCGCGCTGCGGTGCTGGCCCAGGCCGCCGCCTTGGCCGACACGTTGCCCGCCCGCGCCGCCGAGATGGAAGCGTTGCGCCGCCTGCCCGACGACCTGGCCGACGAACTGGCCCGCCGCGGCCTGCTGCGGCTGCTGACGCCTGCCTCGATCGGCGGGCTCGAGGTGCCGATGGCGGTGTTCTTCGAGGCCATCGAGCGCATCGCCCGCGGCGACGCCTCCACCGCCTGGTGCACCTTCATCTCCTGCACCGCCAGCGTGCTGGCCGCCTACCTGCCGAAGGACGTGTCCGCCCAGGCCTTCGGTTCGCCCACGGCGCGCGCAGCCGGCGTGTTCGCGCCGCGCGGCCGGGCGGTGGCCGCGGTGCAGGACGGCGTGGCCGGTTACCGCATCGATGGGCGCTGGTTCTGGGGCTCGGCGGCGCACCATGCGCAGGTGGTCTCGGGCGGCTGCCTGGTGATCGGCACCGACGGCCGGCCCGAGGCGCTGCCCGATGGCACGCCACGCGTGCTCTCGGTGCTGTTCGACCGCGCCCAGGTGCGCCTGCTCGACAACTGGAGCTCGGTGGGCCTGTGCGGCACCGGCAGCGGCGAGTTCGAGGTCAGCGGCGCCTTCGTGCCCGCCGCGCGCTGCGCCTCGCTGATGGGCGCGGCGCGCGAGACCGGGCCGCTGTACCGCTTCCCGGTGTTCGGGCTGCTGGCGCTGTCGATCTCGGCGGTGGCCAGCGGCGTGGCCCGGCAGGCCATCGACGAGCTGATCCATCTGGCCGGCGGCAAGGTGCCGCAGGGCAGTGCCCGCCCGCTGGCGCAGCGAGCCGGCACGCAGGAGGCGGTGGCCCGCGCCGAGGCGCAATGGCGCGCCGCACGGGCGCTGGTGCGCGAGGCCATCGACGCCGCCTGGGACGCCGCGGTGGACGCGTCGAATGCGTGCCAGGCCAGCGGCACAGCCGGCGATGCCGGTGGTACGGCCGGATCTGACTCGGGCACGACCGCCGACCCCGGCCGCCTGCCGGTGGCGCTGCGCGCCGACCTGCGCCTGGCCGCCACCCACATGGTGCACACCGCCGCCGGCGTGGTCGACCGCATGTTCACGCTGGCCGGCGGCGATGCGATCTTCGCCGCCTCGCCGCTGCAGCGCGCGCTGCGCGACATCCACGTGGCCACTCAGCACATGATGGTGGCCGAGCCCACGTTCGAGCTGGTCGGGCGCCTGCACCTGGGGCTGCCGACGCAGGTGTCGATGCTCTGAACCGCGGCGCCCAGGCCACCGGATCAGGCCGCCGGATCAGGGCGCTGGCGTCCCCGGCCCCTGCAGCACCAGCGCGATGCGGCGCGCCAGGCGTTGCGCCTCGGCCGCGTCGCCGGCGCGCTCGGCCCGCTCGCGGGCCAGGCCCAGCCAGGCCAACAGCGGCCGGCGCCAGCCCTGGCCCGAGGCGGTGTCGATGGCCAGCGACACCACCGCCGCATCGGCCCGCCCCGCCCGCAGCGAGGCCGCGGCCGCCACCAGCCGGGCCAGCGGGTCGGCGGCCGCCTGCATCGCCGCCAAATCGCCAGCCGGCGTGGCGCCCGGCCGCGCCAGCGGCTGCTGGGCCGGCGGCAACAGCGCGGCCTGCGCCGCATCGGGCGAGCCGTCGAGGTAGGCGGCGTAGGCCCGCTCCGCCGGTGCGGCATCGAGCCGCAGCGCCTCGAAGCCCGTGCAGGGCCCGGCCACCAGGCTGGCGCGCTCGGCGGCGCAGCGTACCAGCTCGTTGCGCGCCACCCAGTCGGGGCGTCCGGTACGCGCCACCTCGGCCCGCGATCGGGTGAACTCCACCTCGGCCACGCGCGTGTCGCCGGCCAGGTAGGCGGCTACCGCCCGCTCGAGCGAACCATGTGCCGAGAGGCGCCAGTCGGGCGGCGGGGGTGTGCTGCTGCAGGCCTGCAGGGTCAGCACCAGGGTCAGCGCGTTCGGCCATGCGAAAGCCCGCGGCCGCGGCATCGCCCGCCGCATCGCCCGACGGATCGGCTCGGCGAAGCGGTCTGGCCTCATGGCAGCTTCACCTCGGTGTCGCGCGCCAGCGGCCACTTGCGGTTGATCTCGTTGACCAGCGATTCCACCTTGCGCAGGCTGGCCTCGACCTCGGCGCGCAGCTGGCCCAGGTCGGTGGTGGCCACCCGGGCATTGCGGGCCACGCCCTGGGCCTCGTCGAGCAGGCCATCCACCTTCTTCAGGTTGCCTCGAACGTCGGCCAGCAGTGCCTGCACCTGGGCCACGGTGGCCTTGGCATCGCCGGCCAGCCCCTGCGGGCCGAAAACCTGGGCATCGGCATGGCCGACCAGGCCATCGGTGCGCTGCACCAGGCCGTCGAGTCGTTTCAACAGCTGATGCGTCTGGTCCAGCGTCGCCACCACCTTGGCCGCGTCCTGCGGGTTGCCCATCGCCATGCCCAGCGCACCCTGCGGCCCGGCCAGGCGGGCGGTGGCCGTCTGCAGCTGGGCCAGCGTGGCAGCCAGCGCGCCGTCGGGCGAGGTCATCGCGCCCACGCTGGCCAGCACCTCGCGGGCCTGCGAGACGAGCTTGGGCACTTCGGCCGCGGCATCGCCGACCAGCACCTTGCGCATCGCGCCGTCGGGCAGCGGTGGATCGGCCAGGATGCCGCTGTAGGCGCGGATCGCGGTGTTGCCCACCAGCCCGCGCGACAGCGTGAACACGCTGCTGGTGCGCAGCCAGTGGGCCTCCTTGCGCGGCACCTCCACATCGATGCGCACGCTGCCATCCTCGACCAGGCCGATGCGCTGCACGCGGCCGATGACGAAGCCCGAGAAGGTGACCGGCATGCCCACGCTGACGCCCTCGGAATCCTCGGCCACCAACACAAGCTTCTGCATCGGCTCGAACACCCCGCGCGCATACAGCAGGTAGGCCCCGGAGGCCACGATCAGCCCGAGCAGCGCGAGCAGCAGTGCAGCGGCGCGCCGCTCGATGTGACGATCGGCGGGCGGCTCGTCGGCCACGAGGCCATGGGGGCCGGGGGCTGCCCCGGCCCCATCGCCCGGCGCTGCGGCATCAGGAGGGAGTGGTTCGTCCATGGTCAGGCATAGTTGATCAGCAGCGACAACACCTCGATGGCCAGCACCGCGCTGGCCAGCCGCACCAGCCCGGCCAGCTCGACGCCCGCCTCCTGCGGCTCGTGCAGCGCCGAGCCCAGCGGCAGCAGCGACACCGCCAGCGCCAGGGCCAAGGTCTTGCCGGCGAAGACCAGCGTGACCGCCGGGCTGAACACCTGGCCCACCACACGGGTGTACGACGCCAGCCCCCAGGGCGACAAGCCATGCGCGAGCAGATAGGCCAGCACCAGGGCCAGCACACCAGACAGCAGCGCCAGCAGCAGCACCGACACCAGCCCCGCCAGGGCCAGCGGCAACACATGCAGGCGCAGCGCCTGCACGCCGGGCTGCGCCGATGGCGCCGGTGCCCTGCGCCCCGGCCCCGCGGCATCCGCCATTGCCCCTTCGCGATGCAGGCGCGCCAGCGCCGATGCGGCCGGGATCGACCAGCGCAACGCCACGAACGCCGCAGCCGACAGCGGGATCAGTTCCAGCACCAGCACGCGCACCACCATCTCCAGCGCGTACTGCGACAGGCCGTAGCTCTGCGCTGTGACCAGCACGATGCGCACGATCACCACCGTGACCAGCGTCGACAGCAACGCGAACCACGGCAGCACCGGCACCACCGCCCCCACCACCGCCCTCGACAGCGCCGCGCGCCACGGCGGGCGATAGCTGTCGCGGGTGGTCATCAGGGCCAGCACCAGCGCACTGAAGTGGCCGATGCGCCACCACGGACGGATCACCTGGAGGACGATGCGGCCGAGCAACCCGGCCAGCCTGTGCGGTGCCGGCGGCCGGGGAACTGCGGGCGTCGCCATCCGGCCATCATAGGCGGCCATCCTTCCCCTCGAGGGCGTCGCGGCCGCAGCCCTCAGTGGTCGGGCGTGCCCGCGGCCGCCCAGGCTCAGAGGACCAGCAGGGCCCGAAAGTCATTCACGTTGGTGAACGTCGGCCCGGTCACCACCAGGTCGCCCAGCGCCTGGAAGAAGCCGTAGCTGTCGTGCCGATCGAGAAACTCCGCGGGCTTCAGGCCCTTCGCCGTGGCACGGGCCAGGGTGTCGGGGCCGACATGGGCCCCGGCGTTGTCTTCCACGCCGTCGATGCCGTCGGTGTCGGCCGCCAGCACGTGCACCCCAGGCTGGCCTTGCAGGGCCACCGCGCAGCCGAGAAGAAACTCGCCGGCCCGCCCGCCACGTCCGGCGGCCTCGGCCGCGACGCGCACCGTCACGGTCGTCTCGCCACCGGAGAGGATCAAGCATGGCCGCGCAAATGGAGTGCCATGCTGCGCCACCGAGCGGGCCAGCGCCGCATGCACCTTGCCCACCTCGCGGCTCTCTCCTTCGATCTCGTCACTGAGCACATGGGCCATGACTCCGGCCTGCCGGGCCCGTTCGGCAGCGGCCTCCAGGCTCTGCCGGGGCGTGGCGATCATCGTCACCTGCTGGCCGGCAAAGCATGGGTCGCCGGGCTTGGGCGTCTCCCAGGTGCCTGATTCGAGCCCTGCACGCACCGCCGGCGGCAGCGCGATCCGGTAACGATCGAGGATGCGCAGTGCGTCGGCACAGGTGCTCGGGTCAGGCACGGTCGGCCCGCTGGCGATCACCGCGGGATCGTCGCCCGGCACGTCGCTGATCAGCAGCGTGACCACCCGCGCCGGCGCGCAGCGCGCGGCCAGCCGCCCCCCCTTGATGGCCGAGAGATGCTTGCGCACGGTGTTCATCTCGTCGATCGCCGCGCCGCTGCGCAGCAGCGCCTTGTTCAAGGCCTGCTTGTCCTCGAAGGACAGCCCTTCGATCGGCAGCGACAGCAATGCCGACCCGCCGCCCGAGACCAGGCACAGCACCAGGTCGTCGGCGCGCAGCCCGCCCGCCATGTCCAGCATGCGCTGTGCCGCTGCGCGGCCGGCGGCATCGGGCACCGGATGCGCCGCCTCGACCACCTCGATACGTCCAGGCTTGTCCCGGTATCCGGGCGGCACGTGGCCATAGCGGGTCACCACCAAGCCCGACAGCGGCCGATCGGCCGGCCAGGCCGCTTCGAGCGCTTCGGCCATCGAGCCAGCGGCCTTTCCGGCGCCCAGCACCAGGGTCCGTCCCCGCCGAGGATCGGGGGCCTGCGGCAAGTGGGGCGCCAGCGCCCGCGAGGGCAGGGCCCGCGCCACGGCCGCGTCGTAGAGGCCGCGGAGAAAGGCCCCCGGGCACTCGCGCGGATCGACCAGAGGGGCAAGTGCAGGCGTCATCGCCGGCGATTATGCAAACCTCGACGCCCTTTCGGTGTGGTGCGTCACACATGGGCGCTCAATCATCGGTGGGGGACGACCGAAGAACCGCTCATCCCTGCCTCGATGCGCTGAGACCCCTTGTTGCGGCTGACCTCCCGATCCCTGTCGATTCGAACCACCCTGCTGCTGGCCATTGCAGCCGCCGTGGTGCTGCCGGCCGTGGCCATCTGGCACCTCGAACAGCGGCTCACGCGCGACGCCCAGGAGCCTCTGATCCGGCAGAGCCGACAGGCGGTGCTGGCGGTCACCGCGTCGACCCTGGTCGAACCGCTGTGGACGATCGACCCACAGCGCACTGCGGCGGCGGCGCAACGCGCGCTGAACGAGCCCAACGTGCTGGCCGTGAAGCTGATCGAATCGCGCCCGCTGGCCACTCCGATCGTGCTGGCCCGTGCGGGCGTCGATCCGGACCAGGGCGTGCCATTGACGACGCCCATCCTCTACGAGGGTGCGCGACTGGGCGACCTGGAGATGCGCTTCGACCCCGACCAGGTCGACCAGGCCATCGCGGAACGCCGCCTGGCGACGCTGCTGCTGGCGGGGCTGCAGGTGGTCATCGGCAGCCTGGTGCTCATCGGCATCCTCAACCGGCGCGTGCTCGGCCCCCTGCTCCGCCTGAGGCGGCAGGCCAGCGACATCGCCTCCCGAAACGATGTCGCCCCGATGGCCTGGAGCCGCCCCGACGAGATCAACCAGCTGGGCCGTCACCTCAGCCTGGTGCACCAGCAGATCAACCACCTGTTCGACCGCCTCGAGCAGCAGAAGGCCGACCTGGTCAAGATCGCCTTGCACGACCCGCTGACCGGCCTGCCCAACCGTGCGCACTTCCAGCAGTTGCTGGAGGAGGCGCTGACCCAGGCCAAGACTTGCAGCGAGCGCATGGCCCTGCTGTTCGTGGACCTGGACCGCTTCAAGGCGATCAATGACACCGTCGGCCACGCCGCCGGCGACACCCTGCTGCTCGCGGTGGCGGCGCGCATGCGCGAGCAGTTGCGCGCCACCGACCTGCTGTGCCGCTACAGCGGCGACGAGTTCGTGGTGCTGGTGCGCAGTGTCGGTTCTTGGGACGACCTGGCGGCGCGGGCCGACCGGCTGCTCGAGGCGGTGGAACAGCCCGTGAGGCTGGATTGGCGCGACCTCTCCGTCTCGGCCAGCATCGGGATCACGCTGTACCCGGACGATGCCGCAGACGCCGAAGCCCTGGTGCGCAATGCCGACATGGCGATGTATGCCTCGAAGAACCTGGGGCGTGCCCGCTACACCTTCTTCAGAAGCGACCTGAACAGCCAGCTGCACCAGATGATGAACTTCGAGGAGGAGTTCAAGCGCGCGCTTCAGTCCGACCAGTTCGTGCTGCACTACCAGCCGCAGGTGGCGTCCGACTCCGGGCTGCTGCTGGGTTGCGAGGCCTTGATCCGGTGGCAGCATCCGCAGCGCGGAACCATCGCACCCTTGCAGTTCATCGGTGCGGCCGAGCAGTGCGGGCTCATCAGCGACCTGGGCGCGTGGACCATCCGGCACGCCTGCGGTCAGATCGCCCGTTGGAAGCAGGACGGCGTGCCGTTCGGCTCTGTGGCGGTCAACGTGTCGGCGCTGGAGTTCCGCCACCACCGGTTGATCGACACGCTGACGCGGGCCATGCAGGAGCACGACGTGCGACCGCATGAGCTTGAGATCGAGATCACCGAGAGCGTGCTGATGACCGACACCGATGCCACGCAGCGCATCGTCGAGGACCTGCACCGTCTGGGCCTGCGCCTAGCCATCGACGATTTCGGCACGGGCTACTCCTCGCTGGCCTACCTGAAGCGGTTGCGGCCGTCCAAGGTCAAGATCGACCGCAGCTTCGTGCGCGACCTGCCCGACTGCGAGGATGACCGGGTCCTGGTGCAGGCGGTGGTGCAGCTGGCCTCGGCCATGGGCATCCAGGTGGTGGCCGAAGGCGTCGAGACCGATGCGCAGGCCGAGTTCCTGCGGCGCACCGGTTGCCAGGTGCTGCAGGGCTACCTGATCAGCCGGCCAAAGCCTGCCGAGGTGTTTGCCGACCTGGCCTGCGCACTGGGCGCAACCCGTGGCTTCGCCAACACGGCGGTGCTGGACACCGAGCTGGAACCTCGGCTGGACGGCGGCGTTCGGACGGCAGAACTCGCCTGCTGAGCCGCGACGCCTGGGTGACCGCGTCGGGTCGCGGCCGCTCGGCTGCGATGATCGGGACATGCACACGCCTGCCCAAGCCCCAGACCGCCGCCTGCTGATCCGCGATGCCGAGATGGTGGTCACCATGGACGATCACCGACGCGAGCTGCGCGGCGGCAGCGTGCTCATCCGCGGGCCATGGATCGAGGCGATCTGGGCGGCCGGTGAAGCCCCGCCGCACGAAGCCGCCGACGAGGTCATCGACGCGCGTGGCCATGCCGTGTTGCCGGGCCTGGTGAACACGCATCACCACATGTTTCAGTCGCTGACCCGGGCGGTGCCGGCGGCGCAGGATGCCGAGTTGTTCGGCTGGCTGCGCACGCTGTATCCGATCTGGGCCCGGCTGACGCCAGAGATGATCCGCGTCTCGACCCAGCTGGCCATAGCCGAACTGCTGCTGTCGGGGTGCACCACCAGCTCCGATCATCTCTACCTGTATCCGAACGGCATTCGCCTGGACGACAGCCTCGAAGCCGCCGCCGAGGTGGGCATGCGCTTCCACGCCGCGCGCGGCAGCATGAGCGTGGGCGAGTCGGCCGGCGGGCTTCCGCCCGACACCCTGGTGGAGCGCGAACCCGACATCCTGGCCGACACCCAGCGCCTGATCGAGGCCTACGACGATCCCTCCTTCGGCTCGATGCGGCGCATCGTCGTCGCACCCTGCTCGCCCTTCAGCGTCAGCCCGGATCTGATGCGTGAGTCGGCATCGCTGGCCCGCGCCACCGGCACCCGTCTGCACACCCACCTGGCCGAGAACGACCACGATGTGGCCTACAGCCTCGAGCGGTTTGGCCAGTCGCCCGCCGAGTATGCCGAGCGCCTGGGGTGGCTCGGCGACGATGTGTGGCATGCCCACTGCGTCAAGCTCGATGCCGCCGGCATCGGGCGCTTCGCGGCCAGCGGCACCGGCGTGGCCCATTGCGCGTGCAGCAACATGCGTCTGGGCTCGGGCATCGCGCCCATTCGTCGGATGCTGGATGCCGGGGTGCCGGTGGGCCTGGGCGTGGACGGCAGCGCCAGCAACGATGGAGCTCACCTGATGGCCGAAGCCCGGCAAGCCCTGCTGCTGGCACGGGTGGGTCGAGCCGTCGAGGGCGCCGTGCCGGGCGGCCCGCTGACCTTCGGCTGCGACCACGGACCGGCCTCGATGACGGCGCGCGATGTGCTTCACCTCGCCACCCGTGGCGGAGCCCGCGTGCTGGGACGCACCGACATCGGCCACCTGGCGCCGGGCATGGCCGCCGATCTCGCGCTGTACGACCTGCGTGGCCATGCCATGGCCGGCGCTGCGGTCCATGACCCAGTGGCCGCGCTGGTGCTGTGCCAGCCCCCCGCGGCATCCTTCACCGTGGTGCACGGACGCGTCTGCGTTCGCGAAGGACGGCTTGCGAGCCTCGAACTGGGGCCGCTGGTCGAGCAACACAACCGCCTCGCGCGGCGGCTGCTCCAATAAGGGTCGCGCACGCACCTCAACGGCTCGCTCGCGGTGGGCACATCCCCAACCCGGTGCCAAACAGAAACGGCCGCTGAACGCAAGCAGTTACCGCCGGGTTCCATGACACCCAGCTTAGGGTGTTGTACCGAGCGGACAGTGCGGGCTTTCGGGATATAGTGCGCCGCGTTGCAGCGGACGGGCTGCCGGCGGTCCACAAGGCTGCTTTCAATTCAAGAAGTTCACAGCGATCGGCAGCGACACGAGTCGATCGTCTGGAGGTCATCGAGTGGATTACGCCGAATCACAACGAAACCCCGGCAAGCACATGACGGGGCTGACGGTCGTCATCGTCCTGCACATCATCCTCGGCTGGGCGCTGCTCAACGGCCTGGCACGCAAAGTGGTCGAGGTGATCAAGGCGCCGATCGAAACCAAGATCATCGACGAGGTCAAGCCGCCGCCTCCGCCGCCGCCCGAGAACCTGCCGCCGCCGCCCAAGTTCGCGCCGCCGCCGCCTTCGTTCATGCCTCCTCCGGAGGTGCAGATCGCCAACCCGCAGCCCACGCAGGCGATCACCACCACCACGGTGGCCCCGCCGCCCCAGGCGGTGCGGCTCGAGGCCGCGCCTCCCACGGCCGCGCCCCCGGCGCCCGCGCCGGCCCCGGTGCGCCGTGCCGTGGCAGCGCAGATCGACGTCTCGACCTGCGAGAAGCCCGACTACCCGGCCCAGGCCGCGCGGGCCGAGGCCACCGGCACCACCAAGATCCGCTTCGTCGTCGATGGCGAAGGGCGCGTCTCGAAGGCCGATGTCGAGAGCCCGTCTGGTTCGTCGCGTGAGCATCGCCTGCTGGACCGCCTGGCGGTCGAGGCGCTGAGCAAGTGCCGCTTCAAGCCCGGCATGGACGAGCACGGCAAACCCACCGGCACCACCACCGTGGTCACCTACGTCTGGAAGCTCGAGTGACACGATCACGCCGAGCCTCGTCGACATCCAACCCATCTTGTCGTCCCAACCCGCGCAGCCCATTGCTCGATCCGAGCCTGCGCCACATTGCCTGCCTGGAGTCAACATGTTCCTGAACCGTATTCTTCGCGCCCCCCTGGCCGCACTGCTGCTGGCGGCGGCCTTCGCCTTGCCCGGCGCGGCATTCGCCCAGGCGTCAGCGCCCGCGGCCGCACCTGCCGCGTCGGCCGCCCCCGCCGTTCCGGCCATCGCCACGGCCCCCGCCGTCACCGTCGCCAAGGAGACCGTCGACAACCCGTATGGCCTGCAGGCGCTGTGGAGCCAGGGCGACATCGTCGCGCGCGGCACGCTGATCATCATGATCATCATGTCGATCGGCAGCTGGTACATCATCTTCACCAAGGTGTGGGAACAGGCCAAGCTGATGCGCCAGTCCAACGCCATTGGCGACGCCTTCTGGAAGGCCTCGTCGATGAAGCAGGCCGCCGCCTCGCTGGACGAGAAGAGCGCCTTCCGCTACATCGCCGAACAGGGCGTGCAGGCCGATGAGCATCACGAGGGCACGCTGGTCGAGCAGATCGACAAGCACACCTGGATCAGCATGAGCGTGCAGCGTGCCGTCGACAACATCGGCAGCCGCATGCAGGACGGCCTGGCCTTCCTGGCGACGGTCGGTTCCACGGCGCCTTTCGTCGGACTGTTCGGCACGGTGTGGGGCATCTACCACGCCCTGACGGCCATCGGCATTTCCGGCCAGGCCTCGATCGACAAGGTGGCCGGCCCGGTGGGCGAGGCACTGATCATGACCGCCTTCGGCCTGGCCGTCGCCGTGCCGGCGGTGATGGGCTACAACTGGCTGATCCGCCGCAACAAGAACGTGATGGAGCGCGTGCGCGCCTTCGCGGGCGACGTGCACAACGTGCTGCTGGCCGGCAAGCGCTGACTTCGGCCGCTCGCGCATGGCCTGCCTGGGCGGGTCATGCGCGTCAGCCCTCCCCGGCCCCGGACGGGGCCCAAGCAAGATCCCCTTAGGAGTCCGCCATGGCCATGGCAGTCGGTTCGCCCGATGGCGAAGAAGACCAGATGAACTCCACCATCAACACGACGCCCCTCGTGGACATCATGTTGGTGCTGCTGATCATCTTCCTGATCACCACGCCGGTGATCACGCAAAGCGTGAAGCTCGAGCTTCCGAAGGAACGCAACGTCCCCACCCAGACCAAGCCGGAGAACATCCTGCTGGCGGTGACCAAGGACGGCGACGTGTACTGGGCCACCAAGCGCTACCCCGACATCGAGATCCTGGTGAAGGACCTCAAGGTCGAGTCGGTCAAGGATCCGCAGCCCGAGGTGCACATCCGCGGCGACATGGACGCCCGCTACGAGAGCGTCGGTCGCCTGGTGGTGGCCTGTCAGCGCGCAGGCATCGCCAAGGTGGGGTTCATCACCGAACCCCCGCCCAACAATTGAGTTGAGAGGAAGCCGACCATGTCCATGCAAGTTGGCGAACAGAGCGATGATGGCGTGCTGGTGGACATCAACACCACGCCGCTGATCGACGTGATGCTGGTGCTGATCATCATGCTGATCATCACCATTCCCATCCAGACCCATGCGGTCAAGATGAACATGCCGGTGGGCCCCAGCAGCGCACCGCCCAAGCCGCCCGAGATCGTGCGCATCGACGTCGACTTCGACGGCACCATCGGCTGGAACGGCGTCATCGTCACCGAAGAGGAACTCAAGAACCGCCTGGCGCTGGCCGCGGCGCAACCCGACCAACCCGAAGTGCACCTGCGTCCCAACAAGCTGGTGAGCTACAAGGTGGTGGCCATGGTGATGGCCAATGCCCAGCGGCTGGGCGTCACCAAGATCGGCCTGGTCGGCAACGAGCAGTTCCTGTAATCGCACGCCTTCATCGATGAACAAGTTCCATGCCCTCGTTGCGGCGCTGCTGATGGCCGGCGCGCTTTCGGTGCAGGCCCAGGCGCTACGCCCCGAGGTCGGCAAGCCGTTGCAGCAGGCCGGCGAGCTGCTGCGTGCCGGCAAGGCGCGCGAGGCGCTGGCCAAGGCCCGCGAGGCCGACGGCGCCGGCGGCAAGACGGCCGCCGAGCAGTTGATGATCGATCGCATGAAGGCCGCGGCCGCCCAGCGGGCAGGCGACAGCGCCACGGCGATCCAGGCCCTCGAGTCGCTGTTCCCCAAGGTCAGCGGCAACGAGGCCACCCAGACGGCCGAGGCACTGGCCTTCGCCCACTCCCAGAACAAGGATTGGGGCAAGACCAACCAGTGGATCCAGAAGGCCCAGTCTCTGGGCAGCAGCAGCACGCAGTTGAAGCAGTTGCAGGCCTATGTGCAGGGCCAGAGCGGTGACTTCTCCGCCATCGCCCGTGATGCCGCCGCGGCCGTGTCGGCCGCCGAACAAGGCGGACGCCGCCCCGAAGAGGCCGACCTGCTTCGCCTGGCCGATGCGCAGTCGCGCACGGGCAACAGCACCGGCCAGACCGCCACGCTCGAGAAGCTGCTCACCTACTACCCGAAGAAGGACTACTGGTCGATCTACCTGGGGCGTGTGCAGCGCAAGCCCGGCTTCTCGGATCGCTTTGCCCTCGAGGTGATGCGTCTGAAGCTGGCCACCGGCGTGCTCACCAAGACCGAAGAGTTCATGGAGATGACGCAGCTCGCCATCCAGGCCGGATACCCGGCGGAGGGCAAGGAGATCGTCGACAAGGGCTTCGCCGCCGGAGCGCTAGGCACCGGTGCCGAGGCCGACCGCCACAAGCGGCTTCGCGATCTGGCCTACAAGCAGGAGTCCGATGGCAAGGCCTCGATCGAGCAGCGCGTGGCGGCCGCGGGCACCCAGAAGGATGGCAACGACTTGGTGCAGCTGGGCTATGCCTACGTCACCATGGGCCAGGCCGACAAGGGCATCGGGCTGATCGAACAGGGCATCGCCAAGGGTGGCCTGAAGAGGCCCGAGGACGCCAAGCTGCGCCTCGGTGTGGCCATGCTCAAGTCAGGCAAGCAGAAGACCAAGGCCGTGCAGACGCTTCGCAGCGTGCAGGGCGCCGACGGTGCAGCAGACCTCGGGCGCCTGTGGTCCTTGCTGGCCAACCAGGCCGGCTGACGACGCCGCGTCGTCCGGCCCTTTGGGTCGCGTCGCACGACAGACACCATTGAGCCCCGCCTGTTCCCCGGCGGGGCCTTCCGGCCCTTCGCCCTGGACGGGTCGCTCCGACTGCACCAGATGACCACGCCGCTTCCCCATGTCGAGTCGATCGGCGATGGCATCCACGTCATCGACACCGGCTTCCATCGGCCCCGCTTCGATGCCTCGTACCTGATCGTCGAGGGCGGCCGGGCGGCATTCATCGACACCGGCACCAACTTCGCCATCCCCAGGCTGCTGCAGACCCTGCGCGATCTCGGTCTGGGCGCGGATGCGGTGGACTTCGTCATTCCCACGCATGTGCACCTCGACCATGCCGGCGGCGTCGGCCGGCTGATTCAATCGCTGCCCAACGCCCGGGTGCTGGTGCATCCGAGGGGCGCGCGCCACATGATCGATCCTTCCGCGCTCTACCAGGGGGCACTGTCGGTGTACGGCCAGGAGGAGATGGATCGATCGTATGGAACGTTGGTGCCCATCGATGCCGACCGCGTCCAGGGCACGCACGACGGCCTGGTGGTCGAGTTGGGTGGGCGGCCGCTGCGCTTTGCCGACACGCCCGGCCATGCCCGTCATCACCATTGCATCTGGGACGAGCGCACCCGCGGGTGGTTCACCGGCGACACCTTCGGCCTGAGCTATCGCGAATTCGACACCGCATCAGGTCCGTGGATCCTGCCCACGTCGACCCCTGTCCAGTTCGAGCCCGACGTGCTGCGCGCCTCCATTCTGCGACTGTTGGCCGAGCAGCCGGCCTGCATGTACCTGACGCACTACGGGCGCGTCGAGCAGGTGGCTGCTCTGGCCGCCATGCTGCTGGAACAACTGGATGCCCTGGTCGCGGTGGCGCGAGACCACGCGCTGGCGCCGCAGCGGCACCAGGCCTTGGTGCAGGCGCAGCGCGAGTTGTTCGCCGAGCGGCTGAGGCGCCATGGGGTCAGCGATCCTGAGTCAGGACTCGATCTGCTGGCGCTGGATGTCGAACTCAATGCCCAGGGCCTGGCCGTTTGGCTGGATCGTGAACCCCACTGAACGAGGCAGTGCATGAAATACCTTCACACCATGGTCCGTGTCAGCGACCTCGAGCAGTCGTTGCGCTTCTACCGAGATGCGCTCGGGCTCGAACTGCGTTCCAGGCGCGATGTGCCGGAAGGCAAGTACACGCTGGTGTTCCTTCACGCACCGGGCGATCCGACCGCACAGGTCGAGCTGACCCACAATTGGGAGGAGTCGGGCTACACCGGTGGGCGCAATTTCGGGCACATCGCGTATGCGGTGGACGACATCTACGCCACCTGCCAGCGCCTGCTGGACCATGGCGTCACGATCCTGCGCCCGCCTCGGGACGGTCGCATGGCCTTCGTGCGTTCGCCCGACCAGATCTCGATCGAACTGCTCCAGGCCGGCACCCCGTTGCCGCCGGCCGAGCCCTGGGCCTCGATGCCCAACACCGGCAGCTGGTAGGTCAGCCCCTCGCGAGCGCGCAGGCTTCGCGCGCCAGGCGTGTGATGCGCGCCCAGTCGCCGGCCGCCACGGCATCGGCCGGTGTCAGCCACGAGCCTCCGCACATCGGCACATTGGGCAGCGAAAGGTATTGGGGCGCGGTCTCGGCGGTGATGCCGCCGGTGGGACAAAACGCCACATCCGGGAACGGGCCGGCCAGGGCCCGGAGCATCGCCAGCCCCCCCGCCTGCACTGCCGGGAAGAACTTCAGCACCGCATGCCCGCCCGCGCTGGCCGCCATCACCTCGCTGGCTGTCGCCACGCCGGGCAGCAGCGGCAAGCCAAGGGCCTTGCAGGCCTGCGCCACGTCGGCGGTGTAGCCGGGGCTCACGGCAAAGCGGCTTCCCACCGCGGCGGCCGCACGCGCATCCAGCGGCGAGCGCACCGTGCCGGCCCCCACCAAGGCTTCCGGCAGTGCACGGGCAATGGCCTCGATCCCGGCCAGCGCCGCGTCGGTGCGAAGCGTCACTTCCAGCAACTGGATGCCTCCGGCCAGCAACGCCTCGGCCAGCGGCACCGCGTCGTCGACCCGCTGCAGCACGATCACGGGCACCACGGGTCCGTGGGCGCGCGCCCAAGCCGCATCCATCGTCGGCCCGTCGCCGGCCGGGCCCGTGGGCAAATGTTCGCTTGCGGATTGAGTGCTCATGCGTCTGCTCCGATCCAGGTGATGGCGCCTTCTTCGGCGCTGCCAGCCAAGCGGCGCATGCCGGCAAACAGTTCGCGACCCAGGCCTTCGGCATGCTCGGCCATGGCCTGGGGCCGAGGCTGTGCGGGATCTCGTCGCCGCCACTCGTGTTCGTCGACCTGCACCTGCAGCGTACCGGCCAGCGCATCCAAGCGAATGACGTCGCCGTCCCGCACCCGGGCCAACGGCCCACCGCTCAGGGCTTCGGGGCTGACATGGATCGCGGCCGGCACCTTGCCGGACGCGCCGCTCATCCGACCGTCGGTGACCAGCGCCACGCGATGGCCCTGCCCTTGCAGAACGCCCAGCGGCGGGGTCAGCTTGTGCAACTCGGGCATGCCATTGGCTCGCGGCCCCTGGAAGCGCACCACCACGACCACGTCGCGGGCCAGTTCACCGGCCTGGAACGCATCCAGCAGATCCGCCTGGCTGTCGAACACCCGGGCCGGCGCCTCGATCACCCATCGATCTTCAGGAACGGCCGACACCTTGATCACCGACCGGCCCAGGTTGCCGCGCAACACGCGCAGGCCGCCGGTCGTCGAGAACGGATGCGCCAGCGGCCGCAGCACCGTGGCATCGCCGCTGTCGGGCGGCAACGGACGCCACCGAACCCCGCCGGCCGAGGCTTCCGGCACCGAGGAGGCGTCGGCCAGCCCGCCGGCCGTGATCGTGCGTGCGTCGGCGTGCATGAGGCCCCCGGACAGCAGCTCGCGCAGCACGAAGCCCGGGCCGCCGGCGGCCTGGAACTGGTTCACATCGGCCGTGCCATTGGGGTACACACGGGCCAGCAGCGGCACCACGTCAGACAGCCCGGAAAAGTCATCCCAGTCGATCACGATGCCCGCCGCGCGCGCCACCGCCACCCAGTGGATCAGGTGATTCGTCGATCCTCCGGTGGCCAGCAGGGCGACCATGGCGTTCACGATGCACCGCTCATCGACCAGGCGACCGATGGGCGTGAAGCGCGAACCACCGCGAGCCGCAGTGATGGACAACAAGGTCCGGACCGACTCGCGCACCAACGCCTCCCGCAGCGGCAGGTCGGGATGGACGAACGACGACCCCGGCAGCTGCAGGCCCATGGCTTCGAGCAGCACCTGGTTGCTGTTGGCCGTGCCGTAGAACGTGCACGTGCCGATTCCGTGATAGGCCTGCTGCTCGGCCTGCAGAAGGGCCTCGCGTCCCACCTGGCCTTGCACATGTTGCTCGCGCACCCTGGCCTTCTCGGCGTTCGACAGGCCGGTGGACATCGGCCCCGCCGGCACGAAGACGCACGGCAGATGGCCGAACTGCAAGGCGCCGATCAACAACCCGGGCACGATCTTGTCGCACACGCCCAGCAGCAGCACGCCATCGAACACGTCATGCGCCAGGCCGATGGCCGTCGACATCGCGATGGTGTCGCGCGAGAACAGCGACAGCTCCATGCCCGGCAGGCCCTGGGTGACGCCATCGCACATCGCCGGCACGCCACCCGCCACCTGCAGCGTGGCGCCGCGCCGGCGCGCTTCGTCTCGCAGCAGCGCGGGGTAGCCGCCATAGGGCTGGTGGGCGGAGAGCATGTCGTTGTAGGCCGTGATCACGCCGAGGTTGGGCGCGTGCTCCTCGACGATGCGCAGCCGCTGGTCGGCGGGCATGGCCGCGAACGCATGGGCAACGTTGGCACAGGCCATGCGCTGGCCGGCAGGTGGCCGGGCCAGGCGACGTTCGATGCCGGCCAGGTAGGCCTGTCGCGTGGATCGGCTTCGATCGATGATGCGCTGGGTGATCTGGGCGACAACGGGATGCATGCGGTCAGTGTAACCTATGCAGTCCACATTAGGTAACTAGGTTACTTCACCGGATCCCGCCGATCTGGCATGCTGGCGGTCGATGAGTTCTCTGCCGCCTGATCCCATCGCCGCCAGCCTTCAGGCCGCCCGCGCCCAGTGGGGAGGCCGCCAGGACCTGTGGGTGTTCGGCTATGCCTCGCTGATCTGGCGACCGGAGTTCGAGTTCAGCGAACGCCGAAGCGCCACCGTGCATGGGTGGCACCGCACGTTTCGCATGCGCTCCCGCGTCAATCGCGGCACGCCAGAGCGCCCCGGGCTGGTGTTCGCGCTGGTCTCCGGCGGCAGTTGTCGCGGCATGGTCTACCGCATCGACCGGTCGCGTGCCGACGCCGAACTCGAGCGCTTGTGGAAACGCGAGATGCCCACCGGCGTCTACGACCCGCGCTGGCTGCCTTGCCGCACGCCCCAGGGCACCGTGCCAGCACTGGCGTTCACGCTCAGCCGACGCAGCCCCAGCTTGATGCCTGCGATGAGCGACGACGAGTTCCTGCACATCCTCAGGCATGCCCAAGGCCGCTACGGCACGACGCTCGACTACATGATGCACACCGCCCGGGCGCTGCACGAGCACGGGATGCTCGATCGCGAACTGGCCCGCCTGGCGGCCCTGGCGAGGCGGGCCGGATTGGCCTGACCGCGGCCCGGGCTGCACCCTGGCCGGCGGTCGGCGCCGGCACCGTCTCGGTTGCCTAGCGCGCGTTCGGCGCGACCGAATCGGCCACCGCCGATCGAACCGCGGCCAGGTCGGCCTCGGTGTCGATGTCCTGCAGCACGCCGGGATCATTCACTTCCACGCCGTGCGACGGATATCGCACGACGATGCGCCGCGCCCCTTCGTCGCCGCGCAACTGCACCAGGTCAGAGAACAGCTCGGCAGAAAATCCGACCGGATGCCCTCGCCGTCCGCGGTGCTGGGCGAAGACCACCGGATGACTCGCCAAGGACGCGGCCACCGCCTTGATCGTGGCCGACTGCACGAGCGGCATGTCGCCCGGCAGCACCAGCCAGCCGGTGGCGTCCGGTCGTGCGGCCACGCCGGCCGCGATCGACAGGCCCATGCCCGACTCCAGCCCGCGGGCGTCGCTGTCGGACAAGGTGACCACATCCCGCCCCGCCACCAGGCTGGCGGCCTCTGTTGCCAGCGGCCCGGTGGTCACCACCACCACGGGCAAGCCGGTTCCGATGGCGTGCGACAGGGTCATGCCCAGCACCGTGCTTCGGCCCAGTGGCTGAGACAGCTTGCGACGCATGGCGTCGAAGCGGCTGCCCCGGCCAGCGGCCAGGACGACGATGACGGGAGTGGCGGTCACGGTGGGTTGGACTCAGGGTGCGATCGGGCGACCATGCATCCGGAAGGAGCCCCGCAATCGATCGGACGGGCAGCGTTCATGCAGATGGCGCCTGCATAGCATCGCCGTGGGTCAGGCCGCACGACAGTCGGACGATCACCTAAGGCGTTCCACGTAGGGACCAGCCCTCAATGGGCACGACTTGCGCCCGGCATACTCCTGCCATGGACCCGAACATCGCCCATCTGCGCAAGAGCTACGAGCGCGACGCCCTGGACGAAAGCGCTGCCTCCGAGCTGCCTTGGCATCAGTTCGACACCTGGTTCCGTCAAGCCGTCGACGCCAAGGTGCCCGAGCCCAATGCCATGACCCTGGCGACGGTGGGCGACGACGGGCGGCCCTCGACCCGCGTCGTGCTGATCAAGGAATTCGATGCCCAGGGCATCGTCTGGTACACGAACTTCGAAAGCCGCAAGGGGCGCGAACTGGCCCACCACCCGTATGCCGCGCTGCAGTTCCACTGGGTCGAGCTCGAGCGCGTGGTGCGCATCGAAGGGCGCGTGGGCAAGGTCGACGACGTCCAGGCGGATGCGTACTTCGCCTCGCGCCCCCTGGACTCACGCATTGGCGCCTGGGCCTCGCCGCAAAGCCAGGTGATCGGCTCGCGGGCAGTGTTGGTCGCCAATGCAGCGCGTTATGCGGCGCAGTTCGCATTGAACCCTCCTCGACCACCCCACTGGGGCGGGTACCGCCTCGAGCCCGACCGCTGGGAATTCTGGCAAGGCCGCAAGAGCCGCTTGCACGATCGCCTGCGCTACCGTCTGGTCGACGGCCACTGGGTTCGCGAGCGACTCGCCCCTTGACCTCCGCGCCGGTACCCGCGCTGGCCGGTCAAGCCTTGTAGCGGGCCTTGAAGGTGCGCTTGAACTTCTCCACCTTGGGCGCCACGACGAACGCGCAGTAGCCCTGGCCGGGGTGGTTGGCGAAGTAGTGCTGGTGATAGGCCTCGGCGGCGGAGTAGTTGCGCTCCGGTGCCACTTCGGTCACCACGCGGTGGTCCAGGCGCTGCTGCAGTGTGGCGATCACCTCGTCGGCCACCGCCTGCTGGTCGCTGGTGTGCCAGTAGATGCCCGAGCGGTATTGCGGCCCGATGTCATTGCCCTGTCGGTCCGGCGTGGTCGGATCGTGCACGACGAAGAAGATCTCGAGCACTTCGCGCAAGGTGATGCGGGCCGGATCGAAGCTCACCCGAACCACCTCGGCGTGACCGGTCTGCCCGGTACAGACCTGCTCGTAGGTCGGTGAACTCACGTGGCCGTTGCAGTAGCCGGACTCGACCGCGACCACGCCCTCGACCCGCTCATACACGGCCTCGATGCACCAGAAGCAGCCGCCGCCCAGCGTGATCGTCTCGATTGCAGACATCGATTGCGCTCCACTCAACAGGCCGCCGGGCCGCCCCAAGTTGCCTCGTCCCCTTGGCGGGGCCAGGCAGGCCGAAGACCGGCCCGGAGGTGGTCATAAATGACGGACCCCTTCGAGCCTTGCGACCCGAAGGGGCGGGCGGCTCAATCGCCGCCGATGGGGATCCGGCGCGATCTGCACCGGGGCCCCTGGAGCGCAGAGACTGCGCCCACTGAGGTACCTTCATCGTGAAGGCGTGTCCACGATAACGCAGCCATCCGTGACACGCAAGACCATGTCCACAGCGGCAGGAGAGGCGTTGCGGTGCATCAAGCTGCGACGCTCGCGCGCATCAGGCAACCGGCCGCTGCCGCCCGCTCATGACGGCATCGAACAGGTCTTGAACCCGCTGTGTGACCTCTGCAGGCATCGAAATCGCACGCCCCCACTCGCGCTGGGTCTCGCCCGGCCACTTGTGGGTGGCATCCATGCCCATCTTGCCACCCAGGCCGCTGACCGGCGATGCGAAATCGAGGTAGTCGATCGGGGTGTCGCCCACCAGCGTGGTGTCGCGCACCGGGTCCATGCGGGTGGTGATGGCCCAGATCACCTCCTTCCAGTCGCGGATGTCGATGTCGTCATCGGTCACCACGATGAACTTGGTGTACATGAACTGGCGCAGGAAGCTCCACAAGCCGAACATCAGGCGCTTGGCGTGTCCGGGATAGGCCTTGCGAATCGAGATCACCGCCAACCGGTAGCTGCAGCCTTCGGGCGGCAGGTAGAAGTCGACGATCTCGGGAAACTGCTTCTGCAGGATCGGGACGAACACCTCGTTGAGCGCCACGCCCAGCACCGCCGGCTCATCGGGCGGCTTGCCTGTGAAGGTGGAGTGGTAGACCGGATCGCGCCGATGCGTGACCCGGTCGATGCGAAACACCGGAAACCAGTCCTGCTCGTTGTAATAGCCGGTGTGGTCGCCGAACGGCCCCTCCAGCGCGTGCAGGTAGCCGCCCCGCTCACGCCACGGCACCCCATGGGGGCTGCGGCCCTCGAATCCGGACTCGGCCACCGGAATATGCCCCTCGAGCACGATCTCGGCGTGCGCCGGCACCTGCAATGCCTTGCCGGCTTCGCCGACGCTGCAGTCGACCAGTTCAGTGGGACTGCCCCGCAGCAGCCCTGCGAACTGGTACTCCGAGAGCGCATCCGGCACCGGCGTCACCGCGCCCAGCATGGTGGCCGGGTCGGCCCCGAGCGCCACGGCAATCGGAAAGGGCTGTCCAGGATTGGCCAGTGCGAACTCCCGGAAGTCGAGTGCCCCGCCCCGATGGGCCAGCCAGCGCATGATGACCTCACGCGGTCCGATCACCTGCTGCCTGTAGATGCCGATGTTCTGCCTGAGCCTGGGCCGCTCGACCGACTGAGGCCCGCGCGTGACCACCAGGCCCCAGGTGATCAGCGGCCCAGCGTCACCGGGCCAGCAATACTGGATCGGCCACTCGGCCAGATCGATGCGGTCGGGCGGCAACTCCACTTCCCGGCACGGACCGTCGCGGCGCTTCGAGGGCTTCATGTCCCAAAGTGCCTTGGCCATCTGCATCAGCTTGCCCGCGTCCTTGAGTCCGCGAGGGGGATCGGGCTCCTTCAGGCTGGCCAGCAGGCGGCCAATGTCACGCAGTTCGGAGGTGGACTCGGCGCCCATGCCCTTGGCCACACGCTCGGGCGTGCCGAAGAGATTGGCCAGCACCGGCCATTTCATCGAGGTCGATGCGTCGATCCACAGGGCTGGCCCGCCCGACCTCAGCACCCGATCCGCCAATGCAGTGAGTTCAAGGCGTGGAGAAAGCGGCCGGCTGACCCGACGAAGGTCACCCGCACGCTCCAACTGTGCCGCAAAGTCGCGCAAATCTCGGTACTTGATGCCCATGAGGTATTAGAAAAACGTTTCTTATGCTTGACTGGTTATTTTCGGGCTTCCTAGAATCCGCCCGATCGCTCACAGGGTTAACCCCAGGGCGATGTCGTTGGGACGGGGCCCAAGAGTCTCCGCCAGCGTCGAACCGGTTCCAAGACGAGGGCATCACCCTCCAGCAAGGCGGCAGTCGATTATCGACGCCAGGTCCGAACGCAGCCGAAGGCCCATCCAGCCGACGCTCCAACACGACATGAGAAGGGATTGACACATGATGGACCTCTCCAGCCTGCATCGATGGCGAAAGCAGTCCACCGAGTCCATGGCGGTGTTCCTCCGCGACGTCGGCCACGGCCTGCTCGAGGTCGGCCACAACTCATTGGCCCTGTTGGGTCTGTGCGTGGTGGCGACGTTGCTGTTCGCGGCCACCCGGGCGGATCTGCGGCATGCGGTAGAGCAACATGCACTGGACTGGCTGCTCGAGCGCCAAGAAGCCCGCACGCCCAAGGACGGTGACGATCTGGCCGATCTGGCCGAGCCCAGTGCCGTGGACCGAGCCACCGCGGCCGACCCTCGAGAGCTGCCTCGGCAACAGGCCGCAGTCGCACAATGGCTGTCCAAGCGCTACCGGGTGGCCCCGGAGCCGCTCAGCCGGCTGGTGCAGGAGGCCTGGGCAGTGGGGCAACGCGCTGGCATCGAACCCACCTTGGTCCTCGCCGTGATGGCGATCGAGTCGAGCTTCAATCCGTTCGCGCAGAGCCCGGTCGGCGCGCAAGGACTGATGCAGGTGATGACCCGGGTTCACGACGACAAATACCAGGCCTTTGGCGGCACCCGTGCAGCCTTCGATCCGGTGACCAATGTGCGCGTCGGTGTACAGGTGCTGAAGGAGTGCATTGCCAAGGCCGGCGGACTGGAAGCCGGCCTGCGGTTCTACGTCGGTGCGGCCGTCAGTGGGCAGGATGGCGGCTATGTGGTCAAGGTCCTGGCCGAACAGGCTCACCTGCGCCTGGTGGCATCCGGCAAGCCGGTTTCGATCAATGCGCCCCTGCCTTCGTATCGCCCCGTGTCGCCGCCGGACGGCCCGCTGTCGGATGAACCGTCGGGCGCTGTGGTACCGACCTCGACGGCCTCGGTGCCAGCCGGCCCGGGTGCGTCCCAGCGCGTGGCCATGCTTCGATGATGCGCGGCGCCGGACCGCCGCGCCCTCTCCTGCACTGATCGGGGCCACACCGGCTCCGATACACTCGATGCGCCTGCGCGACTGGCGATAGGGGCCGGGCCAGCCGATCCGTCCCGAGGTGGATGACCACCATGGAGCGCAGGTGCATGCCGGCCGCAGGCCGGCAGCGCCTTCAGCCGTTCGCCTGGGCAGCCCACGACGCACCCGACACGGGGTACCGCGCCGGTGGGACCAATGCATACCATGAGGACTGCCCCATGTTCGTGAGATCCCAATCCACCGTCGCCAACGTCGATCCCGAGCTGTTCGCGGCCATCCAGGCCGAGAATGCCCGCCAGGAAGAGCACATCGAGCTGATCGCGTCGGAGAACTACGCCTCGCCCGCGGTCATGCAGGCCCAGGGCTCGCAGCTGACCAACAAGTACGCCGAGGGTTACCCGGGCAAACGCTACTACGGCGGCTGCGAGCATGTCGATGTGGTCGAGCAGATGGCCATCGACCGCGCCAAGCAGTTGTTCGGGGCCGAGCACGCCAACGTGCAGCCCAACTCCGGCTCGCAGGCCAATCAGGGCGTGTTCTTCGGGCTGCTGCAGCCCGGCGACACCATCATGGGCATGAGCCTGGCCGAAGGCGGCCACCTCACCCACGGCATGGCGCTCAACATGAGCGGCAAGTGGTTCAAGGTCGTCAGCTACGGCCTGGACGCCACCGAGGCCATCGACTACGACGCGATGGAACGCCTGGCCCGCGAATCCAAACCCAAGCTGATCATCGCCGGCGCCTCGGCCTATGCGCTGCGCATCGACTTCGAACGCTTCGCCAGGGTCGCCAAGGACGTCGGGGCCCTGTTCATGGTCGACATGGCCCACTACGCGGGCCTGATCGCGGCCGGGGTCTATCCCAATCCGGTGCCGCACGCCGATGTGGTCACCTCGACCACCCACAAGACGCTGCGCGGCCCTCGCGGCGGACTGATCCTGATGAAGGACCATGTCGCCAAGCAGATCAACAGCGCCATCTTCCCGGGCATCCAGGGCGGCCCCCTGATGCACGTCATCGCCGCCAAGGCAGTGGCGTTCAAGGAGGCGCTGTCGCCTGAATTCAAGAGCTACCAGCAGCAGGTGGTGAAGAACGCAGCGGCCATGGCACAGACGCTGGTCGAGCGTGGCCTGCGCATCGTGTCGGGCCGCACCGAGAGCCATGTCATGCTCGTGGACCTGCGCGCCAAGGGCCTGACGGGCAAGGAGGCCGAGGCCCTGCTCGGCCGCGCCCACATCACCTGCAACAAGAACGCGATCCCCAACGATCCGCAGAAGCCGATGGTCACCAGCGGCATTCGCCTGGGTTCGCCCGCGATGACAACCCGCGGCTTCGGCGAGAACGAGGCGCGGCTCACCGCCAACCTGATTGCCGACGTGCTTGACCATCCGCAGGACGAGGCCCGGTTGGCCAAGGTGCGCGACCAGGTGGCCGCGCTGACACGCGACTTCCCGGTCTACCGCGGCTGAGGTCGACACCGACACGCGCGCTGCCGCCATGCGATGCCCGTTCTGCAGCCATGCCGAAACGCAGGTCGTCGAGACCCGCGACTCGGACGAGGGCGATGTCATCCGGCGTCGCCGCCGGTGCCTGAAGTGTGACAAGCGCTTCACCACCTACGAGCGTGCAGAGATCACCTTCCCGGCCGTGGTGAAGAAGGACGGCGCGAGGGTCGACTTCGACCCCGCCAAGCTGCGCGGCTCGATGATGCTGGCCTTGCGCAAGCGGCCGGTCAGCATGGAGCAGATCGAGGCCGCGCTCGAGCGCATCCAGGAGAAGCTCCTGTCCACCGGCACGCGGGAGGTGCCCAGCGCAAGGCTGGGTGAACTGGTGATGCGTGAACTCAAGCGCATCGACAAGGTGGCCTATGTGCGCTTTGCCTCCGTCTACCGCAGCTTCGAGGATGTCGACGAGTTCCGGCAGCTGATCCGCGAGATCTGACGTAAGTCGTTGATTTGACAGTGATAAAGGTGATTTACCTCACTCACTGTCATCAACTTTTCGAGCACTCAATCTTCCTGTGATCTGTGCAGCCGTCACCGGCAACACTGCCATTTCTGGGCATCAACTGTCACACAGTTGTACACAGAAGGCCCTCGAAGCCTACTGTGTACAAATCGAGTGTCAAGCGGTCTTGTCGGAATGACCAAGAGAGATGCACCGGATGAGCCCGCCGTGGCGCCAATGACACAGCATTTCCCCTATGAGCGAGTCATGTGGAGGTGTGGCGGGCTGACCCCGGTGACAGTTGTCCGATGTGGTGTCCAGCGGCGCCGCCGAGGGACCACTTCCAAGGGGCGGAAATGGCCCTTTTCGCCGCCCTTACTGTCACAAGAACGGCCCTGATGCGCTGTGACAGTGTGGTGTGACGCCAGGGCGGCACCCTCAACACCCCCACAAGATCCACTGTCACAAGCTGCGCGCATCGCCACCGGCGGCGCCGCGGACGGGGTGTGTCGGTACCTTGACGGGGTACCTTTCGGACGAGGGAGCGGTCGGCGCCGCGGACCTACTGCCGGAGAAAAATTTTCCGGGCTCGGCAACTTTCGAATCAGGGGCGGCATTGATCGATCACATGCCGTTCAGCGAATGATGGTCGATCCGCCCGATGATCGATTGACAACCGGGCTTCTGGGTACATCATCAACCCCGTTTCAGATGGCGCGAGGCACATAGCGGCTGTCAAGCGACATCAGGAACTGACCCCCTGGCGACATCCAGAAGTGACCCCCGGTTGCTGATCAATCGGTTTGAGTTGCGGT
>Ga0268298_10001217_pt1 | contig 30821 bp, 26 predicted proteins | sample WWTPWeurt_MetaG_FD_194462 | JGI IMG/M metagenome (GOLD analysis project Ga0268298, IMG submission 194462) | Activated sludge microbial communities from WWTP in Nijmegen, Gelderland, Netherland - WWTP Weurt | ecosystem: Engineered > WWTP > Aerobic digester > Activated sludge | place... | reverse complement strand
GACGGATGCGCCTCTCATCCCCTAGAAATGTATTCGGGATCTCAGGAGCAACATCGCAGATCCATTCCAGACCCTTTTCATGAGCACGCAGCGCGAATGTATCTCCGATCTCCTGGATCAATTCAGGCAGGTCAAACTCCTGCTTAATAATGTCCAATTTTTCCGCTTCAATTTTCGAAAAATCGAGAATGTCATTGATGATGCTCAAGAGCGATTCTGCGCTGAGATCAATGAGTTTGGCATAGCGCTGTTGTTCAGAAGTAAGTTGAGTGTCCAGCAGCAATCCGGTCATGCCAATCACACCGTTGATCGGGGTGCGAATTTCATGGCTCATATTGGCGAGGAATTCATCTTTGGCCCGAACCGCCTGTGCCAGGCTGGCATTCGATGCGGAAATTTCCGCCGTGCGTTCAGTAATCCGTTGAGCCAGGGATGCGCGTTCTTCGATCAAGATTTGTTCGATCTGCTTGCGTTCATTGATCTCATTGCCTAATTCAAGATTGATCTTTTCAAGTTGAGCGGTGCGGCTGGCGACACGATCTTCTAGTTGTTCGTTGAAATGTCGAAGTTCTTGCAGCAGGAGTGTATTGTTCATACTGCTGGTTCCCAGGCGGGCTACCAGCGAAAGTATACGGATATCTGATGCCGTAAAGTGATTTTTATCCTGCCTTTCAACGCCCAACAACCCGATCAGCTCATCTCCCCAGATCATTGGTACCGCGGCTGCGGAACGAATTCCTTTGCCTGTGAATTGCGGCGAACTATGTTCCCAACTGTCGTAGTCGTTAACCGTAATGGGTTGGCGGGTGAGTGCTACTTGTCCGGAAAGTCCTTCGCCGAGCGCAAGATGTGTCCCTTTCACCCAGTCCAAACCTATGAGATCCACCAGTTCGAGATCTCCGCGGGTCTTGTCAAATAAATAGATGAATCCTGAAGATATTTCCAGGATCTTGGTAGTATGGCTGATAATGCTATGTAATAGGTCAGGAATGCTATTCAGGTTGGCAAGGTCATGAGCTGTCTCATACAGGTTTTCGAAAACATGCACACGCCTCTGGGTTTCTTCGAGTAGATTGGTCTTGGCAATTGCCAGCGAAATTTGGCGCGCGGCCTGCTCGCCGGACGAGATCTCTTCATCTGAAAAGATTCGGGCATTGGATGAAATTATCAAAGCAATGCCAAGTTTCTGATTGGCGGCGTGCAGGGGAATAGCCAGCAGGGAGCAATTATCCAGTCCAAATTTTGCACCATCCTGTATCAAGGCAGACTCTGATGCATTCGCAATGAAGATGGGTTGATCAGTAGTGATCAGGTCGGGAAGCACAGGCCCGGCTTCAGGGGCTACGCTTAAGAGGATGGAATTATGGATCCGTCCTTCGATCCCGAAAACTGTCATGCGGGACTCTGTATGGTTAGGCTGAGTAAGGATGATGTAGCTGCGGTCCGCGTCGAGCAATTTGCCGAGGTGACCGATCATACTTATCAGCATTTGATCGAGGTCTGAGGTGTCCAACCCCACAAGCGTGATCTCATTAAGCAGGGTCAGGTAATGTTCGCGGGCGCGCAAGGTTTCTTCTGCCCGTTGTTTTTCCACACGGCTCTCAAGGAAGTTGTTAAACCAGGTTACAAGCTCCCCGATCTCATCATCCCGGTTGTGCTTCAAGCGGGTGGATAGATCGAGTACTCCTTCTTCATACTGCTTGAAAGTACTGGTGATCTGTCGCACTGGCTGGACCAAGCTGCGGTTATATAACATCGTTAGTAAGAAAACAACGCCGAAAGATACCAGTAATACCAGAACAGTTGTGGTGGCGATAGGAAGCGCTTGGGCGGAAAGAGCACTTACTGGAATAAAACTGGCAACCGTCCAGTCGCTGTTCAATGAATGCGAATAGGTCACGATCATCGGGCTGCCATTAATATCGGTGATGAAGGTACCTTCTGCCTCGGATAGATCGATCATGAATCCGGCATTTACCTTGTTGCCCACCAGGCTGGGGTCTGGATGATAAATGATCCGATTCTGCGTGTCGATGACCATTAGATATGCGCCTTCACCAAAGCGCGTTTTGGAAAACTGGGCGCGCAGGGTTTCAACATCATAGTTGACGACCAGCAGGGCTGCCGCCTTTAACTCTCCGGTTTCAGGGTCTATTTTATTAAATACCTTTGCGGCGGTAAGTACTTTCTTATGGGTTGAATCAATGTTGATATTATCTTCCACGCCTGTCCAGAGGATATCGCCGCCTGCATCATTGGCCTGGGCAAATATTTCGTTCTTGGTTTCCTGATTGATATTATCTGCCAGCAGGGTATCTCCGACATGGAAATGCCGGTTGTCTTCTGTGTAAAAATCGATCGAGATCAGACCATTAACGTTAATATAATTGTTGAGGATGTACCCGATCCTGGCCTGGGTTGCTAGATTGGTATACACATTATTTGATGCACTATTTTCTGAGAGTACATTGTTGGTAATTTCTTCCACGCCGGAAACATTTGAGATCAGACTTTCAACCTCTTGCAGGAGAAGGTCCAAATAGTCTCTTTGATTATTGACCAACTCTGATGTGTAATCAAAGACCTGTTGTCTGATGATGGAAAAAGATACGCTATAAGCAAAAACTCCCAGGACCAAAAGGGGAATCACACTTACTCCGGCCAGATAAAAAATGAACTGACCGGAGATGTTGAGCCGTAGTTTGACTTTACGTTTAATGTTCATCCATAATGTTCTGTAATTTGAAAATAAATATTTCTGGCAAACGGGTTCACCTGACTGAGGGAAGACCGTGCTCTATTTTAGCGTTTCTTGTGTAACCAGGATCACATCGACAAAATTTAATTGGGAAACCGATACCCCGTTGATCAGATCGAGCGCATATTGCACACCCATATATCCCTGCATGGCGGCTTGCTGATCGATCGTGGATGCCATTTTGCCGTCCTTGATGGCCAGTTGAGCTTCCTTTAAATTATCATACCCAGCCACCAGAACATTTGATAGGTTCGCTTCTTCCAAATATTGAATTGCTCCAAGCGCCATCATGTCGTTTGCACAAAAGATCGCTCCAATATCGGGATTGGTTTGGAACAGCTTCATGGTCAGATCATGAGCTTCATCGATCTTCCAATGTGCAGTTTCTGAAGCGACGATTGTGATGTTTGGGTTTTCACCAAAAGCACGCTTTGCTCCGGCAAGCCGGTCCTGGGCATTTCGTGCTTCCTGGATCCCTTCCAAAAGGACGACCTTGGTAGGGATGGTGATCTGGTCTGAAATGAATTTGGCTGACAAGTAGGCGCCATTTTCATTATCAACACTGATGAAGGGCACATCTGTCAATCCCAGTTTTTGCGACAGCTCAGTATCCAGTTGATTATCGATATTGACAACTTTAATTCCGGCATCTTGAGCTTTTTTGAGGGCAGGGATCAATTCCTTGGAGTCGCCTGGGGCGATCACGATCGCATCCACTTTCAACTCGATCAGGTTTTCAACGATCGCGATTTGTTGCTGAATGGATGTTTCCTGCGCGCCGGTCTTTACGATCAACTCTATTCCAAATTCACTTTCCGCTCTGCGCGCCCCATTTTCCATTTCTACAAAGAAAGGGTTGGTCAGCGTTTTCAAGACCAAGGCAACCTTTTTGGTTGGGGCTGAACTGGTTACTTCCGAAGGGTTTGTCGGAGCAGACTCGATAAACGGCGCCCCGGTGGCTTCAGGTTGAGCTGTGCCACAGGACACCAGGGAAAACGCCAGTCCTACAGCGCATGAAAATTGAATTATTTTCTTTATCATTTTAAAAATCTCCTTTTAGCTTAATTTGAATATTGTAGTAATTAAAAGCTTTGAGATGACAGGATGCGATCCGATCATCGAATTTCCCTGATTGTTCACTTAGGATTTGTCTGGGAAGTTCTTCTTGATTTCTTGAAGCTGATCTTCGACTTCCAGGAAAGCGTTTACGATCATCGGGTCAAATTGTGTCCCAATTCCATTTATGATAATTCCGCGGGCTACATCATGTGAAATGGCGGCCTTATATACTCGCTTTACCGTCACCGCATCGTAAACATCTGCAAGCGCGACGATACGGGCACAGAGTGGTATCTCTTCGCCTTTTAGCCTGCGCGGATAACCAGTACCATCCCAATGCTCATGGTGTGCCCATGCGCTGTCCCTTGCAATTTTTAAGTATTCTGCGCCAGGGCTGAGTTTTAAGCATGCATCCAAAGTTTCTGCGCCGATCTCCGCGTGACGTTTCATCACTTTCCATTCCTCATCATTCAAACTGCCTGGCTTGAGGAGTATATAATCCGGAATGCCTACCTTGCCTATGTCATGTAAAGGGCTGGTCCGGTAGATAAGATCTGAGAAGTGGGGAGGGAGTTGCGGACGAATAGTGGGGTTACTTTCGAGATTCCTGGCAAGCACAGTAGCATAGGCACGCATGCGGTCAAGATGATTGCCTGTATCGGCGTCCTTTGATTCTGCCAGCTTGGCCAGGCTGAAAAGCATCATGGAGGTTGTCTCCAAAGCCAGCACCCGTTCTGCATTAATAATCCGTACAAGAAGTTCAGCCGGTTCAAAAGGCTTGGAGATAAAGTCATCTGCGCCGGCCTCCAAACCTTTCACCATATCTTCTTTGCTGTTACGCGCGGTTACCAAAATAATATAGATGTAGCCGACCAGAGGTGAGGATCTCAGGAAGTGACAGAGATCAATACCGGTTACTTTTGGCATATTCCAGTCAGATATCACGATTTGAATATCGGTTGATCTGAGAATTTCCAAAGCACTTTCCCCGTCTTCTGCAATTACTACTTCATAGTTTTCTTCTTCCAAAATCTTTTTGGAGATTTCTAGCGCGATATCATCATCATCGACAACCAAGATCTTCATAAACAACTTCCCTATACGCCCGATTCTGCTGACTTGGAGACATTCAACTTCGCTGCCTGTGAATTCCCTCACTAAATATACTACTGACCTCGCGAAATCAGTTATGTGGGGGAATTTTGATAGTTGTTTGTAAACTCTACAATAGAACGCGCTCGCTGGGGTACTATCCTTTTATTAAATAAAATAGCGTTCTGACGGTTGTATTTCCGAGCGGAAGTTCAATATTCTTTCCATGGGTTCAGTTACTTATGCATGGCGTTATCATAAGCCTAAACAGTTTTATTTTCATCTGGATTTTGTTGAATTAATCCTCAACATTTGTAAAGATTTTATTGGATATTAATCTCAACAAATGTTGACAACAAATGAAGATTTTTACTCGGTAAAATTCAACAAAAACCCATTCGTTGAAATGATGAAAAGTCAAGCGCATGGCTGTAAATTGAATTCATAAGTCTTCCATCAGCTTTCTGAGGGGACTGGAACGGCGGATGGGGAGATCAAGACCTGGCGATAAAAAGATACGTATGTACAGATCTATCTCACCATAGGGAGGATCCCATTAAGGATGGATACTACATGAATAAAATAGCAGAACAGATGTTCAGGAAAAATACAAAACCGATCATCCTGGCCATTGATGATGATGTTTCCAGCATGGCGATTGAAGGGCTGCTGATGAGAAATAAGTATGACCTTGTTCTTGAGTTCAACGGGCTTGATGGAATCAAAAGAGCGATTGAACTTCACCCTGAATTGATCCTTCTTGGTGTCATGATGCCAGGTCTGGATGGTTTTGAGGTCTGCCGGAGAATACAATTCCTCCCGGAGATTTCCGAAGTGCCAATTGTAATGGTCACAGCGCTTGTCAATGATGACGACCGTATGAAAGGCCTGCATGCAGGGGCAGATGATTTTATTAACAATCCTTATTACAGTGTGAAATTAACTGCGCGACTGCACGCCATCCTGCGCCAGGCAAAATATCGACGAATTGCCGTGGAACTGACTGAATTCCTGCTTGGGTATGACAATATAATTGAAGGCTTGATCAAGGCTTCTAAGGGACAAGGAGGCGGAAGGGGGCATACTCGGAGGGTCACTGAAATAGTAATAAAATTCGCGCGTTTGGCAGGGTTTACTGTTGAAGAACTCAGGCACATCAAACATGGGCGATGTTGCATGATATAGGAAAGATCGGCATTCTTGATTCTATTTTAGGTAAGATAGATATTTTCAATGAACAGGAATGGAAGATTATGCGTATGCACCCAAATCCGTGGTTATCTTTTCACCGCCCGCAAAAACAAGCAACATGTTTTAGATGTTTTGCGCTCGGCTTTCGCTGGTACTCCTTATCTGCCTAATTTTGTTTCGCCTTCAGGCTGAGCAGTTTCAAATAAATGAACAAAAATTAAAGATCCCAGCGTTAACTATATTTACTTTCAGTGGCAATATTAAATAAGAAACCGGAGTAGAATATTAGTGAAAGAATTTCATTGTCATGCATTAACAAATTAAACATAAAGACATAATCTTATGTCAAGCAAGCTCGTAATTACCAAACTGCATATTCCCCAGATGAGAGTTGCCTGCGTACCGCGCCCGCACCTGGTTATGCGTTTGCAGCAGGGTTTAGAGCAGAAATTAATTCTGATCTCAGCTCCAGCGGGGTATGGCAAAACCACATTATTATGCGAATGGCTGTTTGGGTGTGGGCAGGTTAAAGCCTGGGTCTCGGTGGATAAAAGGGATAATGATCCGAGTCGTTTTTGGGCTTACGTCATAGCTGCATTACGGGATGCGTTTTCTTCAGTCAGCGGTATCCTGCCAGAGATCCAAACCAACCCCGATTTGTCGGTCAATGAAATACTCATTACAGAGTTGATCAACGAACTTGATAAACTTTCGCAGCCATTGATCCTGGTCTTGGATGATTATCACATGATCGAGACACAGGCAATTCATGCTGGGGTGTCATTCTTGCTCGAGCATGCTCCACGTCACTTTCATCTTGTTATCGCCACCCGCGCCGATCCGCCTTTGCCTTTAGCGAAACTAAGGGCGCGGTCTGAAATGCTGGAAATGCGCCTTACTGATTTGCGTTTCACATTGGAGGAAACGGCAGATTTTCTAAATCGCACAATGGGGTTACCTATTGTGCCTGATGATGTCGCTCGCATCGCAAATCGTACAGAAGGGTGGATTGCCGGTTTACAAATAGCGGCAATCTCCATGCAGAGTACGGACGATATTTCTGGTTTTGTCACGTCCTTCACAGGCAGCCATCATTATATTTTCGATTACTTGCTGGAAGAGATTCTGGGAAGGCAAACGCCTGAAATTCGCAACTTCCTGCTTTATACATCCATCCTCGACCAGCTGACCGCTCCTTTGTGTGAAGCCCTGCTTGAGGGGGAAGAGACGCGTTCTTCATCTGTCATTCTCGAAGAGCTTGACCATTCCAATCTGTTTATCGTGCCCCTTGATCATGAACACCGCTGGTATCGCTACCACTCATTATTTGCGGAGCTGTTACGGGTCTATCTCCAGCAAAATAATGCCACCCAGATACCGATCTTACATGCCCGTGCCAGCGACTGGTTTGAAAAACAGGAACTGACACCTGATGCGATCCGTCACTCACTCGCTGCTGGCGATTGGGAACGCGTTATCCGCTTGATCAGCGCTAACGTATTTGCGCTTTTGGAGCAGAGCGAGCTGAACACAGTGGCAAAACAACTTGACAGCTTAACCAGCGAAAAAAGCCGCGCCCGCCCCTGGTTGTTGGTCGGGCGTGCATGGCTGGCGGCTTACACTGCGCAGTTTGGTTCTGTCGAACCTATCTTGAACATGGTGGAATCTGAGATCGGTGGCATCAATAGTCAAGTAGATCAGCAAACCCTCGCTGGACACATTGCAGCAATTCGAGCTTATGTCTTTTGGATCGGGGGCAAGCGGGATATCGCCATTCAGCAGGCTCAGGAGGCACTCGAATGTCTGCCTGCAACTGACCGTTTGATGCGTTGCCAGGCAGCTACCATCTTGGGTTTGTCTCTCAGTGATTTAAACGCGGCTTCCCATGCTTTTGACCAAGCCCTGATCTATGCCCGGGATTTAAATGTCTCACATGTTACTATTTTTGCGCAATCATGCTGGGCGTTTATGCTCGTGGAGCAAGGCAGGCTCCACGAGGCGTATACCGCCTGTCTCGAAGCAATGCGGCTGGCCAAATCGGGTAATCCGCATCAGCCATTACCAACACTCAGTCATGTGTATGCGACTCTGAGTTTGATACTGTTTGAGTGGAATGATCTGGAAGGTGCCAGGCGCTATGCCAAAGATGCTGTTAACCTGGCTCGTCATTGGGAACAGGCAGATGCGTTGCATTTTGCATACACCAATCTGGGTGAAGCGCTATTTGCGTGTGGTGATAGGGAAGGGGCTTTTGACATTCTTCGTCAGGAATGGCAGGTGGCCAACCGCACTTCTATGTGGTTTGAGTCGATAACGATTGCCCAGGAAGTGAAATGGCATTTGGCTCAGGATAACCTGGAAGCCGCCTTAAAATGTTTGCGCTTTGCTCATGTAAATATTGATTCATCAAAAGGAATGCCCCTTGTCTTCATTCAAATTTTTTTAGCCCAAAAGAAATACACAAATGCCTTGACACTGATTGCGGATGCTTTGGGAGATTTGGAGAAAATGGCACTGGGATATCGACTTGTGCGCGTTCTGATCTGGCAGGCTCTGGCGTATCACGGACTGAGGCAGGAAGCGCAGGCACTCTCGTCACTGAGACAAGCCCTGAAACTAGCCTCTCCTGAGGGATATGTCCGAACCTTTATTGGGGTGGGCGCTGCATTGATTCCTTTATTGCATCAAGCTCGGGCCGCTGGGATCGAGCCAGATTACGTTAACAAGCTGTTAGCATCCATTGATCAAGGAGATAGTCTCCAGTCGGCTAAAGCAGTCTCTGTGTCCCATTTGGTTGAGCCGCTTTCAGAGCGTGAAATGGAAGTGTTGAGACTTCTGGCGCAAGGCCTCCCCGATAAAAAAATCGCCGAAGTCCTGGTCATTGCCCGCGAAACTGTCCACAAACATCTAAAGAATATATACGGAAAGCTGGGGGCACACAGCCGTACCGAAGCCATCCTCCGCGCCCGCGAGTTGAGCTTGTTGTAAGTTTTTCTGCCTCAGAATCCCCTAAAAATACCCCATCAATACCCTTTTTAGGGACTGAGAAATCAGACCCTTTGTTTTACTATATGAGCAGGTTCCGAATTTTGTATATTGTCAATCAATAAAAGAGAAAGCGCAGTAATATGGATCAAAAAAAGTTAAACCATGAATACATATATCGCATCAGAATTGAGGGAGCTTTGGGTCGCCCCATCGCCGATTGGTTTGGAGGCATCACCGTAATCCCTCAGGAGAACGGCGAGACTTTGCTGGAAGGTCAGTTCATCGACCAACCCGCACTGCGCGGTTTATTGGATCAACTTTGGAATCTCAACTTTGCCATTGTGTCTTTTGAAAGGTTGGAGAATGAACATAAAAACTAAATCAAAAACTTTTTGTTTGCACTGATGGTGATCGTTATATAAATGTGAAAACACTTTATTCACATGAGGAGTAGAAATGGAAAGTTTATCTGGAATGGAAAATATGGCAAGAGAAGAAGCTACTGCGAGGATGATCACGTCCTACGAAAAGGAGATCCGCGAAGTCGCAAGGGTCGCGAATATGATCAAACAATCTGAGCCAGTGCGCGCTGCCTGGTATTGTCCGCTGTTGGAACGCATGGGGGTTGCGATGATCTCTTTAGGCACACGCCTAAAGATAAATTATTCCGCTGATCATGCGCTTCGACCACGATAACCTGAATGTACTATGCAGACTGCGATAATCAATGCAGTCTGCATACCTATAAATAAAGAAGGGAATATGAAATGGATATTAGTTTTCACGGTTATGTTGATGGTGATCGCGTCATCGTCCTGCACAGCGCCTCAAACTACGTCGACGCCTGCTCCTGTTTTGATGGAGACACCTCAATCGAACTTGTCCAACCCCGCCTCTGTCTTCTGCGAGCAACAGGGCAACAAACTGGAGATCCGCACAACAACGGATGGTAGTCAATCTGGCGTCTGCATCTTCCCCGATGGCAGTGAATGTGACGAGTGGGGCTATTTCCGTGGTGAGTGTAAATCCTCCAGCGCAACACTAGATGGACTGGTTATCGAAACATACGAGCTGAGCGGCAAGCCCGATCCCGAAACATTGAAATTTACATCCGTGCAGGGACAGGAATTTACAGCCGCAGACTTTGATATCAGCAAACCATTCTATTCCAATCAATTAGAAGGGACTTCATTGAGACTGACCGCCCCACTCAACGGCGATACCTTTATTGCTGAACAATATGCACAGGCTTGCAGTAACTGCATTACCGTAACGCGCAACAACGAAGAGATATTCCAGACCGATGCGGGCATTGTCAGTCCGATCAATCCCCTGCAAGGTTTCTGGACGTACGATAACCATTGGGTGTTGGAGACCAACCTCTTTTTGGAAGATAAACCATTCAACGGGCAGATCTTTGTGGATGGCATATCCCTCAATCAACAAAATGGATATGAAGAAAGTTTCAATTTCCAGACCATCAACGGCAAACCATTTTATTTTTTCAGGCGCGACGGCAAAGTAAATACCTGGTTTGATGGGCAGGAAATTCAACTTGGTTATGAGGATGTGCCACACTATTTGTGTTGCAGTGATTCCGGGCTTAACCCCCGAGCGCGTCAGGGCATGGTGAGTTTTTTCGGCACCACTGCCAACCAATGGTACTTTGTAAGGGTTGCTGCTCCCGGTGTGATCAAATAACATCGGAGGATATTGAAATTAGAAAGGCGAGAAAAAATGAAATCCAAAACTTTGATCAGGATGCTTGTAATACTCATGCTGACATCCTGTATGGCACCTCGGTCAGCCTCAGACGACGCCTGTTCCTGTTTCGGCAGCGTCACCTAAGCTGAATATACCCAATCCCGCCTCAGCCTTCTGTGTGGAGCAGGGATGCACAGATCGGAGATCCGCACCGCCGCAGATGGCAGCCAGAGCGGAGTCTGTATCTTCCCCGATGGCAGTGAATGTGACGAGTGGGCATATTTTCGGGGGGAATGTGCGCCACCAACTTAGAACGGACAAAACCCATCTCCACCAGAAATCCCAACCCTAATGCCGTTCGATCCTGCAGATTATCAGGAATGGTGGACTTATACCCATGCCGTCTACAACTTCTCGATCATGCTCCCCGAAGAGTGGTCTGTGGATGAGACCACTGTCAGTGATCCGTTCATGAATGGACTCGTGCTCATGTTGCATCCCCGGCTGCAGGGAGAAGGAACTGAAGGCTTGCTCATCCGAATGACCTTCCGTAGTACTGGCGAAGACAACCTGCTTTGGCCGACAGGCGTGGGCGCGGGTGATTTCATTCAACAAGGAACATTGAATGTGGCTGTCCAGCCTGCGCGGCGCATTTTTTTGTGTGTCCCACCGGGCAGGTGAACGAAATCTGGTATCACGGCCATGCAGAGACTGAACCCAACTTCCAGCGCAGAGATATGGAATTTGGATTCATATTTTCGCTGACCGGTTTCTACTGCAAAGAAGGTCACAACTTGAGCGGCAAACTCCAGCGCGTAGGTGAGATGATCATAGCTTCACTCAAGGTGCCGTAAGAGTAGGTACAGATCTTGAAGCAGCAATAAAGACTTGATTTTAAGGATGGAGATATGGCTGTCAAACAATTTATCCTGGATTCAGCAATACAAGCTGAAATCGTTCAAAGCCTCTCGGAGAAGTTGAGGGCTAATTATGTTTTCCCCGATATCGCTGAACAGATCTGTGTCTGTCTTCAAAAGCACTTGGAGGATGGGGACTACACCGACATCACCGAGGGTGAATTTTTAGCCTTGGCCCTGACCATGCACATGCAGGAAGTCAATCACGATGAACACCTTTGGGTCAAGTGGCACCCAGAGCCCTTGCCTGTTGATGAGAGTCCGCAGAGTCTTAATCAGGAATGGCAGGATGAACGTAAGTTGGAAGCGAGATTGGATAATTATGGTCTGCACAGAGTGGAAAGACTGCCCGGGAATATCGGTTATCTCGATGTCCATTATTTACATCGGCCAGCCTGGGGTGGTGATAGCGCATCTGGGGCCATGAATTTTTTAGCCAATGTTCAAGCTCTGATCATTGATCTGCGGAAATGTACAGGCGGTTATCCGGGTATGATTGCCCTGATCAGTAGTTACCTTTTTGGTGAGGAGCCAGTCCACCTCGATAGCATCTACTGGCGAGACGACGACATCACCCAGCAATATTGGACTCTGCCGTATGTGCCCGGCAAACGCTTTGTTGATAAACCAGTTTATGTCCTGATCAGCAGGGTCACCTTCTCGGGCGGGGGAGGGATTTGCATATAACTTGCAGACCCGCAAGCGTGCAATCTTGATAGGCGAGAAAACAGATGGCGGTGCTCACGTAGGCGCTTCTTATCGTTTGCATCAACACCTTGAAGTATTCATCCCGGTTGGACGCGTCATCAACCCGGTGACCGGTAGAAATTGGGAGGGTAGTGGAGTCACACCAGATATTTCAATACCATCTGAAAAAGCCTTCGAGATTGCCTATAGGATGGCGCTTGAATCGATCCTTGTGAGTAATGGTGATTCGCCTTCTGGACCGTTCAAGACCCTGGCCAAGGAAGCACTGACCGCTCTTGAAAAAAGATGCCAGACTTTACCGGATACCAGCAGGTGAAACATTTAAAAGGAGATAACGCCATGTTGGAAAAAACGGATCTGTTGGGCGCTATTGTAGCCATCGCGTTCTATGTTTCAGCCATACTTGTTTTCTCTTTCAGGCTTCTGGGCAAGCCTCAATATGGAATTTGGATTGGATATTTCGAATTTCTTTTGGCGATCCCGATGATATTTCTTCTCCTGAAAGCCCCGCAGCTTGAGCGCCCAGTACTATACTATATCCAAATTGGCTGCATGCTGTCTTGGTTACTCGTGGAGACGCTGCTGGATTCCATCCTAAAAATTGACTTTCGTAATATTAGATGGATTGTCATTAGCTATGTTGTTTTGTTCTTTGCAGGTACCGGTGGCATGCTGGGTGTGGCGTCCAATGCCGGTCAAGGATGGAGCATTTCAGCGATTATCCTGTTTTTAATTATGGCGGTATTGACATTTGTACAACGTGCCGTTACTGGCATGTAGGAGAATCCCATGAGATATCTAACCGCAACAAGTCTGAACGCTTGCAGCGCCGCTACACCCAAACTAAAAAACTTTGTGAATATGTATGCCATTCTGGGTAATCAGACCTCGTGTGCGGGAAAAGTGATGCGTGATGTTCGCGAGTTGATCTGCGGAGAATTTCCATGATCGAACTTGAATCTGAAAACTATCTAAAAGTTCTACCCTTGTTGAAAAATATCAAACAGGCTGTTCTACCTTGCGCGGTCTGCGAAGGATACAACCCTGGACGCATTTTTGTGGACGATGAACAAGACCCACAAACAGCCATGATCTGGACACCCGTCGGATATTACTTTTTGGTTTTAGGGCAGGGACAAAAACTTGATGAAGTATCCAATTTGTTGACAGGGACTTTCATCTCCGCCTCCAAAGCAATTGGCGAGACGGGATTTATCCTCATTGCAGAGTTTGATAATTGGAGAGAAAAAACATCCGCGCTGTTGAATAATCGTGAGGTCATCGAGATTTTTCGCCGCCCGTTCAAATTTTATACAGAACACTTCAACGAAAACTGGCGCGAGAAAATCCCTGCTGGCTTTTACTTGAAACGTGTGGAAGAGTCTCTTGCCGAGCAGGCGCGTATTCTTGGCAGCTGGAAATCGCTCGATGATTTCATCTCGCATGGTATTGGATACGCCTTGATGGATGGCGATAAACTCGCGAGCGTATGTTCGAGTGTTTTCGTCTCGTCCACGAGGGTTGAGATTGACGTTCACACCGAGGAAGAATATCGCCGCAAGGGTTTCGCTGTCATCACAGCCTCCGCCTTGATCGAAGAATGTCTGCAGCAGGGAAAACAACCCAATTGGGAGTGTTTCTGGGAGAACAAAGAATCCACTGCGCTGGCGCTCAAACTTGGCTTTAAGCAACTCGCTGATTATCCTGTCTATTTTTGGGAGGAGTAAATTTCCATGAAACCTTATTCTCAACTCACCGTGCGCGGACAGGCTCGCCGCTTGCGCGTGCTGGCACTCAATGCGCTCAAGCATTACAAGTTGAACGTCGCGCGGCTAAGTCTTGTCACCAATGACATGAATGGCATCTTTCGCGTTGATATGCGTGCTGGAGAAAAGTATATTCTGCGGGTCACCCTGCCCGAAGGCGGACACGACCGAGACCACATCGCCGCGGAAATGGATTGGCTTGCGGCACTTGCGCGTGACACAAATCTCAGCGTGCCGCGTCCGCTTCCAGCGAAGGACGGTTCGCTCGTCGTCGAAGCCAGCGCGTATGGAGTCCCCGAAGCGCGGCTGTGCGAGATTTTTTCATGGGTGGATGGCAAAGACCTCGCCGAGGATATGTCCGCAGTCAACATCGCCAAATTGGGCGAGTTGATGGCGGGACTTCACATCCACGCGCTGACCTATCATCCGCCCGCTGAACTTTCTCTCCTGTGTTTTGACCGCGTCTTTCCTTTCCCCGAGCCTGTCGTGCTTTTTGATGAGCAGTTCGCCACCCTGTTCCCAGCCAGGCGTCGCGCAATTTATGAAAAGGCAATCGCGTGGGCGCAAGATTCGATTGACCAGCTAAAAGCCAGCGGCGAGCCGATGAGAATCCTGCATGGCGACCTGCACCAGTGGAATGTCCGCAACGCGCGTGGAATTCTCTCCCCGATTGACTTCGAAGACCTGATGCTGGGCTGGACTACGCAGGATATTGCCACCACGTTGTACTACTTCGATGCGGAGAATTTTTCCGCTCTGCGCGACGCGTTTCAAACAGGATACGAACGTCGCAGCCCATGGCCCGAAAAACGCGCGGGCGAAATTGATTCGTTCATAGCCGCGCGCGGACTCGGTTTGGCGAATTTCATTCTCAATGATCCCAACCCCGCATGGAAAGATAAGGCAGGAGAATTTATCGATCGCGTGGAAAAACGCCTGCGTGGATTGATGAAAAGGAATCACATGTTATAAAACTTTCAATGCGTTTATATAACGACAACGAAGACTAATGGCGCATCCGCGAATTTTTGCGTCAGGTGACGTTGCTCAACAATCGTTGTGATTTGTGCTGGCACGTCACGCGTTGGGATTATTTATTTTGGTCTTTCAAACCCGATGATGAAAAGATCAGACTTAAGGAGACTGTGTTCATTTGGGAAACGGAAAGCGGACAGATCGCTGCCGTCCTAACCCTGAAGATCGCGGGTGCGTATTCCTGCAAATCCCCCCCTGATTTTTGCGCCACTGAACTCGAAACAGAGATGATCGCGATCGCGGAAAAACATCTGACCAGCGCCACACTCGACAGGGATCGTAAACCCAGATTTTGGGTTTCGTCTGGTTCGCAGGACAAAGCGCGGCTTTAAACACATGGATCTGAAGGAATACAAACATCACTGTTCATTGGATGACCCGCTGCCCGATGTGCCAGCGACGCCAGGTTACACGATCCGCGCCTTAGGCAATGGCTTGGAACTGCTCGAACGCTGTTATGCCATGGGACCTGGATTCTACAAAGATGATGTCAATGCCACGCGCGCGAAGCGCGATCACCCAGGGTGGTATCGCAGCCTGCAATCCGCCCGGTTGTATCGTTGCGACCTGGATCTTATTGTGGTGGCATCCCATGGAAACATTGCAGCATTCTGCTCCATCTGGTTTGACGATGTTACGCGTACCGCGTGCTTCGAGCCAGTTGCAATAGTCCCAGCCCATCAAAGGCGCGGGCTTGCACGGGCAATAATGATCGAAGGCATGCACCGTATCAAACACATGGGCTGTAAGGTTGTATTTGTCAGCGGGTCTTCCGCGGTGGCGAACGCCTTATATTTCTCCGTCATGGGCGGAGAACATGATATTTATGAACTGTGGGAAAAATTGTTGAAAGTTGAAAGGAATTACATCAGATGAAACTTACGCTGCACATCTGCGACAAAGAAGACAAATTCTGGCGCGCGCGGAATTTTTTACGTGAAGTTTTTCTGCTCAACGACAGACTCGAACACAGCTGGCATGTTGCCCGCCTCGATTATTGGCGCTGGCATTACATCCTCACTTGTAACATTTGCAAATCGGTTGAAGCAGGCATGGCGCTGTGGGAAAATGCCGATGCCAAAATCGTCGCTGCGTTGAATCATCTCGGCGGCAGTGAACTCCGCCTGCATGTCCATCCACAGTTTTACTCAGCGAACTTGGAACATGAAATGCTCGCGTATGCCGAAGAAAATTATTTCGCCACGGCTGAAGATGGTAGGCGATATATTTATTTGCCAATTTTCCAAGATGATACACGCCGACAGGGACTTGTGCAAAGCAGGGGCTATAAAAAACAAGAAGGCTGGGGACATCACTACCGCCGTGATTTGAATTCGCCCATCCCTGATGTGCCGTTTCCTGATGGTTACGTCATCCGCTTGATGGGCGGCGTGGAAGAATACCCCGCGCGGAGTTGGTGCTCGTGGCGGGCATTCCACAACGACGAACCTGATTCAAATTACGATGGCGATTATGCGTGGTACGCGAATCTGCAATCCGCGCCGCTGTATCGCCGCGATCTGGATGTGGTTGCGTCCGCGCCTGATGGCAGCATCGCCGCGTTCTGCACCATCTTCTATGATGATTACACCCGCAGCGCGGTTACTGTGCTGGTTGGCGTTGCTGCCGAACACTGGCGGCGCGGACTCGGCAAAGCCGTGATGACCGAAGGATTGAGCAGACTCAAGACGTTGGGCTGCACGCGCGTCTTTTCCACCGCCCATGAAGAACCCGCCGATGCGTTGTACCGCTCCATGCTGAAAGATATGAAAATTACAGATACGTGGCTGAAAGTATTGTGACATTTATGCTTACCTCTCGAGAATTATCGCGCAATGAAATCGAAAGCGTCTGGAACATTGACCGTCGCGAAGTGATTGACCATGTCTATTAACTGCGTTCAAGATGCAAAATCCCTTCCGTCTCAAGTGCATTTAATAAACGACTTAACACATCGCGCACGGTTCCAAGCCGGGCAGCCATCTCATCCAAAGTTGTCCAAGATCGGCGGGGAATAATCAAAGACCCATCCTTCAGTTCGGCATGACTCAAGAGGGCCCGCGCGATGCGAGCCTGCACACTTCGCAAACCGAGGTCTTCAACCAACAGCACATAATACAGCACACGGTCGCTCAAATGCTCAAGGCAAGCCAAAGCCAACTCTGGAAAACGCCTAGTCAGGGCAATCAGTGCCGAGCCTTCAATCGCCCAGGCGCTGACTTTTTCTAGGGCAATTTTTGATGCGAGACTTGTTAAAAGTCGAGACAAATGTCTACTTTTGTCCACTCGTGCCATGAAGGGAATTGTTTTACTTCTCCAACCTAGGGCGGATGAACGAGTAACCAGCACAGGCAGTCAACCACCGTCAACTTATGAAACGTCTCTACCCAAAATATTCTTATCATCTGATCGACTTCAGTTCACTCTCAGTTTTGTTACTCATGAGTTCAGCCAGTCTGTAACATGATAATATATGGAAATACCCAAGAAAGCTGATATTCAAAAGGAGAGTTCTATGCAAAAGCAATTAAAAGAGCAGATTGAACGACTCAAAAAGGCAGGTGCAACATATGTGGATGCGCGCTGGTACCCTGTTGAAGAAGCCAATTATTTAATGATGTGGAACGGCAACTTGAAAACCGCAGCATCTTCACGAGAGAGCGGTGTGGGCATCCGCGCGCTTTACAATGGTGCATGGGGATTCTCTGCATCGTCGGATGTGAGTAATATCGGCGCTTTATTTAACAAGGCTTTTGATAATGCCCGGATCGCGGCAGAGCGTGTAACATTCCCCATTCGACTCGCTGAGAAAGAATCAATTCAGGCTTCATTCAACAGCCCGAATCGCATCGACCCGTTTACTGTTTCACTGGCTGACAAGATTTCATTCCTGAAAGAGATGGATGAAAAACTAAATCAGCCCGGTGTTGCACAGCGCGTCTGCGAATTGATCTTCATGCGCAAACAGATCGTTTACATCGACTCGGAAGGCAGTGAGATCGAGAAGAATATCATCGAAGTTTTTCCGGGCATTCAAGTGATGGGCATCGATGCGCAGGGTGAGTCGCACGGGCGGAAATTCAGTCCATCGCGCATGGGCAACACACGCGGTTGGGAAACAGTTGACCGGCAATTGTTTATTGAGAACGCTGAACGGATCGTCAAAGAGATGAATGAAGTTCTTGTGGCGGAAGATTGTCCGAAGGAAGAACGCTCTGTGATTTTATTGCCCGGCATTATGTTCCTGCAAACACATGAGACGATCGGTCACGCGCTTGAGCTTGATCGCATTCTCGGATATGAACTTGGATTTGCTGGCGGCTCGTTCGTGACGCTTAGTGATTTTGGAAATTTGCGTTATGGCTCAACCAAATTGACCGCTCGCGCCGATGCGACTCTTCCGAATAGCCCGGGCAGTTTTGGCTATGATGATGACGGCGTCGCCGCGCAAAACAATCTGCTTATTGACAAGGGAATTCTTGTGGGTGCAATCACCGGCCGTCAGATGGTGGAAGAAGCGAATGCCCGCGCCCGCAAACAGATTTTCAACGGCAGCGGTGGAGCAAATCGCGCGACTGCATTTTATCGTGTGCCGATCGAACGCATGACCAACATCAATATTGATCCTGGTGATGATGGTTCGTTGGAAGATATTATCAGGAATACCGAAAAGGGCATCATTCTCGATGGGGAAAAGAGTTGGTCTATCGGCTCGAACCGTGAACAATTCCATTTCGCGACCGACATTGGCTGGCTGGTGGAAGATGGCAAGGTCATGCGTGTAGTGAAGAATTCGACCTACAAAGGCGAGACTGTTAAGTTTTACAATTCGCTTTCCGCGGTAGGTGATCAGTCCACCTGGGAAGTTCATTATGTGAACAACTGCGGTAAAGGTCAGCCCAACCAGATCATGCAATTGGGTCACGGCGTTCCCGTCTGTCGTTTTGACAACGTGAGAATAGGAGAGTAGCCATGAAGGATCAAATCTTACAAACCTTGCGCGATCTGCGCGCCTATGCCCTCTCAAAAAAAGTGGAAGCCGCATTTTTCTATCACGAAGAAGACAGCTACCTGATGCGCTTTGCGAATTCTGCAATTTCGTTGAATACCAATGAGCATTTGATTCGATTGGAGATCACGGCCTATGAAGATCGAAAGCGCGCCTCCTACGAGCTGATCACTGACCTGCAAAAACTGGAAGAGATGAAGCAAGGCGTGGATATCGCTGCTGAAATGGTGAAACATGCCATGCCATTAAGTTATCAGCCGACAATTCCAACCTTCGCCGAATCTTTTGCAGATGAAAGCGGTTTTGATTCTGCGCTGGCAGCCATCAGCAATGGAGAGCGCCTGGCATATTTCAACGAGGCAGTCAAAGGTTTGGAGACCGATGATATAAAACTCTCCGGCATCTTTTCCTGCGGGGCAAACATAGTAGCGCAGGTCAATACACGTTCGGAGCACACGCAATATTTCAAGACATCCGACGCACAGGTCAGCATCGTGCTTTCACACCCCACGCTCAAATGGGAAGTGATCGCCGAGCAGTCTGCGCAGAAAAAAGCGGACTTGAATCCGTCTGCTCTTCATCGTGACTTGTCGTTCCTATTGGATCGTTATCAAAATGATGCGCCGCAGCAAATTCCTCTTGGCAAATATGATATTGTCTTTGGCTCCGCGGCCTCGGGAGATTTGTTGAATGTGATGAATTGGATCGGCTTCAGTGGTGGAGCGATGAAGCGCGGTTTTTCCTTCATCAGTGCAGACCAGGTTGGGACAAAGGTTTTCTCGGATAAGTTCAATCTTACAGATGAACCCGCATGCCTGGAAACTTTCCCGTTCCAACGCGATATGATGGGCATGTCACGCAAATCTTTTCCTATTTTTGAAAACGGTGTTTTCAAATCCTTTACCTGGGAGCAGGATGAAGCCGATGAGTTTGAAGCTCAGCCAACTGGCCACTCGGTAATGCATATGAGTCTTGTGTTGAGCGGCGGAGATAAAAATGTAAGCACACTCGAGGAATTGATGGCGATACCGCGTGATAATGATGTTCTTTATATTCCCTTCCTACATTACATGAATCTAGTCAACCCATCCAAGGGATTGATCACTGCCAGCTCGCGCTTTGGAGCGTTGCTGCTCAAGAAAGATGGTTCAGTGATTGTGCCATACAATGTGCGTGTCACTCAGAGCTTGCTTGACATCTTTGGTGACAAAGTCGCGTGGATGTCAAAATCTCAGACGGTCAATAACACATCCCAGAGCTATGGCTCACGCAACCCCACGGCAATCGTGGTGCCGACCTTCATTCGAGTCAATGACCTGGAGATATCGCACTCCAACTCATCTTATTAGAATTTTCAGAATCAACACATCCCATTGCAAGTAAGCAGTGGGATGTGTTGATTCTGGGCTCCTTGATATGGTCAAGTAAAATTGTGAGAAAGCCTGTTCGCAATCCTTCTTGAAATTTGTCGGCAATATAACTCTTACAGCAAACAACCGCTTTTTTTTTGGAGAAGCACAATGGAAATCCAGTATTTTTCTTTTTTGAAACATCTTGTTCGTTTTAATCGGCATGTCTACCTCGACCACAATGCAACCACTCCGGTCAGTAACCGTGTCAGAAAAGCAATGGAACACATATTGAAACACCAGTATGGCAACCCATCCTCCTTTTATGAGATGGGTCGGAAATCTGCCGGAATGGTGGAGCAGGCTCGCGAACAGGTAGCACAGGCCATTCATGCCGACCTGTCCGAGGTCATCTTTACCAGCTGTGCATCCGAATCCAACAACGCCGCGATTAAGTCCGCTGCCGCTCATTTTTATCCGCGAAAGAAAAAGATTATTGCTACGCCAATCGAACACCCATCCGTGTCAAATACACTGGCATACCTTCAAACCCAGGGGGTGACTGTCGAATATTGCCGGGTGGATGAGAATGGGCGTGTGCTGTTATCCGACCTGGAACAACGGATTGATGGTGATACCTTTTTGGTGTGCTGCATTCTAGCCAACAATGAAACCGGCGTCATTCAGGACATCCAGGCAGTCACCAGAATCGCCAGAAAATATGGCACACTGGTGCTGGCAGATTGCGTGCAGGCGCTGGGAAAGATCCCGATAGACGTTCATACCTGGGACGTGGATTACGCAACGTTTTCAGCGCACAAACTCTATGGACCCAAAGGCATTGGCGCTTTGTACCTCAAACAGGGCATTCCCTTCACGCCGTTCCTGCATGGCGGACATCAGGAGGGCGGGCTTCGCGCCGGAACTGAAAGCCTGCATAATATTGTTGGTTTTGGCGCTGCCTGCAAAGATGTGGAAAATTTGCTGGCGGAAGCCGAACAGATTCAGATGTTGAAACAAAAGTTGATTCAACGTCTCAAAGAAATCAAACCTGATTGTGTGATCAATTCACTGGATTCTAAAGCAGAGTGCCTGCCAAACACGCTGAGCGTCACCTTCCCCGGTGTGGAGAATTCCGGGTTGATGGGAATGCTTGATTATCGGGGGATTGCGGTCTCTGCCGGGTCGGCGTGCAGCACCGGGGAAGATACACCTTCACATGTGTTGAAAGCGATTGGGTTGTCCGATCAGGCCGCACGCGAGACCATCAGAATCAGCCTCGGGCATACCACCACTGCAGGTGATATCCGCTATATGACACAGGTGGTTCAGGAGTATGTTGAGGGGCGCACTTCATTTGTGAACATGCTCGCTCCGGCGCAGTTGAACGAAACCATCCTCTTTGATGAACAAACCTTTATTCTCGATGTGCGTCCTCCGGACATGCGGAAAAATGTAAAGGGATTACCGAATGCTCATGAAGTTAACCCACTGCATGTCGAACGATACTTGAAACAACTTCCACGGGACAAACAAATCCTGGTGTACTGTCCGGGAGGCGGGTTGTCCGTCATGATCTCATATTACTTGAAGACAAAAGGCTTCAAGCGTATTACCAATCTGCGAGGCGGACTTGATGCATGGCGCAAGCGACGCGATGATCTGTATGAAAAATATGCCGGACAAAATGTGACGGTGCTCGAACCGGATAACTAAAAGAATGGTCGTGAAGCTATCTTCCTATAGGTTGATCATCCGCGATACTTAGCTCATTGAAACGGTGTCATTAATGACTTTACACTGGCCTTCTTGACCAGCTTCGTAAGAGAGACTCAGGTGTTTTAATGAGTCAATTGTCCGAAAAATCGCCTGAGAGTGAATTTTATGACAACCCACGCCGATCTTTTTCTCACCTGCCTGCGGCATTATGCCGCCAAAGATTTCCAAGCCATCTCCGCCATGTACGCCGAGGATATTCACCTGCGCGATTGGAACATCTCAGTGCATGGCAAAGGGGAAGCCATTCGCAAAACTGCAAAAAACTTTGTTGAAGCCGAAAGCCTTGAAATTTGCGTGCTGGCCACCTACGAAAATGCTGATACTTTCGCCGGGGAACTTCACATTGTGGTGGGCGGTAGGATCGATCTGTACGTGGTAGATGTTATGACGTTCGATGCACAGGTCGCATCACTACTATTCGTTCGTACAAAGGGCGGGGCGATTGAATCACTTCTAAATCTCGAGTTAGGCGACCTGCCTTACAAAACAGTAGATTTACATGCCTGAACTATTCATAGGCCAGCGTATCCTTCACGGTTAACCGTGATGCCCGTCCTGCGGGTAAAGCACTTGCTAATGTTCCGAGTACGATGGTGAAGATCAGCCAGGCGATGAGGCCGCTTGCACCGTATACCGCCGGCATAGGGGCGGTTAGGATCGCCACACCAACGCCATAACAAAGCACGCTTGTGATCGGAATGGAAATCGGAATGCTAACCGCCCAACTGAGAACACCGATTAACAGGCCTTCGGTGATGACAATGGCTTGAATATCAGCGTTGCTTGCTCCAATTGCCCGCATCACGCCGATCTCGCGTGTACGCTCGAGCACATTGATGCTCATGGTTCCCATTAAACCCAGCCCGCCGACCACTGCGATCAGACTCGCCATCACCAGCATAAAGTAAACGAGAATATCTGTCTGCGCTTTTTGGTCACGGATAAAGTCTGCTCCCAACTGAGTGGATTGAATTTGGATGCCGTGCGCTTCATAAGCTGCCTGGATTTGATCGTTGATACGCTTTTGCGTGGCCGGGTCGTGCTGAGCTGTGACGATTCGCAGAGAATATGCCATTTCTGGTTCGCCAACCAACAGGCTGAGGTATTCATAATTAACATATAACAGGGGTGGACTGACGTTCCCGGTTATGCTGTAAATCCCGACAATATGCCAGTCTGTTTCCTTGCCGTTCGCCTCAATTGTTATCCAATCACCAACTTTAAGGTCTGGAAAAACATTAAGCAGGTGATTGCCAATCACGATCGCATTCTCATCCCCGGATTCAAGCCAGCGGCCTGATGTGATGATCGGATCAATCAAGGTGGATGTTGATGGAGGGGCGACGAAAAGAATCTGTGTTCCCGTTTCTCCAGCCCCCATCTTGAGGGTGCCAGGGAATTCCAACCAGCCTTCGGAATTTTCCACACCAGCGATATTGTTTGCGATTCCTGCAACTTTATCAAATCGATAGCCATGATCAAATGCAATATTAATATCGGCAAGAAAATAACCTTGAATATCTTCAATGGTCTTATCGAACGAAGCCCACAGGTTATATACGGCAATGAATACCGCACCGCCTAACACCAGGGTGAACAGGGTGATGCCAAGCCTTACTTTGCGTCTGATCATGTTGCGGACCGAGATACGGATTGGCCGCGGAATTATCAGCGCGTTACTGCTGACAGATTCTTTTTTGACCGTGGCATTACCGCCGAGACCATAGTCGCTCAATGCCTCGCGAACTGTGACCCTAACGCTGTTATAGACAGGCAGGATGGCTGCCAGTACCGGCACAATAATCGCGACAATGATCTGTTGGATTACCGTTGATGTGTATCCTTTGAATGGCACGGAATAGAAATTTAACCATTCTGCCATTCTGCCGCCAATGATTTCAGCAACCATATTTGCCAGAGGAATTGCGATCAATAATGAACCAATCCCAAAACTCAGGATCAGTACAAGATACATCCCAAAGATTTGGATCATGCTTCCGCCCGTGGCTTTCATGATTCCGATCTGCCGTGTTTGCTGGGTCATTAAAGCAGTGACCGTGTTGACGATCAAGAATCCGCTCAGAAATACCGTGAGATACCCCAGCACGATCAATACAAAAAACACACCCTGTGTAATGTTGTAGGCAAAATGGTGGCCCGGTTGATAAACACTCACAAAAAACACGGTTGCACCCGCGCGTTCCATGCGATCTGCTACCGCCTGCGCCACCTCTGTCACATGCGCCTGATCAGTTTGGTTTTCAGAAACGCTGATCTCCAACTGGCCATAGCTGGAAATATCACCACCGAGCCATTCCAAAGTGTCGGGAGTCACAAAAGCATTGACCTGGTTCGCCAGGTTATATGGAAACCCTGTGACTGCATGTACGTAACCTGCCAGCTTAACTTCACGCCGCCTGCCATTGCTCAGTTCCAACAGGATCGTATCGCCGGGATGATAGCCAAGAGATTTTGCACTTGAGTCAATAATGACTTCTTTATCCGCATACTGTGGAATATCGGTCTCACCTTTTGCGGGCTTGAGGAGGTTCAAAGTCAATTTGCCGGGATCTTTAACCGCAGTGAAACTAATATTAACTGTTGTTCCATCAGGTCGTATGATTGACGCACTGGTTGAAGCCACCCCTTCTACTGTATCCACGCCCGGCACAGAGCGGGCAATTTTTACCATTCCATCTGTAAGGGGCGAAGCATACACCTGCGCCTCGGATGGATTCGCGGAAAGAAAATCGTTATCCATGCTTTCGTTCATGTACAAGCCCAGGTTGCTGTTGAATCCAACTGCAAACGCCCCGACCGCGATCGTCATAATGATCAGGAAAGTCCGCCCGCGGTTGCCCGAAAAGTCAGCCCAGACTTTTATCCAACGGCTGCCCATTAGAATGCTCTCCGCAGGGATAGATTCTCACCTTCGTGTTTGTCCGCCAATTGATGAAGCGTCTCACGCGCAACCTCGGACTGGCCCAGCAATTCTGACAATTGTCCATATCCGATGGCAAGCACCTCAACAGGTCCGCCCTCAGATGCGCGGATGGAGGCTTGATGCTTCTTCTCGTGGAAAAACTCCATTTCGCCAAAGCATTTCCCTGGTCCAAGTTGAAGCGCGATCACATCCGATTGGTTTTTACGCGGAAGGATCACTTCCACAGTTCCTTTCGAAACGATATAAAAGGTGTCCGCATTCGTGCCTTCAGAAAGGATCATTGTGCCCGCCTTATAAGTCTGCAGCTTTGCGGTTTTTGTGGCTTGCAATAATTGGGAAGCTGTCAGACTAGGCATGACCTTGGCAACGTACTCATTGACGATTTCACCATCAGCGATCAGAGCTGTGCGATGGGTGCGCTTTGCCAGTCCGCTGTCGTGTGTCACAATGATGATGGTCTTGCCTTGGGCGATCAAGTTATTGAATAAGGAGAATACAGCCTCGGCGGTTTTCGAATCGAGATTGCCCGTCGGCTCATCTGCAATGATCACAGGCGGATCGTTTGCCAATGCGCGGGCAATTGCCACGCGTTGTTGTTGTCCGCCCGAAAGTGCGGTGGGAAGTTTGTAGGCATGATCTGCGAGCTCAACAAGTTCCAATAATTCCATCGCACGATCACGGCGTTCGTGTATTGGATAGGTGCGGCAGAAATCCATTGGCAGCATGATATTTTCAATAACTGAGATCATTGGCAGCAATTGGAAGAATTGAAAGACAATGCCCAGACTCTTTCCACGCCAGCGTGCCATTGTGTTTTCGTTCAAATCATGCACAGCCGTTCCATTGACCCAGACTTCTCCAGTTGTGGGGCGATCTATGCCTGTAATCATGTTGAGCAGGGTGGTTTTGCCGCTACCAGATTTTCCGATAATGCTGACGAACTCGCCGGCTTTAATTTGCAGGTCTACGCCTTCCAGCGCGTGATAGTCACCGACTGCGGTCCTGTAGTATTTATTGACTTCCCGCAGATCTATGATGGGACGATCGCCGGTCTGATTGTCCTCGATTTTCTGTTTGAAAAATGAGATAGCCATGATGGTCTCTTTCTAATAATGACGAACTCAAGAGAAGTTCATCCTGAATTTTTTTGTGATTACCTGAACGTGACTACAGCAGTCATGCCCCAGCGCATGGCTGGATCCGTATCTGCCAATAAGATCGTGACTTCATAAACTACATCACCTTGATTTTCAGAGAAATTTTCGCCAATCGAGAGTACATTACCTTTGAATTCCTTGCCAGGTATGGCATCAAATTTAACGATGACAGGCTGGTTTTCTTTTAACTTGACAACATCTATCTCAGTTACATCCCTGGTCTTAATGATCCAGCTTGAGAAGTCTGAGATGGTTACAGCGGTCTCGCCAGCATTAATCGAGCTGCCCATCTTTGCGGTTAATTCAGCCACCACACCATCGAACGGGGCAACCACCGCGAAAGCCGCAACACCGGCTTTCGCCGCATTGAGGCGCGCTTCGAGCAACGGGAGTTGTTCCGCATCCGGGCCATCCTTGAGACGGTCATAGGTAAGTTGTGCTTTTTCAAGCTCAGCTTTTTTCAGTGCAAGGTCGTTCTCGGCTTCAATGATCCAGTCCTGTGGCGCGGGTCCTTTAAAGCCTTTGGTTTTCTTTGTTTCATATTGATACCCAAAAGGTGTATTTCTCAAAACCCTTTGGATTTCGTTCTGCGGGATCTGTTTATCAGTTTGTAAATATACGAGGTACTGGTAGGCTTCTTCACTTGCTTCCTGGGCATTCTTCAGTGTAATGACCGCCTGGGCAAAGTCAGCGTTTCTTGAATTTTGCAGGTCATCCCAAGCCTTCTGAGCGCTGGCGAGTTCAAGTTGTGCAGCGGCATAATTTGTATCCGATCCATTCCCAAGACGGATCAATGGCTGGCCCGTTTCCACTGTCTGGCCTTCCTTTACCACTATTTCGCTAACAAACCCGCTGGTATTGAAGGCGATTTCGGCATACTGAACGGGTTCAACGCGTCCTTCAGCGATGGTGATATCGTCTGCAATTACTGTCGGGATCTGAGTGGCTTGCGGGGTGGCAGACGGCGTTGAACTGCACGCAGCGATAATGGTCAAGGCAAGGAGCGTCAAGGTTATTAATTTTATGTGCTTCATCTTGTTTATCCTTCATGAATGTATGATTTCTGGTTGATTTACGAGCACAATTAAAATTAGTTGCAAACATAAGACAACAGGTCGAATCAAAGATTTGACAATTGAGCAAGGATGGTTAATTTAATTCTCCATCCCATCAAGTCTTTGTCGTCAGTATGTCAAAATGTTACACTTGTGCTGGCTACTTACGTAAGTAGCCAGCACAAGTATCTACAAAAGAGAAAAATGTAGGGGCGTGCGCTTACCAAACTCCCAGACAAGGAAACCCTCATCTTTGGAATAAACAGTCTTCATAGTTCCTAATCTGGCTGGTTTCGCCATTCAGAAGTTAGTTTTGCACCAGAAACTAAACTAACGATACCCGCCGGAAAACGCTTGGCACGGAATATATTTCTGTCCAATATTTGTGCTCTCATTGTCCTTCATTTTTTAATGGATGAAAAAATACGATGGTCTATACTCTAAAAAAGAGGTAAATAATGATGAAATATCTAGGGAAACCATTTAAAGACTCTGTATATTTGGGCGGGCCACAGATAATTCCGGGGCGGGTTCGGTGTGCTTACTATGATTTTGGCGGAGAAGGGGTTGCTTATCACGACTCAGACTCGGTGAATCATGGCAGCGGTGAGTTGAATCCTGCCGATGGAAGCTACCTGCATGAATTTCGGAAAAACGAAGCCGTGGATATAACTTATACAAAAGATGGTGAGTATGACAATCACCCCTATAATTTTGTTGAGCCTGAGTTGGGGATGTTGTATGTAGGTTGGACCATACCGGGTGAATGGATCAAATACACTGTGGACGTAAAGCAAAGCGGTCTGTATTTGGTTAATCTCTTTTATACATCGAATCAGGGTGGTGAAATTGCACTTTCAGTAAACGACTTTGATGTCACGGGGCATATTCAAATTCAAACTACATATAGAAATGATGATCCGCTTGCGTGGCGGCAATGGCATCACTGGAATCAGATGAATACCATTGCAAAGATATGGCTCGAGCAGGGGATTCAGGTACTTACTTTACACACTGTTTCAAAGGGCGGCATGAATTATGCTTATCTTGATTTTGAACTTTGCGAATTTAACAAGGAGACTTCTCGATGAATAAAGTGAAAATCGCAAAATGTGATCTCGATGCATCTGAAATAGCTCTGGGTTGTATGCGCATCGTGGATATGACGAATCAGGAGATCGCTACTTTAGTCCATACGGCACTAGATGAAGGGATCAATTTTTTCGATCATGCCGATATATATGGAGGTGGACAATCGGAAACGAAGTTCGCTGAAGCGTTGAAAATGAATGCGAGCCTGCGGGAAAAGATAATTCTCCAGAGTAAGTGCGGTATCCGTCAAGGCTCCTTCGACTTTTCAAAGGGACATATTCTGAAAGCGGTGGATGGCATTTTGAAACGTTTACAGACGGACCATATCGATATCCTTTTACTGCACCGCCCGGATGCTTTGGTTGAGCCGGAAGAAGTGGCAGAGGCTTTTACGATTTTGGAAGACAGTGGCAAGGTCAGGTATTTTGGCGTCAGTAATCAAAACCCGATGCAGATCGAATTGTTGAGTAAATTCGTAAAGCAGCCGCTCGTCATCAATCAGCTTCAATTGAGCATTACTAATACTGGCATGATCGATGCGGGTATCAATGTCAATATGAAAATTGATTCTTCTTTCGACCGTGATGGCAGTATTCTGGATTATTGCCGCCTTAAAGAGATCACGATCCAACCCTGGTCACCGTTCCAATACGGCTTTTTTGAGGGCGCGTTTCTTAATAACGAAAAATTCCCGGAATTGAATCTGAAGATTAATGAGATTGCGTCGTTGAGAGGTGTGACCAATACTGCAATTGCAATCGCGTGGTTGTTGCGGCACCCTGCACGCATGCAACCTATCGTTGGGACCACCAACCCGGGGCGCGTCAAAGATGTGTGTAAGGCATCTGATGTTAAGCTAACTCGTGAGGAATGGTACGCCATTTATCTGGCAGCTGGAAATAAGCTTCCATAAATTGCACGATATTGAATACTTCCGCACTCCATATTTCAAATTAAAAAGGAAAATGAAAACATGAAACGCTTAGAAAACAAATGGGCGCTTGTCACTGGCTCTAGTCGCGGCATTGGTCAACAAATTGCCTGGGGATTGGCTGAACGCGGTTGCAATGTCATCGTCCACGGGCGTGAAGCGAGAAATCTTGAGGCAACCCTCGCAAAGCTGAAGGCATATGATGTCCAAGCTCACATCACCACAGGCGAGCTATCAACATCTTCTGGCATTTCTCAAATCATTAAACAGGCGATGGATGCACCGGGCCCGGTTGACATCCTTTATAACAACGCTGCCATCATGAGCAAAAACGAATCGATCTTCACTGTTGCTCAGGCTGAATGGGACCGCGTGTTTCAGATCAATGTTTGGGCAGTCATGGCATTGTGTCAGGCATTCGCGCCTGGCATGCGCGCGCGTGGATATGGCCGCATCATCAACCTTACCTCGGGTATTGCCGACCAGCCTAATTTAGCGGTATATAGCGTGTCCAAGGCGGCAGTAGATAAATATTCGCGTGATCTGGCAGCTGAGTTCAAAGGTGAAAATGTGCTCGTCAATTTTCTCGACCCAGGCTGGTTACAAACTGATTTAGGCGGTAAAAATGCCATGTATCCGGTCGAGGATGTTCTTCCAGGCGCTCTCGTTCCTGCTCTGCTTGAAGATAATGGACCCACTGGTCGTTTCTTCGCCGCCCAGGATTTTAGATATCTCGAACGCTAATGCTTTGAATGGAAGGTCTGTCTATTATGATCCCATACAGCAAACGGATTGTGGTGTTCCTAATATTGTTGGTATTCATTATTGTAAGTGGTTGCGGCTGTGCTGCAACCACTTACTGATTTACCAGACGGTAACATTTCATCGAGCCCAGCGCCCGTGAATGGGCTGCTACCCACCTCCACTTCAACCAGCACGCCGATTCCCACCAGAGTTCCTTTTTATACCAGAGTACCAGGAGCTCCATTTACCCATCCCGGTGTGCTCAATAATCAGGCGGACTTGGATTTCGTCAAGGCGCAGCTCGCAGCTGGGAAAAATCCATGGGCAAGGGCTTTCAATGAGATGAAGGTATTGGCAACTCGATTCTTGGTATTAACCAACTCGGCAGTTTGCCGGGCGAGGTGAACGGCATCACCTACTTTGATTTCCGTGGGTTTAGCTATAGCAAGGGGGATGTTTACGGAATGCAAAGAGGTAGCATGGAGTGCCGGCCTAATTTTGGTAATATGTGGGTGCTTCGTCCTGCCGATGATACCGGTCTAC
>Ga0268298_10001216_pt1 | contig 30841 bp, 25 predicted proteins | sample WWTPWeurt_MetaG_FD_194462 | JGI IMG/M metagenome (GOLD analysis project Ga0268298, IMG submission 194462) | Activated sludge microbial communities from WWTP in Nijmegen, Gelderland, Netherland - WWTP Weurt | ecosystem: Engineered > WWTP > Aerobic digester > Activated sludge | place... | reverse complement strand
TCGTCGAAGCGCCGCTGGGCGCGCTCGTGGTCGCAACCCGCTGCGGAGGCGCCGGCGTGTTTTGCAACATCGACGCCCTTCAAGCGGTCAACAGCGCCAGCTCGATTGGCTGGTGGACGTCGATTCCCGTTCTTCCGATGGGCGGTGCGCTCGACATGCCGACCGAGCATCGGCTGTTCGATGGAACGGAGGGCACTGGCGCGCTCCGCGTGGGAACCGACGGCCCGTACCTGTACGTCGCGGCCGAGACCACATCGGGGCTGCTCCTGCTCCAGCGGTGGGCGCTGCAGGCCGGCGCGACGCGGATCGACGAACAGATTTCGACGGCTCCCATGACGCCCGTCGACCTCATTCCCTCACCGACCGGGAGCGGCGTCTTGGTGCTCGCGAAGACGACGACCTCCAACACCCTCGGCGGCTTGGTGCTGCCGCACACGAGCGGCAATCAGGCCAACGTCGTGCTGATCCACACCGGCCCGCTGGCGACGCGCGCGGTCGCCTTCGATCTGCCCGGTGATCAGGACCCGCTCGGGCTCGCCACCATTCGAATTCCGAACACCTCGCCGGCGACCGACCCGGTCCTCATCGTCGAGAACGAAGGCAGCCACGGCGTCCTCTGGAGAACCCGCCTGCCCTGACGCGTCAATCGGCTCGGACGAGCAGGTGCACCGTCGCCACCGCCACCGGGTTCGCGAGGTCGTCCTGGTAGGCGCGCACCAGCACCGTGGCGACGCGTCGGCCGTGCTTGAGGACCTCGGCGCGCGCGCGGGTCTCGACCGGCTTCGCCGAGCGCAGGTAGTCGATGGTGAGGGTGATGGTCTTCGGCAACACCGACGACTCGGCGCGGAAGAGCAGCTCGCACTGCGCCGTCGCCTCGAGCAGCGCGCCCATCACGCCGCCGTGAATCGCCGGGAGTGTGGGGTTGCCGACGAGGTGGTCGGAGAAGGTGAGCTTGCCCTCGAGCGCACCGCGGTCGTTCACCACGTCGATGCCGAGGAAGCGGAAGTAGGGCACCGCGTCGACGACGCTCCGCCACGCGCCGGTGGCTCGGGCCTGCGCGATGAGGTCCTGAATCGACGTCGCCACGGCGCGGCCATCGCGCGCGCTCGCGGGTAAGTCAACTGCGACGGAGAGTCGACCCGTGCCGGCTGGCCTTCGGCCGAGCGACGTTCAACGCCTGACGTGGCACTCACACCCCCGAGGTCAGCCGCGCTGATGACGCCCTGGCGCAGCATCAGGCTGCCGTTCCGAGCGAAGCGCCGTTCCTCCTCGCCGGCATGCTGAGCGCCCCGCGCTCGACGGCAGTTGGTGGCGCACCTCCGCTCGTCGCGCCGGCTTTTGCTACACCCGACGGATGCGTCCCTTCGTCACCCGGCTCTCTGGCCACGTGCTTCAGGTCGTTCCCGCTGGAGACGAGGTGCTGGTGTTGACGACCTCGCAGCTCGAGACGCTCGACGCCTCGCTCGCGCCGCGCCACTCGACGCCTCTGCCGGAGGCTGGAGGAGACCGGCTCATGCTGCTGGGAGACGGCCGCCGGCTCATCGGCTCGTCGAGCTTCGGGCAACTCACCGTCGATGGAGTGGCGGTGACGGTCGGCGAGGAGCGGTACTGGTCGAGCTTCGCGCCGCTCGCTGACGGCTTCGTCGCCTGGTCGCAGAAACACACCGTGCTCGACTGCGGTGGCAAGCGGGTCGTGCTCGAGCGCAAGACGGTGTTGGCCAAGGTGGCCGTGTGGGGAAACCGGGTGGTGTTCGCCGACTGGGAGCGCACCGACGTCGTGTCGACCGACGGCCGAATCGCCACGCTCCCGGGCGCGACGATGGTGGCAGCGTGTGGCGCCCTCCTCGTGCTCGGCACCGACGCGAACGTCGTCTTCTTCGACTCCGAGCTCCGAGAGGTCGCTCGCGTCGAGCTGAAGGCCAAACAGCTCACGCCGTGGGGTGACGAGGTGCTGGCCAGCGGGCCCAGTGGGCTCGCCCGCGTCGCTTCCGATGGCATCAGGTGGATGTGGGAGAGCGAAGTCGAACTCGGTGAGCCCATCGTCGTGGGCGCGCGTGTGGTGGCGCGGAGCTGGAGCGTCGAGAAGGCGTGGATCCTCGACGGCGAGGGCGCGGTCGAGGCCTCGGTCGACCTCGCCGGAAACCTGATGGCCGCCGCGCCGCTCGGTGACGGCATCGTCATCACCACGACCCGTGGGCACGAGGCGAGCTGGTGGCGGCCCGGGGGCGTCGAGCGGCTCGCGCATGACGCCACGCCGCGGCTCGTCGGAGTGCTCCCGAAGGGAGTCGCCCTCGCGGAGAATCAGACGCTCTCGGTCTGGCGCACGGACGCGGAAGGGCCCGAGTTCGTCGCGAGCGCCACCGACCTCCCGCTCGGCGTGCCCATCATCAGTCAGGTCGGAGGCGTCGTGCTCGAAGCGCATGGGCGCTTTGCCTCTCGCGGCCGCGGCTTCAACGGGCTCGAGCACTCCGTTCCTCACGGCACCCCCTGGCGGCACGCCCTCACCGAAGCGCAAGCGCGTCCCCTCGTCAGCCGGCTGCTCGAACGAACGCCTTTGCCGGGCGCGCTCCCGTCGAAGGACGACGCGTGGTCGACGGAGCAGGAGCTCGTCATGGCCTCGCACGCGCTCTTCGCGCCAGACGCCCTCGAGAAGCCGCTGCGATGGGAGGCGGAGCGTCGGCTGTCAGGCTTCGCCGAAGAGCTCGGCCGGGCGCTCGGTGTCTCGGAGCGGGTCCTCATCGCGGCCTTCCGAGCCGGCCGGTTTCCCCTCGAGGCGCCGCGGACGTTGAAGGGCTGGGAGTACCTCGGCGCGTTCGAGACCGAGGGAAAGGTGACGGTGAGCGACCCGTGCGCCATCGACTCGAAGCACACCAAGCCGCCGCTCGCGCTCGCGCTGCGCCTCGACGTTCGCCGCGGCACCTGGCACGTCTACGTCCTCCCGGGCACCGGCGAGTGGAGCGACCGAACGGCCGAGCTCGTCTGCATTCACCCCGACGGCTTCGAGACGTTCGCGAGCGAGCTCAGCGGCACCATCGGCATCGACAGCGGCACGGCTGGCATGTTCGACGCGCGCTGTCCGCGGCCCATCGAGGGGCTCGAGGAGGGCGTGCGCTCCGGGCGTGGCGCGGTCGCGACGACGGGGCTCGGTGACGGCATGTATCCGGTCTTCGTCGGGCGCTCGCAGCGCGAGGTGGTGAAGGTGCGACTGCACTTCCTCGAGCCGCCTGATGCCGAGGTCGACACCTCGTTCGCGCCGAAGACCGGTGGCGGCGCGTATTCGGCGAAGAACCGCTACGCGGTCGGTGATGCACTGAGCCACCCGACGTTTGGAGATGGCGTCGTCGTCGGCGTGCGCGAGAAGAAGGTCGAAGTGCGCTTCGCCGATGGAGTTCGGGTGTTGATGCACACGCCGAAGTGAGCCCGCGTCGTTCGAAAACCACTGCTGCCCAAGTTTGGGCGATTCTCGCGACGCGACTTCGTCCTGGGCTACGGTGCCCGCATGCAGCGCCGACTGATTCGTCTTCTCCTCCTCGCGAGCGCGGCGCTCACCTGCGGGCGCTCGGACGTCTTTCGTTTCGACACCGAGGTGAAGCCGCTGGTGATGGACGCGGGCCTCGACGCGGGTCGTGACGCCGGCCTCGTCGACGCGGGAGTCGACGCCGGCCGAGTGGACGCCGGGTTCGTGCCCAAGCCGTGCATCGACGGCACCTTCACCCTCGCTCCCGCCGAGCCGGTGGTGATGATGGTGCTCGACCGCTCCTGCTCGATGGACCTGGTCTTCCAGAACGGAGTGACGCGTTGGGAGTCGGTGGTGAACTCGCTGCAGGCGACGCTCCCGACGGTCGACCAACGCATGCAGCTCGGCGGCCTCGCCTACCCGACGAACGAGACCGACCCGTGCACCGTGCCCGACGTCTCCGGCATCTGGCCAGCGCGTGGAAACGTGCCGCTGCTGCTCACCAACCTCGCGAGCATTCGACCGACGGGCTCGACGCCCACCACCGACGCGCTGCGAGTCGCCGGCCAGGTGCTGCGCGGACGACGAGCGGGGAACGCGGCGCGCGCGATGGTGCTCGCCACCGACGGTCAGCCGACCTGCACCGGCGCGCCGCTCCAAGACTCCCTCGCCGAGCTGCGGAGAGCCGCCACCGATGGCATTCCGACCTACGTCGTGGGCATCGCCGACGACGCGAGCCTCCAGGCAGCGCTCCAGCAGATGGCCGTCGCCGGCTCTCGTCCGCGGGTCGGCATGCAGGCCTACTACTCCGCGCAGTCGCCCGCCGAGCTGCAGCTCGCGTTCAGCACGATTCGAGATCAGGTGGGTTCGTGCTCGTTCCTCACCAACTCGGTGCCGGACATGAAGGGCACCATTCGCGTCACCTTCGAAGGCGTGGAGGTGCCGTTCGATTCGTCGGGGCAGAACGGCTGGCAATGGACCGACCGGGAGAACGGCGAGATGGTGCTCCTCGGGTCCGTCTGCGCGCGGGCGGTGGCGCGGCCGTCGAGCCTGGTGGTGACCGTCGCCTGTCGCCTCGCGCCCTGAGCGTGCTGATCAGCTGACATCACAGTGTCAGCGCCACACGACCGCTTTGTGTCAGCACGTCAGTGGATGCTCGGCCCGACGCGCACGAACCGGCGTTCTTTCGATGGCTTGGAGCCCGGCACGTGGCTTGCGAATGGGCCTGGGCATGAAGCGGATCAGCCCTGCCAACCAAGGTGAGGAGGTGCACGGAACGAGCGCGGCCTGACTCTCCAGCCGCACCCATCATCGACCGTGTCCCACGACCGGCCAGTCGTCTTCACGCAGCCGAGCCACGCTCCCGGTTTCGGCGCCGACGTGAAGACAGGCGCGACTCGATGATGACCACGACGCGTCGGCGATTCGCGAGCCCGCTTCCGATGCTGGGCGCTCGCGCACCCAGTCGCCGTCGCGTCGTGCTTCTTTCTGATCACTTCGCGCGCTTGTCGAAGTCACTCCACGTGAGCTGCACGAAGTCGCGGCCGCCGCCCACCTCCACGGCCAGCCACAGCGCGTCCTTCGTCGGAATCGCGGCGCCTGCCCACTCGTTGCGCCGCTTCAGCATCGGCTCCACGTCGAGCGCGCGGGTCTTGCCGGCCGCGTCGACGACGACCAGCGCATTTCCCCAATGCACGAAGAGCGACTCGCCGCGCCGGCCGATGCCGTACACCGAGCGGTCGTACGCGGTGTCGACGTCGCCTCTCGGCGGCGGAGCGATCGAGTTCTTCGTCTCCTTCCCGTCCGCGCCGATTCGGGTGAGCGTCATGCTCCTGCCCGCCTCTCGCCCGACGTCGAGCACCACCACCTCGTCACCGACGTACCGGAAGCGCGAGAGGTCCATCGCCGAGCCGCCGACGACCGAGGACTCGAGGCGCTCGCTCGCCGGGTACCATCTCCACAGCCGGGCCACGTTCTTGTCTTCCAGCATCACGAAGCCGATGCGCGCGTCGTCACTGCCGAACACCGGCCCGCCCCAGCGCAGCTCGTTCGCCTTCGCCGCCAGGAGCACGCGACTCACCGGGCCGTTGCTGGTGAGCGTCCACGTCAGCACCGAGGCGATGTCGCAGCCGTTGTTGTTGCACAGCTTCTCGGGCTGCTTCGGCACCACGTAGACGAAGTTCTTCCCCGACTCGAAGAGCGAGTAGCCGAGCTGGCGAAAGAGCTCTTGCGGCGCGCCCACCCTGTCGAGCGGGACCCGGTAGACGACCGAGGTGGTGTTGCGGCCCGCGCTCCCGTGCATGACCACGATGGCCGCCGTCGGCTCGAAGAAGAGGTCGGAGACGTTCCAGAGGCTCACCGGGGTGAGCGCCGCTGTCGGCTTGGGGAAGGTGAGGTGCTGCTTCTTCCCGGGCACGAAGAGGTGAATGAGCGGCTCCTTTTCCCAGGCGGCGAGGAGGCGCTCGCCATCGGCCGCGACCCGGTAGAGCGAGTCGCCGTCGACTTTGTGCAACGGCTCCCACGTCGTCGAGCCGTCCTTCGCCACCCGCAACGTCGGGCCGCCGATGGCGACCAACCCGAGCGGACTGTCGAGCAGGCTGTCGGCGCCCCGCAGGCGCGCGCCCGTGCTGGGCAGCCCTTCACGCGAGCCCTGGCCTTCGGCGACGGAGGAGCTCGAGACGGCGAGACACGTCAGCAGGAGCGCGCGGATCATGAGAGCGCAGCTTCGACGAAGCGATGCGCGTTGGCTTCACTCCACCGCGCGTCGGTGAAGGTGCGAGACTTCCCTCCAAGCGCAACGACGGCCCGAATCAACGGGGAGCTGTCATCCACGGGGGGCGCGGCTGCTCGGGCGTCGGCCTCCACGGCTCGGGGAGCGGGAGCTGACGGCCGAGCGCACGGCTCATCTCTTCTCGGCGCTGCCGGAGCTCCTTGCGCAAGGGCGCGACGAAGGCACCGCTGATGGTCTGCGAGTGGCCTTGCGCGGCGCGACGCGAGTGCCACTTCGACAAGCCCAACCTCGCCGCCGCCTCGACGAAGCGCCGCGCCGGAGCCCCGCCCCAGCTGAAGGTGGCCTTCCACCAGCTCCACGCGCTGGTGACGAGCTCGAGCTCGGCGTAGGTCAGATGCCCGGTCAGCACCTCGTCGCGCAGGTGCTCGTGAATGATGCGGCCCTTGCGGCGAACCAGCACGATGACCATCACCGCGAAGGCGATGACGAAGAAGAGCCAGAGGGGAAACATCACCAACACCAACATGCCCGACAGCGTCGCGGCGGTGTTCCACACCGAGTGGAGGAAGGCGGCGAAGAGGTACCCGCCGAGCGGAGCGAAGAACTTCACCGCGCCCTTCGTCGACTCTCGCGCCATGCCGAACCCGATGCCCGTCATCGCGGTGAAGAGCGGGTGGATCCACGGCGTCATCAGCCCACGCATCACGAAGGTGCCCGCGAGCGCGCTCACTTCCTGGTTCGCATGCCCCATGTCCTGCATGGCGGCGCGCGCGTAATAGATGACGTTCTCGACACCCGCGAAGCCGAGCGCCACGAAGGCCGCGTAGATGATGCCGTCGACGACGCCGTCGAACTCGCGCTTGAGGAAGTAGGCGATGCCCGCGACGCCGAGGCCCTTGAAGAGCTCCTCGAAGATGGGCGCGCTCACGCAGGCCGAGAGGAAGTTGCCCGCCTCGGCCCCGCCGACCGACGCTCCGAAGGCGCCGATGGCCGAGTTGATGACCGCCGAGAAGCCGCACGCCGCGATGGCACCCCAGGCGAGCGCGCCAGCGAGCGTCCACACCGGCTCAGGGTCGAAGCGGTCGACGATCCACGGGATCCACACGTAGATGAACAGCGCCGGCATCGCGAGGAGCGCGCCGATGAACATGCCGCCGAGCTCCTTGCCCGGGTCCTTTCCCGCGACGGCGGGCAGGAAGAAGGTGACGAGGAGGAGCAGGGCGCCAGCGGCCATGCCGAGGCCGTAGAGGATGCAGCCCGTGGTTCGTCGGCCCGAGTCGAGCGACGCGGGCGTCACCGGGGCTGGAGCAGGAGGCTGTGGCGTCATCGGGCCTCACCGTACACGAAGCAGCAGCCGCGCTTCGAAGGAATGGATCGTCTGGCGAGCGGCTGGCAACCGAGGCCGCTGCGGGCCGGACGACGCGTCGCCGCCGCGCGACTTGAACGGACCCGTCGGCTCCTGGCACACAGCGGCAGTCGAAACCTGGGAGCGTCGAATGACGATGAAGCAGCTCAGTCTGGTCGCGCTCGCGAGCGTCTTCTTGGGGTGTCCTCCGCCGGTCGGCGGTGACGATGCCTCGGTGACGCTCGACGGCGGGCTCGAGCTCGACGGAGGCGTGGATGCGGGAGTCGATGCCGGCCAGCCGTCGTGTCTCCCCGCGCTGTCCGTCGACCTCGCGCTCGCCGATGCGGGCCGGGTGTTTCTCTTCGAGGGCGAAGTCGGCGGGGTGCTCGTGCCTCGGCTCGCGTTCGACAACCTGTGGCGGGTGTGGACGGCGGTGGCTCCGGCCGACGTGCCCGCGGCGATTCGGGAGCGCTATGGCTTTGCGCCCGCGCTCAGCGCCAACGGCGGGCTCCCGATGGGCTTTCGGGAGACCGGTGGCTCGGTGCACGTCGACTGCCTCGTCTGTCACGCAGGCGAAGTGGTGGGCCAGACGATGGTGGGCGCGGCGAACAACCGGGTCGACCTCGAGCTCTTCATCGACGACTTGAAGACGCTCGCGCGGCAGTTCGGCTTTCAGCCTCCGAATCCTCCTGCGCTGCGCACCGGCGCGAAGGGCGCGACCGACATCATCGGCATGACGATGCAGCTCGCGCTCCTGCGAGGCACGCCGCCGGGTCCGGTGAACACCGAGATTGGGTTCCAGGAATCACCGGCGTGGTGGGGGCTCGCGAGCAAGACGCGACTCTACGTCGACGGAGACGGGCCGCACTCCGCGCACCGCACGATGATGGCGACCCAGCTCGCGTTCGGCGCGACGCAGCAAGACCTCGAGCGCCTCGAGCCGCAGTACATCGCGCTGCGGGAGTACTTGATGACGCTGACGGCGCCTGCCTGGCCATTCACGCCGCCGCCCGCCGATGCGGTGGAGCGAGGTCGGTCCATCTTCCGCGCGCAGTGCACCATCTGTCATCGCGACGACCGCTGTGAGCGCGCCGAGTCCATCATCGTTCCGCGCGCGACCGTCGGCACCGACCCCGAGCGGAGCCTCAAGTATCAAGCGAACGAGGTGGGGCTGATCAACGGCTCCTGGTTCGGAGCGCTCGCGCCGCACACGCCGACCGCCGGCTACGTCGCGCCTCCGCTGCGCGGCCTCTGGGCCTCGGCCCCGTATTTCCACAACGGCTCGGTGCCGACGCTCGAGGCGGTGCTCGATTCGTCGAAGCGTCCACGGTTCTTCCGAGTCAGAGGCACCAGCCGCGCCGACTACGACGAGGTGGCGGTGGGCCTGAAGGTGGACGTGCTGACGGCCGCGCCGGTGAACCCACCTCGGGAAGAACGGGCTGCCGTGTACGACACCACGAAGGTCGGCCTCGGGAACCAGGGGCACGTCTTCGGAGATGGGCTCACCGCCGCGCAGCGCGCCGACCTCATCGCGTTCCTGAAGACGCAGTGAGCCAGAGCCTCCCCGGCTGACGAGGTGATGACGAACGGTCAGCGCGGCGTGAAGGGCTTCGCGCTAACCAACGCCGATGGCCGTTCGTGACAAGAAGCTCTCGACCCGCGGGCTGCTCGAGCAACTCCCGCGTGCGCTCGCGCTCGTCTGGGAAGCCGATCGACGCAACGCGGTCGTCACCGCGCTGTTGACGCTCGTGCAGGCGGTGTTGCCGGCGTCGATGGCGTGGATCGGCAAGTTGATCATCGACGCGGTGGTGGGCTCGGCGCGTGCGCCCTCCGACGAGTCGCGGCGGCTCGTCATGCAGTACGTCGCGTGGGAACTCGGGCTCGCGCTGTTGGTGCTCGTCACCAGCCGGCTCCAGACGCTCACCAGAGAGCTCCTCCGCGCGCGGCTCGGCAACCTGCTCAACGAACGGCTGCTCCAGAAGTCGCTGACGCTCGAGCTGCGTCACTTCGAGGACTCCGAGACGTACGACGTGATGCAGAACGCTCGCCGAGAAGCCTCGACCCGCCCGCTCTCCCTCGCCCTCGCGGCGGTCAACGTCGTGCGGCAGACGGTGACGCTCGCCTCGTTCGCGGTGCTGCTGTGGAGCATCAGCTGGTGGAGCACGCTCCTTCTCCTCGTCGCCGCGCTGCCCGCCTTCTTCGCCGAGACGAAGTTGTCTGGTGAGGCGTTCAAGCTCTCGTCCTGGCGCGCGCCGGAAGGCCGCCGCCTCAACTACCTCGAGTGGATTCTCACCCGTGACTCGACGGTGAAAGAGGTGAAGCTCTTCGGGTTGGGGCCGCTCGTGCTCGGCCGCTACCGCGCGCTGTTCGCGAAGTTCCTCCAGGAGGACCGGCGCCTCGCCAACAAGCGGCTGCTCTGGGGCGCGGGCCTCGGGGCGGTCTCGCTCGCCGCGTTCTACGTGTGCTTCGTGGTCGTCGCGGGCCGCGCGGCGAACGGCCTGGTCTCGGTCGGAGATCTCACCCTCTCGATCGCCGTCTTCCGTCAGGGCCAGGGTGCGTTCGAGGCCGTGCTGGGCGCCATCGCCGGCATGTACGAAGACGCGCTCTTCCTCTCGAACCTCGACGCCTTCTTCGCGCTGCCGACGAACGCCGAGAAGCCGCGCGCCGCGCCGGTGCGGTTGCCCCCCGGCCCGCTCACGCTCGAGCTCGACCACGTCACCTTTCGGTACCCCGGCAAGTCGCAGGACGCGCTCACCGACGTCACCCTCACCGTGGGGGCCGGGGAGAAGCTCGCCCTCGTCGGAGAGAACGGCGCCGGCAAGTCGACGCTGATCAAGCTGCTCATGCGATTGTACGAACCGACCTCGGGGAGCATTCGGCTCGGCGGCATCGACCTCCGAGACCTCGACGTCGACGAGCTGCGCGCGCGCTTCGGCGCCGTCTTCCAAGACTTCGTGCGCTACCAGTTCTCGGCAGGAGAGAACGTCGGCCTGGGTGAGCCCGCGAAGCTGGAGGACCGGGCGGCCATCGTGCGCGCGTCGGAGGCAGGCGGCGCGAAGGCCGTCATCGAAGCGCTCCCCGCGGGCTACGACACGACGCTCGGCGGTTGGTTCGAGAAGGGTCACGAGCTGTCGGGCGGTCAGTGGCAGAAGCTCGCCGTCTCCCGAGCGTTCATGCGCGAAGGCGCCGAGCTGCTCATCCTCGACGAACCGACGGCCGCCATCGACGCCGAGGCCGAGGTCGCGTTGTTCGAGCGGTTTCGGGCGCTCGCGGCGCAGCGCTCCGCCATCATCATCAGCCACCGGTTCTCGACGGTGCGCATGGCCGACCGCATCGCGGTGCTCGAAGGTGGCCGGCTCGTCGAGCTGGGAACGCACGACGAGCTGCTCGCCGCGAACGGCCGGTACGCGCACCTCTTCACGCTCCAGGCGAAGGCGTACCGGTGAGGGAAAATCCGAGGGTCCTTCGTCGCGTTCGCCCCTGGTCGAGCGGCGAGAATCCGAGGGTCCCCTCACGCTCCTGCGCGAGACCTCTCGGCCTGGCCAAGCGTCTGCCCGCACCACGGAGCGTTGGGCTCCCCTTCCTGGAGCGGTCTGATGACGAAGCGAATGATGTCGTGCGCGGTGATGTCGGTGGTGGCGCTGTCGGCGTGCGGAGGCCCGGAGTGCACGAAGGACGCCGACTGCGGCGGAGCGAGCGTCTGCCAGCGGAGCGTCTGCGTGGCGGGCTCGGCTGGGGGAGGCACGAGCTTCGGCGTGGGCGGTTTCGGTGGCGGAACGACGAGCGCCGCTGGAGGCGGCTCCTCGGCAGGGGGACGCGCCGGTGGCGGTTCGGCGTCAGCGGGTGGTTCGGCGACCGGCGGAGGCTCCGGGGTCTCGACCTGCCCCTCGGGTTCGACCGTGCTGGTGCCTGGCAGCGCGGTGATGCTCCAGAGCACCAACAACGGCGGCAACCCGCCCCGGGAGTTCTGCTTCGTGGTGCCGGCGAGCGCCAGCCGCATCGAGCTCGTGCTCGACGGCGGCAGCTGCGCCCCGTATTCCTGCATCGGTGACGACGTCGAGCTGTACTTGAAGCGCGACGCGGCGCCGGATCCGTTTTCGCCCGACACCGCCACCAAGAAGTGGGTCTTCACCCCCGGCGGCATGGGCCTCAAGGGCACCAGCGCGACGCCCGGCGTCTGGTTCCTCACCCAAATCACCAGCGCGAACACGCTCGGCTTCCGCAACGTGAGCCTGACACTCGCTCTTCCCTGAGCTGATCAGCCCAGCAGATCGTGCTCGAAGGTGATGGCGCCGATGACGCGCGCGGTGCGCGAGCCGGTGACGACGACGCGGAAGAGCACCTCGGTCTCGAGGGAGAACCAGAAGCGGCCTCCGCGAACGGCGATGCCGGTGCTGATCACGATGACGTGCTGAGGCACCGGTGCGCTGAACGACCCAAGGCCGTAGCCGAGCCCCATCGTGATGGCGAAGTGGCTCTGGAAGCGGCTGAAGAGTCGCGCTGCCCCGAAGACGTCGGTGCGGTCGCTGGCGAAGTCGTGCCGGACCTCCAAGGTCGGCCCGAGGTGGAGGCGCTCGGTGAGGCCGAGGAGGAGCCCGACCCGTCCGCCGGTGCCGGTGCCCAGTCGCCCACCGGTGGGACCGACCTCGAGCAACACGGCGTCGGCGAGGCCGGTGGCGGTCAGCACCAGCGAGGGTCGTGCGGGTGCCTCAGCGACGAGTGGCGCCGCCGTCAGCACGGTGAACCCGAGGGCGAGGAGCACGGCGTCGAGACGGTAGACGACCCTCGGCAATTCAGTCGAACCGCGAACCGACGCTCGCCGACGCCGAGGGGTTCGCGGCTTCGATGGCGGTGACGATGAGTCGCCTCCGCTGGCCGGCGCGGAGCATCACGAGCTGGAGCGGGTGGCCCTCGATGCGCTCGACGACGTCGCCGTCGCGAAGGCCCGCTCGCGCGAGCGGTGCTCGTGGCTCGAGGCCGCTCACGACGAAGCGCCCTCGCCCGCGAACGAGCAGGGCGTCGTTCAGCTGTTCAGCCGGAAGGAGGACGAGGCTGAGTGGTTCGCCACGTCGGCGCACCTCGACCTCGAACCGGCGCGCGCAGCGCAACGTCGAATAGACCGTCATCGCCTTCTCGGGGCTGGTGAGGTCGAGTCCGTTGATCCGCTCGATGACGTCGCCGTTCTGGAGCCCGACGTGGCTCCACACCGAGCCCGGCCGAATCGAGAAGAGCTTGAAGCCGATGGGGATGCCTCGCTCGAACGCCGGCACGATTCGCGCCTGCATCGCGACTTCCCCTGCGCGAGCGAAGTCGAGGAGCGGCCGGCACCCACGCTGCTCCACCCACGCGCTCGCCGACGCCGCCTCCTCTCGTCCCTGCCGGCGCTCGAGGATCACCCGGCCTCGCTCGATTCGTTCGACCCGCGCCCGGTACCGCCTGACCACCAGCGCGCCGGCTTCGACTTGGAGCTCTTGTGAGGCCTCGACGTCGTCGCCCTCGTGAACGGTGAACGACCGACCCGACCGTGGGTCGCGCAGCACTGCGACGCGCTCGGCTGGTTCGTCGTCGAGCAACACGCCGACGAGCTCGAGCCGTGAGGGCTCGGGACCTGGACACGCGAGCACGAACGTCACCGCGAGGAAGACCATGCGGAGACGGTGAGCACGTTCGATGCCACCGGCGTTCCCACCAGGCTCGCACGGTTGCAGGCTCGGCCGTCGTCAGCCTGTCAGCACGCCGTCGAAGGGACTGACATCGTGGCACGGCGGTTGTCCTTCCCCTGAGTCCGAGCCACAGTCTCCCCGTGACCGAACGGCCGAAGCGGCTCTCCACCGACGATCCGCGGCGCATCGACCTCGAGGCCGAGGCCGACCTCTCCCGCTGTGGCGCGCTCAAGGACTACTGGTACGTCGCCTGCCTCTCGACCGAGCTGACCGGCAAGGCCCCGCTCCACCGCACGCTCTTTCAGACGCCCCTCGTGCTGTTTCGCGATCGCGCGGGCCGCCCCGCTGCGCTCCTCGATCGCTGCCTGCACCGCAACGCGCGCCTCTCGGCCGGTGACTGCTTCGACGGCAAGCTCGGCTGCCCGTACCACGGCTGGGTCTACGACGAGACCGGCGCCTGCGTCGAAATCCCGAGCCTCGGTCCCACGCAACGCGGAGCCCTGCTCGACGCCGAAGGCCACGCGAAGGAAGGCCTCTCGCTGACACCGAGCGACGTGGGCCGGCTCCCGCGCTACCCGACGCTCGAGCAAGACGGGCTCGTCTTCGTCTTCATGGGCGAGGACGTCTCGAAGGCGCGAATGCCGCCGTTTCGAGTGCCGCACTGGGGCGACCCGGAGTGGACGAGCTACTTCATGGTGACCCGCTTCCCCAACGGCGTCACCAACCTCGTCGAGAACTTCATGGACGTGCCGCACACGGTCTTCGTCCACAAGGGCTGGTTTCGCAATCGACGGCGCACCCAAGTGCCCGCGACCGTCGAGCGCGTCGATGGCTCCGTCCTCGTCACCTACGAACAGGAGAACGACCAGCTCACCGGCGCCGGGTTCCTCCTCAACCCGACTGGCTTGCCGATGGTGCACACCGACAAGTTCTACGTGCCGAACGTCACCCGCGTGGACTACCTGTGGGGCGAGCGCTCCGGCTACGTCATCTCGAGTCAGGTGGCGCCCATCGGCCCGCTCGAGAGCCTCGTCTACACCTCCATCGCCTATCGCTTGCCCGTCGACTTGCCGCGCAACCTCGTCGCGCGGGGCCTTCGCCGCTTCATGAAGTGGTACACGACGCAGGTCATCGGCCAGGACGTCGCCGTCATGCAGGTGCAGCACGACGGGCTCGTCAGCGCGCCGGGAGCCCTCACCTTCCAGTCCACCGAGGCCGACCTGCTCCACGCCGACATCGAGGCGTACCGCGGGTGGCTCCGCGAAGGTGGACTGGGCGCGGGCCCCGAGAACGCCAGGCGGCGAATCAGCTTCTGGATTTGAGGACTCATGCGACGACTCGCTCCGCCTGGTTCGGTGTTCGTGGCGGCTGGCGCCTCGAGCAGCGTGGGCCCCTGGCGCGTCGACTTCAGGGCGCTCGAGTGATGCGTCGCTGGGCCCCCCTCGCGCTCGCCTTCCTCGCGATGACGTTCTTCGGAGCGCGCGCCGCGGCCTGGCAGCTCGCCGAGGAGGCCTCGAAGCAGACCCACCTCACGCCCCTCGGAGAGAAGCTGTACCTCGCCTCGCTCGTGATGCTGCCAGTGCTGCCAGCGGTCGCGCTCTTCGTGCTCATCTTCACCAAGCGCACCTCGACGCCGTCGGTGCTCACCGCAGTGCTGCTCCTCGTGGTGGGCGTCGCGGGGGTCGGGGGCGGCGTCTGGTGGCACTGGCCGCTCTTCAGTCTGTCAGCGAAGAGCTCGCTCCCTTCACCCGATGGAACGAAGGAGGCGCACCTCTTCACTGGCGGGCTCTTCTGCAGTGCCCTCGTCTGCGTCGGCGAGCGACGCGCGCTCTGGTGCGAGGTGGTGGACGATTCGTCGAACGTGAAGTGTGGCACCGAGACGATCGCCTGGACACCCGAGGGCGAGGCGCAGCTCCAGGCCGAGCGCAGCCCGCCGCTCGACCTCTTTCCCCACTAGCCCCAAGCTCGGTCGATTCGGCGCGTCGAGTTGGGCGTGCACCGCTCGACTCACGCTCAGCGTTGGTGCCCGTGCGTGCCGAGGTTGGAGAGCGACGCCGCAGTGAGCTGCCCATTGGCGTCGACGAGCCCTGCGCTCGGCGTGCCGGTGAGGTTGGTGCCGATGATCACCCGTGACGGGTCGGACACCTGCTCGTAGGTGAAGAAGGGCGGAGTGCGGGCGCCGTCGGCGTTGATGACCACGTTGTTGTTGAGCCGGAACGGCCCGTTGCCGCTCGTCACGTTGCGAATGTTCACCCGCCCGAGGAACGTGTTGCGCAGCACGTTGATCCGCGTCGCCATGCCGTCCTGGTTGAGGTCGAGCGCGTAGAGGCTCGAGTCGAGGACGAGGTTGAAGAGAATGTCGCCGCCGGTCGCCGCCGCGCCGATGGAGTGCATGTTGCCTCCGATGGCGATGCCCGAGATGTCGTTGAAGCGGTTGCTGCGCACGGTGAACTCCGCCACCCCGGCCTTGAGCTCCATCGGCCCCGGCTGATGGTGGAAGTGGTTGTCTTCGATGACGAGCTTGCGGCGGCCGTAGATCTTGAGCCCGTTCCCGAGGCCGAAGGCGTCGAACTCGTTGTCCTGCACGGCCATGCCATAGAGGCCCGGGTCCCACGTCGTCGTCATGATGGTGGACGAGTTCGAACCATCGGGGCCGCCCGCGTGCGCGTGCATGTGCAGCCGGCGGAAGGTGGCGTACTCGCCTCCCTCGAGCTGGAAGCCGATGACGTGCGAGTTGATGGTCTCGAAGCCATCGACGTACGGGTGCGCGTAGCCGAGGCGAATGAGCGGGCCCACGTCGCCGGTCGGTTGGTACCCGAAGTCGATGACGGGCCGTTCTCCTGGGTAGGCGAGCCACACGACGGGCGCGCTGTTGGCGTTGAAGACGACGCGCTCCCAGACCGTTCCGACCGAGGTGCGCGCGATTCCCGCCGGCGTGTACGTGCCCGCCCGGAAGTAGACGATGGAGCCCGCGCCGCCCCGCGCCGAGACGTCAGCCAAGGTCCGCCACGGGCTGGTCTCGGTGCCCTGGTTGGTCGACGAGCCATTCACCGCGTCGACGAACTTGAAGCCCGCAGCGCCGACGACGATGGTCCAGTTCGACGACACCTGCGCGCCCACCGAGTCGGTGACGGTGAGCGTCGGGGTCGCGTTGGCTTGTGGGTTCGTCCAGCGGACGCGTCCCGTCGCCGAGTCGATGGTCATTCCACTCGGAGCGTTGGTGAGGCTGAAGGTGTAGGGGTACGCGCCGCCGGTGACGACCGCCCGAATGTCGTACTCGAGCCCCGGGTACGCCTTGAAGATGCGGTGCGCCGCGGTGATGGGAGGGGCGCCGGGTGCAGCGGAGTTCACCGCGCGAGGAGAGATGAGCTCGAGCGGTCCGTTCGATTCGACGTAGCCGGCGGGCCCAGGCACTCCGCCGCCAGAGCCTCCCGACGCGCCGCCCGCGCTCGCCGTTCCGCCCGCGCTCGCCGTTCCACCTGCGCTCGCCGTTCCGCCTGCGCTCGCCGATCCACCTGCGCTCGCCGTTCCACCTGCGCTCGCCGTTCCACCTGCGCTGGAGGTTCCACCTGCGCTGGAGGTTCCACCTGCGCTCGCCGCTCCACCGGCGCTCGCCGCTCCACCTGCGCTCGCCGTTCCACCTGCGCTCGCCGCTCCACCTGCGCTCGCCGTTCCACCTGCGTTCGCCGTTCCTCCGCCACCCGCGGTGCAGCTGCACGCCTCGAAGCCAGTCCCATCGGCGTTGCACGACTGCGTCCCCTGACTCCCTCCGCTGCACGGACACGCTTCGACTTTTCCCGGCGCGCACACCGTCATCGGCGGGCTGCACGCCATCAACACGCACACCCCAACCAGCATCACTCGTCGCAGTGGAATCACGGTTCAGCCCTCTCTCGTGGGTTTCGTGCCCCTACGCAGGAGCCTCGAAGTTGGGCCGCTCCCTCGTGGAGATCGCCAAAAGCCCACTCCTCCCGGTCGGTTGCGCGAAGGCCACCGGAGTCCTTCGCGCGCCCCGGCTACCGCTCCGCCGGCGCACGCTGATGCCCGAACAGACCGAGGCTGGCGCCACCGTCGACGAGCTCCCCGGCTTCGTTCACCAGCCCTCCGCCCACCGGGCTCACCAGGTTGTCGCGAACGATGGCGCGCGCCGGCTCGGTGACGCGGGTGAAGGAGAAGTGCTGGGGGGAGGTCGAGAGGTCGTCGTTCACCACCACGTTGTTGTTGAAGATGAAGGGCCCCGTGGTGCCGGTGACGTCACGCAAAGCAACCCGCCCGAGGAGCGTGTTTCGGTAGACGTGCAGGGCGCCGACCGTCCCTCCTTCGTTGATGTCGAGCGCCGCGCCGCTCGACGGCTTCACCAGGTTGAAGAGCAGCTCGCCCGAGGTGCTGGAGTGGCTCGCGGGGCCGGCGAGCGCGACCTGCGTCGTCTCGAGGAAGGCGTTGTTGCGAACGGTGAAGCGCGGCAGCCGGTCCTTCACCCCGAGGCCGACTGGCAGCCGCGTGAAGCGGCAGTCTTCGACGAGCGCCTGCTGGTGCCCGCTGAGGACGAGCCCGGTGCCGCCCACCACCTCCGAGAAGGTCGAGTCTTGAACCGTGAGCCCGATGAGCGGTGGGTCCCACTCGAGCACGTGCAACAGCGAGCTGCTCGAGCCGACTGGGCCTCCGCTGTGGTGGTGGAGGGAGAGCCGGCGGAACACCGCATACTCGCCGGCCTCGACTTGCACGCCGATGACGCGGCTCCCAGTCGTCTCCAAGCCGTCGAGGTAGGGGAAGCCACCCGCGAGCCGAAGGAGCACGCCGCCGTCTGGGCTCCCCGCAGAGAAGTCGAGGAGGGGCCGCTCGTCGGGGAAGGCGAGCCAGGTGGTCGGCTGCCTGCGGGCATCGAAGGTGACGCGTTCCCACTCGGTGCCCACGCCCTGACGCGCGATGCCCTCGAGCGAGTAGCGGCCGCCGCGGAGGTAGACGATGTCGCCGCCGTCTCCCTGCGAGTGCACGTCTGCCAACGAGGCCCACGGAGCCGCCAACGTGCCCGCGCCGCTCGAGCTGCCTCCGTCGGGGTCGACGAAGAGGAAGCCGCCGACGCCGACCGAGATGGTCCAGCTCGCAGAGACGGTCGCTCCTGCCGAGTCGACGACGCTCACGGTGGGCGTCGTCGTCGTGCGCGGTGAGGTCCACCGAATCAACCCAGTGCGCGGCTCCACCGTCATGTCCGCCGGCGCGCCGGTGAGGCTGAACGAGTAGGGGTAGGCGCCTCCGACGACGACGGCCCGAATCTCGTAGGGCAGGCCTGGGTACGCCCGGAAGATGCGATGGCTCGAGGTGAGCCCGGCGTCGCTCCTCGGTGCGCGCGGCAAGAGGAGCTCGAGCGGCGCGTTCGTCTCGGTGTGCCCAGTCGCCAGACCTCCGTCCGTCGAGCCAGCGTCCACCGACTCGGGCCGCCGGCACAGCTCGTCGAGGCAGACGAACCCAGGCAAGCAATCGTCTTGAACGACGCACCGGTTCTTCGTGCCCGCGGGCAAGGAACAGCTCGCCGCCATCGCCACCGTCGCCACGCGGGCCAGGCCCTTCACCACCGGCCTCCCAGCGCCAGCCCGCTTCGCTCGAGGCCTGCCGTCAGCGTCACCGTCACGTCCTTCGAGCCTGCGGAGAGGGTGAGCCACGCGCCCGCGCCGGCCACCAGCGCGCCCACCACGCCCGTCACCCAGGCCGCGTTCGCGAAGCTGCCGTAGCGGAGCCGCGCCTCCTCGGCCGGGCGCTGCAGCTCGGTGACGTCGAAGTCGTGCTTCGCTTGGGTCGCGAGCCCTCCCAGCACGAGCGCGCTGCCGAGCGCGAGCCCGCCCACCACGAGCAAGGTGATGCCGGGCGCCCGACTGCTGGTGCCGCCCGCCCCTTCGCGCGCGCCGAACGAGACTGACGTCGCGCCCACGCTGTCGACGAAGCCTCGGTAGTAGGTGGGTCCGAAGGGCGACTGGAAGAGCGCCTCGCGCTGGGTCGCCTCGATGCTGCCGCGGGCGCTGACGGACCGTTCCTGAAACCGGAGCCCTTCGAGCGGAGCGGTGGCGAGCAGCTCGCCCGTGAAGAGCGCCTCGCGCCGCCCTGCGACGATGAACAGGCGCCGGCCAGCCGGGAGCGCCAGGCGAACGGGCGCCTCGGTGGAGAGGTGGGCGTCGAGGTAGCGCTCTCCGTCGTCGAGCTCGACGTGGAAGTGGCCGAGGCTCGAGAGCTGGCCCTCGAGGAACGTCACCATGCCGAGCCGGTCGAGCACCGCGAGCGGGACGCGGGGGCGAACGGCGGGCGGAATCGCGACGACGTGAGGGAGCGCGCGCGGGTCCTTCAAGTCGCGGTTGGCCGAGACGACGAAGGCCTGCACCTCGCTGTACTCGACGGCGCCATCACCGTTGACGTCGGCCGCGCCAGTGAGGGCCGAGAGCACCTCGTGGGTGAAGACGCCCGCCTCGAGCCGCGACCACTCGTGCGACTCCTGGTCGTCGGTGGCCGCCATCAGCACGCCCACGTTCGGGAAGCGCGCGAGTGAGCCGCGCTCCAACACCGTCGTCCGCTCGGTGCTCGTCACCTCCACACGCGCCGCCGAGCGTTCCTTCGAGAAGAGCCCTCGCGTCCCCACCACCGCCTCGGCGTGACAGGCATCGACGAAGAGGTGGACGAACGCCGCCGGCAAGGGCGCGAGCACCTCGTCGGAGAGCACCTGCCGGGTGAGCGCGCCGTCGACGAGGCTGAGGAACACGGTGCCGTCGGAGGCTTGGGCCCCATGGCCGCTGAAGGTGAGGAAGAGCACCGGCTCGTCGCCGCGCGCGACGTCGGCCTTCATTCGCGTCGCCAGCTCGGCCACCAGCGCACGCAAGGCCGACAGCGTGGGAGGTCGCGCTCGGGAGGCCGCCGCTTCGTGCCGCCGCTGAGTGGGCGCGTCGAGCACGCTCAACAGCCAGTGGTGCTCGGTGACGCGGGAGAAGAAGGCGTCGAAGCGAACGGCGTCGTCGTCGGCGAAGCGCAAGGTGGGGAGCTCGGGTTGCCCCGGCGGCGGCGCGTCGTTGCCGATGGCGATCGCATACGTCACCGTCTTCGCGTGCGCCCACCCAGCGAGGACGAGCGTGGCGAGCGCGACGCCTCTCATCGAACCTCCAACGGCAGGTGCACCACCTGGAGGTCGGTGGCGCTCGAAGGGTCGAGCAGCGCCGCGCGGAGCTCGTCCCGGGTGAGCGGCCGCTTCGAGAAGACCGCGTGCACGGTGTAGTGGCCCCGGGGCCCGTCGAGCACCGCGGCGCGGTCGAGCACCCCACCAGCCGAGAGCGAGGACAGCTCGGCGCTCGTCGCGTCACGTCCTCCGGGAACGAGCCAAATCGTCTCGCCGTCGGGTGCCTCGGCGATGGCCGCGAACGCCGAAGCGCCTCGTGGGGTGAGGGTGAAGACGAGCTTCGCCCCTCGTTCACATGGCGCCGCGCGCCCCTCGACGAGGCAGCTCAGCTCGACCGACGGAGCGAGCGACCCGCCGCGCGCCGTCCACTCCTCCGGGCTGCGCGAGCGCACCAGCAGCACCACCAGCAGCGCCGCCGTCACCGCCGCGAGCGGCACGAGCCAACGCACCCATCGCCGAGCCGGCGCGCCAGCCGTCTTCGCCAGCACCTCGTCGAGGATCGCCTCCTGCTCGCTGACGCCCAAGTCGGGAGAGCCGCCGAGCAGGCGGTCGAGCCGGTCGTCGCTGGGGTCGCGGTTCGTCATCGACGAAGGCTCCTACGGCTGAGGGCGCGAGTCGGGCCAGCACGCGTCATGGGTGAGGATAGCCCTTCGACTTCAGATGGTTGCGAAGCCCGTCACGAATCGTGTCCTCCAAGGTGCGCACCTGGCGTCGGGTGGTGTTCATCAGCTCGGCCACCTCGGCCTGCGAGCGCTCTTCCTCGAAGCGCAAGGTGACGAAGCGCCGCGCCCGCTCGTCCAGCGTCGCACAGTACGAGCGCGTCTCCTCGCGCAACGACTTCCACTCGAGCTCCTCCTCGGGTGAGACGGGCAGCGGCTCGTGCGCGTCTTCGGCGCGGGGGAGAATGTCGCCCTCCAGCACCAGCCGCCCGCTCCGCCGCCCCTCGTCGATCATCAAGTTCTTCGCGATGCGCAGCAGCCAGGGCCGAAAGGGGGAGACGCCGTCGAAGGCCAGACGGGCTCGCTCCGCGAAGGCCCGCACGAAGACCTCCTGCACGAGGTCTCGTTGGCGCTGGGGGTCGGCGACGCCTGGCACCGTCACCCGCCGCTCGCTCAAGGTGAAGCCGAGGCGCACCAGGGCGGCGACCTCCTTCACCGAGTGGGAATAGATGGTGGTGAGGGCCTGGCGTTCGCCTCGCCGGAACGCATCGAGCAGTGGTCGGTTGCCCTCGAAGACCGTCATCGCCTCGCGCCGAAGCTACCACCCCGGTCGGTCGATTCGACCGCGCGCGTCGCTCGTTGGTCGTCCACGTTCGCCCGGCCGTCAGCTGATGGTGAGCAGGTTGCTCAGCACGCCCGGCGCGAGCGAGGCCTCGCCGAAGTCGTCGAGCAAGGCTCCGTTCGCCTTCCGTACGCCCACCGCGCTCCCGAGGGTGTTGAGCACCAGGTTGTTCGGCTTCTTCTGGTGGTCGACGAAGAGGCCGGTGCGCAGCGAACCGCCGGCGCTGCCCGCGATGATCCACGGAGTGTTGTCCGCCGAGTGGGGAGGCCCGTTGCCGAGGTCGTTCATCCACACCGCGGCGCAGTCGTCGAGCAGGTTGGCGCCGAAGGCCGAGGGGTACGCGGCGAGCCGGTCGAGCAGGTACTTGAAGAGCCGCAGCTGGAGCCGGTCGACCTGGTGGTGCAGCTCGACCGCGTTGGGAATCGGCGTGCCCATGTCGCCGTCGGAGTTGATCCGATGGCTGATCCAATGGAATCGCGGGTAGCGGGTGCCGTTGACGTCGTACATCGTCTGGTCGTTGCCCTCGCCGACCTGCAGGGTGACGGCGGAGTTGAGCTGGCAGTGGAACGCCCAGGCCGAGAGGTCCATGAAGCGGCGCACCACCTCGGGCCGCACGTCGTTGCTCTCCGGCTGGGTGATGGCCTGCACCTGCGTCACCTGCGCCGGGTCGAGGTCGCACGTCATTCGCAGCTCGGTGTCTCGCACCGCGTCGAGGTGGAGCGCGAGCCGGCGCTTGTCGTTCGCCGAGAGCTGCGCCTTCCCCGACAGCTCCCGGAGTTGGTCGCGCACGAAGTCGTTCACGCTCTTTCGCCGCTCGACGATGAGCCGCTGCACCTCGGGTGGCGCCGAGGCGAGGCCGGTCAGCCGCATGAAGGCGTTGAGCGGAGAGCGCTCCGCGGTGGTGCGCATCTCGGGCGCGCTCCAGGACAGGCCCTCGCCGATGTACGTCTGCCGCGGGCCGGCCATGAAGGTGAGCGGCGCGGTGCCGGGCGCGTTGTTCGCCTGCGCGATCTTCCAATCGATGGACATGCCGCGCGCGCGCGGGGTGTTGCCGGTGCCGCCCGTCTGGCTGGCCGCGGTCAGCACCTGGGGAATCGCCTCGGCGTGGCCACAGGAGCCGCGCGGGAACTGCAGCCGCACGTTCTTGAGGAAGATGAGCTGCGAGGCGTAGGCCGCGAGCTCGCTGGTGGCGCGGTCGGCGCTCGTCGTGCTCAAGCCCGCGGTGGTGAGCGGCCCAGGGGTGTCGGGCCAGAAGCGCTCCGGGTCGCTGCCGCTCCCCTGCACGATGCCGTTGCCCGCCCGCACGAAGATGGCGAAGCGCTTGCGCCCCACCTGGCCCCAGGCCGCCTTCGGGAGCAGCGACTCGAGCGCCGGGAAGCTGAGCGTCACCCCACCCAGCCCGCGGAGCACCAACCGTCGAGAGAGCTTCATGGCGTCACCTCCACCGCGCGGGCCCGGAAGGCGTCGCTCGAGACGAGCTCTTCGATCAACGACAACACCGCCGCGTCGCTCTCCTTCGACTTCTTCGCCAGCCGGTCGATGAGGGGCCGCTCCGGGTCCGTCGGGCGGTGGCCATAGAGGTACTCGAGCCAGTGCTCGACGTAGCAGGCGTGCGCCATGGTGGAGCTCGCCATCGCGCGGGCCAGCGCCCCGGCGCCGTCGAACTGGGCCAGCTTCTCGTCGAACATGAACTCGTCGGCGGCGTTCACCGGGAAGCCCTTGTCGGTGTCTCGCCAGCGGCCCAGCGCGTCGAAGTGCTCGTAGCCGAAGCCGATGGGGTTGATGAAGGTCGAGTGGCAGCCCTCGCCGCAGGTGCCCCGGCCCGTGTAGGCGTCGATGCGCTGACGGAGCGTGCGGGGCATGGTGGGATCCTCCGCGGGCAGCATGGGCACCACGTTCGGCGGCGGCGGTAGGCCCGAGCAGAGCAGCTGGTGGTTGACGAAGACGCCGCGGTGAATCGGGTCGCTCGTCGTCGAGGTCGCGTTCACCGCGAGGAAGGCTGGCTGGGTGAGCAGCCCGAGGCGCCGCCCGTCGGTGAAGGTCACCTTCGAGAAGCTGGTGACGCCGCTGACGCCGTAGACGCGGGCCAGCTTGTCGTCGAGGAACGAGTAGGGCGCGGTGAGCAGGCTGGTGAGGCCTTGCTTCTGCTCGAGCACCACGTCGCGCACGAAGGCGCGCTGCTCCTCCATCATCGAGTCGCGCAGCGCGACGGAGAACTCGGGGAAGAGGGTGGTGTTGCGGGTGACGTCGGTGACGCGCCGCACCTGGAGGAGCTGGTCGTGGAACGAGGCCACCACGTCTCGCGCGCGGCGATCGGCGAGGAGCCGGCGGGCGTGGACGAGATAGCTGTCGCGCACCGCGAGCTCACCGGAGGCGGCCGCAGCGAAGAGCGCTTCGTCGGGCATGCTGCGCCAGAGCGCGTAGGAGAGGCGGCTCGCCACCTCGTAGCCGTCGAGCGGCACCACTCCGTTCTTCGGCTCGCTGCTCAGCTCGGGCCGGTAGAGGAAGTTCGGCGACTGGAGGAGCGCCTCGAGCACCAGCCGTGGGCCTCCGAGCGCGGGGGCGACCGAGGGGTTGAGCGTCGCGGCCTTGCCGTGGAGGGTGACGAGCGAGGCGACCTCCGCGTCGGTGGGCGGGCGGCGGAAGGCACGCAAGGCGAGCGCGCGAACCTGCAGGTCGGGCGTGGAAGGAATGGCGCCGCCGAAGGTGCGCGCGAGGGCGGCTTGATCGGCCGTGGCGGCGAGCGCGAGCTGCTCGGCAGCGCGCTGGTAGTCGGCCCAGGCCGTCGAGTCGACGTTGAGCAGCCCGCCGTTGGTGTCGAAGGCGGCGCCGGTGGTGTCGGAGACGAAGGTGGCGGTGACGTTCGGCTTCGCTGGCAGGTGGAGCAGCTCGGTGACGGTGTTCTCGTACTCGACGTGGTTGAGCCGCGGCACGCGGGTCGCGACGCCAGGCTTCTCGAGCGGCGTCGGGTGAGGGTCGTCGGGGCGGCCGGAGCCGATGAGGCCACCTGCGAGGCTCCCTTCACAGGCGAGCAACGCGAGGGGCGCGAAGAGGAGCGCGCGCATGAGGTCGCGGAGTGTAGCGGGTTGGCGTGCGCCGACGTACTCGGTGGCGCGCTCGATGTGGGTGCTCGTCGGACATCGTGCACTTCGACTTTCGGGACGAGCCAACGCCTGTACCATGCGCGCCGGTGACGAAGCCCTCCCAGCTGCTCGAGCGTCTGCCGGCCGATCTGCTCGCCGCGTTCGAAGAGCGCATGGAGGCTCAACGGTCGCTGCTCGCGATGCCCATCGCGTTGCTGCGGCTGCTCGCGGTCGGTGCCTGGTTCGTGCTGGGCGTCACCGGGGTGTGGGTCGTCTCGCACAGCTCGGTGCTCGCCTATGCGGTGGCCGCCGCGTCGATGGTGGCGGTGCTGGTGCTCTGGCCGACGAGCCGGCGCTCGGCCCACTGGGCGGTGGCGTTCCTCGACGTGCCGATGATCTTCCTCGCCCAGTTCGACGTGGTGGCCGCCGAGCCGAACCCGGGCATCGCGAGCGCGCTCACCGAGTCCATCTTCGTCACCGTCCTCATCCTCGCGACGCTCACCTTCGACCGCCGGGTGCTCGTCTCGACGGCAGGCCTCGCCCTCGTCGCCGAGATCGCCATCGCGGAGCGCGCCGGGGAGGAGCTGCGCCACATCATTCCCACCTCGGTGCTCCTCACCGTGACGACGACCGCCGCCGGGTGGCTCTGCATTCGGCTCGTGCACCGAATGGTGCATCAGCTCACCTTGGACTCGACGAAGAAGCAGCGCCTCAATCGGTACTTCTCTCCCCAGGTGGTCGAGCGCCTCGAGGCCCTCGACGACGCCAAACCAGAACATCGAGAAGTGAGCATTCTCTTCAGTGACATTCGTGGCTTCACCAGCATTTCGGAAAAGTACGACAGTGAAATGGTGGTGCGCTGGCTCAACGAGTACCTGACCGCGATGGTGGCGGTGGTGTTCAAGCATGGCGGCACGCTCGACAAGTTCATGGGTGACGGAATCCTCGCGTACTTCGGAGCGCCGCTCGCCCAGGCCGATCACCCGCAGCGCGCGGTCGCCTGTGGGCTGGAGATGATCAACGAGCTCGCTGCGCTCAACGCGAGACGGCGAGGCCGGGGCGATCCAGAGCTGCACATCGGCATCGGCATTCACACCGGGCGCGCCGTCGTGGGTGACGTGGGGAGCGAGCAGCGCAAGGAGTTCACGGTCATCGGCGACGCGGTGAACACCGCCTCACGCATCGAGGGGCTCACCAAGCAGGTGGGCGCGGCGTTGTTGATCAGCGCCGAGACGAAGGCGCGGCTCGCCGAGAGCGAGCGGTGGACCGCGTCGGAGCCGCTGCCGGTGAAGGGCAAGGCCGAGCCGGTCGCCACCTTCAAGCCGTCGAGCTGAGGTCAGCCGGAGGAGGTCGCGGCGAGCTGCACGAGCGCGTCGCGCCGCAGCGTCGTGCGCTCGAGCTCGAGCACGTCGAAGGCGAAGGCGAGGGCGGTCGTCAGCACGAGCCCGAGCCCCGCGCCTCGGAGCCGCCCTGGCCGGGTGAGGAGGACGAGGCCCAGCAGCCCCAAGCCGCCGTCGACCCAGCGCAGCATCGAGAGCGTCAGCTGCGCCGCCTCCGCCTCGGGCACCAGCACCGCGCCCACCACGTGCGGCGCCTCTCGCACCAGCTCGGGGAGCCGCGTGCGGTGGAGCGAGACCCGTCGAACGCTGACGAGCCCCGAGGTGAGGAAGACCGCTCCGAGGAGCAGCAGCGGCCAGCCAGCGCCTCGAGCGAGCGAGGTCGGCCAGATGAGGAAGCACGCCACCGACGCCACCACCGCGAGCGCTCCACAGCCGGCCATCACCAGCGCCCAGCGTTGATCGCGCGAGGCGATCTCGAGCAGCTCCGCGACCAGGCGCTCCTGCTCCGTCATGCGCCGCAGCTTCGCACGAGCCGAAAAGAAACGCGGTCGTCTCGAGTGCGGTATGCAGCACTCGATGCTCACTCCTGTACTGCTGCTCGCGCTCACCGCCGCCGACGCGGGCGTCGAGGCCCCGGCCGAGTTCATCGACGACGTGCGCCTCATCTTTCAAGTCACGACCTGTCAGGGCGGCGCGCTGCCTTCCCCGCTCGATGCGCCCACCGTCGACGCCTACTGCAAGCGAATGACGCCGAAGTTCGACCGCTTCAAGAAGCACTGGGGAACGACCGCGCGAGACTTCATCGCTGCCCAGCGGCCCGCCAACCTGCCTGGCGAGCTCGTGTACCCGTTCGGGGGTGGCGACCTGATGATGGCGCTCACCTCCTTCCCCGACGCGACCGTCATCACCACGCTGTCGCTCGAGCTCGCAGGAGACCCACGCCGGCTCAAGACCCTCGCCGACAAGAAGGCGCTCGCCCAGTCACTCGAGGCGCTCGACACTGCGGCGAGCACGACGCTGCTCTCGAACGACTCGAAGAGCGTGAACCTCTCGAAGATTCAGCGCGGCGAGCTGCCCGGGCAGCTGTCGATGCACTTGATGGGGCTCGCGCTGCACGACCAGGTGCCGGTGTCGGTGCGCTTCTTCCGGCTCGAGCCTGATGGCTCGCTTCACTACTACACCCGCTCGGAGGTCGAGGCCGTCGACGGCACCACCGCCTCGAAGCTCAAGCAGTCGTGGAAGGCGCCGGACTTCTCGCCTGCCTTCGCGAACGTCGAGGTGCAGTTCGTGCCCAAGGATCAACCGCAGGCGGCGCGGCGAACTCACCGACACTTCGGGGCGAACCTCTCGGACGAGGGCCTGGGGAAGACGCCGGAGCTGATCAAACACCTCGACGCGAAGGGCTCGGTCTCGGCGATGACGAAGGCCGCGAGTTATCTGTTGTGGAACCCAGCCTTCTCGGTGATTCGTGATTGGTTGGTCGCGCACGCGGTGTTCATGATTTCCGACTCCACCGGCGTGCCACCGCGCTACTGGAAGAAGGCCGGCTGCACGGTGGAGACCTTCGGCTCGTTCGAGAAGTCCTTCCTCGGCACGTGGGAAGGCTTTCAGCAGGAGCTGCGCGACGAGTTCGTTCACGCGAAGAAGCTGCCGATGCGCTTCGGGTACCCCGATGGCAGCCCCGAGAAGCGCAACCACTGCATGGTGGTGAAGTGCGCGCGCGAGCCGAAGAAGTGATCAGCGCGCCACGAGGGTGAGGAGCGCGACCTCGGGCACCACGCCGAGCCGAACCGGCATGATGCTGGTGCCGATGCCGGTGGTGACGAACAGGGTGCGGCCCTCTTCGACGACGACGCCTGCTGCGTACCGTTGTTCGTACTTCGATGGCACGACTGGCGCGCCGATGAGCGGCAAGCGCACCTGGCCACCGTGGGTGTGGCCGGCGACGACGATGGCAAACCTCGCTGGCAGCCCTGGAAAGACGTCTGGGTTGTGAGTGAAGGCGATGACGGGCGCGTCATCGGTCACCATCGAGAGCGCAGCCGACGCGTCGGTCTTTCGAGTCCACACGTCCTCCAGGCCGGTGAGCCAGAAGCGCCCGCGCGCCGAGTCGACCGCGACCGAGCTGTTCGCCAGCACTCGCACCCCCACGTCTTCGAGCGCCGCCGCGACCCTGGGTCCATCGGTCCACCAGTCGTGATTTCCCAGCACCGCGAAGACGCCCAGCGGCGCGTGCCAACCTCGCAGCGGCTCGGCGGCTGCCTCGGGAGAGAGGACGGTCGCGCCCGGTTCGTGCCCCACCACGAGGTCGCCCGCGAGGAGCACGAGGTCGGGGTGCCACTCGTCGATGCGCGCGCGCACCTGCTGCACCTTCTCGGCGTCGACGAACGGCGCGCCGACGTGCAGGTCGGAAATCACCGCCACCTTGAGCCCCGAGAGCGTCGCCGGCCAGCGCGGGAGCGCGATCGTCACCTCGTTCGCGCGCAGCCGGTTGGGTTCGATGAAGAAGCTCCAAGCCGCCACTGCCACGCCCAGCACCGACAGCGTGACCGCACCCTGGAAGAGCCTTCGCTTCACCATCACCGTCCTCGACACGCGGGGAATGGTGACTTTGCGGGCCGGGGCGGGCGGGCGCAAGCACGAGCCACGACGGCCATGCAGGCGCGGCCCGAACCCGGTAGACCAGCCACATGGCGCTCGCGATGCTCGTTCACGGTGGAGCCGGCCCTCGTCACTCCGATGACGACGTCGAGGGGACCAAGCGTGGGTGTCTCGTCGCGGCCCAAGCTGGATATGCAGTGTTGAAGAAGGGCGGCTCGGCGCTCGACGCAGTGGAGGCGGCGACGCGCGTGCTCGAAGACGACCCACTCTTCAACGCTGGCATCGGCTCTGCGCTCACCAAGGAAGGAACGGCCGAGCTCGACGCGTCCATCATGAATGGCGAGACGCTCGCCGCCGGGGCCGTCGCCTGCGTCACCTGTTTTCAGAACCCGGTAACGGTCGCCCGCGCGGTGATGGAGTCGTCCGGCCACGTCTTTCTCGTCGGCCCTGGCGCCGAGCGCTTCGGTCAAGCGAAGGGGCTCCCGCTCGTGCCCAACGCCCGCCTCATCACCAGCCGCTCACGCCGCCAGCTCGAGCGGTTCGCCGCGTCGCTCGGCACCGTCGGAGCGGTGGCCGTCGATGCCGGTGGACACGTCGCCGCGGCGACCTCGACGGGAGGAACCACTGGAAAGCTCGCGGGCCGCGTCGGAGATTCTCCGCTCATCGGTTGTGGCACCTATGCCGATGACAGCACTGCCGCCGTGTCCTGTACCGGGTTGGGCGAGGCCATCATTCGCGTCACCCTCGCCAGACATGCCGCCGACCTCGCCCGCGACCGAAGCGCCTTCGAGGCTGCGCGCGCCGCCGTCGCCACCCTCGCCCGCGTCGACGGAGGCGCCGGGCTCATTCTCGTCAAGCCTGACGGCGACCTCGGCTGGGCGTTCTCCACTGAACGCATGGCCCGCGCCTGGGTGAGCGATTCCGGCGAGGGTGCAGCATTTGGAAAAGAAGTGGCGCCCTTCGAAAAATAGATGTCACGCATTGCGCATTTCAGGTACACGGCCCGGGTCGATTCGTACCCATCCTCTTTCTTGGAGTCGCAATGCCCTCAGTCGATCAACTTCTCCGCAGCATGGTGCAGGCCGAAGTCGAGCGCGTCGTCGCCCCGTTGATGGCTGCCGTGCAAGAGCAGGGAGAAGTGCTCAACCGCTTCGCGACCGCCTTCGGTCAGCCGATCAAGCGCGGGCCCGGCCGTCCTCGGAAGCTGTCCTTCGCGGGCGCCCCGAAGGCGAAGCGCGGCCCCGGTCGCCCGCGCGGGTCGGGCTCGGGCGGCGAGACTCGCTGCGCCATCATCGGTTGCAAGAAGAACGCGCGCGCGAAGGGCTACTGCCCCGCGCACTACCAGAAGTTCCGCAACCTCTCGAAGACGGGGCGGCTCCCCTCGGACTGGGTCGAGCACGCCAAGCCGCAGTCGGTCGAGAACATCAAGCTGCCCCGCGGCCGCGCCGGCGCCAAGGCCCTCGCCGAGGCTCGCAAGAAGAAGTGACCGCGGTTGAGTGAGCGCAAGCGGCTCACCGCGCGCTCGATTCAGGCGGGCATCTGCACTACGGAGGCGGTCGTTCGCGGAGGAAGCTCCGCGCGGCCGCTTTCGTCGTTTTCGTCGTCCGACCGAGGAAGGTGATTGAGATGAACAACTCCCGCGAGCTCGAGAAGTCCATTCACGTCGACCTGTCCCGGCAGGAGACCTACGGCGGCTATCTGCAGCTCGACCGCTTGCTCCATTCGCAGACGCCGCGCTCGCCGGTGCACGACGAGATGTTGTTCATCATTCAGCACCAGACCAGCGAGCTGTGGATGAAGTTGATGCTCCACGAGCTCGACGCCGCCCTCGCCTTCGTCAAACGAGACGAGCTGCCCGCGACGTTCAAGATCTTCGCTCGCGTCGCCCACATTCAACGCATGCTGTTCGAACAGTGGGCGGTGCTCGAGACGATGACGCCCAGCGAATATCTCCAGTTCAGAGATGCGCTCGGCCGCTCCTCGGGCTTTCAGTCGTACCAGTACCGCGCGCTCGAGTTCATGTTGGGCAACAAGGACGCGAACCTCATCCTCCCGCATCGCGCCGACGCCGAGGTGCACGCCTTCTTGAGCAAGCGCCTCGAGCAGCCGAGCCTGTACGACGAGTTCCTCCGCTACCTCGCGCGCAAGGGCTACGCCGTGCCGGAGGATCGGCTCTCCCGCGACTTC
>Ga0268298_10001215_pt1 | contig 30865 bp, 33 predicted proteins | sample WWTPWeurt_MetaG_FD_194462 | JGI IMG/M metagenome (GOLD analysis project Ga0268298, IMG submission 194462) | Activated sludge microbial communities from WWTP in Nijmegen, Gelderland, Netherland - WWTP Weurt | ecosystem: Engineered > WWTP > Aerobic digester > Activated sludge | place... | reverse complement strand
AGACAGCGGCGGAAATTAAGCCGGAAAAAAAGAACGCCTGCACGCGCAGACTCCAGAACAGAATCCAGGCAAGCCAGATGCCGAGCGGGATCACTAGCCCTTTCAAATCACGCTTCCAGATAAACAAAATCACGCCGAGTAGAAGCAACGCTGGTCGCAGCCAGAATCCGCCGTGAATCAAGACCGCAAGCATCCATTCTGTATTCGACATGCGCGGAATTGCTTTTTCTTTTTGCGCTGGCGGCAAAGACTCCGTTTTGATCAGCGAAATGATTCGATCGAGTCCGTCGCTGATGCCCTCATAGAATTTTCCTTCGCGGAGGCGCGGCACAATCGTCATGTCTATGATTTGTTTCGCGTATGCATCCGGAATGGCACCTTCCAGTCCGTAGCCCACTTCTATGCGCAGTTTACGATCCTGTTTGGCTACAACCAGCAGCACTCCATCGTCTACACCCTTCCTGCCGATTTTCCATGCAGTGGCCAGCCGGATCGAATACTGTTCTATGTTTTCCGCGGATGTGGTCGGAACAATTGCAATGGCGATCTGGCTTCCCTTTTCCTTTTCCAGGCCGAGAATCCTGTTTTCCAGGTTTGAGATTTGCTCCTTCGAAAGAGTGCCCGTAAGATCTGTTACGGGCGTTTTCAGCTCCGGAAGAGGTTCTGCGTGCAGAGAAATTGCAGCTAAAAACAGGAGGAAGAAACGCACGAGCATTGGAGGCATATTGAGAACAGCCTGTCCATCATTTCGCAGGTTTCTGCTTGCACTCCAGGGGCGGCCCTTTTCCCTCCTGAAACATGGCTGTATTCGAACCGGTTCTGACAAAGCACATCTACGAATCCGGGTCCGAGACAATGGATCATTATCTGGCACGGGGCGGTTACGGCACTGCGCGTGAATGGATTGGAAAAGAGCCGGCTGAGATTCAAAAGATTGTAAACGACTCAGGTCTTCGCGGACGTGGTGGGGCTGGATTTCCAACTGGAAGAAAGTGGAGCTTACTTGCGCGTGGCACAGACAAGCCGGTTTACCTCGCAGTCAATGGAGACGAATCAGAGCCCGGGACTTTCAAGGATAGATATCTCCTGGAAAGGGATCCACATCAAGTGCTCGAAGGAATTATTCTAACGTCATACGCCATTGGTTCGCATCATGCGTTTCTCTACATGCGCGGAGAATTTATCAAGGGCTATGAAATGATGCGTCAGGCTCTGGAAGACGCTAAGAAGAAAGGATACATTGGAAGCAATATCTTTGGAAAAGGATACGATCTAAAAGTCACGCTGGTTCGTGGTGCGGGTGCTTACATTTGTGGAGAAGAAACGGGAATGCTCACTTCCATTGAAGGGAATCGCGGGTATCCAAAAGTGAAGCCGCCGTTTCCTGCTGTGGCTGGTTTGTTTGGATGCCCTACCATCATCAACAATGTTGAAACTATTTGTGATGTGGTTCACGTTGTGAAAAACGGAGCCGCGTGGCACAGGCAATGGGGAACGGAACAGAGCCCAGGGTTCAAGCTCTTTTGTGTGTCCGGTCACGTGAACAAACCAGGACTCCAGGAAGTGCCTCTGGGAACACCACTGACAGAAGTAATTGCGAATGCAGGCGGAGTGCTGCCGGGGAAGAAAATCAAAGCTGTGATTCCTGGTGGATCGAGTACTCCGCTTCTAACCGGAGACAAGATCGAAAAAGCAAACATGGACTATGAAAGCATTGCAGCGCTTGGATCATTCCTTGGATCAGGAGCGATCACGGTTCTGGGCGATGACGTGGATATGGTCCGGTCCGTTTTCAATTTGATGCGATTCTATCATCACGAATCCTGCGGACAGTGTACTCCATGCAGAGAAGGAACAGGCTGGCTGGAAAAACTGGTTCATCGTGTATATGCTGGTCATGCGCAAAAGTCAGACCTCGATTTGATCAACGACGTGTGCAACAATATGCGTGGGAGAACCATCTGCGCTCTTTCTGACGCCGCAGTCATGCCTATGACCAGTTATCTCAAAGAGTTTCGTGCGGAGTTTGAAGCACGCATTCCTACGTAAGGGCTGCGCGCTAGATGGACTTCCAGAATTCCGTCTGATCCCGTGTAACGTTCAGTCCACCTGGAGCAGACTCCACTGTAATCTGCCCCTCCGGTAGCAAAAGGGCTATTGGCCCTTCATTCCAGTTGCCGCGTACGTCATGCTCTTCTGTGTAATAGAGCTGATCATCACCTGCAGAGGCAAAAATAGAACGAAGCTTGCCGCGAATGTCTGTCCCCACCTGTGTCAAAAGAAGCATGAGTGTCACCGTCTGGCCGGATTCGGTCATGTGCGTGAAACGATATCTTCCGCTCACATCGTGCATGAACAATTCTCCCCGGCCTTCAGTCCTGGACAATTGATTTTTCACTTCCCGTGGCCGAATAACGTTCCAATCTGCTCCGGGCGAAATTCGTATCGTTCGCGACAGAACTCACAAAATACTTCCACCAGTCCATGTTCTTTGATGATTTCCTGAACCGCTTCTTCGCCTAGAGAAAGCAACATATTGGATACCCTGTCCAAAGATCGCAGTAGAATTGAAATTCCCCGGCACCTAGAGTGCGAAATGGAGATTTACTTAGAATTCCATCTTTGTAATCTATCTCTCGACCCAGATCCGGCCATGCAGCACCGAGCCAGCCAAGTGCATGATCCGTATCCGTCGCAGAAGCCCCGGGCAAAGCCTGGATCATGCAACCTGAGATTCTTTCTGGTTCAGAGTCTGGCCCAAAGATCGTTTGTATTTTCACGAATGCCTGAACCTGATCCGAGCGAGTGAGATAGTCCTCAAGATTCTTCGCGATGGGGGCAAGGCGCATTTCTACGCTCGATGTGTATATATTGCTATCTGAGAACCAGCGACTGACCTTTACGAATCCCGGCCCTTTTCCTTCCTCGAGGGAGCCATTCCATTGTGCCTGAGGAACTCCAGCGTGTGCGCGAACGCGTCCTTCAATGGATGCAAAAGCAATGATTCTTTGTGCAGGTCCGGTTCCTTCTAGATGAAGGCATGTTTTAATGGCGTCTGATTTGGATCCCGCACACTCAAGAAAGAACGCACCGAGCATTGCTTCTCCAAACAGGCATGTCATCTGATTGGATGCAGAATGTCTGCGGCCTGCTTCTATTGCTGCCGGCGTAATGGACCCGAGCACAAGTCGATAATTCCAGGCAGGAAGAAGTCCGCGTACGAAATAATTCTGGGAGGGATCGAACACGTGCCTTTGTAATGCGCCACCCTCCCGATTCAATCAAGAATTGATTTCTAGATTCGCGCGGCTTCCAAATAAAAGAGGGAAGGTTCTGGAAGTGTGGCACCGGCATCCACTAGATAGTGAAAACCGTGGAATTCGCGTACGCTCAAGCCCCTGAAAGCATCTCCCAGTCTGTCTCGCGCATCCAGACCAAGTAGAAAGTATTCTGCGTCGTCCCGGTCATTCGCAATTTCGCGCACGAGCGCTCTTAGAATTTGTGGATCATTATTCTTCGTATTTACAGTATGCAGGTAGGAATAAGGCAGAATAGAACCAGGTTCGGGAAGAGAGATTCCCCCCTTGAGTTTCATCCATGCGTTGTAAAGAGGCCTTGCAAGATTCAATCCGCGTCCGTAGGCGCAAATCCTGGTTTTCTTAAACGACTTCTGGTTCCAGACTCCCGTCATTCCCACCGGTGATCCATTTCTATATGCTATGTAGTACTGATCAAAAGAAAGATCTCTGAAATAAGGTGAACTAAATTCAAAGTCATAACAGGGATAGAACTGTTTCTGTCTGCCGGCCTCTTCGCACAACGATTTCATGAGGCCTAAATCTGCCATTTGTGCTTTCCGAATGGAAATACTGGCGTCATATTTCATTTTTGAAGCTGCGTTTCCCGGGATCGCTCGCGTAACATATGCGCCAAATGGAACATACGTCGGAAGCCCCGCTCTACTTCCGGTGAGAGAATTGATTGCTTCTTGATTGTCAGCCACGATGATGGTTTGCGCATAACGTCCAGCCAGGACTTCTTCCTTGACGAATTTGTATCCTCTCGCAAGCAAAGTGCCGCTTCGATATTCGTCTCGAATTCTGAGGTCGCAAAAGTACGGAATCCATTCTGGTTTTCCGTTGAGGTAAACACGGCGTTCTCCCACGCTGAAGCTTCCTGTGAGGCAGTGCTTCTCATGGTCTACGCCAACGAAGACACGCGGCTTTTCGTTTTGAACGCGCGCGCCAGCAAAGTAGTCCGGGTCTCTTTCCAGTGAAAGTGCCAGAGATCCGCCCATCGGGATGCGAAAGATTTCGCAGATTTCCGAATTGTCTTCCGGTTTTGCTTCTCTAAACTCAAATCTCATCTGGATGTGCTTCACTTGTGAACGCGGGCCATTTCCAAGTTCCTTCTCTTTTCGCCTGTGCCGCCAGCTTCTTTTGCATTTTTTCTAACGCGTCGCGACCCAGAAAGCGTACACGCAAGTTTCGCAGCTGGCCGGTCTGGATGGCAAGGGTGTAGTAGGGGTTTTGCTCGAGAATTTCCGTGGCAGCCTGCGTTGCTGCACTCGCTACGGATGGCGCGTTTTCAGGGACGCTCTCCACAAAAAGAAGTAATTCGTATCCGGCCGCTCCCATCTTCGCGCCAGGGTCTGCGTGGCGCAAAAAAATTCCGCAAATTCCATGGCAGACCTTGAGCGCCCGATGAATCGCCGCGAGGCCAGCTTCTTCGGAGATCTTTTCTCCCACAAGATCTGAAAATTCATTTCTAGCTTTGAAACGAATCGTAGGCACACGACGCATGAATCCAGTGACAGTCACTATATCGCCTGTTGCATATCGAATCAGCCCGCCTCCTGTAGTGAGTATGACTTCGTATGATTCACCGGCCTGGAGTTCATCCAGACGAAAAATGCCGCGTTCATTCTTGAATTCAAAAAAGTGAGAACGATAGGCGATCACCGGATCCATGTCATGCAGAATCGGGATCGATGTGATTCCCTCTGTAGCCAGAAGTCCTTTTCCTTGCACAGGAATATTGCCGGTGATGGAGCGAACCTGCGGCACAAATGCAGCCGCGGAAGCATCTGTCCACATGCTGATCATTTTTAGATTGGGCCATATTTCATCCCAGGTTTCAAATCGTGCCGGAACAGATGATGGTTTCTTCAAATCTGCCCACATCTCTCGTAGACGCGCATCGAGAGATATGAGGAAGGTTGGACTCCACACAGACACCATGCTCAGGGTCTTTGCTGCAATCAGCTGTTCAAGGGTCTTTCGAAAGAAATCCTCCGGCGAGCGGAAAGAAGCGGGCCTTCCCGTGAGCGCATAACGTAGCAAAATGCGCGTGGCAGCTCCCAGATAGTCCTCGTCGTTTGCGCCGATAGGAATTCCTCTGGCGGTCAACTTCCTCGCCTTTAAAGTGGGCGAGAGAGAAAAATACAGGGGCCCCTGGAAGATCGACTTGTCCTGCGCATAGAGTGCATTCATCCACACCCCAATGGCTATGTCCATTTCCCGTCGGAGTTCGCGCGTATATGGGATGAGCTTGGGCCGCACGGAGCCTGATGTTTCTTCAAAGAAGTCGGGCGTCTTTGCGCAGAGGATGTGTGCTGTTTCTGCCTCGTCGGCAAGCCAGGGTTCGTATTCTGTCGCACTTCGAATCGGCACCTGTCGCAGCGCGCCTAAGAGTCTTTCGGGCGTGGAGGTTTCATCCAGATCACCCAGGTGATGTTCGCTCGCAAATTTCGTCGAACGCATGAGTCGAAAGATTCGCCCCAGATTTTTTGTCTGATCTTTCATTGGATCCGCTGCGTGCGCGGAGAATCGGGAATATTCAGCATGCCCCGAGGCCAGCCAGAGTCTGAGTGTCGCACCGGCTAAATTCAAACTGCCGCCTGAATTACGTTAGACGACATTCCTCGAACCAGCCACCTTTTGGCGATCCCTTTCAGGTTCGATGGAGAAAGCTCTGTAATACATACGAGTTCATTTCCCCGCACAAAGCCAGGATTTCGCTCGCGAAAGAATCGAATGTACGCATTTGTTTCCCTGAAGAGAGTAGCGGCAATGAGTTCCGGCCTGAGCTCTCCTCTGCTTTCGGGAAACACAAGGAGGCCTTGTTCCTGGTCATAGTATTGTGGAAACATAAGCATGGATTCTGTTTTTGCGATCGCGGCCAGATCTTCGTTCTGCGAGTTCGGATCCGGAAAGAATTTCCTGGTGAACAAAGGTAGATACAGATACGTTCTGTGGCCCTTTGAAATTAGAAACCAGTAGAGAGGCTTCGTGCTTGTTGCCAGAAAACTTCCAGCAGCATTGCAGAAACCTCTCACAAGTTCCTGTGAACCCCAGTGTTTGGGCGTGATGATTGTGTCTCCCGAGAAAAGGACGTTGTAATCTGGATGCCTTGTGCGCAGTGCAATGGTTGTGAAACCCTGGATGATGTTTGCGTGGTCCATGAGCAATCCAACAAAGTCCTTTGAACCCAGGTCTTCGTAGAATATCTCGCGGCTTACACTGGAATAGTTTTCCTCCAGCAGCTGGAACATCCTTTCCGATTCCTGATGCGAAATGGATGCTCTTTTACGCAGGCAGAAGCTGAGACTCACAAGCCAATCCTGGCCTGAATCAACGGATACTCCAGCACAAAAACCAGCGTCCAGAAAGCCATATACTGCGGGGCGAAAATAAGCAACGTCAGGCGATTAGTCCGCTTGTCTGTTTCCGGTACGAAGTAAACACCTTGAGCCGGGCCCGAGGTTGAGATACGAAATCGGTGAACGAAATACATTTCAGTGATCAGGCTAAGAATGGTAAGTAAGATGATCAGTGCATGGACCGGGGGCAGAGACCGCGTGGTTAGCAGAGTAATGCAGATCCCAATCTGCAAAGAATCGTGCGCAATCCCATACTCCGTTTTCCATCGGATGGTCCCGTAGCAAAGATACAATTCAACGACGCCTCGCAAGATCATGCTCACTGCCAGGAGCTGAAAACAAATGCGCAACTCGCCGGGGGCGGTGAAGGATAGAATGGATGGTAGTAGAATCCAGAGTGTGATTGCGAAAATCAGCCAGAAGGATTTGACCATGGAGATTGGTCCACCCACTGCTTTACCCGATTTCTGCTTCAGGTAGAACAGAGGAGCTGCAGCCTGGAATATTAGAAGCATCGCGGCCATCATAGCGCATTCCTCTTCATGCCCTGATTCTCTTTTTATGGCTGGACCTGGCTTTTCGCCCGCTCATCATTTCCCTGATTTCACGAGCGATCGCATCCGTTTGATGAAAGTAAAAAGCTTCTCGGCCGAATCTTTTGATGTTGTCAGATTGTTTCTTGATCACGCGGACATCTTGATTGAGAATCATCGAAGAAAGGGGCGCATAGATCAACCTGACGATAGGCGCTATTGGATCAAATCGAAAGGCCATGTAGGTGTAGACTCTCGTCCGGTACTCGTCTACTGGAGTGCACTGGCTCATCACGATAAAGTGCCTTTTTTCAGAGAAATAGTAATCCACTCTAGTAGTAGAGGGCATGAGAAAGGCATCCGTGTGCTTTGCCTGGCTTCCAGCCGGGACCAGTAGTTTCCCAACCAGGCCGTCTACCTGTCGTTCGTTCAGGAATTCCGCAGTCACCGATTGGTTGTTTCGCACTATGGATAGAGTTGTATCAGAACCTTCGCGGGTGCGAAAGAGTCCAGAATGGACGAACACTGTGTGCGGAACGTCCAGGAAGTTTTCAATGCATTGGAACGCACTTCCATCGAATTCTCTTTCCATAAACCAGTTTTGCCATCGCGGGGCTGAAAACATTGGAAACTCTGGAACCGGTCCCGGAACTTTATCTCCCAGGAAGACCCAGATGAAACCTTGACTTTCTACTGCTGGGAGACTGCGCGCCGCCGGTCGCGCGCCCGATTCAGATTCGGCCGGGATGCGAAGGCATTTGCCATCTGCACCAAAAGTCCAGCCATGATAGCTGCATTGCAGGCCGTCTTTCTTGACTTTGCCCAGCGAAAGGGCAATGTTGCGGTGAGGACAACGATCTTCCAGACACGCCGGCTTTTCTCCCGTGCGAAATAGCACCAGAGGTTTGCCCAGAATCGTTCGCGAAACAGGTTTTGACTTAAGTTCGCGCGAAAAACATGCAATGTACCAATAGTTTTCTATTGGGCGAAATGCTTCTATCATCTCTGCTCCAGGGTCGTATAACGTCCAGCTGGCAGATCTATTTCTTGAATTTCCTGGCCACACCATTGAATGACTGCGCGGGCACTGCCTGTAACGGCAAATAGCAACCTGGTGTCCGACTGTGCGGAAAATCCATTGACCAGTCGTACTTCTCTGTGTTGCGAAATAGATGGCGATTTCAGTTCCACCGTGCTTCCGACCGCGTCTCGATTGCAGGTCCTTCCGTTTCCGTGCAAAATCAAGCCAGCCCAGGACGGTTTATTGATATCGTTTCTATAAATGATTGGCTCTCCAAATTGATCTGTGAACACGAGATCTAGATCTCCATCGTTGTCCAGGTCCACTGCCGCCACTCCGCGCGTATTTGCGCGATGAGTAACGCCCACGTCGTCTGCGAAATCTGAAAACCGGGATCCCTGATTGATATAGATTCGATCCGCTTCATCAGGATAGATGCATGCGCCTCGAAGGTCCGCCCAGTTATCAGCGTAGGTATGAATTTCCGGAATGGAGCGTGCCAGTTTTTCGTTTAGATACCAGTAGTCCAGGCAGGTCGCATAACGTTTGTCCCATTTATTAGAGACCATTCCGTTTGCCTGCACAATGTCCAGTTTACCGTCCAGATCCAGATCTGCCATGGCTGCGCCCCATCCGAACCTATGCGGATTGAGTGCGCCACGTTGCGACGCGCGATCTTTCATGGAAAGATTTTGCGCCCCGGATGCTGTGTAGTTCATCCAGAGGAGACTTCCCTCTGCCTGCATGGGATGATGCACATTGGAAACGTATACATCGTCTGCACCGTTGCCGTCTATGTCCCCCATGCTTGCATTCATTCCCTTATATGTATCCAGGCCCAGGTCTTCAAAGAATTCTCCCTGTTGTCTGCGAAAACGTTTGCCGCCATCATTGATGTAGCAGTCGTCTCTACCAAAATCATTTGCAATGTAGATGTCCGTGAAACCATCTCTGTTCAGATCCGCAGTCCCCACGCTGAGACTCCAATGCGTTTCATCCAATCCAACGTCTGTTCTGGAAAAAGGATCCGGACCTTTTGTGCCTAGATAGAGTTCGTTCTTTCCACCGTTGTTTGCGTTGTGCCATGAATGATGCATGAAGTGGAGCATGCGTCTGTCTCCTTCATAACGCGGTTCTGGAAGTTTGAAGATATTGAGTGGAATTTTCTCTGGCAAATAGTCCGGCAGATATACAGGCAAAGTATTTGCCACCAGCACGTCCAGTCTACCGTCTCGATTGAAGTCAAACGCATTGGCTGCAAGAGCAATCGTATGATCTTTCGTTGCTTGAGTTTCTATTTCGCGAAAGCGAACAATGCCTTCTTGCTTGATTCTGTTTTCAAACATATGACTTCTTCCGTAGCCGAATCCAACGAACAAATCCTGATCTCCGTCATTGTCGTAGTCGAAGAAAAATGCGAAAGCAGGTAAGCCGAACTTTGCCGGATCGTTTAGATATCTCTCCAGATCCGGGATGACTATTTTCTTGAATTGAAAATTCCCCTGGTTCAAGTACAACTTTCCGCGATATTCCGTCGATTTCAGACTCTGCGTAAAGAAGAGATCCGGTTTCCCGTCCAGGTCCACATCTGCGGATGCAACCGAATCACCGACTGATAAAAGCCATTTCGCAATGTGCTGAACGCGTGGATCTACCTGTTCCAGAATGTTGCTTTTTTCATACCCGATTCCGGACTGAGACGACGCGATTCTTGTGAAATGAAGGCCCGGAGGCGCGGAACCACGCACATTGGATTGTCCCGATTCATACATCGCGAATGCGGGAATGGCAAAAAAGAAAGTCAGAATAGCAGCAGGAATATGGCTTCGTAGCGCCCCACTCCACGCTCGAGTTTTCCAGGCTGCCACAACATAGCGGATGGTCGCGAGTGTGAAGGCCGCGTAAAAGAAAGTAAATAGGCTAAACTTTAAGTGGTACGCAAGGTCAAATATGGCCAGGAAAAAACCAACGAGAATTTGAGTTCGTTTATCGGGTGGACTTGTGGCTGGATCCGTAATCATAAAGAATGTAAACAAATAAAAAGATGGAGAAGTAATTGTGCCTATGAACAGGGCACTGGCAGGTAGATGATAGCGAATGATGTAGCTACGAATCAGAAGTTGAATGGCAAAGAATGTGAGAAAGGACAATGCCAGCCATTTCCTGCTTCCTCTGTATCCGAAAATCGTGACTCCTGCGGTAAGAATCGTAATCGACATGAGCCAGGCAGTTTCTGCGCTTCCGGTCCACTGATAGGCGGGTGCAATGCTGATCCATCCGTCTGCGAAAATCAGACTGAATACAATTGCGAATAAAGAAGGATTGTAAATGTGTCTTCCATTCAAAGTGAAGATATATTTGGAAGCGATGGCAATGAGAACGGGCAACCATATGAAATGGTATCCGGAAGAGAAGCTGAGTATAATGGTCAAAGAGAGAGTCGTGATCACTGCGGAAAGAGGAAAGATCCACTTACCCTTGAGCAACCCGCAGAAGATCACATCCAGAAGTGCCCCTGCGCTCAGGGCGACTATGATTTGCAAAGGAGTGCGAGTGAATCCAAGCACAGTGATTCCAAGAGTCAGGTAGGCTGAGAGCAGACAGAATACGGCCCAGCGAGGATCGCGCAGTCCGGGCCACGCTGGTTTTTCCCAGGTGGCGGGATTCAAGTAAAGATTCATGCCATCGTTTCCATCTGATTGATTTGATCGCGGAACAGAGCGAGGCCTTCGCCTGTTTTCAGGTTTTCTGATCTGAATTGAACCTTTTCTAGAAGGCGCACATCGTCGCGCACAATGAAATACAAGAAAAGCCCCGACAAGAAACGATAGAGAGTAGAAGGTGCTTTCATTTTTTCGGGAAAGAAGAGCAGCGTTCTGCTGATGCTTGTGCCGTCCGGCTGTGGTCTGTGAGTAAACATCACATGGAGAGGTACGGCTCCCGCATTGGCGCGAATCACAGAGATATGACCGCCCAGAGTGTAGAATTTCGCTCTGATTTGATTGCCTGCGAAGAGCCTGGCCATGCGAAAGGATTTTGAAGCGTTCAGATCAATTTCCATATCCACCGCAATTCCAAATGGTTCTGTCTTGAAAACCGGTTGTTTGGAAAAATGAATGCCGTGAACTGAAGAGAAATGTTCAATGTCGAGTCCATTCGGCGTAAGCAGGTGAGGGTGAGCGCGTATGACGCGCGGCTTCAAAATTGTAGCATGCATCTGATCCATTTCTGGAATGCCGAATAACGGTGAAGGTCCATTGAACAACCAGATCGCTCCGTGCTTTTCCATCACCGGATAAGAAGTTGCGTTTCGTTCTCCTGTTTCGCATTTTCCATCCACTCGAAATGTCCAATGATGAAAGGCGCAGCGTATCTTTCCTTGCGTGATGCAACCGTCAGATAGATCCGCTCCGAGATGAGGACAATATGCATCCGTTGCCCCCGCGATTCCATGTTCGTTTCTAAATAGAACGACTTTGTGACGTCCCAGCTGAGCTCCCAGAATCTGGTTCTTCCGCAGTTCTCGCGAAGAGGCGATCAAATACCAGCTCTGAATCGGGCTGGTGCCCAGAAAGTTTTCTTCACGCATCGCGACGAATCTCCAGTCTTCTGGGGCCTTTCCAGAATTTTAGAAAAGAGACCAAATAGGGCGGTCGATCGCGAGAAGGATCATGAAACTTCGGTAGCATGTTCCACGGAACCTGAGGGTGCTGGTGATGCGCCAGGTGCCAGTTAAAATTCAGGATCCATTTTTGATACGGGCGAGATGCTTTCAAGTTGTGCGCGCCATGGATCACATCAAGAGGAGAGCCTGCGTGCTGAATGTACTGCTGGCTGGACCAGTTGATTCCTCCTGCAACCAGAATCAACAGGTACGTCGAGGGATTTAGATTCAAACTCCAGATCAAGGCCAGATGAACAACCAACACAAAAACACACTCGAGGCGAATGCGAAGATAGAAGTGCCTGGGAACTCCGTTTACCATCGCAGATGCGCTTACTGTATTTTGAATCATTCTGCTTTTCAGAAGCGCGGGCCAGAGCAGAAGCGGGATCATAGATACAGGAACGGAAAGCCAGAAACCACCCAGATACATAAAATAGAAGAAACCAGTTTTCTTCCAAGCTGAGTCACCAGGTTGAATGATTTCAAACATCTCCGCTTCTGTACGGTTCCTCCTGTGATGGCCAAGGTGACAGCCGCGCAGAAAAGAAAACGGACCAGGGAAGAAAGCGGATAGAATCGTTCCGGCGATGTCATTGATCCATTTGTTTTTGTGGAAGATATTGTGCTCGCATTCATGCATGAGAGAATACAGAGGTAGAGTGAGGAATGAGAAAGCGACGCCAAAAGCGACTAACGTCCATCCGGAAATGGAAGACGCAATTATCTGCCCGCCCATCCAGCCAGCGACAATCACCGAGGATAGAAATAGGTTCAGCGTGCCTGGTGGTTCGATGTTAGTTTCTATTCTCATGGAATCGCCGGCCTTCGTACAATCGCACAATCCAGATGCTCAGGGCGGCCACCGCCGCACCGCCAATTAGATCCACGATGAAATGCTGCTTCACTGTCAAAATAGATATAGCGATTCCAGCTCCCCAGATCTTCCAGCCTATTTTCCGCATGGAAAAACCGGTGCAAAGGGATGCGGCCGCGTGAATGCTCGGAAATGTGTTTCCAGGAGCATCGTTTGCGTAAAGCCAGCCGTAGAAATCTCTAAGGCCCCCTGCGTCCATGGGTAAGGGTCTTGGATAATGAGACGGAAAAAAAAAGAATCCTGCGTAGCAGAGGAAGTTCGCCAGCAGAACACTTTTCTGGATTCGACCATACTCAGGCGCGGCGCAGACTCCTGCCGCAACAAGTAGCATAAGATAAAAGCTGAGATACAAAAAAATAGTCCACGGTAGAAACGGAATCGTCTCATCCAGAGAAATGCTCAGGTCAAATCTCGGAGACAGAGAATGGTTGATCCACATATAGAGAGGCATTGTAATGCCAATCAGCACCACTGTGGTGGCAACGCGGCCGATAAACGAATGATTCCAGTTTTCGAGCACAGTCGATTCTAGTCGACCCGGACACCTGGTCATTCCTTTTTGTTCTGTGGTTGCAGTCGCGATTTGCATTCTTATTTCCGAGCCAGGATTCCTTTGCCAGTTGCGCGATGACGTGCCTGGAATTCGCTGTCCAGGTCAATGGGGTCTTTTCGGAGGACACATCGAAGAAGGCGAAGATGCTCGTACTGCAGTTGAGCGTGAATTGATGGAAGAAATTTGCCTGGATGCGAAGTCGTTTGAATATCTGGGAGAATTTCCGGACGAAGGAGTGATTCGTCATGTATTCGTTCATACTGTTGAAACTCTCTCCGGCTTGATTCTAAAAGAAGGTTGGGACATGGCAGTGCTCACGCGGGAGCAACTAGAGTCAGGTTTCGCGTTCAGCGAAAAGGCGGGCATGATTCGCCCGGTTGCAGAGCCTGTTCGCCTGATCTTTCGTCAGTTTTTTCAAACCAGGGCTCAGAAAACCGGTTGATGACAAGCGGCGCAGATGGAGAATCTGCGCATGCGTTTTTCCTTTCAGTACACCGCCATTACCTGCGATGCGGACCTTGATTCTACTCGCCTTCGCGTAAAACAAGGGCTTCGTACTTTTGAAATTTCGATCCACGAAATCGCGCACATTTACTTTCATTTGATGCCTCCTGGGGATTTTAATGAACTCATCGTTTCCAGGAAAAATGCTGCCGGCAAAGTGAAAAACTTTCGCTTCTATTCCAACGCGAATGATCCAGGACTTCTCTCTCTTACAGAGGAGCTCGTGAAGCTCAAACCAGGTGCCGACTTACGCGGAATGGACAGGAAGGAAGCGTTTGCTCACATGAAGGCGGTGGATACAGCCCGTTATGCGCTCTTCGCGGTTCCGATCATCGTGAGTTTAGTCGTGGCGTGCATGCTCAGCCCGATGCTGATTCATGGACTGGATAAAGGATCTTCCAATCTATCAGCAGAAGACCTCGTGGCGGGAAAGATGCCCGAATCTAGAAATGTAAACCTCAAGGGAATTGCAATTTCGGAAGGAATGAAGGAAACAACGACTCGCAAGGGAACAAAGACGGTGCGCATGTTCTTTCCGGTTGTGACTACGGATTGGAAAGAAGGAGATCCTGTGCATATCCTGGTGGAAACAGGGGACCTCACGGATGATCAACTCAACGCGGTTCTTGCTTCGCCAGAGTTCAAAGGAGTCTTGCGAAATGTTTTCTGGGAAGGACCTTCTTCCAAACAACTCAAGTTCTTTCAGGAAAATTACAATACACGATTCGCAGAAAAGGTGTACCTTGTGGAGCTGGGTCAACCTTCGGATCTGTTCATGTTCTTGATTGTGATGGGGATCAGCGTTGTGATGCTGGTTGGAGTAACCATCTACATGAAAAAGAAAATGGCCGCCTGAATAGGCGGCCTTTCCTCAAAGTGAATTCGGAAGAACCGAATTCAAAAAGAATCAATAACGGTCGCGGCCGCCTCTGTTTTCCTGTGGTTTTGCCTGGCTTACTGCGAGCTGACGTCCGTCCATCTCGCGGCCGTTGAGGCCGGAGATTGCTGCCTGACCGTCTTTGAGGCTTGCCATTTCAACAAATCCGAAACCGCGTGAACGGCCTGTGTCGCGATCAGTGATGATCTTGGTTGAGATCACGGAGCCTTGCGCCGCGAATTCGTCGTGAAGTGCGTCCTCTGTGATGGAGAAGGGAAGGTTTCCTACAAAAAGTTTCATACTATGGTCCTTAAATCAAATTACACTTTTACTTTTCATTTCACTGCAAATCGAACTGAAAAGACTTGTGAGGACTTAAAGACGAGAATGGGGAGAGAAGAAAGGCTGGTGTTGAAGCCAATAGAATCCTGAGGTCGCGACTGTCAACAAGAAATTCCAAATAGCTCAACCACCGATGGAATATCCACCGTCCACATGCAGTATCTGTCCTGTGATGCGCAAATCGGGACTGAGCAGAAAAGCGGCCGCACGCGCCAAATCTTCCGGCCTCGCGTTGCCGAGAGGCGAAAGACTGTCGCACGAAGCAACTGCTTCTGCGAGACCTGGAATTGCTGCGCCTGCTTTGCTCACTGCGTAGGGAGAAAACCGAATTGCATTGACGCGAATTCCGCGCAAACCCAGTTCTTGTGCCATCTCCAGTGTGATTCTTTCCAGTGCAGACTTTGCCACTCCGATGTTCTTGTATGGATGCGTCATTACGCGACTTGCACCCAGGTAGCTGAGCGAAAGGACTGACGCACCCGGCGCGAGCACTTCGCATTCGATCAAGCTTCGCGTCAGCGCAATCAAGGAATAAGCAGAAACGTCCATCGCGCCTGCGAACTCTTCTCTGGTCACATCCAGCAGGTTCTTCGCGAATCCGCCTCGTATGGTTTTATCCATAGCTACAGCATGAACGATCCCGTCGAGTTTGGTGCCTTTGCGACGGAGGTGCTCGGCAAGTTCCGCGACAGACCCGTCAAGCGTAACATCGAGCACGGCCGTTTGCACATCTGGACCGAGCTCCTGCGCAACCGTGTCCGTGAAGTCTTCGTAGTTCTTTCTCAGAAACTGGGCCGACTTCTCAGAGAGGTTTGCATGGTGTGATGTTTCACCAAGTCCTGTGCAGATCAGCTGGACCCCGAGCTGTTGAAGGTGCCGGGCAATTGCCAGGGCGAGGGAAGAGCGGTCTGTGATTCCCGCGATCAGGATTGATTTGCCATACCATGATGAATTCATTTCACCATAGTATATACGAAGAAATTTTCGCCTATTATTTTTCGTGAATTATTTCACAGCTTTTAACAAATCTCCGACTGTCTTACGGTTTTCGAGCGGATGCCGCAGTGCAATTTCCGTTCTTATTTCATAGGAGTTACGGCGCCCTTTCTTTTCTTTGCGCAGACACTTGACCTTTTCGAGATCCCTGACAATCGCCTGAACAGCCCTCTCTGTAATTCCTACGAGCATGGCTACATCCCTCATCCGCATCTCTGGCTGGCGGTGAAGGCAGAGGAGGACATGCGCGTGGTTCGTTAGAAACGTCCACTCTGGTTTGTCCAATTCCCGTTTTGAAGCTGCGGCTTTCATTGCCGAAGAGCGTAACAAATGCCCTGGGCGACGTCAAGCGCGATCCACCCGAAAGGCGGGTCGCGCCTCGAATACGCGAATCTCATTTCACGAATATCTTAAACCACAGTATAGTCACCGCCTGGCAGGCGTCTCCAGACTTGTCCATCTGAAGGATCGATCTGCAGCAAATGCAGCCATTCGTGATCGAGTAGCTGCCGTACCGTTTCATGGCGTTTTACAATATCCTCGATCGCATCGCGTGGAGCCTCAATGAATACGCTCAGACGCAAGGGTTCATGCAAGATGTCCTTTCCGTCACTTATGGACTGCAGAGGAAGTCCGACTCGTAGATCACCCCCGTTGCCTTCAAGAACACCCATTTCGGCCACGAGATTGTGGAGTACTTTGCTGCCTGCACCGTAGACACCGTTTGCCACGGTCGAGGCGTAGTACTGCATGTTGATCCAGTTCGTGACGACCATGGGAGCAGTCATGATTAGTTCCAGTGTCTTGAACTCGTCATCGATTGCATAATTGTAGTCGTGAAGAAAAGCTCTACTGCCCAGATTTACTCCGCGCGTCCGCTCTCGTGGCGCGACAATGAAACATGCGTTACCGGCCAGGCCCCATTCCGGGCGAACTTCAGACCAGTTCTGTCCACGCGTCTGAGCGCTTGAGACGCTCAAATTCTTAAACGCTTTCTGGCGCTCAGCACGAGCACGCGACGACGCACTGTTGAGAATACCCCGCACCATTTCCAGATCCATCTTAAACGCAACGGGAATTGTTTCTTCGTCTAGAAAGAAAACTTCGTCGGTAACAGTTTCGTGGACTGCGGCGACAAACCAGGTTGTTTGCGCAATTTGGATGCCGAGCTGCGCGAGTCTCACACGGACTTCCGAATCGTTTAGCAAGTCAGCGAGGTACCGTGCATTGATATCGCCTGCATGTCCGCCGCATGCTCCACAGTCGAGTGCAGATCCAAACGCATTGTTATTGGTAACGCTTCCATGCCCAACAATGAACACAAGGCGGCCGAAAGGTTCGCGCAGACCCATACGCTTGAGAATCGTGATGGCGCGTTGAACGCGTACTTCCATGCCTTCTGGATTTCCGTCAGGCGAAAGCGTTTCCTGGGCCGGGCGATATTTCCGATCATCGAATCTTGCGGGGATGGCTTTTCCTTTCAATCTTCTGATGATTGAGACCAGCGTTTTTCGCACGATGTTTTCTATGGAAAGAATGCCGAAGAGCTCGACAAAAAGAAATGAAGAGAGAGCGCTCTTGCGCAAATTCCGAAAGTAGCTCAATACAAATACGTCAGTCGGACCGTCTTCCGTGCGGTAGCGATCCGGCGACCTGGGAACCTCTTTGACCGTGAAAGCAGGACTCAGTAGTACAGGCATCCGCAGGCTCGTGTCTCTTTCTTCCAACTTTCTGTAAGCAAGGGGAACCCCGAAGAACCCGGCAAAACCAATCGTTTTTACGCGCGAGTCTTGTTCTTCAATGTGTCGGCGAATGGTTTCGGAGCGCACGTCAATGCAGAATGCCATTTGCCAGAGCGAATGGTCTTGCGGCGAAGGACGCTGGAGTACTCCGGCCACGCGGTCCTGGTAACTTCGCTCAAGGGCCGCCTGCCAAACGAGCGTGAGCTGAGAGGCAAAGTCGGTCTCTATGATTTTCTCATACTCCTCTCTCCACTCAGGGGAGGAACTCTTGCGAGTCGTATGGAATAGACCAAAGTCATATGCGAGGCGAACGCAAAGTAGTTCCATTGCAGTGGAAGATCGAATCTGATCATACCCGAGCATCGTCTGCCACTCGACGTATTTGAAACGGGTCGCCCATCCAAGGATGCTCGCAATGAGCCTTTGCATGTAAAGAGTGCGCGCTTCATCAGTCTTGAAATCCATTTCGCGGATCATGTAGATTACAGCCTCGGAGCAACTCATGGATTTCAATGGAGCCACGGATGCGTTGAAGCCTGAAGCACCGCAAATCTCCATAGCTTGATCATAAGCTCGCGCCTCGCACCAGGCCTGCCAGAAAGATAAAGATTTCCAGGGAAAGGGAAAGATTGCCTGATCGTCGTCAAAGTAGCCTGCGGCGAATTTTCCAAGATCGTTTGTAACTGTGCGTTGCCAGTATCCATCCGTGTCTAAAAATTCCGCGAAAGTCGGCAACGCTCTGAGTCGCGTGTGCGCGTCTTTCGACTGCATGAGAAAAGAATCCAGCGAATGTGGTAAGTCGGGTGAATGTGGTCGCGCATCTCGCATTGCATCTTCGAGCGCTTTTGCAGTGACAGTACCCTCTTCATAACGCTGCAGGTAAAATTCCATGGGCATCAGGAGCGGCGAATTTACAACAGGTGCAAGATTCACTACAACGTCGCGGAAGAGCTTGTCCTTGAGAAACCAGAACGGATTGACCGCCACTGTATTTTGCAAGGGCCATGAGGGGGCCGCGATCATCAGGCTCGTTTCAATGGACTTTTCGATTTCTGGTTTTCTTTCTTGCGTGATCATACTCTTCTCCTGGTTCGAATTCTCTTGGATCAGGAATGAACTTATCTGTTCTGCAAGTCAGGCGAAGCGAGCCATCGCGTGGACCAGTGTGAAAAATATCCGCCATTCCAGAAGTATACGTAGAGTCTTTTCTCCCAGTCACTTTGTCCCGGTCGCATGAGTTGAGCGCATAAGAACAAACTCGCGACAAAGAGAAGATAGGCGGCGATCGGAATGAACGCCGACGATGTCCCATCAGTAGCCGGGCCAACGATCCCTAACACAGTGAAGCCGATGGCGTGTTCGAGGATGGCGTAGGCTGTGACTGCCAGTACAAGACCGATTGCTGTGATGGCCGTCACCCGAATACGCGAAGAAGAACTTAAATCTGCGTGTCCAATATTCTGAAAAAGCCCGAGTTGCAAGACAGCGCCGTAGACAAAATACGCCAGGTAATCACCGGAATGATAGTTCACCCCGATTGCTATGATTGCAAGGCCAATCATACTCGTGAGGAGGAGTATGAACATAGACGGAGCCTGTAATTTCAAACCACGTTTCTTTGATTCTGCGGTCAAATTGCCCGTGGAAAGAAATGCGTGCGCTTTGTAGAAGCTATGAGCGAAGATATGGAACAAAGCGATGCTGAATGCACCAAGCCCGCAGCCGAACATCATCATCCCCATCTGGCTGATCGTTGAGTAAGCAAGCTTCTTCTTGATATCATTTTGTGTGGCCATCACGAGGGCGCCGAATACCGCCGTGATGGCTCCGACAGCCGTGAGCAATGTAAGAGCCCAGGTTGCCAGGTGAAGAAGTGGGCTCATCCGAATGATGAGAAACCCTCCTGCATTGATGATACCGGCGTGCATGAGTGCCGAGACAGTTGTTGGCGTTTCCATTGTCTCCGGGAGCCAGAAGTGAAATGGAAATTGCGCCGATTTGGTCATGGCCCCTGCCGCAAAAAGCACTCCCGCAAAATGGAAGTTAGACCCGTGCGTTGAAGCGAGTTCATTTTTGCGCGCGAAAATTTCGTCAAAATCGAAAGAGCCAGTCATTTGATACAGCATCGCAATTCCGCCCAGGAGACAAACGTCGCCGATTCGACTCACAATGAACTTTTTTCGCGCAGCTATAATCGCCTGTGGGCGCTCCCGGTAGTAGACAAGGAGTTGGTGAAGGCAGTAGCTGGTGGCCAGCCACATCGCGAATAGCATCAAGAGGTTGCTCGACAAAACCAGGAGCGAAACGCAGCCAATTGTCAAAAGCAAATACCAGTCAAATGTTCGCTGACGGCGTTCACCGTCAAGATAGCGCGCCGCATAACGTCCGACACTCGCACCGAGCAGCGTTACCATGAAAAAAAGAAGCGAAGAAAGGCCATCGATTCGAAGCCCCAGAGAAACTTTTAGGCTGGCTATTTGAGCTTCACTCAAAACAATATTCGCCGGCCCATGTGAAAGATTCCATGCGAAGAATACGATGGACAAAAGAAACAATAACCACAGGCAAATATGGATGAGGGCGGATCCGAACGATTGCTTCATGTGAACCTCCGCTGCACCCTGCCAAATAATCATACGATCTATATTTCGTCAATTGTAAACCGTGTAAATTTCTACGTATTTTGTCTTGCCGGGTCTGCTCATCTGGCGCGTCCAGAATAAAGGCCTGTTCCGGGAAAAAAGTTGATTTGGGCGTGCGTTGTCTATGGACAGTGTTTGGTCGCGACAATCGTTTGGCACTCAACCTGACGTTGCGCCAGGCTGTTTCTTCAAATCAAACGAATGTCGCCGAGGGCTGGAAAATCTTTTCTCCATTCAGCCGCGAAAGCCGGGTCGATTTCGAACGTTAGTTGCTCTTCTTCGCTCCCCGCTTGCGCAATCACTTCCCCTTTTGGATCAATTGCAATGGAGCTTCCGCATAGATCCATGGAGCCGCACGGCCCGCATCCGTTGCAAACGAGTACATATGCCTGGTTTTCGATGGCACGTGCCTTCGCCAGTGGATGCAAATGAGCAGCTCGTTCGATGGGCCACATAGCTGGAATGGTCAGGATGTCCGCCCCTTTCAGGATGAGTTTGCGAAAGAGTTCGGGAAAGCGAAGGTCGTAGCAAGTGGCAAGTCCTGCAATGTGGGGTTTCCAGGGCACAGTTACGATGGCTGAGCCACGAGTGAGGAATCGATCTTCCCCCAGAATCCCGATCAAATGGATTTTGTCATACGTGGCTGCGATCTTGCCTCCTGTGATCCAATGCTGACGATTGTAAATGGCGTTGTTTTCTTCTATAAGAAGAGGCAGCAGAATAACCCCGGTGCGGTTCGCGCTTTGAAGTGCGATTTCATCTAGAAAGGTCTGGTTTGCCTCCGTGATGGACGTTAGGCGGCGATAAGGAAAGCCCGTCGTGCAGGCCTCCGGAAATACGATCAGGTCTTCGCTTGCGGATGTAAGGATTTGCCTGATCTTTGAAAAATTCTTCTCCGGTGCGGATGCGTCGACTTGTATCTGACAGAGGCGAATTTTCATAGGGAGACGCCCCCTCGGGAGACAGCGTATGCGAGCACAGTGAAGGATACGCCAAACAGAATCAACAGGATTTTCCAGCCGCGATGAGCGGTGCGAATTTCCATGAATTGGAAAGCGACTCCCAGAAATTTTACAAGAGCGAAGCCCAGAATACCCGCAATCAAATAGGACCTACGAAATTCCGCATGCGAAAGCGTGACGCTGGCAGCCGTCAGTGCGATTAGAATCAACCAGACAATTGTGTTTCTTTTCATGCCATTATCCCGGGAGCAAGTAGACGACCGGAAAGATGAACAACCAGATGAGATCGCACATATGCCAGAACGAACCTGCCGTTTCCAGATCCAGATGTGATTTTTTAGAATATTTACCTTTTTGAACTTTGCTGGCCAGCACTAGAAGTATGACAGTGGCCAGAGCCACATGGAGAAAGTGAAAACCGGTCAGTAGCCAGTAGAGAGTGAAAAAAGAGTCCGACCCCAGGTCGTGACCTCCCTTCAACTTGGAAGAGTATTCTACGCACTTGAGAACCAGAAATGTGATTCCCGCAAGACCTGCTGCTATCATCCAGAGACTGCTCGATTTGCGTTTGCCTTCTCTGATTGAGTGGATGGCGTTTGCCATGAAGAGTCCTCCGGTCAAGAGAACGATCGTGTTGATCCATCCAATGTTGCGATCCAGCAGTGGTCGCGAAAGTGCGAACAGTTCCTTCTCCGATTGACCGGTTACTAAAAACGCAATCAATCCAGCGGCAAACGTGACCACTTCCAGGGAAATGATGATCCATATGAGGATGCCACCCGGCGGATAGAGGAAATCTTTTCTGAGATTGTCCATGGTTGAATCTTGAAAGAGGCCCTTTCGCGCACAGTAGAATTTGATCCATGAGCACTTGCGATAGATCAAGTGCTTGACTGGTTTCACGGGCCGCCTCAAAAAAGGGAGAGGCTCCAAGTATGGCAAAAAATTTCTTCTGGTTCGTCTTCGCGTTGTTTGTTGGGACGGCCATCTACACCGGATGGCATCCTGGGTTCTTTGATTTCAATGTCAGACTCGGCGGTTTGAAACTCCTGGTAATGTTGTGTTTCGCTGCCTTCCTTGGTTATTCGATTTATTGCAGCAGTCGAGAAAGTCTTCCGGCCACGATTCAGAAGATGGCTCGTTTGCACTGGGGCAGACAGATTGGAATTGATCTCTATATTGGGCTTTCCATTTTTTTGGGGATCGTATTTGCCATGGAAGGTTCACCTCTGGCGGCTGCGGCGTGGATTCTACCCACTTTGCTCTTTGGCAATCTGGCTACTCTCCTGTATCTCTCGATTCATTTTGACGCGATCGTTTCGCGATTGAATCAGGTTTTGTGATAAGCATAGCGATTGCGACCATCTGATTTTGCGCGATACAGGGCTTCGTCCGCGCGCGAAATCAGAGAAGTCCAGCTCGATGACGGCGTGGGAATTTCGCACGCTCCGCCAATGCTCAGTGTGGCCACTGTGTGGGGGCTCCCTTCATTTGGTATGGCCAGTTTGTAAACACGGCTTCGCACTCTTTCTGCCACTGAATGTAGGCCGGACTCGCCCGTGCCCGGAAGAACCAGAGTGAATTCTTCTCCGCCGTATCTGGCAGTGAGATCACCGGGTCTGCGCAGAGAAGCGTCCAGAACACCCGCGACCTTTTTAAGCGCTTCGTCTCCGGCTCGATGGCCGTAGTGATCGTTAAATTTCTTAAAGTAATCCAGGTCAATCATCAGCACTCCCAGTACGGTTCCTTGTGCGAGACTTTCATTCCATGCGCGTGCCAGGTAATCGTCGAGAGCAAGACGATTGGCCGCTCCGGTGAGATAGTCCATTCTGGATTTTACACCCAGATCAATATTGGCTGTTTCCATCTGCTCGATCAGTTCGAGGAGTTCTCGTTCGCGGTCTCGTCTTCGTTCAATCTGCGATTTTAGTTGGAGTGCTGCTCCTATGCGAGCAACCAGTTCCACATTACGAAACGGTTTGCGCACAAAATCCATGGCACCTTCTTTGAAGGCCCTTCCAACGATGTCGTCACTGTCGTCTGCAGTCATGACAATAAAGGGAACTTCAAAGAAAACTGGAGTTTCTTTTAGAATGCGGAGTCCTTCGATTCCGTCTTTGCCCGGCAGGTGAACGTCCGTCAGAACCAGATCGGGAGTCTGTTCTGGAGTCAGATCCTGCAACCACTCGAGAACTTCTTCGATGGATTGTTTCATGATTGGATCATGGTATCCAGCGTGCTGGAGCAATGCACCGAGATAAGCCTGGACTGAGGCCGAATCCTCAACTACCAGAATTCGTGGATTGCTGTGCATGGTTCCTCCATGTCATGTCTCCGGCGACATGCAACCAGAAATCACTTAAGTGCGATCGAGTTTCTTTTCGAGGTACTCATCCATTCTGGATAAGAGCTTCCACCATTCGCTTCCATCTTCCCTGTAGGATCGAATAGCGCCAGCCCGAACTAAAATTTTCCGCAGCTCATCTTCTTCAAACCCGCCGATGCTCTTCCGGATCGTCTCAAAGGACCTTTCAATATGAATGCGATGGCTTAGAAAGTAGCGTGCGGTTTCTTCTGCTGCAAAATCTGTCTTTTGCTGCAATTGAATGATCTTGATTTGATGTCTCTGGTTGATGATTTGAACTAGAATAGAAATGGTACCGCCAATGGCAGCGCCGGCCAGAGCAGTGAAGAAAGGCAAGTATTCCTGCATGATCGATTTTAGAGCGGCGCGCTTTTTGCGCAACCCGAAGCAATCAGAATGGCTGCGTTTCTTCCGCACCGATTGTGGGCGTAGAACCGGCGGTTACATTGTCATGGACAAATGCAAAATAATCCGCAGATCGCAAGGTGGAGCTGATGCGCACTTCGTCCATGGTGCCCGAGAACAAAAAGGAAGACGCGCCAAAGCTTTGTCTTCCTATAGAAAGAACCTGGGGCCACATGTTTCCAGGAAGAGATGCAGGTAGAGATTCGCTGAAAGATCCATCCAGGTAGAAATCCACCTTTCCTCCGGTGGCGTCTACGTTCGCAGCGAGAGTATGCCAGGTTCCTGGCGTCACATCCCTGGCACCCGTAATGTCGAAGTATGAGGAACCGGCGTCCCTGAACTCGAATGCGGCGCAACCAATCGGCGAAGTGCATCCGAATGCTCCCGTTCTCTTCAGATAGAGAGAGTAGTTGTCAAAATCACTATCTCCTTTTTCCACCAGATAGTGCGCGTTCAGAGTATAGGCGCTCAGTTTATATACAACTTCCAGGCTGAGGCTGGATGCAATCTGAAGCGTGGGCGAATCCGGCGCGGTGAGATACTGCGTGGTTCCATCCAGCAGGAATCCATACCCCGTTTGAGTGGAAGTGAGATTCGCGGCCGTCATCGCAATGCCAGTGAGCGCATTGGAGTTCGCGCTATCCGGAACAGAAGCGGAGGGGTCCGAACTCAGATGATAGACTGCGCGAAAATTGGAATCCCATACACTGCCGGTAGACGGGCAGGTGCTCTGGCTGTTGTAGTACATGTAGACCGTAGTTGAGCCAGAAGGCAGAGTTGGAATACGAATCCAGAAGGCAGAATTACCAGCCGCGTTGTATACGTCGCGTTCGAATGCCAGCTGCGTTTGAGACGAGTCCGCGAAACAAACATCCATACCATTAGCCTGCGCATTCGCATAACTAAAGTTAGACGATGATAGTGGAATCAAAACCGGAACATCGGAAAGAGTGGTTCCATGGTTGGCTATAGTGACGGATCTGCGCAGTCCCCAGGATCGATTCCACCACGGGGCAATGGGACGAAATATACTCAGCCCCAGCCACGCCGAAGTGGCGTCATAGTGCGCACAATTGCCGAGGAGTGTCAGTCCCAGCCAGGCGCAGAGCAGAATTCTCTTACCCGAACGTGTGATACCCCATTCCAGGCGTTTGCATTTGTTTTACAAGGATTTTAACTCCAATCCGTGCGATTGCGGACCCGCGCAGGGCGAAGCGCAAAATTTGTCACATTGAGCATATAATATGCTCGTATGACCAGAGACCAATCGTTCCTCTTTCTTTCCAGCGTTGCCTGTATTTGCTTTTGCGGTTTCGCGGCCGTGGATATATCCACCCTCTCTTCAGATGAAGCTTTTTCGCGCTTTCTGAAGTTTTCTTCTATTGTGGCATGCGCTGTTATAGCGTGGACCAGGCCAGGCCCGGACAGACGCGATACCGTTCTTCTTCGCATCGCATTCCTCCTGACAGTACTCGCCGATTTCTTGCTGGGTGTTCTTCACCTGTTCATTCCCGGAGTGGCTGTTTTTGCTCTGGTTCACATTGTATACGTTATGCGACATTTGAGAGGTATCTCCAGTCTGGTCGCTGAAGGGATTCTGGCTGGATTTTGTCTGGTGTTCGCGATTGTGATCATGAGATTGTCTTCTCCGGCGATGGCCCGCGCGGGGTTGTTGCATGAATCCATAGCCTACGCGGTTCCTCTCACATTTTCGCTCTACGCCGGGATCGGAGTGATGATCCGGGATCACTTTCGCATGGTGCATCGTATCCGAATTGCCGCGGGCATTGTACTGTTTTTTGCCGTCGATATTGCTGTGGCGCATTTTCAGGCCCTTCCGGACGGCCTCATGCGAACGATTCTGGGGATGGCCATATGGCCTCTCTACCTTCCATCCCAATTTCTCCTGGCCTGTAGCGGATCGGGCGCGAAGCAAGGCGTCCCGGTTTGCGTTTCTGTGCCTCGACCGGGTCCTTCGAACGCCTTTTTGCGCCTTCGTCTGGATTGAAAAAAAGCCCGGAAGAGATCAGGAAAATCTTGCCGCATGACCGGTCGGGGCATCCTTAGCTTTGAGCCATGTCGGAAGTCAAAAAGATCAAGGTTAAGATCAACCAGGTCGAATACGAGGTTCCTGCAAACTGGTCGATCATTCAGGCCTGCCACAACAACGGAGTGGAGGTTCCTCACTATTGCTATCACCAGGACCTATCTGTTGCAGGCAACTGCCGCATGTGTCTTGTCAAAGCATCCAACGCTCCGCGTCCTGTCATAGCCTGCGCCACACCTCTCGCGGAGAATATGGAAATCGACACTCTATCAGAAGATGTCGTGGCTGCGCGCAAATCCGTTCTCGAATTTTTACTGATCAATCATCCTCTTGATTGTCCTGAATGTGATCAAGCAGGTGAATGTCGTCTTCAAGATTATAGCTATGAGTACGGGCGCGACCATGGTCGCTTTCACGAAGAAAAAAACATTCGTGCGAAAGCCACTCTGGGCCCTCACGTGAAGTACTGGGGCTCACGCTGCATCGTTTGTACACGCTGTGTTCGCTTTACAGATGAAATCAGCGGAACCGGAGAACTCACCGTAGCACAGAGGGGAGATAGAAGCGAAATCACAGTATTCCCAGGACAGACGCTCGACAATCCACTCTCTCTCAATACTGTGGACGTCTGCCCGGTGGGCGCGCTTGTTTCTGCGGACTTTTTGTATCGCTCGCGCGTCTGGTTCATGCATTCTACTCCATCTGTTTGTGCGGATTGTTCTCTCGGGTGCAACACTCGTGTGGACGCGGACAAACAAAATAAAATCAAGAGAATCATTCCTCGTCGCAACAATGAAGTAAACAAGGAATGGATGTGCGATCATGGTCGTCTCAGCTTCCCATACGTTTACGAAAACCGAATGAACCTCCCAACAAAAAACAATCAGGAGATCCCCTGGGCGGATGCGTTCCGCATGGCAGCGGAAGCGTTAGGCGGCAATGATGTCGTGTTTCTAGTAAGTCTCTGGACCACTCTCGAAGGAATGGAAAAGATCAAATCCCTCGCAGCGGAAAAAGGATCACCTGTCTTTGGCTTTGGCAATGCGTCCACAAAAGATCAAGTCTTCCCTGGTTTTACAATCTACGGAGACAAGAATCCAAATCGTGCTGGCTTCACTGCCACATTTGGAGATCTGAAATCTCCTTCTGCATCTGATTTGAATGGAAAGACAGTTTTCGTATTTGGAAATGTTCCGCGGTTTGAGATTCCGGCAGATCTGGCGCAGTCTCTAACCTCTGCATCAAAGCTCATCGTGGTTGATTTTGCCAGAGGCTCGTTTGCAAATCATGCGAAGACTCAACTCGTTCTCTCAGGGCTCACTCATTTTGAGAAGAATGGAACATTTGTGAATCGTGGTGGGTTGCGACAGGGATTTTCCCCTGTGATTGAACCCGTTGGATTTGGCAGAAGCGAAGTGGAATTGCTGGACGGAATTTTGAAAGAAAGGGGAAAAACGGCTGCGGCTCGTTGATTTAGTATGGAGCAGCTTGTATTCATCGTATTCAAGTGTGTAACTGCGGTTGTCCTGGTCTTGACTGCCGTTCCTTTGATGATCTGGATGGAGCGCAAAGTCAGCGCTGACTTCCAGTTGCGCATTGGTCCAAATCGCATGGGACCTGCCGGTGTGTTTCAACTTCCAGTGGATGCCGTGAAACTTTTGTTTAAGGAATCATTTGCTCCACGCGGGATTGATCGCTTCATGTATCTGGCGGCACCTGTGGTTGCCTTTGTTCCTGGTCTGCTCAATTTCGCTGTAATTCCCGCCGGAGAGATTCGTGCGGAGCAAGGAGGTCTTCTTCTTGCTGTCTCTGACATCGAGCTCGGGCTCATTACCATTCTTGCTATTTCTTCGCTAACGTCATACGGCATTGCCTACGCCGGATGGGCATCCGGGAATCAGTTTTCCCTTCTGGGAGGAGTTCGATCCTGCGCGCAACTCATCAGCTACGAAATCGTTCTTGGTCTATCTGTTCTTTCTGTCATCATGATGAGCGGCACACTCAATCTCAGCGAGATTGTTCGCATGCAAAATCAACTTCGCTTTGGCTGGATGCCTTCCTGGAATATTGCTCTTCTTCCACTTACTTTCATTTTGTTCTTGATTGCCGCTTTCGCAGAAACCAACCGCGCGCCATTTGATCTTCCGGAAGCGGAACAGGAACTCGTTGGTGGGTATCATACAGAGTACACCGGTCTGAGATACGCCTGGTTCATGTTCGGAGAATACGCGGGAATGTTTACGATGTGTTCCTTGATCACCACTCTGTTTCTTGGTGGTTGGATGCTCCCCGGACTGACTCTTCCACTTGGGATTCTGGGCGGGATTCTGGGGTTCGGAATTTTTCTCACCAAGGTGATTGCTCTAATTTTCTTTTTCATGTGGGTGCGGTGGACTCTACCGCGCTTGCGCTGGGATCAGTTGATGCGTTTTGGCTGGAAGCGTTTGATTCCGGCCGGGCTCATCAATCTCGTGATCACGGCAGTGCTCGTTCAGGTCTGGAAGTGAAGGCGGATCAAGTATGAAGCAAGCAGTGCCGTATGCTACAACTCTGGGATCTATCAAAGCGCTGATCCAGGGTCTGTACGTTTCCATGGGTCAGTTTCTGAAGAAACCAGTCACCATTCAGTATCCAGAAGTTCAGGCACCCATTGATCCCAGGTTTCGCGGAGAGCATGCTCTCACGAAAGATGAATTTGGCCATATGAAGTGTGTGGCCTGCTACATGTGCGCCACTGCCTGCCCTGCTGAATGCATTCATATAGAAGCACAACCCGCTCCCGAGGGAGAAGGCTGGGAAGGCAGAGACAAGATTCCTCAGTCTTTTGACATAGATATGCTTCGCTGCATTTATTGCGGCTACTGTGTGGAAGCATGTCCAAAGGACGCCATCATGATGACCAACAAAGTTCCAGTGGTTCATGACAATCGCAAAGCATTCATCTACGGAATCGATAAGCTGCTTGGAAATTTCGAAGAGTACGGTAGAGACCTTCACACGAAGCAACTGAAGGAACGAGGCATTGAGGAGCCAGGCCATGCAGGTCACTGAGATCATCTTTCTCATCAACGCGGCATTTCTTGTTTTGTTCTCCCTCGCTGTAGTCGTGATCAAGAACCCGGTGCGCGCAACCTTTATGTTGATTCTGTCCTTCCTGCCCACCACTGCGATCTACTTCTTTTTGCATGCGCCCTTTGTTGGAATTTTGCAAATCCTCGTTTACGCAGGCGCGATTCTGGTTCTGTTCACTTTTGTTGTCATGATGGTGAACCCCGCACCTGGAGACGGCGAAATTTCGCCGGACGGTGCAAAGCGCTTGCCTCGAAGCAGGATCGCAGCTGTGGGTATTGTTCTGCTTCTGGGTGGTGTGCTTCTGTCTGTAGTTTTGAGTATTTCGTTTCCTGCGATTGCAAGCGTGCCTGCAGAATTTGGCGGCCTTCGCGCCATCGGCACAATGATTTTCAAGAATCCTTCTGAGAATCCCTACATCTTCTCTTTCGAGTTGTTGAGCTTCCTGGTTCTTGCGGGAATCATTGCCGCTGTCAGCATAGCAAGAGGGAGAGAGCATCACAGACACGGGCCGGGAAAACCACAATGAGCGTTTTTTCTCTCCAGACATGTTTGATTTTATCATCGCTTTTGATTCTGATTGGTTGCTACGGCATCATCATTCGCAGAAGTTTGCTTCTGATTTTTTTGTCTGTTGAGATCGTTCTCAACGGCGTGCACGTTGCACTGGTTGCTTTTAACTACTTCCGCTGGTCGGGATTGGAGGCAGGTCACTACATTTATATGCTTTCGATCGGCGTCGCCGCTGTGGAAGCGGCAGTTGGTCTTTCTATGATCATTCTCATTTTCAAAAACTCAGGTACGATTTTGTCAGACGCACTCACGAAACTGGGCGAAGACAAAGAGGAAAACAAATGAACGCGGCATTGCCGTGGATTCCACTCCTTCCTGCTCTGGGCGCGGGGTTATGCGCCATAGGCGGCAGGAGGCTGGGCCTTCGTGGATCCTCATTCATTGTAGTAACCGCTTCGCTTGTCTCTCTTGTGTTGTGCTGCCTCATCGCTTTTCAGGGTGTCATCGCGGGCAATATCTTTCAGGAAGGAAAGTCCGAAGTATTTAATGCGGGCCCATTCCTTCAGTTTTCGGAGGAATGGTCTGCGCTACTGGGCCTTCGCATGGATCTGATGTCTGGCCTGATGAGTCTCCTTGTAACGTTATTCGGCACTCTGATCCTGATGTTCTCCATTGATTACATGAGAGAAGATGATTCGCCTGTTCGCTATTTCGCAAGTTTGTCTTTGTTTATCTCTGCCATGTTGATCCTGGTTCTGTCTGAGAATCTGGTTCTTCTGTTCCTGGGATGGGAAGGGGTTGGCCTTTGCAGCTACTTGCTGATCGGACATGAATGGAAAAAATCAGGCGTGCCTCTGGCCGCGTATCGCGCATTTTTCGTAAACCGAATTGGAGATCTCTTTTTTATCCTGGGAGTTTTTCTTCTACTTAAGACTCTGGGGACCGTTTCATTTTCCGGAATGTCTCAGAAGTTCGAAACCATGTCCGGGTCACTGGATCCGTTGGCGCGAAGAGATTTGTTGATGGCGAGTTTCCTGCTTCTGGGTGGCGCGTTCGGTAAGTCGGCACAGGTTCCTCTTCACGTCTGGCTTC
>Ga0268298_10001214_pt1 | contig 30888 bp, 22 predicted proteins | sample WWTPWeurt_MetaG_FD_194462 | JGI IMG/M metagenome (GOLD analysis project Ga0268298, IMG submission 194462) | Activated sludge microbial communities from WWTP in Nijmegen, Gelderland, Netherland - WWTP Weurt | ecosystem: Engineered > WWTP > Aerobic digester > Activated sludge | place... | reverse complement strand
GACCATAAGGCTTGGGCAGGATGCCCACGAAACCGTGCGCGCGGTAATTGGCCAGCACGGGATCACGCGAGTAACCGCTCGAGACAATCGCCCGCACCTGTGGATCGATGCTCCGAAGATGCTCCATCGCCTCGCGCCCGCCCATGCCCCCGGGCACGGTGAGATCCATGACCACCACGTCAAAGGGCACCCCGGCGGCCCGGGCCTCGCGGTATTTCTCGATGGCCGCGCGCCCATCGGCCACGAACTCGCCCGCCAGTCCCAGGCGGGACAGGAAATGGCGGGCCAGCTCCAAGATCGAGGCCTCATCATCCATGAACAACACCCGTCCCGCCGGCGCGGGTGCCGGGGCGGTCTCCTCGGGCGGCACCGCCGGACCCGCAGATGCCACCGGAAGCCAGAACCGGAAGGTCGCCCCGGCCCCGGGCTGGGACTCGACCTCGATGTGTCCCTGATGCTTGCTGATCACCGCATACACCGTGGCCAGGCCGAGGCCGCTGCCCTGCGTCTTGGTGGTGAAATACGGATCAAAAATCTTGGCCAGGTGCTCGGCGGGGATGCCCACGCCGGTGTCGGCCACGCTGATGCAGACATATTCCCCCGCCGGCAGGCCGCCCCGGGCCCCGGCGGCCAGGTGTTCGTTGGCCGCCCGCAGGCGCAGGATGCCGCCCTGCGGCATGGCCTGCACCGCGTTGATCGCGAGATTGTGGATCACCTGCCCGAGCTGCCCTTTGTCGGCGTTGACCCGCCGCAGGCCGCCCGGCAGCTCGAACTCCGCCCGGATGTTCGAGCCATGCAGCGCGAAACCGACGGATTCCCGCAGCAGATCGGGCAACTCGACGGCAGCGCGCACCGGGTCACCGCCCTTGGCAAAAGTCAGCAGCTGCTGCGTCAGGTCGCGGGCCCGGAGCGTGGCTTGGTGGGCTTCGTGCAACAGGCGGGGCCGGGCGGTGGCCGACGCGGTTTCCGACTCGGCCAGGGTGATGTTGCCGAGAACCACCGTCAGGATGTTGTTGAAGTCATGGGCGATGCCGCCGGCCAGGATTCCCACCGCCTCCAGCTTGGAGGCTCGCGCCATCTCCGCCTCCAGCCGGCGCCGGGCCGTGATGTCGGCGACCACCCCCTCGTAGGACTCGACTGATCCGTCGGCCGCCCGCACCACCCGCACATTCTCGGACACCCAGATCACGCTCCCGTCCCGGCGCCGCACCTCCGACTCGAAATCCACCACGCGATCCTGCCGCTGGGCCCGGCGCATGAACTCCTCCCGCCTCCCGGCCTCCACATAAATGGTGGCGAGCGGCTGCTGCTCGAACCATGCGACCATCTCCGCCGCCGAGGGAAAGCCCAGCAGGGCCGCGAAGGCGGGATTGACGACGAGTATCCGGCCCGTCGGCGTGGTGCGATAGAGGCCGTTGACAGCGTGTTCGAAGAGCTCGCGATACCGCGCCTCGCTTTGCCGCAGGGCCTCGAGCGCCGCCCGCACCTCCGTCACGTCGGTGTAAACCAGCTGCACCCGCGAATAGTCCGGCTGGTCCCCGCAGGCCGGGGCCGACCAGTTGACCAGCATGCTGCGCTGCCGGCCATCCGGCATCACATAGTTCCGCTCCATGCGGAGGATCCGGCGGCCAGTCCAGATCGCCGCCAAATCCTCGCGGAAGCCCTGGAGGGATTTCGGCGCGAGGAGCTCCATCCGCCGCCGGCTGAGTTCCGCCACGCTGTCGGTCCCGCTCACGCGGAGGGCGAGTTGGTTGGCATCGGTGACGCGCACCATGGCGCAAAGCCGCGGCAGCAGCGCCGCATCCTTGGCCAGCTCGGCGTCCAGATCGCCGACCCCTCTGGCCCGCAACCGCGCCAACTCGGCGACCACGGCGCTGTAGTCGTTCTGCACGATGGGCGCGGGGGATTGCTCGAAGAGATCGCGCTGCCGGCGCTGCGTCTCCCGCAGTTCCCGCGTGCGGCGCTCGATCACCCGCCGCAGGCGGCGCACCGTCAGGCTGGCGAGCAGGGCCGCCATGATCGCCCCCAGTCCGCTCCACAGCAGCCAGGGGCCCGCATCGCGCAGGCGCTCCGCCCATGTGACCGGAGGGTGGTAGAGCATGTTGTCGAGCCGGAGGGAGGCCGGTGCGTTCCGGTAGCGGCGCACGATCTCCGCCAGGCGCAGCCAGCGCCCCTCGTTGATCCGGCCGAGTTCGACCAGGTCAACGTGCATCAGCACGGCCATCTGGGCCGCCTCGTTGCGCAGTGTCTCCCGGTCCAGCCCCGCCCGGCGCTGCGGCTGGGGCCCGTCCGACGGATAGCGGGTCAGGATCAGCTCGATCATCTCCTCCGGATGCTGGAGCGCGTATTGCCACCCGCGCAGCACGGCCGCCCGCAGCCGGGCCACCTGCTCCGGCGCGGCCGCGAGCTTGCGCTGGGTGGTGAAAAGGCAGTCCCCGTAGAAATCCACCCCGTAGTCAAGCGGCCGCATGATGTGCACCGGCTGCCCTTGGCGTTGCATCAGGAAGGGGGTGTCCAGGATGAAGGCGCTCATCGCGTCGGCCGTGCCCGCGTCCAGCTCGTTGGTCTGCCAGAGATTCGGCACCACCTTGATGCGGTCGTAGCCGACGCCCTCGCGCTCCAGCATGGCGCGGATCTCGGAAGCCATCGCCGTGTTGTCCAGCGCGACCCGCCGGCCCACCAGGTCGTGCGGGGTGTTCAGATTGGCCTCCGCGCGGGTCACCAGCACCAGCGGCGAATGCTGCATAATGGCCGCGAGCACCACGCTGTCGCCCCCGTCGATCCGGTTGGAGACCAATTGGTGGCTCTGCGCGATGCCGTAGTCCGCCCGGCCCTCCTGCACCTCGCGCACGACCGACCGCCGCTCGCCGGCGGCCGTCCGCACCTCCACGTCCAGCCCCGCCTCGCGGAAATAGCCCTGCGCCTCGGCCGCGTAGATCCCGGCGAACTGGAATTGGTGGAGGTAGGAAAGCTGCACCACCACCCGCTCCGCCGCCCCGGCCTCATGGGCCAACAGGAACACCGGCAAGGCGACCGCCCACAACCATACCGGACTTTGACGCAATCGGAGAGACATCGACCTGATGGCGCGACTCTAAGCCCGACCCGTCCCTCGCTGTCGAGCCGCAAACCCCCGGCGGTTGCCGCGCTGCGTCGATCGCGCGGCGCAGCCTGTTTTGCCAACTCGCGGCACGCGCACCCGGGCTCGCCTTCGCCCCGGGCCCACGCATTGTCCAACCCCATGCCTTGCTCCCTCCGCCCCGCCACCGCGGCCGACGTGCCGCTCATCCTGGATTTGATCCGCGGACTCGCGGACCACGGAAAACTGGCGCACGAAGTCGTCGCCACCGAGGATTCGCTGCGTGCCACGCTGTTCGGGTCGCCGCCGATCGCGCACGTCGTGATCGCCGAAGCAGACGGCCAGCCCGCCGGCTTCGCGCTGTATTTCTTCAACTACTCCACCTTCCTCGCCCAGCCCGGGCTCTACCTCGAGGACCTGTTCGTGAAACCTGAATTCCGCGGCCGCGGCACGGGCAAGGCCCTGCTCCTGCACCTCGCCAAAATCGCCCATGAGCGCGGCTGCGGCCGCATGGAGTGGTCCGTCCTCGACTGGAACGAGCCCGCCAAGGGCTTCTATCGCAAGCTCGGCGCCATGCCGCTCGAAGACTGGCGCATCATGCGCCTGACAGGCTCCGCACTGGCCCAATATCGCTGACCCGGAACGATGCAGTCGGGAAATGTGGGAGCGAGCTTGCTCGCGACTTTGTTGGGCGAGGTCGCGAGCAAGCTCGCTCCCACAGTCAGGTCCTGAAAAGTGAACGGAAGCGCGATTGCAACGCAGGAGGGCTCCTCTTTTCAGACAAATGGTTATCTGTGGCTGACGGAGTCCCACAGCATAGCTTCCGGCTAGAGCAGTTCAAATGAGGATGTAGCCACAGGTGGTCGCCGATTTCCATATCGGCGACAGGTTGCGCTCCCAGGCGCCGGTGTGGAAACCGGCGCCCACCCGAATCCGTTCCGGCTATACTTCAATTTGAACTGCTTTAATTCGGCCCGTTTGGCCGTCTCTGGCGGGCCGTTGGTCGCGGCCGCCGACCGTTACAATTGTCATGGTCACAGCGCCGTTTTCCGGCAACTGTGCCGGGTTCAATTGCGACCCGCTGCTGCTGCTCCGCCCCCGCCGTTTCCCTTATCTTCCGCCGCGCCTTCCCCCGCCCCGCCATGATCCAGACCCTCACCCCGCCCTCCGCGCCGCCGGCTGTCACGCCGCTGGCGCAGCCGCTCTACGCCGAGCTGGCCGCCTCGCTCCAGTCCCTCATCGAGCAGGGCACGTTGCGGCCCGGCCATCGCGTGCCGTCCGTCCGCATGATGTCCCGGCAGCGCGGCGTGAGCATCGCCACCGTGCTCCAAGCCTACACGGTGCTGGAAAACCGCGGCTACCTCGAGGCGCGCCCGCAGTCGGGCTACTACGTCCGCCCCCGGCCGGCCTTTCTCAGCCCCGAACCGCGCATGGCCAAGCCCATGGCCAAGCCCGCCTACGTGGGTGTGAAGGACCTCACCACCGCCATCATGGAGCGGTCGGTCAACCACGACTTCATCCCCTTCGGCGCCGCCTGCCCGCACCACAGCCTGTTTCCGAACAAGAAGCTCGCGCGCCTGCTCGGCTCGGTCGCCCGCCGCGACCCCACGCTCCTCAGTCGCGAGGGCATGAACTGGGGCTACGAACCGCTCACGCGAGAGATTTCCCGCCGCTACCTCCAGGGCGGCGTGCCGCTCGCGCACGACGGACTGGTCGTCACCATCGGCTGCTCCGAGGCGCTCAATCTCTGCCTGCGCGCCGTCACCAAGCCGGGTGACACGGTCGCGATCGAGACGCCCGCCTACTTCGGCTTCCTCGAGATGATCGAGAGCCTCAACCTCCGCGCCCTCGAGATCCCGACCTCCTCCCGCGAAGGCATCTGCCTCGACGAGCTGCGCGACGCCATCGAGCAAAACGACGTCAAGGTCGTGCTCGTCATGCCCAATTTCCACAACCCGCTCGGCAGCCTCATGCCGGACGAGAAGAAGCAGCGCCTCTACGACCTGCTCTGCGAATACGACCTGCCCGCCATCGAGGACGACGTCTATGCCGACACCCACTGCGGCGACTTCCGCCCGAAGCCGCTCAAGGCCTGGGACAAGGACGGCCGCGTCATGCTGTGCTCGTCGTTCGGCAAGACGCTCGCGCCGAGCCTCCGCATCGGCTGGACCGCCCCCGGCCGCTATCTCGAGCGCGTCCGCCGGCTCAAGTTCACCAACACCATGGGCACGCCGATCGTGCTGCAGAAAACCATCGCCGAGTTTCTGCGCGACGGCGGCTACGACCACCACCTGCGCACGCTCCGCCGCGCCTACCACCAGCAGCTGCACCAGTTCGCGCAGGCCATGCAGCGCTATTTCCCGGACGGCACGCGCTACAGCCGGCCGCAGGGCGGCAATGTCATCTGGGTCGAATTCCCGGCCAAGGTGGACACGCTCAAGCTCCACCACGAGGCGCTCAAGCACCGCATCAACACCGCGCCCGGCGCGCTCTTCTCGGTGAAGGACCGCTACCACAACTGCCTCCGCATGAGCTGCGGCCTGCCGTGGTCCGACGAAATCGAGGCCGCGCTCAAAACCCTCGGCGACCTGATCAAGAAGCAGCTGTAGCGGCGGTCTGTGACCGCCGGACGGCGCTCACCGAGCGCCGCGACAGAATCCCTCGCCCGTTTTCCGACCTCCTCTCCGCCGATAATCTTTCTCTTTCTCTTAATCGTTCTCTTTCTCTCTCCAATCAGTCCAGCCCGCGCCTCCGCAGCCTTTCACCCCAACCCCGCCGACCCGGGATAAAGAGAAAGAGGAAGAGAACGAGAAAGACTCCGACCCGAGACCCAACTCCCATCCTTCCCGCTCCCTCTCCCGGCCCTATTCTCCTCCACTCCCACTTTCACTCTCCACTCGCCTTCTCCCTTTGACCTCCTCCCCTCCTCCCTCCCGCTCCGCGCTCATCGCCGGCTTCGCCGCCATCTACCTGATCTGGGGCTCCACCTACCTCGGCATCCGCATCGCCGTGGAGACGATGCCGCCGTTCCTGATGGCGGGCGTCCGCTTCCTCGTCGCCGCCAGCATCGTCATCGCGTTCATCGCCCTCACCCGCGGTTTCCGCGCCACCCGCAAGCAGTGGCGCGACAACGCCATCGTGGGCGGCTTCCTCTGTCTCGGCGGCAACGGCCTCGTGTCGTGGGCCGAGGAAAAGGTCCCCTCCGGCATCGCCACGCTCATCATCTCCGCCGGCCCGGTGTTCATCGTGCTCATGGACTGGGCCGTCCACGCCTTCTTCCAGGACGGCAAGCGCGGCACCAAACCCGTGTTCCTCACCTTCGTCGGTCTCGCCCTGGGTGTCGCCGGCCTCGCCATCCTCGTCGGCCCCGACGTGCTCACGACCGGTGCCGGCGGCCTCGATCCGTGGCGCGTCCTCGGCCTGCTCGCCGCCACGCTGCTCTGGGGCGTCGGCATGCTCTACATGCGCTATGCCACGGAGCCGGCCGAACCCTTCACCGCCTCCGGCATCCAAATGCTCACCGGCAGCGGCTGGCTGCTGCTCACGGCGGCCCTCACGGGCGAACTGGCCCGCTTCGACCCCGCCGCCGTCACCGCGCGCTCCGTCATGGCGTGGAGCTACCTGGTGGTCTTCGGCTCCCTCATCGGCTTCAGCACCTTCACCTGGCTGATGAAGCACAGCACTCCCGCCAAGGTTTCCACCTACGCCTATGTGAACCCCGTGGTCGCCGTCTTTCTCGGCTGGCTCGTGCTGCACGAACCCGTCTCGCCCCGCATCTTCCTCGCCGCCGGCATCATCATCGCCGGCGTGGCCATCATCACCGTCACGAAGAACAGGAAGTCGCTCACCCTCCTCCCGCGCCAAGGCGTGGCCGCCGCCGCGGCACCCGCCCGCGAGCGGTCCTGAGCCATCAAGACTCGCCCGCCAGTTGGATCGCCCTGGCGATAAGCTCGTCGCTGACGTAGCCACCGCTTCCGCGCAAGCATTCGAGCACCGGTCGTGCCCGTGCAATCAGTCCCTTCTCCTTGGCGAGCACGATGACGCGCAACGAACCGATGACCGGCACGCCCAGCCCTATAGCCAGGTTGCGCGCCGCCCGGTCGTCCAGGATTGCGGTGAATCCGGGATGATGCAGTGCCCAGGTAATCACCTCCGCCTCACCCGCCCCTCCACCCCACTCAGCCAATGCCGGATGCAGCGACGGCACATTCCGGAGATACGGACGGCCGTCGCCCTTCAGCCAGAAGCGTCCTCTATCCGCCGCCGCGCCGTCGGCAACCTCGGCGACCACGCCTTCCGGGACGACCAGCTCCGTGCATAGAGCGGGCAACAGGTGGAGCACCCCCGCTTTACCCAGCAGGATGACGGGTGAGGCGTTGACCACCCAGCGGTCAGCCGCGCCGGAAGTCATTGTCCAGTTCCTCAGCGCTCATCTGCACCGGGGAGACCCGGTGCGCCGCCAGGCGGTCGAAAAAGCCACCGCGCGTCAGTCCGAGGACGGCGGCCGCCTGGCCCTGGGAAAGGCGGCCCTCCTCAAACCAGCGCAGCACAGCCGCCTCGCGCAATTCACGCGGGAGATCCTCCGGTGCCACCTTGATGGCGCGGGTGGCCTCCTCGGGCAGCTCGACTGTCACCTGGCGGGTCATGCCCGGACCTTACCCAGAAGCGCGCCCCTCCGCAAGCCCCGGTTTGGCGGTCAGCCGACGGTCACCGGCACCAGCGTCATCGTGTCGTTGCCGAAGATATCGATGACTTTCACGGCAATGGTGTAGCGGCCGGGTTGGGCATAGACGTGGCTGGCGGTCGTGAGCTCGAGGTCGCGGTCCTGCCGGGTGCGGAAGCTCTGCCACTGGTTCTCGAAGATGTAGGCGCCGGTCCAGCGTTCCTCGAAGTCGAGAAACTCGCCTTCATCCTTCACCACGCCGGGCAACTCGCCCTCCACGCCCATGCGGCGCGGAACCTTGATGATTTCCTTGCGGCTCTCGTAGTCGAAATCCACCGCCCAGTAGTCCACCCAGTCGGTCCATTTCTTCGTGAGCACGTCGCGGGACACGATGCCCTGTTTGTCCTTGCTGATCTTAATGAGCTTGCCCTGCTCGCACACGACTTCGCTTTTGCCTTCCTTCAGCTCGGCGGCGATGGCCTCGGCGATGCCCTGCGAGTAGTAAACCGAGAAGTCCGACAATTCCACGGCGAGCGCGAGCTTGTTCTTCTGGTCGAAACGCGGAGTGACTTCGAGATAGGCGACATCATGGAACCGCACCTGGCCTTTCTCGACGGCACGTTTGTCGAACACTTCCGGCGGGATGGTTTTGGGCGCGAGGTCGATGCCCTTGTGCTTCGCCTCATCCAACACGGCGGGGAAGAGGCCCATCTCGAACTCGAAGGCCAGCACGTCCGCGCGCGAGGCCCCGCGCTTGCGGCATTCGGTGATGACTTCCTCGACGAAGAGTCGCCCCACGGGCAGGTTGATCGGGCCGACGACCACGAGCCGCCCGCCATTCTTGCCGTGGAAGAAACCGGCGTCGGGCAACGGCTCGGCGCGATAGGCTTTCAGGATCAGGTCGCGGAACTCGCGTTCCTTGCGGGCGAGCGCGTCGGCCTTCTTCTTGGCGGAGAGATTGGCGGAGACGTTGAGGTAGGCCTGCCGCTCGTAGCGGCCGAGATTGAGCACCTCGAAGGCGCGGAAGGGCTGGCCGCCGGCCTTCAACTCGCGCTGCACCTGGATGAGCCGCTTGCGCGTGGTGTGGATGCCGAACTTGCCGAGGTCGGTGGCGATCCACTTGCGCCCGAGCTTTTCGGCCACGGCGGCGGTTGTGCCGCTGCCCCCAAAAAAATCGGCCACCAGATCGCCATCCTTGGAACACGCTGTAATGATTCGCTCAGCGAGAGCTTCCGGCTTCTGCGTAGGATAAAATAGATTTTCAGTTTTGTCGGCCGGTTGGAGCATTGAGATGCGCCAAACGTTGTCTACGACACGCTCTGTGCGCTCTTGGTAGATGACGTTTCCCGCGGCATCACGTGCGTTGATCATGCGTCCGTCCACTTTGACACGTTTCAATTGTTTGACGGCCGTCTCACGTCGTTCCTCAAGCGGCTCGAAATGGTAGCTTCGGTTCCGGTCTTTAACATACCAGAGGATGGTATCGGTTGATCGAGGAAACACTCCTTTCCGGGTATCTGGCATTTTATTGTAGTAATACCAGTAAAGCTCGTTCCGGAAGTTTTGCTTCCCAAAAATCTCATCGAAAACAAGACGGGCAAACGGCGAGACCCTCCAGTCACAGTGGAAAAAGATGCTTCCCTCCTCGTGCATCAAATCTCTCATCAGAACTAGTCGCTCGTAGATCATTGCGATGAACGAGTCGGCTCCGCGCCCCCAGGTGTCGCGGTAGGCGATTTGTTCGAGGAGGTTCGGCTCCTTGTGGAAGGTCTCGCCGCCGATCTCGATGTCCATGCTGAAGTCGGCGCCGACATCGAAGGGCGGGTCGATGTAGATGAGCTTGAGGCCGCCGGCGTCCTCGATCTGGCGGCGCAGGGCGCCGGCCTTGAGCGAGGCGAGGATGAGCTTGTTGTCGCCCCAGATGAGCTTGTTGGTCCAGCCCTGCACCTGCCGGCCGGACACAGCCTCGAATTCGCTTTCATCCAGCGAAACCTTTCGCGGCTCGTCGATGTGCTCGAGGGTTTGGAAAGGGAGGATGGCGGTGCAGACCTCGCGGGTCTTGCCGTTCCAGACGAGCTCGACCTCGCGCTTGTCGGCGAAGAGCAGGAAGCGGTATTTCTCGGGCAGCGGCTTGCCCTGCTCGATGAGCTTGATGAGGTCGCGCTTCTCGGCGTCGGAGAGCTCGTAGCGATCGGGGTCGGTCGGTCGGGGCATGGTCAGGATTGGTAGTCGGTGAAGCTGGCGGCGAGGGCCGCGAAGGTCGTGGGCCGGTGCTGCTCGAAGCCGGGCTGGTCCACGTAAACGAAGGTGTAGCGCCGTCCGGGCCCGCCGCCCTCGGCGGACTCGGCGGCCGTGGCATCGGCGCACCATTGCCTGAGGCGCGCCATCTTCTGCGGGAGGTCGATCTCTTCGCGGCCCTTGGTCTCGACCAGCCAGACGGCGCCATCGGCCGTGCGGACGATGAAATCCGGATGGTAGTTGGCGAGGTCTCCGTTGGCGCGCACGTAGTCGAGCTTGAAGCCCACCGCCAGGTAGTTCTTGGCGAAGGCCGCCACGTCGGGCGCGGCCTCGAGGAAGTAGGCGAAGCGCAGCTCGAAATTGCCCGCGCGCGGCTCGCCCACGATTTTGTTGAAGAGGCTCTTCTTCGGGACGACATGCTGGCGGTAGTCGGTGCGGAAAGGGCGCGTGTCCTTCAGGCGGATGCGGTCCTCGATGCGCGTGGTGCCGATCTCCTCGATGGTGAGGGCGTTGATGGCGGCCTTGAAAGCGTCGTAGAGGATCTTGCCGGCGTCCGGCTCGGAGAGATTGCGGAGGACGACCGGATCTTCGAGATTCACGGGCGCTGGAGTGAACAGCCGATCGCGCATGAAATCGCGGACCTTCGGGTAGAGCACGTCGTAGCCGCCGACGAGGCGGAGATCCTTCAGCAACTGCCGCGCGAAGAAGGCGACGACGGAACGGTAGTCGGCCACGCCGGCGCCATCGAGGGTGATGGTGTGATGCACCTCGGCATCGAGCATCGTCTTGAAGACGATCTCGCGCGTCTCCTCCGGCGTGAAGGGCTTCAGCGGCAGCGTGGCATTGCCGAACGTCGCGGGATCGAGCGCGTCGAGATTCTTGAACTCGCGCTGGTAGCGGCGCGAGAGACGAGGCAGCGGGATGTCGAGCGCATCGACGTCTTTCGATTCGTCCTCCGTGTCCACCTCGACGATGAGCGACTCGTGGCGCTCCGTGCCCTGGCCCATCGGCACGCGCTCGAAGCTGACGCCCTCGCTCTGGATCGACTCGACGAAGTCCATGAACGCGGGCGTGCCCATGACGGACACCGTCTCGCGGACGACGTCGTTGCCGAAATACATCCGCCGCAGGCCGCGGCCGAGCGTCTGCTCGGGGAGAATGTCACTCTTGGACGCGTAGGCGCGGAGCCCGCAGATGACGGTGACGTTGCGGACATCCCAACCCTCCTTGAGCATGAGGACGGAGACGATGGCCTTGTAGGGCGACCTGGGGGTGTCGATCGCGTTGGCCTCCTTGCGGAGCTTTTCGAGTTCCTCCTTGTTCTTGCCGGAGGCGGCCTCGGAGATTTCGCCGTTGTTCTTGGTGTGAATGACGAGCACGCCGTCCTGCAACTCGGGGCAGATTTTCTGGAGATACTCGCCGACCTCGTCGCAGTTGCGCGTGTCGTCCACCATGACGAAGAGCACCGCTTTTCTGCCGAGAGCCTGATGCTCCGTGTAGCTCTTGCGCCACTCCTCGACGCCAAGGCGGAGGTAGTCGTCGTATTTTTCGGTGAAGATGGCGCTCTTGCGGTCGGTGAGCTTGGCGCGGCTGGCGGCGTCGGGGAGGACGGGGTGCTTGACGACGTTCTGGTGGATCGCCTCAACGAGCGGGTAGTCGGAGACGGTCTGGACGAAGATCGCGCCGTTGTCGTGGCGCGGCGTGGCGGTGACGTCGATCTGGAGCGCGAGGCGGCGGTCCTTCTGGAGCATCTTGTGGTGGATGTCCTCGATAGACTTGAACCACGCCATGCGCGGATCGTGGATGTGGTGCGCCTCGTCGTTGAAGACGGCGAGTTCCTCGATCTCGCGCACGATTTCACCGAGGTCGGTCTTGCTTTCGGTCGTCTTCCCGGCGGGCTTCTCGCCAAACGCGTCGGCGAGGAAGTAGTCGCGCAGGTCGTCGTCCTCCAGCGAAGGGTCGCGCACCTCGCCGAGGAAGACACGATGGATGTTGGTGAGAAAGAGATTCCCAGTCTCGCGGACGAGGCGGACGTCGTCCTGGATGTGCAGCGTCAGCTGGAAATCGTCGCGCCAGTTGCGCCCCTCGTGGCCGTTGGGCGGGAGGACGGGGTCGTTGAAGAAGATGCGGAGCCCGTCGAAGTCGGCGCGCAGGCGGTCGAGGACGATGATGTTGGGCGCGATGAGCAGGAAGTTGCGCGCGAGCGTGGAGTCGGACTCGTAGAGCCGGTGGAAGAAGCTCCACGCGACGAGCAGCGAGAGGACCTTGGTCTTGCCAGCACCGGTCGCGAGCTTGAGCACGTAGCGCGGCCAGTCCTCGGCGAACATGCCGCTGGAAACCGCACCGGAGGCGTCGAAGCGAATCAGGTCGTATTTGTCTCGGGCCCGGCGGACTTCGTGAAGCCAGACGACGGTCTCGACGGCCTCGCGCTGGGCGAAATAGTAGCGGAACGGCGAGAGTGTGTGGTCGGCATTTTCGATCAGGTGGTCGGTCTCGAACCAGTGGCGGAGCAACGCGAGCGAGGTGGCGGACGCGCCGGGATAACCGCGACCCCGCCACGCGTGAACCTCCTCGCGCACCTTCGCGACGAGCGGTGGCAGGAGCTTTTCGTAGGCCGTGCCGCGAAGCTCTTCGGCGGCGGGAAACCAACGTTGGGCGGGCACGAGCGGCGCGTAAGGCGACGCCGGAAAATCAGGGTGTAAAGCCACGGGGCATGAACAGTCGCGCGATGTTCAGCCCTCTGTCTGCCGCGCCGGAGTTCCGCGGAAGCGGAACACAGGCGGGTCGGGATGGCTTTGCTCTCTGGTGGGTTCCGAGGTGCCTGCGCAAAAAACGCGAAAGGGACGTGTCTACTCACGCCCCTCAACAGGCACCTAGGAGAGCCCACAAGAGAGCGCTTTCGGCACGCCCCCAGTCGGGGCATGCGTCGAGCGCCGTCTCTGGTGTCGAAATTTCCTAGGTTTCGTTGAGGACAGCAGCCGAAGCTACGCGAAATGGATGTTTAGATTATTGGTTCTCGGTAATGGGTGGGTTCTCGGGAGAAAATGGCCCCTTGCGGCGTGGAACCTACGCCCGGCCTGACCCAGCGCAAGGCTTTGCTCATGGCCCGCCCTGTTCGCATCGGCTGCTGGCTTTTTCCGGAACCCCGGCTAGAGTGCTGCGGTCCCAACCTCCCCATGAAACATCGCCTCGCCCGCACCTTTCTGCTCGCCGCCTCCCTCGGCTTCCTTGCCGGCTGCCAGACCGTTGATGACCGCATCAAGGAAAAGCCCGAGGTCTTCGCCAAGCTCGACGCCGTCACCCAGGACAAGATCAAGCAGGGCATCATCGAGCTCGGCTACACCGAGGACATGGTTTACCTCGCCCTCGGCAAGCCCGACCAGATGCGCGAGTCCGTCAGCGCCGAGGGCAAGGCCACCACATGGATCTACAACACCTACTATGAGCGCTACGACGGCACCCGCTTCGCCGGCTACCATCGCAGCGTTTACTACGATCCCTATATCAAGGCCTACCGCTTCTACTACCGCCCGGTTTACGCCGACACCTACGCCCAGGAAAAGGAGGAGCGCATCCGCGTCTCCTTCAAGGACGGCAAGGCCACCGTCATCGAGCAATCCAAGTGATGACCCGTTGGTGACGGGCGGGCGGAGACGGCCCTCGGCCAAGATGCCATCCACCCTGGGCGCAGCAAGACTGCGCCCCTACAGCAACCGTCGCAACGTCGGGCCGATCTTCCGTGCCAAGGCTTTGTTGGCGTAGCCCACCCACGCGACCGGTGACGTCGTGTCGAGCGGCACACGCAGCGGCTTGCCATCCGGCGCGGTGACGATGCAGCCAAGTTCCTGCGCGATGAGTGCCGTGCAAATGTCGTAGGGGTGGCAGGCCAGCGCCGCACCGAGACCGAGCTTCGCGAACGCCAGCGGTCGCAAGTCCGCGATGAACCGGTCATGGCCCAGCGCGAGTTCGTAGAGCTGGCCACCGGTGCTGAGATACTGATCGTCGAAGATGTGCGGGCTGTTGCCCAACGCGCGCCAGAGCCTCGCCTCGCGCTCCGCCAGCCACACCTTGCCGGGCGGGAAGAACTTCGCGAACGAGGCGAACCCATGCGCCAGGTCTGTCGCACGTGATGGGCGCGGCGCGAACTTCGTCCGCCGCCCGGTGCGCAAATCAAGGCGCTCGGCGCGCACGCCCCGGCCCCGGACCACGCTGAGCTGGTCCGCGAAACCGCCCTTGCTCGTGGGCAACTCCGTCATCGCCGCGACAACGATGTCGCCAAGGTGGGTCTTCGTCCCGCGCTGGGGTGCCAGCGCCGCCAGGCTCCAGGCCGAGCGCTTGTCATACATCAGGCCGCGCGTGCCGTCGATCGGGTCGAGGATGCACTTGAAAATCGTCTTCTCCACGGGCGTGCCGCGCGGAAAGGCCGTCTCCTGCTCCAAGCCTTCCATTACCAACTCAACCGGCCAGCGCTCCGGCCAGTTTTTTGCGAACCACGCCAGCACCGCATGCTCGCTGACCTTGTCGATGCCGTAGATCGTGTCGGCCGTGGTGACCGCCGCGACCCGGGTCATCCGCCGGGCACCACGGCTTTGCGCCGCCCGCACGGAATCGCGGATCGCATCCTGCAGCCGGCAGAGCAACCGCCGGGCCTGATCGAGGTTGGGATGCATCATCAAATCCAAATGGATGAATGAGCTGACGGCGACCAGCCCCTGCTTGCAACCGCGTTTATGACACGGCAGTTTTGCCTCATGCAAAAGACCCCGATCAAGAAAGCCTCCAAGCCTGAGGCCCCGCCGGCCCGCCTGCTCTCCCCGCGCCGCAAGACCACCCAGGCCACCACGCTCCACGAACTGGCGGTCGAACAGCTCGAGCATTTCCACATCGATCCGAAGTCGGAAGCCGGCAAACCGCTCCTGGCCCTCGCCGAGAAGCTCTACGGCGCGCACGGCGACGTCATGGACTTGTGGGAGGCGACCACGCGCGAGCTCGGCCGCCTGCCCCGCGAGGACCGCCTCGCCCTCTTCAACGCCAAGAAATTCCTCTCGTTCCAGTTGGCGAAGCTGCTCGACACCTTGCAGAACCCGTCGCGCAAGACCCACCAGTCGCTCCGCTACTCGAACGCGACGATGCTGGCGAAGGGCCCCTACCCGACCTTCGACAACGTCACGGCGATCTTCTCGGCCACGCCCGTCATCACCCGCACCGCGACCTACCTCTACGCCTGCTCCGAGTGGATCGACGACGCCTTCCAGGGCCGCGAGTTCCTGCACGAGATCTACTCGCGCCTGATGAACCCGACCTCCATCTCGCTCGCGAACCACATCGTGGACATCGAGGCCGGCCCGATGGCGGGCGAATACATGGCCTGGAATTTCAACTCCGGCATGGGCGCGATCGACGCCGCGCTCTCCCACCTCGTCGGCTACCAGGACATCGTCCTCTCCTCGCGCAACATCTACGGCGGCGCCTACCAGCTGCTGCACGACTGGTTCGGCAAGCGCTCCAACCTCGACGTCGGCGTCGTTTTTTTCGACGGCTTCACCGCCGGTGATTTCACCAAGGCCCTCGCCGGCGTGAAGAAACAATACGCCGATCGCCTCAAGGCCGGCCGCCGCATCTATGTTTACCTCGAGAGCCCGTGCAACCCGCACGGCGTCTTCCTCGACGTCCCCGGCATCTGTGCCGCCGCGCACGCCGCCGGCCTCACCGTCATCTGCGACTCCACCGTCGGCACACCCTTCCTCGTCCGCCCGCTGCAACAGCAAAACCCCGCCGAGCGCCCGGACTACGTCATCCACAGCTACACCAAGGACCTCACGGGCCACGGCACCACGACCGCCGGCGTCGTCATCGGCCGCAACGAGGACATGTTCCTCCCAAAAGGCGACACCTCGCCGTCGGGCAAGAGCTGGCACGACACGCTTTTCTGGAACGTCTATTACATCAAGGGCGCCTTCCTCGACTCCGACAAGGCCTTCGAGGTGCTCACGGGAATGAAGACCCTCGAGCAGCGCATGCTCAAGAAGTGCATCAACACGCTCATCTTCACGCGCTGGCTCGCCTCCAACCCGCTCGTCATCGTCAGCGGCCCCGCCAATCCCGCGGATCCGAACCACGCCACGGCTGCGCGCCTCTCCTACCTCGGGCTGCCGGCCCCGCTGTTCACGATCAACTTCGAGTCCGCGAAGATTTCGCGCGTCACGCTCGAGCGTTTCTTCGATTCGCTCGCCCCGATGTTCGGCCACATGGTCTCGCTCGGCCAGAGCAACACCCTCGTCCTCTGCCCCGCGCTGACCTCGCACTCCGAGCTCAGCCCCGAGGCGCTCAAGGAGGCCGGCATCACCCCGACCACCATCCGCATCGCCGTGGGCGACGAGTCCCCCCGCGAGCTCATCGGCGACTTCCTCGCCGCCGCGCGCGCGATCGACCACCAGATCCCGGGCTTCAGCAAGAAGTTCATGGGCGGCGCCGAACTCGACCGCATGGCCGACGAACTTTACACCGACGTCCACCGCCGCCACGCCGCCGCCCAGCCGCGCTTCGCGGATTGCGTGAAGTGAACGTCGGCTAACCGGCCAATACGCGTCGTGCCGCCGCGGCCAGGTTGGCCCGGGTCTCCCTCAGCGCCTCCGCCAGCGGAATGCCGGCGGGAGTGATGGCGTGCAACGCCAAGCCTGGCCGCGGCGGCGCGGTCACCTGGCCCGCGAAGATGTGCACCGTCTTGCCCAGTGTCAGCGCGCTCGCCGCGATCGCTCCCGGTCCCTTGCCTTCCAGCGAGCTTTCGTCGAAACGGCCCTCGCCGGTGATGACGATGTCGGCGGCCGCGAGCTTCGTTTCCAGGTCCAGCCAGGCCGACACCAAGTCGAAGCCCGGCAGCAATTTCGCGCCGGCCGCGGCCATCAGGCCGAACGCAATGCCACCCGCCGCCCCGGCACCGGGCACCTCCCGCAGCGCCGGAGATCGTCCGCAATGCTGGCCAAGCAGGTCCGCCATCCGGGCGCTCTCGTTCTCGAGCCGGGTCTGATCCGCCGCACGCAGGCCCTTTTGCGGCCCGTAAACCGCCGCCGCCCCGCGTGGTCCGAGCAAGGGATTGGTGACATCACAGGCGATATAAACCGGCGGGAGCGTCGCCGGCAGGCGGCCGGATATCCGGACGATCCGCGGCCATTCGGCCGGAACCGGCGGGTGAACTGGACGTCCCGTGGCATCCGCGAATGCCAAGCCCAATGCCGCCAACGCTCCGAGCCCGAGGTCGTTGGTGGCGCTGCCGCCGACCCCGAGCAAAATGCCCGTCGCGCCCGAATCGGCGGCCGCGCGCATCAGTTCGCCGGTGCCGAGACTCGTCGCTTGCCAGGGATCGCGCTGCTCCGCGGCCAGCAGGGCCAGCCCGCTGGCGGCGGCCATTTCGATGACGGCAATCTGTGCGCCAAACGGTGATTGCCGCTGCAACCCAAGTTGCGCCCGGGCCTTGGCGGGAATCGCCGCAACGGACACCAAGCCGAAGCCGGCCGTGACCCGGCCACCGCGCGGCCCTGAAACTTCGCAAGGGACGATGCGACCGCCAGCCGCCTCCGTCAGGATGCCAGCGAACCCCTCGCCGCCATCGGCCAGCGGAGCAAGGTCGAGTTCCCAATCCGGGTGCGCCTCGCGGAGGACCGCCGCCACGACCTCCCCGGCCTGCTGCGCGGTCAGGGCGTCCTTGAACTTGTCGAAGGCGAGGAGAACGCGGGTCATGGCACCATGCCCGGGAAAACGTAGGCCTGGATCATCACGAAAATCCCGACGAGCGCCGCCAACGCGAGACTGTGCCAGAAGACGGAACGCAGGATCCTGCCTTCCTCCCCGTGCTGGCCGGTGGCCACGCTGGCAACGACGATGCTTTGGGCATCGATCATCTTGCCCATGACGCCGCCCGTGCTGTTGGCCGCAGCGGCCAGCACCGGGGAAATGCCGACCTGCTGTGCGGTCACCTGTTGCAGGTTGCCAAACAGCACGTTGGACGCGGTGTCACTGCCGGTCAGGGCCACGCCAAGCCAGCCCAGCAGCGGCGAGAAGAACGGGAAAAACCAGCCTGTGCTGGCAAACGCCAGACCCAGCGTCGAGTCGAGGCCAGCAAAACGCGACGTAAACGCCAGCGCCAGCATGCCCGAAATCGTGAGCAGGGACAGGCGCACCCGCCAGATCGTGCGGCCGTAGATCCGGACCAGTTCCACCGGGCGCAGACCCAGCAGCCACCCGGCAATGAGTGCCGTCAACAACGGCGCGGTGCCCGTGGCCGAGAGCAGGTTGAAGACATAGACCGCGCTCTCGGCCCGGGGCTCGGGTGCCAGCGGCGGCGCCTTGAACACGGCCCCGTCCAGATACGGCACCGGGAACTTCGGCGACCACAGTCCGTTGAGCGCCGCCTTCGTGGCTGGCAAGGCCCAGACAAAGACCACCACCGTCAGGATTATCCAAGGCATCCAGGCCCGGAAGATCACCGCTGCCGATGATCTGGCCGCCACCCCCGCCGGCGCCGCCTCGTCAGGAAAACGCCACGTCGTGCGCGGCCGCCAGAAACGCAGCAGCAGCAGCAACGCACCAATGGACGCCAGCGCGCTCGCCGTGTCCACCAACCACGGGCCATGGTGGTTGCTCACGAGAAATTGCACGATGGCAAAGCTCAGGCCGCCGACGAGGCACGCCGGCCAGACCTCCAGCATCGCGCGCCAGCCGGCCATCGCCGCCACCAGCCAGAAGGGAATCAACAGGCTGAAGAATGGCAGTTGCCGGCCGGTCATCGCGCTGAGTTCGAGCAAAGGCAGGCCCGTGACCTGCGCCAGCGAGACGATGGGGATGCCGAGCGAACCAAACGCCACCGGCGCCGTGTTGCCGATCAGCGCCAGCATGGCGGCCAACAACGGCCGGAAGCCGATGCCGATGAGCATGGCGGCCGAGATGGCCACCGGCGCCCCGAAGCCCGCCGCCCCCTCGATGAACGCCCCGAAGCTGAACGCGATCAGCAACGCCTGGATGCGCCGGTCCGCGGAGAGGCCGGCAATGGACTGCCGGACGATGTCGAACTGTCCGGTCTTCACCGTGATGTCGTAGAGGAAGACCACATGCAGGATGATCCAGCCGATCGGCATGAGGCCGAACAGCGCGCCATAGGCCGAGGCGGCGAGCGCCATTGGCGCCGGCATGTGGTAGACGAAGACCGCGGCCAGATGCACCGACACCAGGCTGATCAGCACTGCCCAGTGAGCCCGCACCTTGCAGAAGGCGAGCAAGCCCAGCAACAGCACCAACGGAGCCACGGCCACCAACGTGGAAGCGGCGAGGCTTCCGCCCAACGGGGTATAGTTCTGCGTCCAAGTCATGGTTCAGGGTAAGGACGGCACGAGACCCGCCGAGGTTTACGGCGCACCCACCCGGCGGCAAGCCGGTATGCAAACTTCCCCGGCCCGGCGGCCGTTCATTGCGGCAACCCAATGCGCCCGGCGATGATCTGGCGGGTTTTCCGGGCGACGAGATAGATGACGCCCGGCTCCTGCGGATCCCAGCCAAAGGCCTGGCCCTCGATGGGCACGGGGATCGTTGCCTTCCACGCCAAAGCCGGGCCGGCCGTTGGAAATTCGAGAACATAGAGCTCGGGTTCGTCGTGCCCGGTGACGTAGAGATAACCGCCCGGTCCGATGGCACCGCCGGATATGCTGTAACCGCGCGCCCCGACCTGGGCGACCAGGTCCGCCGGGAAGGTCCAGCCGCCGGTTTCGCGCCAGTCGTCATCATATTCCACAAGACGCGTCCACTCGGGCCCGCGGCCGGGTTCACCGCCTTTCTTGCCGTAATGGACAAAACACGCGATCCAGCGGCCGTTGCGCCGGTCGATCCACGTGAGCGAACCGTCCGTGCGGCCGAGGCTCCGCGAACCGGCGTGCTTCAGGGTGGCCGTATCCCAGGCCTCCACGGAGCTTTGCATTGGCACGGCGGGATAATTCGAGTGCGCGCAATACAGCCGGCCCTCGTGCACGATGCCGGCATTGAGGTGGATCAGCGGCTCGCCCTCCGGGCAGGACCAGCCGGCCACGCGCTCGCCGCCGGTTTTCCGATATTGGCCGATCTCATGGTTGTTGATCGCGAAGAGAAAATCCCTGCCCGCCGCCACACCCTGCCGGGCCTCCGGCGCGGCCAGCCGGTTCAGTTCCTCGAACCGCCATCCGTTCGGACCGGGCGCGGCCGCAGCCAGCACCGCGGGAAAAAACAGGATGGCTAAAAAGCCGGTTTTCATACGCGGTGCAGTTGCGGCCGGCCGGATTCGACCAAGAAGGAAGCGTGCGTATTCAGCGGTGCGCCGGGCCGGCTGACATACGCCACGGTGCGGTAATCGGTGCGCCACTGGCCGGGCGTGACTTCGCAGTGCACATAGCCGCGCTCGTTGTTGAAATACTTCACGGCCGGGTTTTCCGCCAGCATCTCGGGGCTGGAGTATTTGCCGTGATCGCCGCCGTCGCCGCCCGAGGTGATTGACGTGCCGACAAATTCCACCCCGACCGGCGCCGCCTCCGCCGGGTCGAAGTCGGTCGCCAGTTCGTTGGCCCAGTTGCAATGGATGTCGCCCGTGATCACGACGGGATTGGCCACCCGCCGGTCGCGGAAGTGCCGCAGCATGCGACGGCGTTCAAACTCATACCCACCCCACTTGTCCATGCTCGTGATTATCCCCGGGCCAGGTTGCGAATCCACGCGTGCGATCATGACCTGTTGCGCGAGGATATTCCAGCCGGCAGTCGAGTGATCGAGACTGTCGGTGAGCCACCTGCGCTGCCGCTCACCAAGGATGGTGCCTTTTTCGTCCAGCAGCACGGGCGTGACCGGCTGCAAACCGTCGCCCTGCGGCTGGTCCGTGCGGTATTGGCGGGTGTCCAGCACGTGAAACGAGGCCAGCCGGCCGAATTCCAGCCGGCGGTAAAGCAGCATGTCCGGGCCGGACGGGAGCGCGCTGCGCCGGAGCGGCATGTGCTCATAGTAGGCCTGGTAGCCGGCGGCGCGGCGGCGCAGGAAGTCCGCCGTGTTCATCCTCTCGGGAAACTCGGGAATGGCCGCGGCGTAGTTGTTGCTCACCTCGTGGTCGTCCCACGTCACGATCCACGGCGCCATGGCGTGGGCGGCCTGCAGGTGGCGATCGGATTTATAGACCGCATAGCGCGCGCGGTAGTCGTCGAGCGTGAGGATTTCCGGCGTGCCGTGCGGACGGACGGCGCCGTTGCCGTCGCCTTTCTCGTAGATGTAGTCGCCGAGGTGAACGACGAGGTCGAGGTCCTCGCGCGCCATGTGCTCATAGGCGGTGTAATGGCCGGTCTCGTATTTCTGGCAGGAGGCAAAGGCGAACCGCAGCCGTTCCGCGGTGGCGCCGGCCGGCGGCATCGTGCGCGTGCGGCCGACAGGGCTGACCTCCCCGCCGGCCTTGAACCGATACCAATACCAGCGGTCAGGCCGCAAGCCCGCGACCTCGACATGCACCGAGTGCGCCCAACCGGCGATCGCGGTGGCCGTGCCTCGCTGAACGACACGTGTCATGGCTTCGTCCTCGGCGACCTGCCAGTCGACCTCGACCGGCCCGGCCGGCATACCGCCACCGCGCTCGCGCGGACACGGGGCGAGGCGCGTCCAGAGCACAACACCGTCGGACGCCGGATCACCCGAGGCGACACCGAGGGTGAAGGGATAGGACGCGAAGGTCGGCGCCGCCATGGCAGTGGCGCCGAGCGCACGGTTGGAGAGCAAAGCCGCCGCCGCGAACGAGGCGCTGCCCGCCAGGAAGGAGCGGCGGGACCAGGCATGGGCGCCGGGCAACGGGTAGAGCGGCGGGGGCACGCGGTGCCTCAGAGGTTGAAGTTCACCCCGACCTTGGCCTTCCACTTGTAGATCTCGAAGTCGTTCTCCCGGGCGCGCACACCGGTGAACTCGCGCAGCGGCTCCTCGGTGAGATTGAGCAGCTCGACGAAGACCTTGAGATTGCGCGTGAAGCGGTAGCTGACCTTCGCGTCCACCACGGAGCGACCACGCACAAAGATGTCGGTGTCCGGGCTCGCGCCAACGTCGTTCAAGAAATCGTCGTTCTTCGAATATGAGATCCGCCCCTCGAAGCCGTATTTCTCGTAGATGAGGGCGAGGTTCAGGATCGAGTCGGACTGTTTGAAGAACGGCAGTTCGTCCGCCCGGGCGAAGAGCTTCACGCTGGAATCCGTGACGGTGTAGTTGAAGTTCACGCCGAAGCCGTCGAACGGGGCGGGCAGGTTGGTGAAGAACTGCTGGTAGTTGAGTTCCACGCCGAGGATCCGACCCTTGTCGGCATTGGCGGGACCCGAGAAGGTCAGCGTGTCGTAGAGGCGGCCTTCATATTCCACGTTGGTCTGGAAGATCGTGTTATCGTAGATCGGGTTCTTGATCTCCTTGCGGAAGACGCCGAGCGAGAGGATGCCGCTGGGCTTGAAGTAGTATTCCAACGAGAGGTCGAGGTTCATCGACTCGAAGGGATCGAGCTCGGGGTTGCCGCCGCTGAGGCTGCCCGCGAACCGACCGGGCGTGGTCTCGATGGAGTCGAGGACGCGGATGGGCGCGAGATCGGAGTAGGACGGACGCCCGATGCTGCTGGTCCAAGCGAAACGCACGACGGTTTGACCGGTCAGGCGCCACGCCAAGTGGAGGCCGGGCAGCACATCCGTGTAATCCTTGCCGCCTTCGACCCAGCGGTAGGCGCCGTTAAAGCGTTCGTTCGCACCGTAGTTGGCATCGGTCTGTTCGACGCGGACACCGGCCAGCAGGGTCCAGCGCTTCGCAAACTCCACGCTCGCGAGCGCGTAAGCGGCCGTTACGTCCTCGGTGGCCTCGTAGTCGCCGGCCGTCGAGTCGGCCAGCGTGGTGGCGGAGTTGAAGACAAATCGGCCGGGATTGGCGGCAAAGAACGCCTCGACGGCGTCCATGTTGAGCGTGGGACCATAGCGAAACAGACCGTCGAAATAGCCGGGCACCTCGGGGCCGGCGAGTCCGGTCTCCGCCAGGGTGAAATTGGTGGAAGCGGCGTCGAAGTTGTTGTTGGTCCGGTCGTCTTTCTTTTCACGGGAGATGTATTTCGCGCCGGCCTTCCAGAAGCCGTTGCCGCTGCCGAGGGCCAGGTCGCGCTGGTAATCCGCCTGAACCGTGAAGACGTCCTCCTGCTCGTCGTCGGTGCGGAAGCGCACGCGGCGGAAGGGATAGTTGGCGGGATCGTAGTAGGCGCCGGTGTTGGGCGTAACGACTACCACGTCACCGGTTAGGCCGTAGGTGTTGGGGAAGGCACCCGTGGCGGAGCGGAACTCCCAGTCGTTGCGCTTGCCGGTATCGCGGCTGCCGCGGCTGGCGCCGGCCTGCCAGGTGAACCGGGCGTCGCCGGTGACCTCGTGTTTGCCGTCGAGCGTGACAACGTCGATCGTGCCGGTCTGCTCATAGTCACGGAACTGGCGGTTGGCGCGCCCCTGGCTGTTGGCGCCGCTGGTCGCGGTCTGGTTGCTCAGGGTGCCGAGGCGGTATTCATAGAGCACGCTCTGGCGGTCCTCGCTGTCGCTGAATTCGTTGTGGTTGAGGCGGAGCGCGACCTCGTGTCCCTCGGCCGGGCGATACTGGAAGGCGACGTTGGCCCCGATCCGCTCGCGCTCGATGTCATAGTCGTAGTTCTGCTGCGTGAGTGGCACCCAGAAGGTGTTCACCTGCGACCAGGAACGCGTGTTCACGGTCTGTGACTTCACGTCCTTGAGCGAATAGCTCACCGCGCCGACAAAACCCCACTTGCCGTTGTCGCCGAGCAGGCGACCAAAGGTCAGGCTGCCGTTCGGCCGCGACCGGCCGCCGAAATCGTCGTAAAACATGCCGACGCTGCCAAAGGTGAAGCCTTCGGGACGGTCGAACGCGCTCTGAGTGACGATGTTGATGGCGCCGCCGATGGAGTTGGCGTCCATGTCAGGCGTGACGGCCTTGACCACCTCGAGGCGGGCAATGAGGTCGGCGGGCACCGAGTCCATGGCAATGCCGCGGTTGCCCTGCTCCGAGGGCGTGCCGACGATCTGGTTGTTCAGCGTGACGGTGTTGAGCGCGGAGTCGATGCCGCGCACGACGACGTAGCGGCCCTCGTCTTGGTCGATCTCGAGCGAGATACCCGGCACGCGGCGCAGCACCTCGGCCGCGTTGCCGTCGGGAAACTTGCCGACGGCGTCGGCCGAAATGATGTCCATGACGTTCGTGGCGCTGCGCTTCTGCTGAAGGGCGCGGGCCTGGCCCTCGCGAGTGCCCTCGACCACGAATTTCTCAAGCTTGAGCACCGCGGATTGCAACGGCACTTCCACCGAGCGCACCCCGGAATCCACCGCCGTGACCGTCTGGGTGTATTCCGCATAGCCGAGGGAGGACACGGTCAGCGTATAATCGCCGGCCGGCACGCTGCCGAAGGAAAATTCGCCGCCCGCCTTGGTCGCGGTGGTGCGGTCCAGCTCGCGCAACGTGACCGTAGCGCCGAGCAGGAAGGAGTTGCTCCCGGCATCGCGCACGCGGCCGGTGATGGTCGCGGCGGAGGCCGCGCCGTGAAGCAGGGCAAGAATGGCCAGACTAGCGGCCATCCAGCGGGTTGAATACGAGAAAAGAAACAAGCGTAGACGGTTCATGGTGACAAACGCCATTGTTAGTGCCGCGTGCGTCAACCACGTGACCGCCCCGTCACGATTGCGTTACAAGCCCGCCCGTCCTGAAATTTCAGGCGCGCCAGCCTACTTCTTTGGAAACGGCGAAGCCGTCTCGCGCTTGAGCTCGCGGGTCATCAGGGCGTGGAGCGCGTCGGCGGGCTTCTTGTTCTCGTAAAGGATGGCGTGGACTTCGGCGAGGATCGGCGCGGTGATGCCGCGCTCGCGGCACAGGCCGTGGAGCGCCGCGGTGCTGCGGTGGCCCTCGACGACCGTCTTGCGGCCGGCGAGGAGTTCGTCGACGGACTTGCCGGCGCCCACCTGCTCGCCGAACTCGCGGTTGCGGCTCCAGGCCCCGTGGCTCGTGGCGACGAGGTCGCCAAAGCCACTGAGGCCGTAGAAGGTCTCGGCCTTCGCACCGAGCGCCGTGCCGACGCGAACCATCTCGGTCACGGCGCGGGTGAGCAGCGCCGCCTTGGCGTTGTCGCCCAGTTTCTGCCCGTCACACAGGCCGGCGGCGATGGCGTAGATGTTTTTCAGGCTGGCGCCGTATTCCGCGCCGGCGAGGTCGTCGCTCGTGTAGATGCGCAGGGTGGAACCGCTCATGGCCACCTGGACCTTGGGCACAAACTCGTCGGCCCGCTGGGCCGCCATGACCATGGCGGCGGGCAGGCCGCGGGCCACTTCCCCGGCGTTGGTCGGTCCGGTCAGGGTGCCGCAGTTGAGCCCCGGCAACACCTGGCTCATGACCTCGCTCGGTCGCAGGTGCGTGCCGATCTCGAGGCCCTTGACCAGGCTCAGGAAGAGCTGGAATCGCGAGGTATCATGCAACACCGCGCGCATCTGCTCGCACCAGGTGCGCAAAGCCTGCGACGGGCAGGCTATCAGCGCCACGTCGGCCTCCAACAGCGCCGCGGGCAGATCGGACGTGACCAACAGCCCGTCGGGCAACCGGACACCCGGCAGGTAATCGCGGTTCTCGCGGGCGGCGGCGAGTTGCGCGGCGTGCTCCGCCCGGCGCGGGACGAGTGCGGTGTGCTGGCCGCGGCGGGCGAGATGCACGGCCATCGCCGTGCCCCAGGCACCCGCACCAATGACGACGAAGTTAAGGGCGCGGGGCTCGGACATGGGGTGGAGCGTCAGGCTTTCAGGAAGCCGGGGATTTTTTCGCCGGCGAGCATAGCCTCAAAATTTTCCCGGGCGTTGACGAGCTCGAAGCGGCTGCCGGACACCAGCACCTCGGCCGCCATGCCGCGGGTGTTGTAGCGGCTGGCCATGGTGTAGCCGTAGGCGCCGGCGCTCATGAAGGCGACAATCTCGCCCTCGCCGAGCGTCTGGAGCGTGCGGTCCTTGGCGAAGCAGTCGCCCGATTCGCAGATGGGGCCGACGATGTCGGCCTTGAGCGCGGGGCGGGTGCTGTCGCGCACGAGCGGCACGAGCTCGTGGTAGGCCTCATACATGGCGGGGCGCACGAGGTCGTTCATGGCGGCGTCGAGCACGAGGAAATTCTTCCCGGAGCCGCGCTTGAGGTATTCGACGCGGGAGAGCAGCACGCCGGCGTTGCCGACGAGGAAGCGGCCGGGCTCGAGGAGGATCTTGAGGCCGAGCGGCGCGAGCAGCGGCGTGAGCGCGGCACCGTAAACCTCGGGCGTGAGCGGGCGCTCGCCTTCCGGCTTGGCGGCCCACCAGGCGGCGTCGCCGCTGGCGAGGGCGTCCTGATAGACGATGCCGACGCCGCCACCGATGCTGAAATAGGCGATGCCGTAGTCGCGCTTCAGTTGCGCGACAAAGGGCACGACCTTCTTCACCGCCTCGATGAACGGCTCGGCCGAGGTGAGCTGCGAGCCGATGTGCATCTGCACGCCCTTGATCTCGAGGTGCGGATACTTGGCCGCGGCCGCGTAGGCCTCGGCGGCGACCTGCAGCGGGATGCCAAACTTGTTCTCGCTCTTGCCGGTGGTGATCTTGGCGTGCGTCTTGGCGTCCACGTCGGGGTTGATGCGGATGGCGATGGCGGCCTTGCGGCCGAGCTGGCCGGCGACGTGGTTGATGCGCGACAGCTCGGGCTCGCTCTCGACGTGGAAGCCGTAAACGCCGGCCTCGAGCGCGAGCTTGATCTCGGCCTCGGTCTTGCCGACGCCGGCGAACACGCTGCGCGCGGTGCTGCCGCCGGCGGCGACCACGCGCTGCAGCTCGCCGCCGCTGACGAGGTCGAAAGCGGCGCCGAGATTCGCGAAGAGGCGGAGGACGGCGAGGTTGGAGTTCGCCTTCATCGCGTAACAGATCTGCAGGTCCAGCCCGCTCAGGCTGGCCGCCAGCCGGCGGTAGTTGTCCTCGATGGTCCGGGCGCTGTAAACGTAGGTCGGCGTGCCGTGCAGCTGGGCGATGGCTCCGAGGTCAACGGATTCGCAATGGAGTTTCTGACCGGCGTAACGGAAGTGGTGCATGGGTAAAGTGAGCGTGAAAGGAACCCAGATAGCCAGAATCCCCTTGAACGGAAGAGCTATTTTCCCGGAGGCTCGGGACATGTCCTACCGCTGGCGCCACCTGCTCAACCAACTGCCGATTGCCTTCGGCATGCGGAGCGACCGGCGCCTGCGGACGACCCGGAGCAAGCAGGCCCAGTTCGCGTGTTATCTGGAGGCCAGCGGCTACCGGACGCACAACGTGGACCGGTATGAGCGCAGCCTGCGCCGCCGCCGTCTCGCGAAGGGCCTGTTTCTGTGGGCCACCGCGTTCGGTGTCGCCTGGATCGTGATGGAAAGTGCGCGGGCCGTGATGCTGTTCTGAGCAGCTGGTTGTCGTTGCCGGCCGACGGGCCGGCGAACCGGATTGACCGGCCGGCCGACGGCGTGGCTTAGTGCCGGACCGTGCAACCCAGTGCCGAGCTTTATCCGTGGCTTTCCGTCGCCGCCATCTCCTGGGGCCTGCTGGACTGTTTTTTTGGCTACCGGGTCTTCAAGATCACCTTGGCCGCGGTCGGCGGCCTGCTCGGCGCGGTGGCCGCCCACGCCGCCGCCACGGCCCTGGCGCTCGGACCGGGAGGCGTGATGCTCAGCCTGCTGGCCGGGGGCGTGCTCGGAGCCGGCCTGGCGTTCCTGCTTTATATCGGCGCGGTGTTCGTGGCCGGATTTGGCTTTGGCGCGACGCTGGGCATCCTGCTGCTGGCTAATTTCCACCCCATGGTCGCGCTGCTGAGCGGTCTGGTGCTGGGTGTCTGCGGCGGTTTTCTCGCCGTGAAGCTGCAACGGGTGCTCATCATGCTTTCCACGGCGCTGCTGGGGGCGTTCCGCGGCGTCGTCGCGCTGGCCTACTTCACCCACTCGATCGACTGGCTGTATTATTTCCGACAACCGGACCAGTTGCCCACGTTGATCGCCAGCAATGCCTGGATGCTTCCCGCCATCCTGGCGCTGGCCGCCGTCGGGCTCATGGCCCAGTTCGGGCTCGGCGGCGGCAAGGACCAAAAGAAAGCACCGGCCAAAGACGAGTAGCCTTGCCGCCCACTGCGGGGACCGCAATAACTGGGCCGATGAAGAAATTCCTAGCCCCACTTTTTCTGGCCGCCTGGTTTGCGGTATTCTCGAGCGGCTGCGGCAGCAGCAACACCACCACGGTCGGTTTGCAGGTTGAACTCACGGGCATCGCCCGGGCCAGCGACGGCACGGCCAGCCTTTCCTGGCGCGTGGTGAACCCCAATATCGTCCCCTACCTGGTGGCCCAGAGCAGTCACAAGGTGCAGCTCAACGGCGTGGTGGTCGGCACCGCGAACGACAAGGAGCCGCTGGCGGTGCCAGCGCAAAGCCGGGTGGACCGGACTTCCCCGCTGGTCCTCGCCGGGACCTCCGCCGAGCATGCGCTGGCCAGTGCCGTGGCGGCGGGAACCGCCAGCTATCAGGTCGAGTCCTCCATTCTAATCCGCCTTTACGGCGACACGACCGACAAGAGCACCCTCAAGGCGACCGGCACGCTGCCAGTCACGGCCAAGTAGAGATCCAGCCTATTACGCGACCAGCCGGATGGCGGGAGCCTTGGCGGCAGGAAGGCCCGCCTGGATCGGCAGACGAATCGGACGGGCCAGCGACAGCGCACGCGGCGCGCGGCTGTATTGCCCGATCGTCCAGGCCACGAGTCCGGTGGTGAACATGATGGCGGTGAAGTCGGCGGCGTCAAAGTGACGACCGCTCGCGAGCGACGCGAAGCCCAGGAGGGTCGCGGTGAGAACGGAGATAAGAGCGGTTTTCATGGGATCGGTTGGTTGATGCCATAAAAACACGGCGGCCGCGCCGGAGTTGCAGAATCGTGCAAGTGGCTGCGGCCGGGCCGGTCGCGAACCAGCCTCCCATGAACCCGACGCGACGCTCAGCCCGCGCCGCCGGCCGCCGCATTCGAAGCCGGCTTGAAGCGGGACTTGAAAATGGCCGCGACATAATCGCGGTTCATGCGGGCGATGAAGTCGTGCGAGATGAGTTTCGGGCAGACGGCACTGCACTCATATTGGTTGGTGCAGTTGCCGAAGCCGGCCTCGTCCATGGTCTGCACCATCGCGAGCACGCGCTTGTCGCGCTCGGGCTGACCCTGCGGCATGAGCCCGAGGTGCGAGACCTTGGCCGCCACGAAAAGCATCGCGCTGGCATTCTTGCACGCGGCGACGCACGCGCCGCAGCCGATGCAGGTCGCGGCGTCCATCGCGAGGTCGGCGTCCTCCTTCGGCACCGGGATGCTGTTGGCGTCGGGGGCCGCGCCGGTGCGGACGGAGATGAAGCCGCCGGCCTGCTGGATCTTGTCAAAGGCGGCGCGGTCGGTGACGAGGTCCTTCTGGATCGGGAAGGCCTTGGCTCGGAAGGGCTCGACGACAATCGTGTCCCCGTCCTGAAAGCTGCGCATGTAGAGCTGGCAGGTGGCGATGCCCTTGCCCGGGCCGTGGGGCTTGCCGTTGATGGTGCAGGAGCAGGTGCCGCAGATGCCCTCGCGGCAGTCGTGCGCAAACGCGACCGGTTCGTCGCCCTTCAGGGTGATTCCGTCGTTCACGACGTCGAGCAACTCGAGGAAGGACATGTCCGGGTTCACGTCCTTCGCCGGGTAGTCAACGAACCGGCCGGGAGCGGACGGGCCGGCCTGGCGCCAGATGCGCAGCGTGACGGAGAAGAGTTTCTTGGAAGGTGTTTCGGCGACCATGATGGGGACCTCGCGGTTATTTGTAGGAGCGCACGCTCATCTTGGTGAACTCGTAGTTGAGCGGCTCGGTGTTGCGCAGCGGGGCCTTGCCCTCGCCCTGATATTCCCAAGCGGCGACGTGGCCAAATTTCTCGTCGTCGCGCTTGCACTCGCCGTCCGGCCACTGGTGTTCCTCGCGGAAGTGGCCGCCGCAGCTTTCCTCGCGGGTGAGGGCGTCGCGGCAGAGCAGCTCGCCGAGCTCGATGAAGTCGGCCACGCGGCCGGCCTGCTCGAGCGACTGGTTGAGCGTGTCGGCGGAGCCGGGCACCCGGACGGTGGCGTTGAATTCCTCCTTCAGCGCGGGGATCTTCTGCAGGGCGGCCTCGAGGCCTTCCTTGGTGCGCGCCATCCCGCAGTGTTCCCACATGATCTTGCCGAGGCGCTTGTGGAAATGGCTGACCGGCTGGCTGCCCTTGTTCTCCAGGAAGCGCTTCGTCATGCCGGTGACGTTGTCCTCGGCCTGCTTGAACTCGGGACGGTCGGTCGCGGGACGCGAACCGGGCTTCTGACCGGCGAGGTAGTCCCCGATGGTGTAGGGGATGACAAAATAACCGTCGGCCAGGCCCTGCATGAGGGCGGAGGCACCGAGGCGGTTGGCGCCGTGGTCGGAGAAATTCGCTTCGCCGAGCACGAAGAGGCCGGGGATGTTGGACATCAGGTTGTAGTCCACCCACAGGCCGCCCATCGTGTAGTGCACGGCCGGGAAGATGCGCATCGGCGTTTGGTAGGCGCTCTCGGCGGTGATCTCGTGGTAGATGTCGAAGAGGTTGCCGTAACGCTCGCGCACGGCGGGCTCGCCGAGGCGGTTGATGGCGTCGGAGAAATCAAGGTAGACGCCGAGGCCGGATTCACCGACGCCGCGGCCCTCGTCACACATGCGCTTGGCGGCGCGGGAGGCGACGTCGCGCGGGCAGAGATTGCCGAAGCTCGGGTAGATGCGCTCGAGATAGTAATCGCGGTCGGCCTCGGCGATGTCGGCGGGCTTCTTGAGGCGGTCT
>Ga0268298_10001213_pt1 | contig 30894 bp, 26 predicted proteins | sample WWTPWeurt_MetaG_FD_194462 | JGI IMG/M metagenome (GOLD analysis project Ga0268298, IMG submission 194462) | Activated sludge microbial communities from WWTP in Nijmegen, Gelderland, Netherland - WWTP Weurt | ecosystem: Engineered > WWTP > Aerobic digester > Activated sludge | place... | reverse complement strand
ACCTGAACAACATGATCGAAGAAATCCGCAGCATCCCGGGTGTCAAGTCCACCGAGACCCGCGTGGTCTTGAAAAAATACCCCAATACAAATGGCAATGGAAACCATTAAGATACGTTATTGATGTGTAGGGTTTGCCCACACATCAGTAGTAAAAGCCGGGAAAGTTGGGTGTTGTTTGTGGGCGAAACCCACAAACAACACCCAACACCTCGCTTTATGAGAAGGTACAAAAAAGGAGAAAAGAAATATGGGTACATTGGTAGAAGAAATTTTCAGCCGCCGCGCCGGGCGCACCGTCCAGGCCGGCGAGATTGTGCTCCTGGATGTGGATTACATCATGAGCCACGACAACACCACCCCGCTTGCCATCAAAGCGCTGCGGGAGATCGGCAAACCAATCAAAGACAAAAGCAAGCTCGTCATCCACTTTGACCACGCCTACCCGGCGCCCAACCTGCTGGCAGCCGAGGCCCAAAAGCGGATTGTGGATTTCATGAAAGAGCAGGACATCCAGAACTTTTACCACCAGGGCGTCTGCCACCAGGTGATGATCGAAGAAGGCTATGTCACCCCCGGGCGGATCATCGTGGGCGGCGACTCACACAGCAACACCTACGGCGCCTTTGGGGCCTTTGGCACCGGCTTTGGCTCCACCGAGATTGGTGTGGCCTGGGTGACGGGCAAAGCCTGGTTCAAGGTGCCGGAGAGCATCCTGGTCAACCTCAGCGGCAGCGCCCGGCCCGGGGTGTGCTCCAAAGATGTCATGCTCTACGTCGCCGGGCAGCTCGGCATGGACGGCGCAACCTACCGCTCGCTGGAGTTTGGCGGGCCTTACATCGACGCCCTGCCCCAGCACGAGCGAATTGTCTTTTCGAATATGTCCACCGAGGTCGGCGCCAAGTGCGGCCTGATCGCCGCTGACCAGACCACCGCCGCCTACCTGGAAAGCATGACCAAAGCCCGCGGCCCATTTGAACTGCTGCGCCCCGTCAACCCGCGCTACGAACGGGTGCTGGAGGTGGATGTCAGCCAGCTTGGCCCGCAGGTGGCCTGCCACCCGGATGTGGACCATGTCAAGACCCTGGAAGAAGTGGAAGGACTGCCGATTGACGAGGTCTTTATCGGCACCTGCACCAACGGGCGCTACGAGGACCTGGAGATCGCGGCTGCCATCCTGAAAGGCCGCCAGGTCAGCCGCTTCACCCGCACCATCGTCACACCAGCCAGCGTGGCGATCTACCAGAAAGCGGCAGCCGCCGGGCTGCTGGAGATCTTCCAGAACGCCGGCTGCACGATTGGGGTGGTGGGCTGCGGCGCCTGCATCGGACGCCACGGCGGGCTGCTGGCCCCCGGCGAGCGCGCCTTCACCACCATGAACCGCAACTTCATCGGGCGCATGGGCAGCCCGGAAGCCGAGATCTACCTCGGCAGCCCGGCGGCAGCCGCCGCCACCGCCATCGCCGGCAAGATTGCCGACCCGCGTGATTATTTATCATCATAGACCAGCTTCACTGGTCTATGATGATAAGAAAATAAGGAGAACAACCATGGGAAAAGCCTGGAAATTTGGCGAAAATTTAAATACGGATGAAATCATTCCGGCCCGCTACAACATCACCATCATCGATACCGAGCTGGCCAAAAATGTGTTTTGTGAAATCAAACCTGAATACGCCCGCAGTATGCAGCCGGGCGACGTGGTGGTGGGCGGGATGAACTTCGGCTGCGGCTCCTCGCGCGAACACGCCCCGATCGCCATCCGCGGCTCACGCGCCTGCTGTGTGGTGGCGGCCTCGTTTGCACGCATCTTTTTCCGCAATGCCATCAACATCGGTCTGCCGATCCTGGAATGCCCTTCTGCCGCCGAAGATATCGATGAAGGCGATGAGGTGGAAGTGGAACTGGACAGCGGCCTGATCCACAACCGCACCAAAGGGCGCAGCTATCAGGCCAACCCGCTGCCAGAATTTGTGCTCAAAATCGCCGAGGCGGGCGGGATTGTCAACTTCCTCAAGGTTCACGACATCGAGGATCTGCTGTGAGCGCCTATTCAATCTGCCTGCTGCCCGGGGATGGCATTGGCGGCGAGGTGATCGCCCAGGCTGAGTCTGTGCTCAGGGCGCTGCCAATCGAATGGCGCTTTGAACGCGGCGAGATCGGCTTTGGGGCCTACCAGCGCCTGGGCTCACCCCTGCCCGCCGAGACCCTGGAAACCGTCCTGCACTGCGCCGCGACCCTGTTTGGGGCCGTGACCACCCCGCCCAACCTGGCGGGCTACAAATCACCCATCCTGGGCCTGCGCCAGACCCTGGACCTGTACGCCAACATCCGCCCCTGCCGCTCTTTCCAGCACCCCAGCTCACGCCCCGGCATCGACCTGGTGGTGGTGCGCGAAAACACCGAAGACCTCTATTCGGGCGTCGAGCGGGTGGAAGACGACGGCAACCGGGCAATCAGCGAGATGATTATCACCCGCCGAGCCTCCGAACGGATTATCCAGCGGGCCTTTGAACTGGCCCGCCAGCGCCAGATGAATAAGGTGACCGTCGTCCACAAGGCCAACGTCCTGCGTGAGACCTGCGGCCTGTTCCGCCGGGTGGCTCTGGAGATCGCCCCTGCCTACCCGGACATCCAGATGGAAGAGATGCTGGTGGACACCTGCGCCATGGAGCTGATCCGCCAGCCGGAGCAGTTCCAGGCCATCGTCACCACCAACCTGTTTGGCGACATCCTCAGCGATGAGGCCTCCATGCTGGTGGGCGGGCTGGGGGTGGCCTATTCCGGCAACTTCGGCGCCCAAACTGCCGTCTTCGAGCCAGTCCACGGCAGCGCTCCCAAAATCGCCGGGCAGAACAAAGCCAACCCGCTCGCAGCCATCCTATCGGCTGCGATGATGTTGGATTATCTTAATGAAGGCGAACATGCCAGCCGGGTGCGGCAGGCTGTGGAAGACTGTATCGCCCAAAACCTTGTAACTGAAGAAATGGGTGGAAGCCTGAACACCGTGGAAGTGGGTCAGGCAGTGATTTCATCCCTCAGGAGACTGTTATGATTCGACTTGGATTTTTATATACCAAACTGCGCGTCGAGGAGAAACTGCTTCTCGAAGAGCTGGCCCGCCGTCCCAACGTGGAGGTGGTGCGAATTGACGATGGCGAGAGTTTTTTCGACATCTCCCAAAAACCGTATGACCTGGACGTGGTTTTCGAGCGTTCGGTCTCCTATTCACGCGGGCTGTACATCTCCCGCATCCTGGAGGCACACGGCCTGAGGGTGGTCAATCCATCTGTCCTGGCGGAGCGCTGCGGCGACAAGTATGTCACCAGCCAGATTCTGGTCAGCGCCGGGGTGCCCACACCGCGCGTCCTGATGGCCTTTGAAGACGACGCCGCCCTGCGGGCCGTGGAAACCCTGGGCTACCCGTGTGTGCTCAAACCGGTCATCGGCTCGTGGGGACGGCTGCTGGCCCGGGTGGACGACAGGGCCTCAGCCGAGGCCTTTATCGAGCACAAGTCGATCCTGGGCGGGGTCAACCACCAGATCTTTTATATCCAGGAATACGTCAACAAACCCGGGCGAGACATCCGGGCCTTCGTGATCGGCGAAGAGCCGATCGGGGCGATCTACCGCAGTTCCGAAAACTGGATCACCAACACCGCCCGCGGCGGGGTGGCCTCCAACTGCCCGCTGACCCCCGAACTGGCAGACCTCTGTACTCGCACCGCCCGGGCGATTGGCCCCGGCATGCTGGCGATCGATGTCTTTGAGACGGAAAGCGGCCTGACGGTCAACGAAGTCAACCACACCATGGAGTTCCGCAACAGCATCGCCACCACCGGCGTCAACATCCCCGCCCGCATGGTGGATTACGTGCTTTCCCAGGCGTAATAATTGAGGGATCTATTTTGTGCGGCGCACAAAATAGATCCCTCAATTGGTTGACAATAATCTGACAATAACGGATACTATGTATACATCGCTGCCAGGTATATTTTACCCCAGTATCCGCGAAAGAAGGCGCTTATGACACCCTACCCCAAAAAAGGGAGACACATGGAGGCTGTTGAAACGCGCCTTCCTGAGGTACCCGAAGCAAACCGAGCAACTGTTGGGGAGCCAGAAACCAACGCTCCAGCAGCCCGGTTCCCGGTGGTGGGGATTGGCGCTTCCGCCGGCGGGCTGGCGGCTTTTGAAGCCTTTTTCTCCGGCATACCTGCTGGGACAAAGAGCGGGGCGGCTTTTGTGCTGGTGCAGCACCTGGCCCCAGACCACAAAAGCATCCTGGCCGAACTGATCCGGCGCTACACCAGTATGCAGGTTTTCGAAGTGGAAGACGGGATGGTCGTGAAACCCGACTGCGCCTACATCATCCCACCCAACCACGACCTGGCTTTTCTGGACGGCGTGCTGCATCTCTTCGAACCCGCCGCTCCGCGCGGGCAGCGCCTGCCGGTCGATTTCTTCTTCCGGTCGCTGGCCCAGGACCAGCACGAACGGGCGATTTGTGTTGTGCTTTCCGGCACTGGCAGCGATGGCACCATGGGGATTCGAGCCATCAAAGGCGAAGGCGGAATGGTGATCGCCCAGGACCCAGAGACAACCGAACATGATGGCATGCCGCGCAGTGCCATCACCACCGGCCTGGTCGATTTTATCCTGCCCCCAGCCGAGATGCACGCTCAGATCATCAAGTACACGAGCCGCGCCTTTGGGGCAAAAAACCGCCTGGGAACAACGCCCAAAACAGGCTCGACCCTCAAAAAAATCTGCATCGTTTTGCACACCCAGACCGGACACGACTTTTCGCAGTACAAAGAGACAACCATTGTCCGCCGGGTGGAACGCCGCATGGCGCTCCAGCAAATCGAGCAGATGGACAGCTACCTGCTATACCTGCAGAAAACGCCGGGTGAGGTCGAATCGCTCTTCCGTGATTTACTGATTGGCGTCACCAGTTTTTTCCGCGACCCGGATGCCTTTGCTGCCCTGCAGCGGCTGGTCATCCCGCGCCTGTTTGCCGGGAAACCGCCCGGTTCAGCCGTGCGGGTCTGGGTGTGCGGCTGCTCCACCGGCGAGGAAGCCTATTCGATCGCCATCCTGATTCAAGAACACCTGGATTGGCTGAAACAGAATTTCAAGGTCCAAATTTTCGCTACCGATATCGACAAATACGCCATCGCACAGGCCCGCCTGGGCATCTATCCGGCCAGCATCGGCCTGGATATCTCGCCCGAACGACTGGGACGTTTTTTCTCCCTGGAAGCTGGCGGCGGCAGCTACCGGATTCAAAAAAGCGTGCGCGATTTGCTGATCTTCTCCGAGCAGGATGTGGTCAAAGCGCCGCCTTTTTCCCGCCTGGACCTGGTGAGCTGCCGCAATCTGCTGATTTACATGAATGCCGACTTGCAAAAAAAACTGCTGCCCATCTTCCATTATGCCCTTAAGCCCGGTGGGTCGCTGTTCCTGGGCACCTCCGAAACGGTCGGCGATTTTCTGCACTTATTTACAGCCCTGGAACGCAAGTGGAAGATCTATGCCCGCCAGGAAACCGCCTCCGGCGCGATTTATGCCTCATTTGGGAACAGCCCGCGTCCAGAGCCAGGCGCGGCCCCCCACTCCCAGAGAACCGAAATGGTCGTCCAAAACCGGGCGTTCTTGCGCAGTCTGGCTGACCAGACGCTGCTGGACCAGTTTGCCCAAACCGGGGTGCTGGTCAATGAGCACGGAGAAATTTTTTACATTTATGGTCATACCGGGGATTACCTCGAACTGGCGCCCGGCGAAGCCGCCGGGATCAACATCCTGTCGATGGCCCGCCAGGGCTTGAAGCGCGATCTGACAAACGCCCTGCACAAGGCAGCGGCAGGCAAAATACCCGTTTCTTGCCCGGGTTTGAAGATCACATCCAATGGCGCTGACTTGATCGTTAACCTGGTGGTGCGTCCAGCCCAGGCCGACCCCAACAACGTCCGGCTTGCAGATTTATATATGGTGATCTTAAATACCGTTCCCGCTGGCGAGCTAACCCAGATTGATCCACAAACGGTCACTTCTAACCTCCTTGTCGACCAGCGTATCGCTGCCCTGGAAGAGGAACTCAAGGGCAAGGAAGAATATCTCCAGACCACCTTCGAGGAAATGGAAACCGCCAACGAAGAGCTAAAATCCACCAACGAAGAACTGCAGTCGGTCAACGAAGAGCTCCAATCCACCAATGAGGAGCTGGAAACCTCCAAAGAAGAGCTGCAGTCGGTCAATGAAGAGCTGACAACCGTCAATACTGAGCTGCAAACCAGGGTTGCCGAACTGTCGCGCTCGAATAACGATATGAACAATTTGCTGGCTGGCACCGGGGTGGGCATGATCTTTGTGGATATGCAAATGCGCATCACCCGTTTCACCCCGGCTGCCACTCAGGTGATCAATCTGATCAATACCGATGTAGGCCGCCCGGTCGGGCATATCGTCTCCAACTTGCTGGGCTACGACAATCTGATAGGCGATTTAGAGAAAGTGCTGGACAACCTGATTCCTTTCGAAGCGGAAGTCCTTACCAAAGCCGGAAACTGGCTGCTCATGCGCATCCGCCCTTACCGCACCCTGGAAAATGTCATTGAAGGCGCCGTGATCACGTTTGTGGATATCACCGAGCGCAACCGGCTCGCCGCAATCCTGGACGAAGCCCAAAAACGTTTGCTGGATACCTTTATCATGGCAGTCCAGGAACCTGTGCTGGCCTTAGATGCCAATCTGAACATGCTGGCTGCCAACCCGGCCTTTTGCAGTGCATTTGCCCTAAAATCTGAACAAATCCAGGGCAAGCTCTATGCGCTGAACAACCATGCCTGGGACTCGCCAGATCTGCGCCAACTTCTGGAAGAAACCCTGCCGCAAAAAAAGACGGTCGATGAATTTGAGTTGGACATCCATTCTGCCTCAGGCGGCACACGCCGCTTGAAGATCAATGCCCGCCAGGTATCCACCTTGCCAAACCAGCCCATATTAATTTTATTGGCCTTCAAGGAAGAAATCGATGCCAGCCAAAGCAGACCTTCCAGAACATAAACCGCATTCAGCCCAAACCCTGCGCAGCCGGGCCGAGGCCAAAGCAAATCTGGTGGATTTCTCAGACCCAGAGACAATCTCGCCCGATGAAGTCAAACGCCTGCTGCACGAACTGCGCGTCCACCAGATCGAACTGGAATTGCAAAACGAAGAACTGCGCCAGACCCAGCTTGAGCTTGACCAGTCGCGGGCGCATTATTTCGACCTGTACGACCTGGCTCCGGTGGGCTACTTGCTGCTCAGCGAAAAAGGCCGGATCACAAAATCGAACCTGACTGCCGCTTCGCTGCTGGGTGTGACCCGCAGCGCCATGCTGCACAAACCGCTCTCGGCGTTTATCTTGGCTGAAGACCAGGACAAATATTTTCATTACCGGCGCCAGATCAAACTGGAGGGCGGGCCATGGACCTCTGAACTGCGCATGCTGCGCATGAATGGCGAGTGGTTCTGGGCTAACCTGGAGACCACCCTGGTGCAAGAAAACGGATTGGGATCCACCTACCGCACGGCATTGAGCAATATCACCACCCGCAAACAGGCCGAAGCTGCTTTGAGCGCGAATCGGGCCAATTTAGCGGCGCTGATCGAAAACACCGACAGCCGCATCTGGTCCATTGACCAGGAATATCAACTTATCATCGGCAACCAGGCATTCCACGCCAATGTTCGAGCTGTCATCGGGCGTAATTTAGAACAAGGGGAGAGTATCTTTCAGCCACAAGTCCCAGCAGAAATCAATGCGGCCTGGCGCGGGTACTATGACCGGGCCCTGGATGGCGAAAAATATAGCCTCATACTACCCACTCAATTTCCTAAGGAAATCCGCTGGATTGAATATTACTTCAGCCCGATCGTCTCAGCCGATGGTCAGATCCTTGGTGCAACGATCATGGGCCGGGATGTCACCCGCCGCAGGCGGGCGGAAGAGGCGTTGGGAGAAAGCAGCCAGAAGCTGGAACTGCTTTTTGATTTGATCCCGGTGGGAATTTCAATCCTTGGAGCGGATAGTAAGGTTTTAAAACACAATTCAGAATTAGAAAGAATCCTGGGCCTGACCGGCAGCGAAATTACAGCAGGCAGTTACCAGAAGCGGCAATATTTCACACCGGCCGGCGCCCCAATGACCACTGCAGATTTCCCCAGTTCACGGGCGTTGAACGGCGAAACGGCTGTCCAGCATATCGTCATCGGGGAGCGCCAGGATGAACTTGGCAAAACCACCTGGATGGATGTCAGCGCAGTAGCCTGCCCATTCAGTGACTGGAAGGCGGCAATCGTCACGCATGATATCACAGCGCTTATAAATACCGAAGCGCAGCTCAAAAGGACCTTAGCCGAAAAAGAAATCCTGCTGCGTGAACTTTACCACCGCACCAAGAACAACATGATGGTCATCACCTCGCTCATCGCAATGCAAGAAAAAAACGCAGACTCAAAAACCGATGCAATTCTGCAGGAACTGGACAGCCGGATCCAGTCGATGGCGCTGGTTCACGATATGCTTTTACAATCGCAGGATTTGTCCAGCATCGATCTCGGAGCGTATATTCCAGAGTTGACGGGATTAATCTGGCAAAATTATCAGACGGATGACCGCAGGCTGACAATTACCCTGAAAATAGAGAAAATTCAGGTGCTATTGGATATCGCCGTACCCTGTGGATTGATCCTGAATGAGTTGATGCTGAATGCGATCAAGTATGCTTTTCCCGACTCGCGCCCGGGTGAAATCAGGGTCGAATTGAAACAACTGGAAGACAACACGATCGAACTGTTTTTTGCAGACAATGGGGTTGGCGTTGCAGAGGGCTTTGATTTCCGCGCCCAACCAGGTCTTGGGACAAAAATCATCTATGCGCTAGGCGAACACCAGCTCGACGGCCTGGTCGAATTCCAATCCGAACACGGTGTGAGCTGCCGGCTGAGGTTTCAAAACACGGGCTACGTGGCTCGAATTTAAGAAATTGGGCGGATATTTCAGCTTTTCTGCTGAAATATCCGCCCAATAAACATTTGATCCACAATCAGGGGATGTACGATTTCACTTTAGGCAGGCTGGCCGTCTGAACACCCGGTACAGCCCGGGCTGCCGGAGCAGTGGGCTTGCGCCCTGTGCCTGAACGCAGGGCAGCCTGTTGGGATACAGCCTCCAGCTTGAACTGGGATACCACATCCTGCAGTACCCGGGCCATTTCCGAAAGCGACTGGGCCGAGGCTGTCACTTCTTCCACCTGGGCCGACATTTCCTCTGCTGAAGCAGAGACCTGCTCAATAGCGGCAGAATTTTGCTGGGAGACAGAAGCAATATTTTCAATCGCCTGCGTCACCTCGTTGGAGGAGGCTGCCATTTCTTCGGTAGCAGCCGTGTTTTCTTCCACAACCGCAGAAACCGAGTCCATCGATGCTACCAGCTCATTCGCCGCCACATTCATGCGCTGCGAGGCCGAGGCGGCCTGGTCAGCCTGCTGATAGACGGCCTCGGCAGCCTTGAGGATGTCGTTCAGGGCCTGTCCTGCGCCGTTGGCCCGGCTCACCCCAATCTCCACTTCGCGGGCGCCTTCGTTCATGGCCTTGACGGCTTCAGCAACCGTAGTCTGGATGCCCTTAATCAGCCCGCCAATTTCCTTGGTGGCAGAAGATGAACGTTCGGCCAGCTTACGGACCTCATCGGCAACCACGGCAAAGCCTTTACCGTGTTCCCCGGCCCGGGCGGCCTCGATGGCTGCATTCAGCGCCAACAGGTTGGTCTGTGAGGCAATATCTTCGATCGTCTCAACAATCGTGCCAATCTGCTCGGAGCGCTTGCCCATTTCCTCCACTTTTTGGGCCGACAAACCCACTTTCGTTTTAATCGCTTCCATGCCCTGGATGGTCTCCTGGACCGTGATCGTACCTTTGCGGGCAGCTTCAGCCGCAGCGGCTGAATCGCGTGTGACCGCCTGGGCATTACCAGATACCTGGGCAATGGCAGACGTGATAGTAGAGGTAATAACGGAAGCGCTGCCAACGGCAGAAGCCTGTTCCTGGGCCCCTTTCGCCACACCATCAATCGCCCGGCTCATCTGTTCCACCGAACTGGCGGTTTTGTTGATCGATTCGGCCTGCTGGGAGGTGCCTTTGGCTACCTGCTGGACGGTCGTGGAGATCTGGTTGGTGGCCTGCCCGGCCTGACTGGCAGCCGCTGCCAATTGGTCAGAGGCAGCACCCAGACTGTCGGCGCTTTCCGAAATCTGGAAAACCGACTGGCGCAGATTGGCGATCATGGTGGCAAAGGCATTGCCCAGCTCGTCCTTGGGTGATTTTGGGGTGACCTGGGTGGTCAGATCGTTCTTCGCGATCAGGTTGGCCGCCCCGCCCATGGCCTGCATATAGTTGATCAGGCTGTCAAATGCCTTACCAATCAGGCCAATCTCATCTTCACGCTTGCGCACCTCGTCTTTAACATCATCAGAAACATCCCGCGCCAGCTCACCGACTGAAAGGGCTTTCGCAATTCCCACCACAACCGCCAGCGGGGAGGTGATCGAATTAGAAATCACAAACCCAAAACCAATGGCGCCAAGCGGGGCGAGAATACCAATCAAGATCAGGGTCAGGTTAAGGTTCTGGCGGGCAGCATCAAATGCTTTATCCCCTTGAATATTCTCATTCGCCAGTGAAGCCGAAATCGATTCCAGGGATGATACAACCACATTCAAGTAGCCATCAATTTCGCCATCAATTTTCAACGTTTCTGGAGTTTGGGCATTATTCGCCTTTAATTCCGGCAGCATTCGATTTTCATAGGCGGCAACAATATTCGTGTAAGCCTGGTTGGCTTGCTTCAGCCAGGCTTCTTCCTCGGAAGTGTCGACAACATCGGCCATCAAACGAAGCTGATCTTCAGCTTTTTGTCTGGATTCAGCCCATATCGCGGCACTCCCCTGAAAATCCAAATTAAGTTCCGTATCGGCAATTGTGCGGTAGATACTGACGGCTGCACTGACCGTGTTTGCAGCCGTTTGTGCTTGAACGGCCCGGGTTGCCCCTTCATCCTGGATTTGGCCCAGGAGGCTGACCTGCCAGTAGGTGAAGACTACTGTGGCCGCTAAAAGTAGGGCAATGGTTAAAAAGCCTCCGATTAGCTTGACGCTCATCTTTAAATTGTTAATCCATGAAATCATAAGAACTCCTTGCGGCAGTGACGGTATTCCAGGGATTTGGGACTTTGAAAGGCTGTGTTATTTAATTTTGGGCGGTGTAGCCATTAAAAACACCCAAAAATCTCTTATCCCGAACTGACGTCATATGATTGTATTTTCAAGGTCGGAAAACACGCAATACAAATAGTACACACACTTCGACGTATTAAATTTATATCCTTGTGAGATTTTCGTCTATAAAAATTACGTTTTTTGAGCGTAAAATCCCCCTAAAAAACGGCCGTTCGGGTTAGTGCGGAACAAGGTTGTGTTGGGTGTTTTTTTGCTGCGCAAGCACCAGCGCCACCGTCAGCGCCCAGCCCAAAACGGCCAGCACAGCCAGCCACTCAAAGACCGCCAGGGGCCAGACAGGCGGCCGGGGCGCATTGAGCATGCTGCTGACAGCCGCCAGCGGGTCCACATTCTGGCCCGCCTGAGCGCTGGGGGCAGGCAGATACAAAAAGGCCGCAAAGGCCGCGGCTGCCATGCCGCCCGGCAGCGCCAGCCAGCGTGACAGCCCCGAGCGTCCCGCCAGAGCCAGGATTGAGAAAAATAACATGCAGCCCAGACCCAGGTTGAAGAAATTCATCGCCCAGAAAATATGGGGCGACAGGTTGTTCATGGGGAAAGCGCCAACCAGTGTGCCGGAAATCCCGCAGGCAAAGCCCGCCAGGCTGAACAGCGCACCCAGCCACCCGCCAATCCAGCGGCCAAGCCCCACCAGGAAGACCACCAGAAACAAACCACCCAGCAGCAGGCCCCCATTGAATGCCCAGGCCAGCTGCGCAACATTCGGCTCGCCCAACTCTGAGACAAAATGGTTGAGCGGGCTGTAAGGCTCACCCAGGCGGCCGTGGTAGACCAGCGCCGAGTTCAGCATCCCCAGGCCGATCAGGCCTACCCCAGCCACACCGCTTTTCCACAACAGGCCGCGGCGGTCAAAAGTTTCAAAAATAGTTTTTATAGAGAGCATTTGCATGTTCCTGTTGTCGGCTGGTTAGGTCAAGGGCATTGGATTACACCCTGTGCCCACAGGCAGACGCCACAGACAGGCGCAGGGTTGGCGAAACAATCTTCCAGGTTGCCTTCTGCCAGTTCACAACCACCGCAAAAGGTGCAGGGAGCAAAGCTGAAGTTATGCAGGCGTTCGCGATAGGCAACATATTCCGGATCCAGCCATAGATCAAGCAGTGAACGCTCAGCCACGCTGCCAATGACATGCCGGTGATTGGTGAGGGCGCGTTCTTTTAAGAAGGTGCTGTGGGTGTGCATCAGCGCCCAACACGGCGCAGCATAACCATCCCAGGCGATTGACATGGTTCCGGCCTCAACAAAATTGCAAACATCATTGGCACCGCCCCAATTGTTACCGGCGTAAGTGATGTTACAGCCGCTGGTGAAAGCGGCGAACAAGGCCTCTTTGGTGACTTCATTAAAGTCCATTTTGGGCAAATTCAGGCGGGGTACATGCCGGCAGTGGTCAATATAGGCGCCATCCATCAGCACTTTGTTGTAGAGACGCTCTGTGCGCATCTCGGAAGTGGCTGGCTGCAGGTTACTGACCGAAAAGTCACGCGCCCGGAAGGAGCGTCCCAGGCGAATAACCTCGGAAAGCTCGTTAATATTGCTTTTCATGGCCACAAAAGCCACCCCAATATCGGGCTTTGGGAAATGCCCGGCATGCCGCAGGCGGTCCAGGCTGCGCATATTGTTCACAACCTGGTTCAACTCGGCGCCCAGACGCACATCGGCGTAACTTTCGGGCGTAGCGCCGTCCAGCGATACCCAGAGCATATCCAGCCCGGCGTCAATCACCTGACGGCTGCGCGCCTCGGTCAACAGGGTACCGTTGGTGATCATCTCCACCCGGGGTATCCCGGCCTGTTTGGCGCGGGCGATCCATTCTATCGTCCGGCTGTGAGCCAGCGGTTCGCCGATCCCGCCAAAATACAGGGCAGGGATGGGATCCAATTCCAACATGCCGTTCAGGATCAGATCAAAGGTTTCATCGCTCATCCGACCGTTGGTTTCCGTCCAGGCGTTCCGGAAGCAGGTGACACAATCCAGGTTACAGACAACCGTGGGCTCTACATAAATTTTGGTTAGATGCGTGACTGGGCGGTGCATCCGGACAAAGTTCGAGCCTTCGTCCAGACGCACCCGGGCGCCCGGCTTCATACCGTAACGAGCGGCGATCTCTCTTGGGATGACCAGATCGCCCTGTTCGTTAACTTCCGCCCAGGCCGATGTCTGCTTAACGGAGACCATGCTCAGCCAATGTTGACAGCCATACCGCAGTATTCACAGGTCAGCTGGCTCATGCCCTTGAATGCCTGGGGCAGTTTGCCGCCGCAGGCCGGGCAGACGGTGGGCGCCTGGATGGTTTGCTTGGTTTCGGCCGCGGCTGGTGCAGATGCCGGGGCAGCCTTGACCCCAAAGCGTTCATTTTCGATCTGCCCGCTCTTGACGAACATGATCGCCTTATTCCAGACATCATTCGTGGCGCCATCTTTAACATGGATCGTATTGTTCAGGGGCATATTGTGAGGGGCATCAGCCAGCTTCAACAACACCAGCTCTTTGGCGCCCATGCCAAAGACACCACCCCGGTCTTCGCTCTTGATTTCCTCCAAAACGCCAACCGGGAAAGCCCAAAGCATCTTCTGCACTTTCTCTTTCTTGGTAGTGATAAACAGCACCTTGGCGGCGGCGACTTCTTCATTTTGTTCAAAGATCACCCGCCGGTCGGTCAAGAAGAAGAAACCATCTGGTTTATCCGGCCCTTCCAACCACTCGCCCCGGGCGACAATATAAACATTCTCCTCTGGTTCGAGCTTAAAAGAGGCGGCATCAATTTTTTCCAGGGCAAATTTGGCTGCTTCCAATTCGGACGAAAGGCCGCTTTCCTTATCCTTGGCAGAGCTGAATGCGCCGCGCACCATTTTCTCTGAGCGCTCAACTTCTTCTTCGTAACTGTCCACCCGGCGTTCGGCTTCGGAAAGCAGCGCCAGGGGGTTGGAGGTAGCCCGGCTCATCGAAACATCCACCTGTTGGGCAGCGCTGCGCAGAATATTGGCCTGAGTGGTGATCATCCGCTCGGCGACAGCACGCTGTGAGGCCCAGCCAGAAGTCAACGAAGCAGAACGTTCTTCCCAGCCGCGGCCAAAGGCGTAGCCGCGCTGGCGGAGGTCCTTGATCGTTGCAGCCGCTGTTGTGATTGCCCGTCCGAGGGTCTCAATTTCAGATGCCATTGAATTCAATGAACCCCGGCTGGCAATACCATTCCAGCGGGAACGCAGCAGATTAAGATTACTCTTGGCCTGCTCGGCAGGCGAGGGGGTGGTAGAAGTTGTGGCCATGTGTTCTCCTTAATGATCGATTGAGAAGAAATGTCAGGATCGGCTGTATCCGTACGGATACGCCTGAGTTAATTATACCCAGAATAGGCCAACCCTGCTCATCTATTCTGGCCTGTTTTGCTTAAGCCTGCTGCAGCGTGCAGCAGCCAGCTCAAGGAGGGAAAAAGTTCACAACCCGTATTGACAAGATTTGTCAAATTTTCTATCTGAATTGTTTATATAATTTTCTCGTATCATCTCAATAAGCGGGGGAAGTTGGGTGTTTTTTGTGGGCTTCGCCCACAAAAAACACCCAACACTCCACTTTATTGAGATGACACATATTCTCAGAGCATTAAATTGGGTGTTTAAGCGAGATTGCTAAAAACAACCCTGGAAAACATCGCCCAAGGAGTAAGATATGAAACCAAAACTGATCATAACCGGAGCAACCGGCAACACCGGGCAGGTACTGGCAGAACTGTTATACCAGAACGGTATCCCCTTTGCAGCCATGGCGCGCGGCGCAAAACGGATCCAACAGCTGCAGACGGCCGGCATCCAGACCGTGGCCGGCGATTTTGATGACCCTGCCAGCCTGGCCCAGGCTCTGGAAGGTGTAGAACAGGCCTACCTGGTCTGCACCCCCGATGAAAACCTGGTCAAACGCGAGGTGGCCTTTATCCAGGCCGCCAAAAAAGCCGGCGTCAAGCAGATTGTCAAATGCTCGGCCTTCGCAGCTGACATCAACTCGGAATCGCAAAACCTGCGATCGCACGGCCAGATCGAAAAAGCGCTGATCGAATCAGGTCTAAACTACACCATTCTGCGCCCGCACGGCTTCATGCAAACCTTCACCCTCTTCGCCTGGGACATGATCGAGCGCGCCCATGTGATCTCCATGCCGGCGGGAGACGGCGCCTTCCCGCTGGTGGACGTGCGGGATGTGGCCCTGGCAGCCTTCAAAGCCCTGACCGAGCCCGAAAAACACTCCCGCAAGATCTACGATATTACCGGCCCGGAATCGCTCAGCAACTATGACCTGGCCAAAATCCTGGCAGGCGTGTTGGGCCATCCCGTCACCTATCTTCCAGGTGACGAGCGCCAGCTTAAGATGGTGATGTCGCTCCTGGGTGTGCCGCCTGTGCCAACCCAGCACACTCTGGTCATCTTTCGCTGGCAGCGTGAACACAAAGCCGGTGAGGTGCTGCCAACCCTGGAGCAGATTGGGATTACCCCGATCCGCTACGAGCAGTTTGTGCGCGACCTGGTAGCCGGGTACACAGGCGGCGGAAACTCATTCCAACCGCCCGATACCCTGCTGGTGCGCCTGATGAATGCCACCATGCCGCTGATGATGAAGACGCAGCTGTTATTTCAGCGGTAAAGAGGGGTTTGGGGTACATCGACCACCACGTGTGGTGGTCGATGTACCCCAAGAATCCCTGGCTGTCTAACCTGTATGGGTGGCATCGAAAACCCGCCCACCCCGATCCAATTTTTATGCGATTTCAGCATTGCTCCCGCCCCTTGAGGGGCGGGCTGGGGTGGGGTGATCGGCACACACACGAATTAGACAGTCAGGGCCCAAGAATCCAATATATACGGCAGAGGCTGTTCAAAAAGGAACTTTTTGGACAGCCTCTTAAGGTCAATTTTCGAGCAGCGCAGGCACAACCCGCAAAATCTGGTCACGCACATTCCGAAAAGCCTGCAGGACTTCTTCCTCGCTGCCCTCGGCTTTGGCCGGGTCGGGGAAGCTATGGTGGATGCGCCGGCCCTTACCCAGCCAGACCGGGCATTCCTCGGCTGCCGAGTCGCAGACCGTGATCACCCGCTCAAAGTCCACCCCGCGGAACTCATCCGCCAACTTGGAACGCCCGGCGTGCTGGATGCCGATCTCCGCCAGTACCGCCAGAGCTTTGGGGTGGATATAACCCGCCGGTTTGGTGCCTGCGCTGACAGCCTGCCAGCCCTCGCCCAGGCGGGCATTGACGATCGCCTCAGCCATCTGCGAGCGGCAGGAATTACCGGTGCAGAGAAAGAGAACCTTCTTCACCGCCGCCCTCGTGATTTTGCAGCCTTGTGCTGCGCAATTTCAGATCGAAAATATTTTTTCTGCAGCCAGAAAGCCACGTTCACCAGACCAATCATCACCGGGACTTCCACCAGCGGACCGATCACTGCCGTGAAAGCCTGCGCCGAAGCAATCCCAAAGACTGCGACAGCCACGGCGATCGCCAGCTCGAAATTGTTGCTGGCTGCCGTAAAGGAAAGGGTCACAGTGCGCGAATAGTCGGCGCCCACCAGCTTGCCCATGGCAAAGCTCACCAGGAACATCACCACGAAGTAGATCAGCAGCGGGATGGCGATCCGGACTACATCCAGCGGGATCGTTAAAATCAGCTCACCCTTCAGGCTGAACATGACCACAATCGTGAAGAGCAGGGCGATCAGGGTCAACGGGCTGATGCGCGGCACAAACTGGCGGTGGTACCAGTCTTTGCCTTTGAGCTTCACCAGGATCAGACGGGTGAAAAAGCCAGCCAGGAACGGGATACCCAGGTAAATAAAGACACTCCGGGCGATTTCACCGATTCCGATCTGGACCACTGCGCCGCTCAACCCAAACCAGGTGGGCAGGACGGTGATAAAGATGTAGGCATAAACGCTGTAGAAGAGCACCTGGAAGACGCTGTTGAAAGCCACCAGCCCGGCGGCATACTCACTGTCACCTTTGGCCAGCTCATTCCAGACGATGACCATCGCAATGCAGCGCGCCAGACCGATCAAGATCAGGCCAGCCATGTATTCGGGCTTGTCCCGCAGAAAGATGATCGCCAGGGCAAACATCAGCAGCGGGCCAATAACCCAGTTCTGAAGCAGTGAAAGGCCCAGGATCTTCCAATTGCGAAAGACATCGCCCAGCTCATCGTAATGAACTTTGGCGAGGGGCGGGTACATCATCAAAATCAACCCGATGGCAATCGGAATATTGGTTGTACCCACCGAGACCGCCTGGTTAAAGGCTGCCACCCCGGCCGGGAAGAGGAACCCAATCCCAATCCCCACCGCCATCGCCAAAAAGATCCACAGGGTGAGATAGCGGTCCAGGAACGAGAGCTGGGAAAGCACAGGTAAACCAATCGTGGAGTTTGTATTTGTTTTCATAAATTCCTCGTCAAGATAAGGGGCTGTCTCAAAAGAGGGGTTTGGGGCTCACGCACCCCCGTAAGTGGGGTGCGTGAGCCCCAACTTTCCCAGATAAGGGTGTAAGGAGCTGTCCAAAAGTATTTTGGCCAGCTCCTTACACCAATTTTTTATTTCTTGGCCGAAACCTGAACGCTGTAGACCGGGATACCGCCGGAAACACCTTCGCTGGTGGACCGGCGCACCTGAATATCCGTAAAGCCGGCCTGTTTGACCAGGTCGATATATTCCTGCTCGGGCAGTGCGCCCGAAATACACTCCGACCAGCCGGCCATGGAAGCCCGCGCCGCCGGCGGGACGGCCCCGCCAAAGACGGTGTCGTTGACTTCCAATCGTCCGCCAGGCCGGATGACCCGATACGCCTCGCGGAAGACTTTGCCCTTGTCTTCGGTCAGGTTGATCACGCAGTTGGAGATAATCACATCCACGCTGCTGTCATCCACAGGCAGCTTTTCGGCGTAGCCGTGGCGGAACTTGACATTGGTATAGCCAGCCTTTTCGGCGGCGGAGCGGGCGCGCTGCAGCATGGCGGGGGTCATATCAATCCCCCAGACAAAGCCGGTCGGGCCAACCCGTTTGGCCGCCAGGAAAACATCAATCCCGCCGCCCGAGCCGATGTCCAACACCACCTCGCCTTCTTTGAGGTTCGCCATCGCAATCGGGTTGCCGCAGCCCAAAGAAATGGCGGCGGCTTCGGCAGGGATTTCGTCTTTTTCGCCGTTAACATAGCCCCCATCCCAGGTGACGGTGCCAATATCGTCCAGGATCATAACGCCTGGCGAGCAGCAGCCCGGATCTGAGCAGCAGCCGCCCGGGGCGTCCTGCAGTGCGTGGGCCGCATAAGTGGCCTGGACGGCGTCGCGGGCCGGGACATGCTTTGTGCCAGTGGCAACGAAGATACTGATATCAGCGTGTTCGCCGGCGGCGCTCTTGCAGTCCGACTGGCAAGACTGCCCGGTGCAGTCCACCACCAGGTTCACCAGACCGGCCTGCTCAAACCAGGCCCGCAGTTGAGTGCGCTCAAAACCCTGCCAGACATCGGCCATCTCGGTTTTAAGCCACTCATAAGGATGGGCGTCCATATCCGTAATCACCAGCCGCCCGCCCGGGCGCAGCACCCGCACCATCTCGCGGATGGCCGCCAGGGGGTCGGGGCAGTGGTGCAGGTACATGTTGGCGAAAACCGCGTCCAGGCTGCCGTCTTCCAAAGGCAGCGCAAGACCGTCGGCCTTGTGGAAAGACACATTGCTGAACTGTGCCAGATTCTTTTGGGCAACCGCCAGCATTTCAGCCGAGCCATCCAGCACATCCACATGCGCCGTCAGCGGGGCCAGACCGGCGGCAATAAAGCCGGTGCCGGCGCCGACATCGGCGACACGCATACTGGGGTGCAGATAGGCCTTGACGATGGCAGTTTCACGGACTGCTTCGGTGAAGTAGCCTGAGCGCAGGTTGTCCCATTGGTCGGCCACCTGGGCAAAATATTCGGCAGAAGGGTTGGATGTGGTCATTTTTTGTCTCCTTTATCGCAAAAATACGATATATTTTTCATAAATTTACTGGCACATGTGCCAGTAAATTTATGAACAGATGAATGTTTCGGGCAGCCAGCTCCCGATCTGGTCTTTCAGCCAGCGGAAGCCTTCTGGATTCAGGCAGTAGCAGGTGGCAGGCCCCTCGATTTCGCCCTGGATCAGGCCGGATTCAACCAGCACCTTTAAATGCTGGCTGACCGTGGACTGAGCCAAAGGTGTGTTCTTGACAATGTCGGCTGTGATGCAGGTCTGGTTCGATGCCAGGAATTCAATAATCTGAAAACGCACCGGGTTGCCCAGGGCCTTGAGCATCTTTGCTAAACGCTGTTTATCGGGGGAGAGCGCAGGCTGCTTGGTCATATATCGTAATTTTACGATATAACAAGACTGCTGTCAAGAGAAAGCCAGGTCAGCTGCCGGGTTTTCTAAAAGTCCGAAAACCCTGTCATCAGCACAGATGAAAATTGAGTTAGAGGTGTTTGTTGCAGGCTGCAGCCTGCAACAAACACCTCTAACTCCAACTTGAAAAGGCGTCAGGTCAGTTGGTTTTGAAACCGATCCGCTCCAGCATAACCGCCATCTCCGGGTTGGCCATAAAGCGCTCCCAGACCAGGCCGCTGCGGTGATTTTCGATCATAACGGTGATGGGCGCCTGGTTCAGGCCCATAAAGATGTTGGAAACGAAGTTGACAGTCGGGTTATAGGCATCGCGGAACCCCAGGATACCCCACATCTTTGCGCCATGGTTGTAATAAAAGTTCTTCAGCGCCGCCAGCGACTCGGCGGGGGTGTAGGGGAACGAAGCCAGCGCCCCGGTCGGGGTGATTGTGCCGTTGTCGCCCCAGGCGCTGGGTTCATGCGGCAGATAGCCAGTGTGGTCGAAACTGGCGGTCAGGCCCCAAAAGTTGGGGCCGTATTCCTGAAAGTTACCCGGGTTGGCGATACAGTGAGCCTGGTTAATCCGGGCGATCGCCTGGTTGTTTTCAAAATAATCGCAATATTGATCCCGTTTGCGGCGCGGGTCAAAGCCCATAAACGAATAATGGGTGAAAAAGAGCGGCCCGCCGCTGCCCACGGCAACCGGCAGTTGGATGCCAAAATAGGTCTGGCCGTTGGTGTAAAATTCTCCGTCGCTGGTCTGGCCCCAGTGACGGTAATTGCGGGCCGTTTCAGACTGCGAAGCCCAGCCAGAGTAGAACATCGAAGCTGGTACGGGGTGGGTCGGCGAGGCAATCGCCAGCAGGTAAACGATCATGGTTTCGTTCCAACCGATCAGCGGATGATCAATATACCATTCGTAATCCGGCGACCAGTGCCAGTACAGGAAATCGCTCTCAGGCGACCGCCGGTACCAGTCCCACTCTACAGCCTCCCACAAGGCAGTAATCCGGACTCGAATTTGGGCCTCCAGCTCAGTCTCCTGGTCAAAAAACTGGCGCGCCGCCAGCAGACCCTGCACCATAAAGGCCGTTTCCACCAGGTCGCCCCCATTATCATACTTGCCAAACAACGGGATGACCCGCCCGGTGCGCCCGTCCAGGAAGTGCGGCCAAACGCCGTGAAAACGATCGGCCTTTTCAAGGAACGTGATGATCTTCAGCATCCGTTCCGCCGCGGCCGGACGCGGGATAAAGCCTCGCCCGGCCGCGGCGACCAGCGCCATCACGCCAAAGCCAGATGCCCCCAGTGCAACCAGGTTTTCGTCGCCAGGGATGCTCTCCAGCGCCAGACCGGCATCCGGATGAGCCGACTCCCAGTAATAGCGGAAACAAGCCAACTGGACCATGTCCAACAATTCTTCATCCGTGAGCGGGCGCGTGGCTGCAGAAGCGGTTTCTGAAGCGGACGACTCGCTGTAGTCATACCCGACAGCGGTTATTTTGTAGAAATACTCAGCCCGTCCACTGGTCTGCGGGCCGGCAGCAGGCAGGCCAAGATAATCGCTATAACGGCAAAACTCCCGGTTTTGAATCCCGATCGGCTGAAAATCCTGCCCGCTGCTGGCGCGGTAAACCTGGACATATGCCAGTTCTGGGTCATCAATTTTGTCCCAGCTCAGGTCAATATGACAGTCATAGCCCACGGCGGTCAGACCCGTTGGGATTTGCTCCAGCGGTCTGGCGCACTGGGCCGCATCCAGGATTTTGATTTCATCCAGGTACAGGGTGTGGGGCAGGCCATCACTGGCGCCCTGGCTGAAGACCACTTTCTCAATCCGGCTGAAATCCAACCGGGCGTCTGCCGGCGAGAAATCCGCCAGAGAAATTTTGATCTGGCGCCAGCAGCCCGCTGGCAGGTCGGATGTAAAAGCCGCCAGCGGCACAGACAGTGACTGGGGGCCTTCTTTAATCGTGATGCTGACCAGCGGCATGTTTGCGGCGAACAGATCTCCCGCGGCATAACACCAGAAAGACAGGGTATCGCCCGAAAGGCGAGGCATTCTGTCGAACCAGGTTTCGGTCAAAATCTCCGCACACCAATCTCCACCCGCCTCTGACAGCCAGGACAGCTTGAGGCTGTTGGGCGGGCTGAAGAAAACAGCCCCGGAAACCGGCAGCCGGTTATCGAGCGATTCAAGCCGGCTGGGCGCAGTCGCAGCCGCCCGGCTGAAAAAATAGCCTCCCTCCGCCAGACTGTTGTCAAAAATCAAATGATTGTAGTAGCCATCTGGGTTCAGAAATTGGATCAGCGCCAGGTTCATGGGTGGTCACTCCTTGCGTGGAATGGTTGGGCTTACGAGTCGCTCAAGTATAACCACAAGGCCTAAATAGCGCCAAGAGTGTAAAAGATTATTGGGTGGCTGCAGCCACCCAATAATCTCTTACAAATCGCGTGTCCAGAGCGTTTCAAACGCCGGCTGAAGATAGGCAGTCAGGGTTTTGGCCAGGTCATGCATTTTTTCGGGCTCAAACGAACCACCAGCCCGCCAGAGGATCTGCCCGGTACGGTCGAGGAGAAGCAAAGTAATCGCATCTTCGCTGGCAATGCCCAGACGCTGGCGAAATTCAGATTTTTCCAGGTAGAGGGTAATGGTGCGTGAGCGGGTTTTGTGGTTGGGGATTCCGGCGCGCATGCCTTCGTTCAAAAACAAACGCGAAAGTGTGTTCATCTTGTAAATCGTGGGCAGCTCATAAAAGGCCAGGCCCGGAAAGGCCTGCTCCAATTCGCTGAGTGCCGTAACCCAGGTATCCACCTGAGCCTGCTGCCACTGCTGGAAGGGGATCAAGACAAGGTTATACTGCCCAACCAGCTCACCAGGCAGTTGAATTTTCTGGCGCAGCAGGTTGTAGCCAGAAACTGCTGGAAAAAGGGCGGTCATAGCCTTATCCCTGGCGCCGAGTCCGCCGGTAGCGGCCTGTCTGGCGCAGAACGGGAGCTTTCGCCAGAGCCGGACGCTTACGCCTGACCAGCATGCCTGCCGCCAAACCAAGGGCCGCAGCCAAAGCCGCAGCACCGTACAGCAATTCAGGAGTAATCAGAGTATTCATACCAACAATCATAATACATTATCTATTTTTTGTCAACATTTTGTACACATAAAATCAAACCTTCAACAGCTCTTCAAGAAGCCGGACCAACTTTCCAAGTGAAACCGGCTTGCTAAGATAACGCCAGTTCGGGTTAGTTCGAAAAGAGGTTATTTTGGGTGTTTTATGGGTGGCTACGCCACCCATAAAACACCCAAAAATCTCTTATCCCGAACTGACGTTAAGATAACGGTCGGCTCCAGCAATCTGCTCGTCACCTGACATCGCCAGGGCGGTTATGACGACTATCGGGACAGGCTGATTTTTTTGTGCGCCATCCCGGATTTATTCAGCGTATAATCCACTTGTGAACAAAGATTCTGCCGCGTTAACTGATCCAAGCCTGTGGATTTTGATGATTTGCGCATTGGCCATCCTGTTTGTCCCCGACAGAATTACCGGCGGGCTGAAACAGTACTCGGATAAAGAACTCGCTGCGATCTCTGACCGGTACAAGAATGTCAAATGGCAGTTTTGGCTTTGGGCAATCGCCATCATTCCAATTCCTTTGATTGGAACCGTGGGTATCTTTGCACTTCAGACGCTTCACCCTGAATTCGTGGTCGGCGGTGCACTGCTGCTAATCGCTTTCATCCGCAGCTACAATTCAATTTTCGCTTTATTGACCGGGGCGTATCCCGTAGACAGGTATGGGCACCGTTGGGTATACACAGACAAAGGTTCAATCACCAGGTTGGCGCTGAAAGGTATTGAGATCACATTTTTGATCGCCGTTGTTGGCGGAGCCGCCGCCTGGCTGGCAAGCTCCTTTTAGAAATTTAAAGCCTTTTGAAAAACGTCAAAGTCGCTGGCCACAATTTCCACGCTTTCCGGGCCGGCAATTAAATCCACCATCACAATTTCAACCCCATCCTGTGAGGATTTGCGCATGGCGATGCTTTCCAATCCGCCGTTCGATGCGAAGAACAAGCAGCCAGGATAATCGCTCGTATAAATGTCTTCGCGAAAGTTGGCGATCACTTCATGACTGCTCCACAGCCGCAGCCACTGCGGGGCAAGATCAACTGCTCCCTCGCCGCCGTTGAACTTCAGCAGCATTTTTACATAAGCATCTGGCAGGTCAAAATCGACAGAGCTCTTTAGTATTTCAATTTCTGCTGGCGTTGCCGGCTGATTTGGTATCCAGTCCGTATTCATATCGATCATTTAGATTTTCATATGAGAGCTGCACCAGCCCTCAAGAAAATCTATCATTTCCAGAACTAAATCGTCATCTGTTTCCAGGTTTTCTGCTCGCAGTTGGCTGGAAAAAACCAGCAGTTCATGAACCACCTGCTCACGGACCTGTCCAGCACGAACAAGGCTCTCCAAATAGGAGCGCAGCGCTGCGAATGGGTTTTCAGTCCGCAGGGCATTTTCCAACATCTGGGCATCCATACAATCGATTATAACGGCCTACGGCTCAACCTTGATTTGTAATATTCGATCAAAACCTGGCGCGCTGTAACGGCCATCAGAACCAAGAATAAACACCCGGTCTTCCAGCACCAGACCCAAACCATAAGTGGCGCCGGGAATGTATGCATACCAGTTATTGTGGCTCCAGGTCCACAAATCACTCCCGGTCTGAACATCAATCGCCCGCACCAAGGGCGACCTGCCGGCTGTATAGAGTATATTTTGCCTCACAACCAAATATTTTTTCGTGCCTTCAAAAAGTGCATTGCCCCTCGAAAGGTAAAGATCAGCTGCATTTTTCCATTTTACCTGCCCCGTATGGATATCAAAGGCATAGATCTCACTTTCATCCATGCCTACCAGGAGTGTCTCGTCGATCGCCTCCAGATAGGTCGCAGCGGCAGGCAGCGCAGTCTGCCAGAGCACATCTCCAGATTCGCTGTTCAACGCCAGCAAACCCTTTTGGGCGGTGCCAATATAGACGCGCTCATTCTGCACCTGATAGAGGATATCCCCCCCGGTCTGATCCTCGTTCAAACTCCACAGAACTTTCCCGCTGGCCGGATCCAGTACCCGCAGGATGGATTGTCCCTGATCGTCTTTAACCAATTCGCTCAGCAGGTACAACTGACCTTCCACCAGCTTCAACTCAGGCCGATCAAACAACTTCTCCGGGAACTGGACTTTCCAACGCACAGCCCCGGTTTGGTTGTCCAACGCAGTTAAATAAGGCTCAGTTCCTCGGTCGTCTAAATGCGCATAAAAAAGCAGATCCTCCGTCATGACCAACGGGGTCCAACTGACCGTTCGCGCCTTCTGCTCCCATAGGATGCTGCCGTCGAGAGGATCAATCGCCAGGATCTGGATATAGTCTAAGAAGTAGCGTTGGGCATAAACCCTGCCGCCTTCCATGTACAGCATGGTAAAAGTACTGCCAGGTGGCAGTGGCTGCTGCCAGAGCAGGCTGCCGTTTTGCGGATCCAGCCGGAGCAGATTTTCCTGCAGATCTACCACAAGCACCGTCTCTGCTTCAACAAAGTAGGTCTCAGCCGCCGTTTGCCAGCGCACTGTTCCATCCACGCTGTTAAGGGCGTAAAGCGTTTCATAAATCCCGGTAAAGGTAAAGATTGTCTGTGTAGATTCTGAAATAAAATCCGGCAAAAAGTAGGGGTTTCGGGATGATTCCGGATGCTCCTTGCGGTATCGGTCAATCTGTGGCTCAGCAATTCCCTCGGTAGACCACAGGATTTGACCATCACTTAGACTGACTGCATACAGACAGTAACAATCCACAATCTCGTCTCTGCGATGCCCGGAAAAGATCAGGCTGTCACCGACCAGCGCCAAACGATCAACACCTTGAAACCCAGAAATTTCCCAGGTCCCGGCTGGAGCCTGGGCCAACCTGCCAACCACCTTTTCCATTGTCTGATTAAAAGCGATCAGCATGCCGCCCAGGGCCAGCAGGCAAAGCCCAATCCCAACCAGGCTGAGGAACAAAATCCATACATATTTCGCGACAGCCAAAAAGACAGAGCGTACGAGGGTAAACATACCCTACCGCTTGCGTAAGCTGAGCAAGCCCAAAACCCCAAAGATGAGCGCCAGCGCCGCAATTGCCCCGACCCAAATATTTATCTGCGGCGCTGGGGCATCAACCGCCGCCGGGGTAGCTGCGGCTGTTGCCGCTGGCGGCAGATTGGCTGCCACCAGGGTTGAAGCTGCCTGGGTTGGCTTTGGCGGCAGGGATGTTTTTTCGGTCGGCTTTGCCAAAACCAGATCAACGGACGCTTCGAGCGTCCAGGTGGGTGTGAGGGTTGGATTTGGGGTTTGGGTCGGCGGCAAACTCGTTGCGGTTGGCGTGGGCTGGGGTGTCAGGATCAAGAAATCGGGCTGAGAGCCGCTCACATCCACCAACTTTAAATATTGATCATTCTCGGTCACCATGTTTGATTGTAACAAGACCAGGTAATCGAGTAACTCAGTTCCTTTCGAATGGCGGGGATTCAAGGCCAGAGTTTGGCGAAGCTGGTCGGCGCAGCCCCGCCAATTTTCCAGATTTCTGCCAGGGTAATCAGGCCATCCCCATTCCGCATTCCAACATAACAATTGAGCAAAACCATAATGCCAGTCGGCATCGCCGGGCAGCAGGGTGACTGCCTGCTCGTATGCGGCCTGACTGAGAGCATACATTTCCTTGCCAGCCGGATCGACTCGATGCCACCCTCTGCGAGCCCAAATCGCCTCTTTATAGGCTTTGCCCAGGCGGCCCCAGGCTTCGCCATCCTTGGGGTTGGTCTGGGTCAAACGGGTTTCTGTCTGGATTTTCTGCCAGGCGGCTGGGGTTAGGATGGAAACCCGGATGTTATCTGCTTTTGTGGGCTCAAAGTCTTCAAAGTGCCAGCGGATCTCTTTGCCGGAATACGTACAATCCGGGCTGCAGCTTTCTAGATTCATCGGGGTCACGTCATACGCCAGGCGCATCACAATTTCAGCCTGTCCAATGGTACCGCGCCAGCCGCGACCGGTTTCGAGCACATAATCATACCGTTCGTATGAAGACTCAAAATCTATCCGGTAATCATCAACGGTATAAGACACTTTAATAACCACATCCCGGTTTGCCGGAAAATTCACAGGAAAGTGTACCCAGCAGGCAATTTTCCTGATATCAGGTGTAGGATTGCCATTTTCTAATCCCTTATACCCAACAACAACATCCTGGTAGTTTTTGGTTACTGGTACGGGCTGGCCGTCAACCCAAACCACAAAATCCTGAATTTCAGAATAGAGGACATTAAACCAAACAAAATCTCCGCATTCATTACTGTATATCGAATATCCATCATGATACAGCGGAAAACGCACCAGCATATCCTCATCTTTCTCCCCCAGGTTGCGCATGTAGAAGACCGCCTCTACCAGAGCGGTTGATGCCTGAACATCCAGCGTCACCGTCTCAGACATCATCCGCACATTGGTCAGCCCGCCAGGCGGAATATTGGAACCAACCGGCGGTGGAGGCGGGGCGGCGTCGGCCGAGGCGGAGAATGACAAAAAGCCCAGGGCGCCAGCCAGAGCAAGCAAAACTGACAAAACGAGCGTGGTGAAACGTTTTTTCATGGAAAACCTCGCCCCTAAGGAATCCTGACCAACTTCAACCTCGCCAGCAAAGCGAAGAAATTATCCGGAGACTGCTCCCAGATCTGCCAGTAGGCGCTGACCGCCTCGTCAGTTTGTCCTGCCAATTCTGCAGCCAGACCGTACAGATAAAGCTGGGCCGGGTCCAGGGTAAGCCGCTGGCGCAGGGTCTGCATCTCGGCCAACAACAGGGCCGGATCGCCGCCGGCGAACAACTGCTCGCCAAGTATGCTGAACCGTTGGTCATCATTTTCAGCCGGCACAGCATACTGCACAGCCTGGTTTATGTAGGATGGTCCGCCATCCGGCGCAGCGGCGTACAAAAACAGCCTGCCATTGGTGTCATACAATTTAAAGCCATTCGGCGCGCCATTTTCCACCAGCGAGGGGGGCGAGAAACTGCCGGTGACTTCCATGACAAAAGCAGCCGCCAGGCTGCCCCCCTGGGGTTCCAGCAGCCAGAGCTCAGCGTACTGGCTGCCGGGAAAGCGCACAGTGAACCAGAGCGCGCCGGTGTATCGCAGACTGCCGGATTTTTGAATGGGGACACCGGCAGCTTTCAAACGATCGAGGGCGCTGAACAGGAGCTCGGGCGGCAGTTGGCGCGCCAATGCTGCCAGCGCTTCACCTGGGGCACAGTCTGCAACCTGGCTGCAAGCCGCATAGATTTTATCGGCAGCGGTGTAAGCAGCCATAAACCGGCCCGCTTTTTTAACCCACTCGCTCTGCGCATCGCCAGGCGAAGCCAGCAGCCCGTTCAGCGTCTCAGCAGCCAGCGCCGAGTCACCCAACAGGGCCTGCTGCAGACCCAGCTTGTAGCGCAGCGAGTCACTGCCAGGCTGGGATTTCAAAAACTTCTCCAGGAGCGCCGGACGCAGTTTCAACGGCGTTATTGGCAGATCGAGGTTATCCGCACAGGCTGGATCGGCATAGTGGTCACCATAGGGCGGACCATACATCTTCTGCGCCAGCCACAGCCCGTTCCACTCATATGTGCTGTCGGCATAAATCCAACAATTCCAACCAGAAGGCCAAAGTGTCAGTTCCAGCCGTTTTGGAGAGGCAATAGTCACGATTTCGCTGAAATAGTACCTGCTGGGCCAGGCATCGGCATTGGTGCGCGCAATCTCCGGATCCAATTCCAGACGACGCGGCGGCCATTGGTCTAACGAATAAACTTCGGTGCTTTGAGAGGCTAAATGTCCACCCCAAGAGGAAACAATAACCACTTCGTCAATCCCGTCGGCTGTCAAATCACTGACCATACATTCCACTGTCTGCCGCACGCCGACAGCCGAACTCAAATAAAACGAACTGACCAGAGTATATCCATGATACCCGTTCCGGTCTTTGGTCAGCACCGTACAAATCGCGCCCATGGCAGCGTTGCTGGTTTGCAGCAGGTAACCCTCGGAGAAGGCGGCGGGCATGCGCACTTGAGTGACCGATGAGGGAAGCGCAAACGGAAACCCCGTCGGTTTAATAAAATTCTGTGCGAGCCACGCTTGAAGATTCTTAAAAGAGACCTTACCGTTGGACAACTGACCAATCAGGTAGCGGTTCAGGGTATCCCCAGCCTGTTTATCGGCGTCAACGATCTGAGCATACACAAGCCGGCTCTGCCAGGTATTTCTATTGGGATCGCCAGCCGGGGCGCTCAAGAGTGCTTCCCGATACAGCAAAGACAGGCCGCTGGCGGCAGTCTGCACATCCTGGATGTATTCGTCATACAGGTCAAATTCATACGTTTCGATCGGTAAACTGGCCTCTGCCAGAGCGAGCATTTCTGCAGACAGCCTTGGCGACCATTCTGCCAACTGGTAGCTGGCGGCATCGGCCTGCGGGGTCGCCGGAGACAGAGTGGGATAGGGGGTGATGGTCGGGGTTTGGGTGGGTGCAGGCGTGCGAGTAGGCGCTGGCGTCCGGGTGACGGTCGGTGTCCTGGTTGGTGTGGCGCTGGGTGGCAATGTGGGCGTCGCGGTGGCAGGCTTAATGGTCAGGGTGACCGTTGGCGGCAGCAGGGTGGGCGTTGGATCGACCTGAGTCAGGCCTGGTGAACTGCAGGCGGCAAGGACAAACAAAGCCACCAAACATACCGGCAGCAGCCTGTAGATCATTAATCTAAAATCGTCACCCATCCTTGGGCGAGACAAAAAGAAGAGATCCAGGATTCTGAGAGACTTCATAGCGATTGCCCCAGAGATTTTGCACAAAATAAAAAATATGGGCCCGGATGGGTTCGAACCATCGACCAAAGAGTTATGAGCTCCCTGCTCTAACCACTGAGCTACGGGCCCATGTTAATGTGCGCGGCTATTTTATCACAAAACACAAACGACGAGCGCCGTTTAATCAGCACTCGTCGTTTCGTTTGAGCGGGAGACGGGATTCGGACCCGCGAATAGTAGCTTGGAAGGCTACTGCCTTACCACTTGGCGACTCCCGCACATATATGTCGATTTCGGAAATAAAGTAGGTGTTTTTCGAATTATTCCTACAAATATTCATTCCTTTCTTGTCGTTTTCGGCATAGGTTAAAGAAATTTGTTTTCCGAAATTTTTCGAAGCTACTGCCTTAAAATTGATCATTTAGGGCATTAACTTGCCCAAGTATTCTACCAGAAAGGTTAAAAAAGGTGAAGGCTTGGTTAGCCTTCACCTTTTTCATTTTCTTCTTCTTCATCATCTTCTTCGTCAGACGTCAGTATCCCAAAGATCGCATCGATCATCCGAAAAAGATCCAAATGCTCATCTGTTCCCATCCCTGGCTCCCATGCGGAATGACGCATACGAGACGATATCTGATAGAACTTCCGCACTCATTTCTCCCCTGAGTATCCTATCCAGCGCCTCGTTGAATACTGCAGCGAGATGCGGCTCTGCCTGGATCATGGCGGCGAGTTTGCTGGCCAAATTGCTGTCGTCGGCGCTGTCCAGTAGAACCGATACTGGTATCTCGGCCCATGCTGATACCGCTTGCAAAGTTTTTACATCATAGGGACCTCCATTCAGGATCCTCGTGATGGTCGTATTCGAAACGCCGATCTGCCTGGCTGCTTCACGTAACGATATCCTTTTCTCTGCAATACGATTATTCAGAATTGTTTGAACTGTATTCATTTGCGCCTCCACTTAAATTGTACAGTTGGCACGCAAATGTGTCAATAGACAATATTCTAGTTGACTTATCCATTTCTTAGTGTTACAATTGCGTTACAATTGAAATGTATAAGTAACAGAATATCGTGAAATTGGATAAACAACCCAACTTCTTCGGACATTGTAGCACAAATGTTCTAATTTGCAAGATTAAAAAAGGAGCAATATGAAAATTCCATTTAAAGAATTGACCAAAATCGAAGGAGCAACCCAAAAAGTGGCCGTCCAGACATCCCTTTTGATGGTCAGACGCTACTGGTGCGCTCCAATGACCACCCGGCGCGACTGCACCGAACACTGCCCTGACTGCCAGGGAT
>Ga0268298_10001212_pt1 | contig 30910 bp, 23 predicted proteins | sample WWTPWeurt_MetaG_FD_194462 | JGI IMG/M metagenome (GOLD analysis project Ga0268298, IMG submission 194462) | Activated sludge microbial communities from WWTP in Nijmegen, Gelderland, Netherland - WWTP Weurt | ecosystem: Engineered > WWTP > Aerobic digester > Activated sludge | place... | reverse complement strand
ACTAATATGTTCACCTGACAAACTACTGCAAATTCATTAGTAGATCATAAGAGCCGCTCACAGTGCTGAAACCTGTGCGGGTCTAATTTACGCTGCCAAAGGAGCCGACCATGAAAATCAAACAAATCCCTTTTATTGCTCTAGCCCTCACTCTCACCGGCGCTTTCAGCCAGTGCTTCATACCTGTCTTCTCACAGGGGCTGGAAACTCCCGACAAGCTTGCTTCTGAAACAACTACCGTCAAATCCGGCAAAAAAGGCGGACACCGTAAAGACCCCCTTGGTTTGAGCGACGCCCAGAAAGAGAAGATGCTCACCCTGCGCAACCAGATGAAAGACAAAGTACAACCCAAGATTGCCGAGCTAAGTTCCCACAAGCGAACTCTGCAAGACCTCTTAACCAGAGAAAGTCTCGACAAAGCAGCCATCTTGAAAGAACAAGAACAAATAAACTCCCTTGCCGGTGAAATTGCCTCAGTCAAACTTTCTTACCGCATAGACAGCAGTGAAAACCTCACCCCCGAACAACGGCAAACCTTGCGCAAACGCATGGCCAGCAAAGGAAAAGGAATGGGCGGCCGCAAACATGCAGGCAAACACAAAAGAGCGGCACAGCCAGCCTCCACCACCCAGGCTGAAATGGTAGAAGAGAACAAAGAGCAAGTTTGAAGATGCTCTCAACCGGCAAATTGCAGAAGCAAATGAAGCCTCGCTGGCGAGGCGAGGCTTCATCTGGGAGTTCTCTACAATGACCATGATAGGCAATTCTCTTTGGAACTCAAACAGGGTTTTCCCCAGTCTCAATCTGGGCAACATCCTACTTCCGATGAGGCTTTCAGGCAGGCGCCGCCACAACCTGAGGGGCCGACACCTAAAAGTTTCGCCGCCGCCGGATAATACCCTAGAACCCTAGCCTCACTGTTCAAGGTGCAGGCGTCGGCATAATTTTTGCAAGATGAATTGCATAAACAGACCGGACAAAATACCGGCTGCCCAAAGCGCAGCCGCCAGAGCCTGAAGTTTTGCACAATACCCAGCTCAATTTCCGTCCCTGAGTCCCCGCTCTCAGTCCCTCTCTCCAAGCGTACACCAGCGCGCTCTCCGGCAGTTTCGGCTGTCGACCTCGCCAATGAGGACCGCTCAAGAGCCACCGCCTTCTCAAGTGAAGGCTCCGCCTCAGCCGATAGGCAGCAGCATCCAAACCAGAGGAATAGTGCGGAAAACAAGCTCAGCAAAGGCCCTGTCAAACCTAAAATCTCAAACGAACCAGACGGCAGACCGGGCAGTGCAAACCGGTGCCACGCAGTGCATAGGATGCACCAATATTGAGCGCCATACCAAGTGCCGCTCGCGCTACCACCTTACCCGTGGAAGGACGGGGCGCACCCACCGTCAGTGTAGGCGGAGTGGCATTCCCCACCGGGAGCACTGGCGGAGTCATGGCATTTTGATTGGACCTCAGTTGAAAAACCTGTCCGTCCTGTACCGGTGCGGGGTCGCTCTCCGGCAAGGTGAAGGGCTGAACGGCCACAGTTCTATCCACGGCTCTAAAGCCGGGGTTTGCCACCGGCAAAGCAACTGCACCGGCAACCGGGGGCGCCACACTGAGGCTGGGATTTCTTTTCAACTGACCTTCCAGAGACTGCACGGCCTCGCCTATCTGTACGTCCCGGGGCGAGAGCGCATGGGCGGCACGGTAATGCCCCAGGGCTGTGATCAAATCACCGCGACCTTCAGCCAGGGCACCAAGATTGAAAAAGGCATCCACATTCTGCGGGTCCCGTCCCAGGACCTGGCGAAAGTTCTCTTCCGCTTCCGATAGCTGCCCTTCCCGGTGCTTCAAAGCCCCCAGGCGAAGCAAGCGATCGCTTTCAGGATCTGAAATGACAGGCTTGATCTCATTGGTCGTCGTTAGAGAAGAATCAAGTTGGGGCTTTTGCAGCACCAGGGGCTTGCCCGGGCCGGACTTAGCGACGGACTTATGACCGAAAGCGGCATTGCCCCTTCTTTTCGATCTCTTCTTATGCCTCGAGGCAACCACTTTCGACCCGGGTCGAGCTGTAGCGGCCGAATTTGTAGTGGCCGGAGCGGCCGGAGCTGCCGAAGCCTCTATAGATATAACCGGAATCAGGGCCAGAAGCGTCAGAAGCGCACACAGGGAGCTAAACAAAGTGCCGCTTCTTCTCACAAGAAGAACCCCTCTCAGACAAACAAGACAATCAATCGACGAGTCGACAAAGTATCTGACGTAACTTCTCAAAATTTGTGCCTGCATTCATTATTCCCGCTTCGCCCCTTGCTCAAGCCGTTTGCAGATACTCTCTAATTTGCCGCTCAGCCAAGTAATGGGTAACTGGTTACGGAAGTATAAACGAGCGTACACTATAAAATAGGAACCGCCGAACTAGAGAGCTAGTTAATGGTCTATCCAGGGCAACATTTGGCAAAGGCAATATTCGGCAAAGGCAATATTCGGCAAAGGCAGCAAATGGTCAGGCAAAAAGCGAGGCAAATAGCCGTAAAGAGCACGCAACGGGCGCCGATAGCCTTGTTGTTGCGGCAGTCGGTTTACGCCCTGCTGATACCTTCTTTGCTTTCTCTGCTTGCCTGCGGTCAAACCGCGGCCCGGGCTGAGGGCGATCAGTCCCAGCCGGAGTCCCCAAAATCGGCAACGGAAGAAAGCACCCTCAATAGCGATGTAGTAGTGGAAAAACCCACGCCGGGCACTAACTTGAACATTGAGAAGGAAGGAGACTACAGTCAGAAGCTATACTTAGAGGGAGAAAAGGCCCTTTCCGAAAGGCGCTACGAAACCGCGGAAGCCTACTTCAAAGCCAGCCTCAAGGAACTTTATCGCAGCACCAATCGCCTGCACCTGCAAGAACTGGAGTTGAGCATGGCCAGACTCGACCTGGCCATGCAGAGAAACGATCAGGCCTATCGCGCCCTCACCAAGCTTGCCCACGGCATAAAGGTCGACCAACACGGCAACGTCAACAAGAGCAAAGGGGCCTTACTACTCTCGGAACTGGCTGAAGCCGAACTGAGACTGAGCCGCTTTGATGAAGCGGACAAACACATAAGACAGGCCATGAGACTGATGCAGAAGGGCTATCAAGGTCTACCCGCCCTGAAAGAACGAGGCATCGCAGAAGGTCGCCTGGCTCGCGTTCTCAGTCACCGCGGTCTCAATCAAGATGCCAAAGAGCACTTTCAGGCCGCCGTCGATTTATTAGAGCAAGAACCCGGCTATAAACAGTTGGATCTAGCCGACTTATTGAGGCAGGAAGCGCTCTTCTACCGAGACATCGGGGCTAGAAAAACCGCTGCTCAAATCTTCGAGCGCGCCTGCGCCATAAAGGCCAGTGCCAGTAATTCACAGAAGACCAGGTCTCTCACCGGTGAAATTGACTATGTCTGGGAACCGGGCTCCCCGCATTCCCATGAAATAATCGATCAAGATTTCCCATTGCGCTATATAGAAGTAAACAACACGAGGGTCGCGGTTACAGTCATAGACCTCTGGGAACTGGCTGGTTTACTCATTTGCGTAACCAATACCGATGAGCACCGGCATGTCTTTGGTCTGGGAGAAGTAAAATTCTACAAAGTCGTAAAAGATCCAAGTTCCGGTGTGGCCCGCTCCTATGAACAAATTCCCCAGGTAGATCACAGCCGCATCGATCGCATTCGCCGTGAGCGCAATATCTGGGATCTCACTCAAAATCGCCCCTGGTTGGCCAACATCCAGAAAACAAGAAATTTCCGCGGACTGGTACCACCCAACGGCCATGACCTCTTTCGTGGTCCCAATGTCTTTGGGGTATGGGGTGAATGGCCGGGTATTTCCCATGTGGTGCCAACGAGAGTAGCCATCTTGCCCAGCCGAGAGAATGTCTTTTACGTCGATGAAGCTGAAGAAGAAGGCAGCCGGGAATCCGGTTTGATTCGCTCCGAGGGCATAAGACAAATGGGTCTCCTGCCGATTTCTATGGAACCGCTGGAATCACGCACAGGAGAGTTATTCTATCTCTACCCTCGCAATGAAGATGTGGAAGTGCGTGTCACCGTCGGTAATACCACATACAGTTTTCCGTTTCGCTGTCGCAAAAGACGCATTAATTGATGCCGGTCTGAGTCTGAGCCTCAATCAGGACCTCAAATCTAAAGAAGGGCTTAATTAAAGGCACCTGCCAAGGGGTGGCGCTTAGGATAGAAAAATACATTTACTACCTGAGAATTGGAGACGCCCTTTTGATGATCGTCCTTGAGATTCTTTCAACCCTTATGGAATTTCTCACTGAGTGTCACCATGACAGTGATGGCGGCAGCAGCTCCACCACGCACTCCGGTTTCTGCATGCCGCTCCTCTGGACGTTATTCGCCACCTACATGGGCATCGTAGTCTATAACTTCTTCACTTAGCCTCGTCGCCGGCACAGAAGAAAGCAGCCGCACCAGACTCTAATTAACGCAGCACGCTGGAAGCAGAGCGATATTTTTTCAAACAGTCCGTATAGCCTTCCACATAAGAGGGGAAACTCAACTCCACTCCCAGGTCTCGCAAAACCCTGCGGGCGTTTATCTGTCTATTGCCGCGCAGCGTTGAATTGACAGAAGCAAGGCTCTGGCTTTCCGGCAGCGGCATATTCAGTTCCGAACACAACCAGGTGGCTACACTCAGGTGGGTAGACGGTTTCAAGTCGCCGACCAGGTATAGCGAACGCGCTTGGGCCCGCAGGAAGGCAGCCACGATAATTCTGGCCAGATCATCAAGGTGAATGCGAGAAACATAGTTGGTGCCGTCACCGGGCAAACGGTATTGTCCGGCGATCAAGCGAAGATGCAGACCGTAGGAATAATCGTATAAGCCGGGCGCTCTCAATACCACAGCGCCACAGTCACGCCAGATGTCTTCAGCGGCAAGTCTCTGCCTGGCTGCCGGTTCCTGCTTGTCCACATCGGTTTCTTCGTCGATGATGCCCTGCTGCTTACCGTAAACACCGGTGGAGGAAATATAGACAATCTTGGCGGCCACAGCCCCCACCACTTCCGAAAGAATTCTATCGGTGCTGCCGTCGGGCGGGAAGGAAACCAGAACCAGCGCCCCTTTTGCCAGTTCCTGCAGACGCTTGAGAGCACCTACCTTAGACCCATCTTGGCGCTCAGCAGCAAAATCCAGCAGCTTATCCAGCACCAATGGTTCAATGCCTAGCTCCTTCAGCTCGGCGGCCCGCCCCTCTTCTCTCGTAGTACCATATATAACACCACAACTAAAATTTTCAGGTTGGGCCAGCCCGCCACGAATGTAGGCCACCAGGGCCCGTGCGGTGCGCCCAACTCCCAAAAGCAGAAGCGGTCTCTCCACACGGGAAAGATTCTCCAGAGCCAATTCGGCATGCCCCTCGGTCAGAAGAGTTTCTCCTTCCGAAGAGGAATTCAAATTAGGGCTGGTTGAGTTTTCAGAACCGGACATGCCTCCCTCCCGTACTAAGAAAGGACGCTTATACCCAGTTCCTGCAAAGCCACTTTCAAGGGCACCCGCATGCGCTCACAATAGTGTAGAGCCTGCACCGCTTCCTCCACTTTCAGTTTCCCGACGGCAATGTGCTTCTGGCAAGAAAGTGCACTGTCCAGTAACACCTGCTCGATCTTGCCGCCTGACACCAGCATGGAGGCCGCACCGGAAGCCAGTTCACCGCCGGCGGCGGTGGCACTCTCCAGATCAGCCACAGAAATCAATCCGGAATTTCGCAACAAATTCAGGGCATCGCCAATGGTCTCGTCATCGATGCCTTCTCTCTTGACCATGGCCGTGCCGCTGGTCTGAGCCAACTTTTCAATGGCCTCTTCCATGGAGATATTGCCCGAGCGCAAGACATCCTGCAAACCCAGGGCTGTTTTCAATTGACTGGCGGTAATGATGCCGGCCATGACCAAGACCTGCCCAATCTGTGGCTTGACCCGCACCACGGCATCACCGGGTTTGACGCGAATGTCGGCCTCATCGGGTTCAACGTCGCAGCCCCTCAGATGAGCACGGCGCACAGCCTCAGCCGCCTTAATGGCCGAGAGAGTGCCTTGACTGACCAGGGTCTGTACCTGCAAGGCGGCATCGATAGTGGCTTTCGGCACCAGTCCTGCATCCACAAGAAAAGTTCCAAGCATAATATTGGGTCGCCGCTTCACCAGGTCGTGATGGGGTGCCACCACATTAGGAGCAAATGGATCAACGGCATAACCGCCGGTGCCGGAACCAAGGGGCACGGTGGATGCGGCGGAAACCGGATCTACCGGCAGGGCCGGCTGACCATAGGGCAACTGCCCGGGCATCATATTAGGATTGTAGGGATAGGGTGAAGCACCGTAACCGGGCGGGTATGCATAGCCCGGCGGATACATATAAGGATTTTGGTAAGGGGCATAAGGATAACCCGGTGGGTAACCGTAGCCAGGCGGCATCTCAGCCTGCGGCACAAAGGGCTGTTGCGGCATAGGTTGAGGACCGGGCATGGGCGGCTGAACATTCTGCGGCACCGCCGTTGGTGCAACTGTAGGAGCGGGCGGCTGAACCTGTTGAGCAGGCGGATTTTCCATCACCGGTGGCGATACAACCTCAGGACTGGCGGAAGGAGACCCGTGAGGAACAGCTTGCACCGTCGACTGTGGCTCGCTTGCTTTTGCCTCCCCGGCAAATCCGGCAGCGGACTCTTTCTGGGAGGCCGATGCCGAAACCGGTGCCTCCGGCTCGGGAGTCAAGAGATGTGGGGGATACTTGGCCGCTTCTTTCTTTTTGAAATAGCCGCTGGCATCAAGATCGCTTGGCTTCATCAAGCCACTGTCGCTGGAGGAACTTTCGTAGCTACGGTCGAGAGAAAATTCGGAGCTGGTGTTGGTGGTGGATGAGCTGCTGAAGTTAGATGCCATTTCGGCCTTTGGCAAAGGCGCTCTCTCAGGAGCAGCCGCCGCGCCTTTACCGGCAGGCGTTTCCTCAGTGGGAGCAAAAATATTGGGTCCGTCGGAAGGCAGAGAAAGGGTGAGAACGTCGTAGAGCAGTTCTACATCATCAAAGCCGGTGCTCCACATTACCCTGGAGCTATTACCCTCGCCTTCGTAAAGAGTCCAGATGGGCTCGCCGCCCCCTACTTCCACTCTCACCGTAAGAGAGAAGGGCAGTCCAAGCTTCTCGGAACGCCAGGGCAATTCAACTGTGCAAGCCCGGGCCTTCTTGGCCTCATTGAGCAGGTTTCTGATATCAGGAAGTCGCGGCGTCTTCGGTAACTTGTCGAGACGGACGTACTTCTTGGGTTTGTACATTGTCAAACCTGACCACTGGGAAAGGGGGAAATAGAAGCTATCAAAAAGAAATTATCTTTCAACTTACCTTCCCGATCAAGGGAAGAACTAACCTTACCACTGAAGGCAAGATTTCCCTGGATTCAAGCAAGCGTAATGGCAAGCCCTGGGCCAAGAGCGTGTTAATGTTGATAGGCTAGAGGTTCTGGCTCTTGGCGCAAAAGGCAGGAAGGTAAGAAAAATATGCTGGAAGGCAAAAAACTGGCTGTTATCGGTGTGGGTAAACTGGGAGAAGCTCTTATCTCCGGGCTTCTCAAGAACGGAGCGCTGAAGGCGGAAGATGTCTGCGGCACAGTGGGCCGGGAAAATTCCATCAGTCGAGTAAGAGAGAAGCTACCTATCGCAGTCTCCCTTGACAATAAAGAGGCTGTCAAAGGCAAGGACCTCATCCTCCTGGCTGTTAAGCCGCAAAATATGGCCAAGGTTTTGCTTGAGATCAAAGATGTCATTGAAGACCACCAGCTTCTCATCTCCGTGGCAGCCTCCGTTTCCACAGCCTTCGTGGAAGAGAAGTTGGGCAGACCGGCGCCGGTGGTAAGAGCCATGCCCAACACGCCCTCCGTCATCAATGCCGGCATGACCGGGCTCTGCGGCGGCTCGCAGGCCAAACCCGAACACTTGAAAGCCTGCGAAGCAATTTTTCGCTGCGTGGGCGAGACCGTATTTGTAGACGAGTCGCTCATGGACGCCGTCACCGCTCTATCGGCCAGCGGTCCCGCTTATCTGTACGTGGTGATTGAGTCTCTAGCGGAAGCGGGAGTGAAACTAGGCATCCCCAGAGAAACCTCGACCCTGCTAGCGGCTCAGACTATGTACGGCGCCGCCAAAATGGTGCTGGAATCGAAGGCTCACCCGGCCCTGCTCAAGGATACTGTGACAACCCCGGCCGGCTGCACCATTGACGGACTGATGGAGCTGGAAGAAGGTAAACTGCGCGTCACCCTGATTAAAGCCGTAGTGAAAGCAGCGGAGCGAGCCCGAGAGCTGGTGCACCGCTAGCTTCCACTTAAATTTTCAATTCCGTGCTCTCAGGCAAATCTTTCTTGAGCGATTCTCTGGCAATCTCATTCAAAGAGGTGCCTTCCAGGGAGAGCTTTTTGAGGGTGGAGAGGGAAATGAGCGCCGGCACGCAAGTATCGTCGATAAGGGTGTTGTCCAGCCAGAGCTTTTCGAGAGACTTCAATGAACGCAGATGCTCCACCCCTTTGGAAGAAAGCGGTGTGCCCGATAAATCCAGCTCCTTCAGTCCAGTGACAGAGGCGATTTTCTCAGCATCATCATCTGTAATCTTGCTGCCTTCTCCATCGATAGAGTGCAGGTAACCGGTGGGAAAGCGCTTCAATAGAGCCAGATCCACTCGTCTATCCTTAGCAAGCTCCAACTGAAGTTTCTTGCCCCGGGGAAGATAAAAGGTGCCACGGGCTTTGCACAAGGGTTCCCAGTAGTCGGCGTCCTCCTCCGATTCCACCAGAATCTCACCGATGCTCTCATTGGATTGCAGTTCTACCGTCACGGTGTTGGGCGGAGGCAGGGGCTCGGAGGCCACTGGCTTCGGACTGCCGGCAGCAGGAGCGTTTTGCCTCTTCTCGCCCTCAATGGAAGGTGCCGCACTAACGGCAGCACCCCGGGCGCTGAGCACCAGTGCCACAGTGGCGGCGATGCCAAGAAAGAGTTCCACGGAAAGGCGCGAAAAATCAATGTCGATTCGGTTTATGCCCCGAGCCTTAGCTTCCTCGCTCAGTACCGGCGGGGAAAAAATTGAAGCAAAGCCAAGCGGAGCCTCAAGTGCGCCGAACTCCTTCCAGGGCGGATAGACACCGATCATGACGAGCACAGTGACACCAAGCCACAGGTTCTTAATTTGACTCTCTTTCAGCACTTGGCAAAACTCCCTCTGCAGGCTACGCAGATAAATGCGCCTGATTTCTCTGCATATGTTAGCGCCAAGGCCGGTCAAGTGTTCTAAACTATGTAACTTGTCTGAAGCACTAGAAAGCTTAAGCTCTTGAGAATCTTGACGGAAACACCGGCCGGATCCCCAAGTAAAACAGGTGTCCTAAATGTACTGAGGGTTCTTAGACCCTATGCAATGAGGAAGGAATTATGTGGGATCGTTACAATTTGATGGGTCAAAATGCCATGAGTCAGGGGCGGGCAGGAGATGCGGAAACTCAGTTCCGCCTTGCTGTTCAAGAAGCTGAAAAATTCGATGCTAAAGATCCGCGACTACCGTCATCACTCAATAACCTGGCCAATTGCCTGCGCTCCCAGGGCAAATTTCCCGAGGCGGAAACCCATTACAAAAGAGCTCTGGAAGTCAAACAAAAGGCTGTTGGAGCCTTTCATACAGACTTAATCAGCATTTACGAAAACTACGCCAAAATGCTGCGTGCCGCTGGTCGCGAGAGCGAAGCAGGCAAAATGGATCAACACGCACGCGCCATCTTCATGAAGAAGTAGAAAGGAGAAAGCTATGAAAGCTGGAGAATACCTTAGTGGTTTCGGCAATCATTTGGTTTCCGAAGCGGAAGAGGGAGCCATTCCCAGAGGCCAAAATTCACCGCAGGTAGTGAACCTGGGTTTGTATGCCGAGCAGTTGACTGGTAGTTCTTTCGTCATGCCCCGCCATGAAAACCTGCGCAGTTGGCTCTATCGCATTCGCCCCTCCGTGCTGCACTCAAAGTTCAAGCGCCGTGACAACAAACTACTGCGCTCCCGTCCTTTCACGGAAGAGGTGCCCACCCCCGACCAGTTGCGCTGGGATCCCTTTGACCTGCCGGTCAAAGACAAGGTCGACTTTATCTCATCCCTGGCCACGCTGGCCGGTAACGGCGATTATGGCTCAGTCCGTGGCGCCGCCATCCACATTTACGCAGCCAATGCCTCCATGGAAGATAGCTTCTTCTACAATTCGGACGGCGACTTTTTGATCGTGCCGCAATTGAACAGCCTGGTCATCGCCACCGAGTTTGGTGTCATCGAAGCGGCGCCGGGAGAAATCGTTGTGCTGCCGCGGGGCATAAAGTTTCAGGTCAAACTCCCCCAGCCTGAAGCCAGAGGTTATGTCCTGGAGAACTATGGTCCGCCCTTCCGCCTGCCGGGACTGGGACCAATCGGTGCCAACGGCCTGGCTAATCCCCGCGACTTCCTGGCACCTACGGCTGCCTATACAAAAAGGGAAGGCCGGTTCACCCTGATCAATAAGTTCTGCGGCAATCTTTTTGAAGCCCAGTTGGAACACTCACCTCTGGATGTGGTGGGCTGGCACGGCAACTATTTCCCTTACAAATACGACCTGGCCCTGTTCAATGTAATAAATACCGTCAGCTTCGACCATCCGGATCCCTCCATTTTCACCGTGCTCACTTCACCATCGGAGATTCCCGGGACGGCCAATATCGACTTCGTCATCTTCCCACCCCGCTGGATGGTGGCCGACAACACATTCCGCCCTCCCTACTACCATCGCAACATAATGAGTGAGTACATGGGTCTGATTCATGGCGTCTATGATGCCAAGGAAGAGGGCTTTCTGCCGGGCGGCGGTTCTCTGCACAACTGCATGACCGCCCATGGGCCGGACCGGGATACATTTGAAAAGGCCAGCCAGGTCAAGCTCCAGCCGGTTTATCAGGGCAATACCCTCGCTTTCATGTTCGAAAGCTCCCTGGTATTCGCCCCCACCACCCTGGCCATCACAACCAAGCATCGCCAGGAAGACTATCTGTCCTGCTGGCGGGGGTTGCCTGTAAATTTCAAGACGCCTACGCCGGCTTGACGTTTATAAAGTGTGCAACCTGTGAAATATGAATTAAAGGACGAGTGCAGAAAGTAGAGTTTCGAGGAAGCGATGAACAGATTACCGCCCAACAAGCCCAGTGAAAACACCCCCAGTGGCGGACCCCGTCGTCTTAGATTGCCGGCGGAGTCGGCCTGCCCTGCTTTGAGCAAGGTGCGAGTGCTGCTTGAAGAGGCCCAGAGCAAACGGGGCACTTTGATTGAAATGCCCTGGTCTCAACCGGACCATAAGAGCTTCATTATCACCGTGCAATGGGATGAAACTCTGAAAGATCCTGTCTGGACGCTTTACGAAGAAATCGAAGGCACCTCCAAGGTAGTCTGGACGCAACCTTTTGCAGCCGGTGACCTGGAATTCATGTACGACATTTTGTCCATGTCGGCAGGCAGCACTTCCGGCGGGCTGGCTATTCCTGATGAATTGAAAATCAAGCCGGTAGAAGCTCCAAGAATGAGCGACCTGGACAAATTCAACGAGGCCCCGGCAGCGGCACCCATGGGCGGTGGACTGGGCGGCGGTCTTGGCGGCGGCTTGGGCGGTGGTCTGGGCGGTGGTCTGGGCGGCGGCTTAGGCGGCGGTCTGGGCGGCGGCTTTGGCAACTTCCAGGCCGGTGCTTCTGCTACCAACCTTCCGCCGGTCAATCAACCGGCACCGGCTCCCGTGCAGCCGCAGCCACCGGTGCCGGCACCGATGCCGGTGCAAACTCCGGTACCCGGTCCTATGCCGCAGCAGATGCCGCAACAAATGCCTCAGCAGATGCAGTATCCGCCTCAACCCATGCCCGGCCAGCAGCCCATGGGTTATCCGCCGCAGCAGATGCAGTATCCGCCCCAGCAGATGCAATATCCACCTCAGCAGATGCAGTATCCGCCTCAACCCATGCCCGGTCAGCAGCCCATGGGTTATCCGCCGCAGCAGATGCAGTATCCGCCCCAGCAGATGCAGTATCCGGCCCAGCCTTATCCGCAAACCTCCATGCCGGAGCCCAAAATTCCGCTCGATTATCATCTCATCGACAAGCGGGCCAATATACTGCTGGGCACGCTTCTCAAGGAAGCAGGTCTTATCTCGGAACCCACACTGGAAGCCGCTCTCAAACTGCAGGAATTGGTGCGGGACGAGAAGCTGACCACGGAAAAGGCACCGGATGTATTGAAGCGCCTCCATGCCATGGGCGGCAGCATCGATCAATATCTCACAAAAGGCGATCTGGAAAAGCCGGCAGGTTTGCAGGCAGGTTCCAGACAAGCCGTAGCCGGTCATGAACAAGCCCAGGCCAGACCACAAGCGCCGGCCCAGGGCGGTCAACGAGATTTGAAAGGGGCTTTCGACCTGTTGCAAAAAGCGCAACTTTTGACCGAAAGCGATCTAACCACAGCCGTCAACGTCCGCAAAAAGCACGGTGGCGATGTAGTGCAAATTTTGGAAGCAGCCGGAAAAGTACACCAGAAGACAGTGGAAGCAGCACTCACCAGTCTGCCCCTGATCCGAGAAGGGCTCATGAAAATCGAACAGGTAATCATGGCTCTCAACTATTGCGAGCGAATGAGAGTCGGCTTCGATGAGGCTCTCGATGAAATGGGTTGGCAGAACCCCCGCAAACTGCGCACCGACTTGCCATTGTAAGGGGCGCAACAAAGCAGGATAGGCGGGCATGGGAAAGCAAATTTTATTGGTAGACAGCGACCAGCAATTCGCCAAGCTGGTCGCATCCGTGCTGGAGGGGCGCGGTCATAAAATTGTCCAGGCGGACTCCCTGAAAGCAGCAGAAGCAGCCCTGAATAAACCGGAAACACCTTTCGATCTCATGATCGTAGGCAGCCCCATGCCCCAGGGTGATGAACTGCACTGGATTTTGGAGCGCCGCCGCAGCGGCATGATTACCAAACTGGTGCTGGTGGGCGAAAGCGGCAAGCATATCGAATCACTGCGCACTAAAATTACGGCCGACCATGCAGTGGCGCTTTCAGTACATAAGCCTCTCATCCCTTACATTTTTGGAGCGCAAATAGACCGCACAATCGACGATGATCGCTCGGAAGCAGCCGCTCAAAAGATGAAAGACTTCGAGACCATGTTCCTGGCTCTCGTCACCAAATATGCCAGGGTCTTGCCCAATCGCATCAACGAACTGGCGGAGGCCATTGAACGGGCCAAGAATAATCCGGCCAGCGCCGATCTCTCGGCGGAAGTGCGGGGTCTGGCCCACAAGATAAAGGGCACGGGCGGCTCTCTGGGATTTCGGCGGGTGTCGGAATTGATGGCTTACATCGAAGATGCAGCAGCCACTGTCCATGAGAAGCCGAAAGAAGAACAGCTAATCATCTGGGCTGAAGTAGATCGAAAACTGCTGGAAGTAAAGGAAGCAGGCGATTCCGAATGCCAGGAAATAAACGAGGCAGTTGCCGCATCGGGCTTGAAGCCGCAACAAGCAACCCACAATCCGGCTATGACCCGCATTCTAGTTGTAGACGATGACCGCGGTTTTCTAGATATCGTCTCGGAACTAGGCAAGCAACGACTGGTGGAAATCGTGCGGGCCTCAGGTCTGAAAGAAGCCCTGGAACAAGCCGTGGTCTACCCCCTTGATGCAGCCTTGATTAACGTCTTGCCGGATCATCCGGAACAATGTTTTGGACTGGCCAGGCAACTGAGAGAACTACCAGGATACGAGAACTTGCCACTGGCCTTCGTATCAGGACAGGCGCTGGTGAAAAACATGGTAGAGGCAGCCCATGCCGGCGCCTCACTTTACTTAGATAAACCGCTAGCTTCCGATGCCCTGGAAAAGGCCGTGCAGCATCTGGTCAATATCAGACAGGGCGGTCGCCCTCGTATATTGATCTGTGACGACGATGAGTTTTTCTGCAATACGGTAGCGCTGGTGTTGCGCAACGAAGGCATGATCGTGCGCATACTCAATGACCCATCCAAAATTCTCGATACCATGCAGGAATATCCGCCCGAACTGCTACTCCTGGACGTGATGATGCCGGGAGTGACCGGCTTCGAAGTATGCCGCATGCTCAGGCAGATTCCCCGCTGGCAAGATTTGCCAATCATCTTTCTCACCGGTCAAACCGGTGTGGAAGCTAGACTTGAAGCCTTCCGCTCCGGCGGCGACGACTATCTGCCCAAGCCCGTGGTCAACGAAGAACTTCTGACGAGGGTGAAGGTGCGGCTTGATCGCTCCCGCATGCTCAAAGACCGCTCCGACAAAGACACCACCACCGGCTTGCTCTTGCGTCGGGCCTTCTCTGAACAACTGGGTGCCATTCTGGCGGAAGCCCAAAGGTTGAAGACCACTTTCACCATTTGTCTTTTGGATGTGGACCATTTCAAGAAAGTCAACGACACCTACGGACACCTGGCCGGAGACAAAGTTCTGGCTGGTCTGGGGCAACTTCTTTCCAGGCGCTTCCGGGTGGACGACTTGAGAGGACGCTGGGGCGGAGAAGAATTCATGCTGGCTTTCAGGCGGGAAACCAAGGCCACCATGCATCTGGCTGTTGACCGCGTGTTGGAAGAATTCCGCAACATGACTTTCACCGGCGATAAAGGAGAAGAGTTCCGCAACAGCTTTTCCGGCGGCATTGCCGAATACCCCCTGGACGGCGATTCGGTATTTGAACTGGTAAAAGTAGCGGATGCCAGACTCTACCTGGCCAAAAGACGGGGTAGAAATCGCATCGTCATTGACGATGAAGAGGCGGAAGCGGAAGAAAAGACCGCTCAGTCCAGCACTGCCGACGGTGCCATCCAGCCCAGCGGCCGCTAAGCAAGAGAGCCGTCAGAAAATAAAATGCATGAGACCGCCCGGGTCTCTAAAGAGAACCCTGTAAAAACCACTAAACTCATGTAAAGCCGGAAATTAATTCTGCTTGACGGCTAGAACGCTGATGCACCGTGGCTTTCGTTTCGAGAAAAGTCTCGAAACGCTGATGTAATATTTCGCAATTTCACTATTGTTACATTTACCGCTCTTTCTAAAAGAGACCCTGGCAGCTCCAAATCAAGCCGTGGGGCGGCAAGGTAAGTAACCAGGGAAGGCAGAAATTCAAATCAAAAGAGGAAGCGCCTGCTGGTGCTTCCTCTTTTTTTAAGTCTGGAAAGTCAGACGAATTTATTCGTCGTCATCATCGGAACTGCGCTTGGTAGGAGCAGCAGTCTTCTGCTTGGACTTCTGCGTAGCAAGCTGAGCTTGATAAGCCTTCTGCTGGGCCAGTTGTTGAATGTACTTCTGCACATTATCAAACTGAGGACGGAAGCGCTCACCAGCCCGGCCATATTCGAGCATGGCACCATTGTAATCTTTGGTTTGCATCAAAAGGTTAGCCAGATTGCCATGGTAGTCACCGTTAGCCGGGTCGAACTGACAGGCTTTCCGATAGCGGGCGATGGCCCCGGCAATATTACCGGTGGTGTAGAGATGATAGCCGTAGTTGTACTGCAAGACGGCATCATTGGGCTTCAAATTCACCAGGGTGGCAAAGGTATTACCCACTTCTTTAGAGCGCCCCAGTTTCTGGTAGCAATCAAGCAAGCTTGTATAAATTGCTACTTTCCGCTCCAGGGGTCCTTCGGCGCGGGCGGCGCTGAAACTGCCAAAGCTCAGAGAGGCAAGTACAGCCAGCGTGGTTGTCTTCAAAACTAACTTCATAACTTCCTCTCTTTACTGCTGACCGCGGTGGGCTTCAAGAACGGCATAAATCTTGTTTTTGTTCTCGTCATTGGCTTCCTGTCTTCCGTAGCTGCCGTGATAGGTCTCGAAAGCACCACGCTTGGGCACGGCGTTTTCAATGAAGATAAGCCATTTGGAACCGGGCTTGGGCATTTTGTCGGGACCGAAAGTCCAGCCGGCGGGCATTGTCGGTGTGCCGACTTTGTCATGGAACTCATAACGAATCGGCAGTCGTTTGTTGAGGGGCGGACCATGCAAGATTTCATCGATGTGGAAAATGGCAATGGGCGGACGGAAGAAGGCAATGTCTCGCTCTTTTTCATAACCTTCGTAAGTACAGATGGCGATGAATTCGGAGTAGTGATGCAGGTTGTCGTAGGAGAGAGTGTACTTGGACTTCTCGGAAACTTCCGATTGTTTGACTACATCGCGCTCGGGAATTACCTGCTTGGCCGTGGGCTCATAATAGTGAACCTTAGACATATCGATGTCGGGCTTTTCGCCGGGCTTTTCAATTTTTATGGCCATGGCCGTCAATTTTTCATTCAAGAAAGCACTGTCGGCGTCAATGGTGGTGAGGGCTTTGTTCAAGATCGGAATCGCTTCTTCATAGCGACCCACACCGGCCAGAGATTGACCGTACTCACCCTGTAAGTGGGCTTTGGCAGTGGCGTCTTCCGCAAAAATAGCTTCCAAGGCGGCATGGGCTTCCGTCCAGTTTCTGGCTTTGGAAGCAGCCTGCAAAAGCCCGTAATAAAGTTCAGGGGCTTTCACGTTTTGCGACACAGCTTTCTGGTACTTGGCAGTGGCAGTAACCCAGTCTTGCCGCTGGGCGGCCTTGAGACCTTCCCGGGCTAACTTTGTCACGGTGATGGAACCGAACTGCCCGGCATCGTCACCGGTTTCCATGGCGGTCACCGGCACCGAAAAAGCCAGCGTAGCCATAATTGCAAGAGCACCAACGGCCCTAATTGCTCTGGGTATCTTCATCATCTAACCTCGAAATATCCGTTTAAGACACTCAACTCGTATTTATCGGACCTAGAGCGTGTCACCAACTCCATACATAGCCCATTTTCCACGTTTCAGCACATTTATGCTACTTGACAGGGCATTATTGCCTGATTTTGCGAAAAAAATCTTTTAACAGCTTCCCCGTGTAGCCCCAAGTTCAATTTCCAAGCGAAGCTGACACTGCTCATAAAGCAGCATCACTTGCCCGTGCTCACAGACTCTTAAGATGCAAACAGCAGGCAAACTGTTCCCACTGTCTAATCTGAGAATCGAAAAAATGCAGTCTCGGGGACGGGGAGCAAATGCAAGTGGAAGTAGCAGCCAAAAGCAGTCAAGCAATACGGCATTACTGGTTCTGAGAACGTTCGCCCTCTACAGCTGACTAGAGAGGGCTCCTATCCTATCTACTGACCACGGTGGGCCTCGATAATAGCGTAGATCTTATTCCGGTTCTCCTCAGTAGCTTCCTGCCTGCCATAACTGCCGTGATAGGTCTCGTAAGCCTCGCGTTTGGCCACGGCGTTCTCAATAAAAATCAGCCACCTGGAACCGGGCTTTGGCATCTTATCAGGGCCAAAGGTCCAGCCGGAGGGCACGGTAGGGTTACCGACTTTGTCATGAAATTCATATCGAACAGGCAGAATCGGGTTCAGGGGCGGACCAATCAAAACTTCATCGATGTGAAAAATGGCAATGGGCGGTCGGAAGAAGGCAATATCCTTTTCCTTCTTATAGCCCTTATAAGTGCAGATACCGATGAATTCGGAGTAGTGATGCAGGTTGTCGTAAGTAAGAGCGTACTTAGAGTTCCCGGAGACTTCCGAAGCTTTGACCACGTTCCGCTCTGGAATTGACGGCTTTGCCGTAGGCTCATAAAAGATCATCTGGGTCATATCGACTTTAGGCTTTTCACCGGGCTTTTCAATTTTGACAGCCATGGCCGTCAGCTTCTGGTTAAGGAAGGCGTTGTCGGCATCGATTGTGGCGAGGGCTTTGTTCAAAATCGGAATCGCTTCTTCATAACGACCGACACCGGCCAGAGACTGCCCGTACTCACCCTGCAAATGGGCTTTGGCAGTAGCGTCTTCGGCAAAAATTGCTTCCAAGGCGGCATGGGCTTCCGTCCAGTTTCTGGTCCTGGAGGCAGCCTGCAAAAGCCCATAATAAAGTTCGGGAGCTTTCACGTTTTGCGACACGGCTTTCTGGTACTTGGCGGTGGCCGTGGCCCAGTCTTGCCGCTGGGCGGCCTTTAGCCCTTCTCGAGCCAGTTTGGTCACGGTAATGGAACCAAACTGCCCGGCATCGTCACCGGTTTCCGCGGCAGTCACCGGCACAGACAAAGCCAGCGCGGCCACAACTGCCAGAGCACCAAAGGCTCTGATTGCTTTGGGTATCTTCATCTTCCAACCTCGAAAAATCAGCTTAAGAATATCGGCACGTTCGTCTGAGAACGAGAGCATGCCTGCAACTCCATCCTTAATCCATTCTCCACTTTGCATGACTTTCCGGCTAGTTGAAAGGGCGCTGTAACCGGACTTTTCGAAAAGAATCTTCTTAAAGCACGCCTCTGCCGGCTGCAAAAGGCGCCGAGAGCGCCGCTCCAATGAAACCAGTTAACGGTGACAAAAGGCAGCAATATCAGATTCAAAATTGCTCTTTTTAATAGCCTCATCGCCGGCTGAGTTTTCCTGGCAATACCAGCCCGGCAAAGAGTCTGTCACTCCGTAAAGCTTGAAAAAATGTTGACGCAAGAGCCCTCCCTCGGCATCGGGCACCTGGGTTAAGAGCTGCAAGCGCAGGCGTTGTCCTTTTCTGGTGTAAACCGGCATGAAACGAGCGAGAACCAGTGCCGTCACACCGGCGGCCAGAAGACCCAGACCCCAGGGTCCGGCCGGCAGATAAGAGAGGGTGGCAGTGAGGAAGAGACCAAGCACGGCCATTGTCAGTCCAAGCACCGTGGCAGAGCTTCTGAAGGCTCCCGGTTTGCCGAAAAAGACATCTTCATCCAGGATGAATTTTTCCATGTCGGAAAGTAGCTGGGTCAATTTCTCTCCCTGGGCAAAGGGGCTACCATCCGAACTAAGAAGGTGCTCGATCAAGCTTCGTTCAAATCCGGTAAGCAACTGGTACTGGGGGTCACAGGCACCTTTGTGGAAGCGCAGCCGGCGCTCGCCGCCTTCCCCTTCCGTAACCAAAATTTTCAAATAGCCACGGCAGGCCAGCTCAAGGGCGGCCAGAGGCAGACTGTCTTGCTCAGCCTTGCCTGACAAATGCCCGGTCAAGACCGCCGAAACTATAACCGGCGAGGGCAGCTTCTCGGAATTTCCCCACTCGGTCTCAGGGTGTGTCGCCGCTGCCTCAGGGTTTGTGGCCGCTGCCTCAGGATTCACAAGCCCGGGCAAAGGTTGCACCTTGTAATTGAAACGAAAGCTCAGAAGGGCAAAAATTGTCAGGGCCGGCAGCAGGAAGAGCGGATACCAATCCACCATGAACTGCCCCGCCAGACGCAGGAAGCCGGGACGCTCCACAATACCGGCGGGAAGCTGAAAGACCGCCTCCACAGGAGTCTGTCTCGCCAGGTTGGCAACGCTTACCATGGCTAAATTGTTGTACTTATCCAGGCGCATGCCGGAGATTCCAATCTGCTTCTCACTGGCTACGATCTGCTCACGGCCGTCCAGCAAGAAGACCTTCAACTTGCCGGCTTCCTTTTGCAGTGCCCGGGGGAAGGTAACGCGCATGGAAACATAGTTGGCGTTATAAGGGCAATCAGGCCCTGTGAGACTGAGTTTGAGCTGACTGTTTTCCTTGTCGAAAGTGAAGGCCCGTCGAAGCAGATATTCCACTTTGAACTCAGCCATGGTATCGCTGCCCTGACGGCCGCTACCCCGGGTGGAGATGCGCAGAACCACCTCTTTGGCCCCTTGCTTCAATTGAAAATAAACCGGCCGCCCCTGACCCTGGCTGACCTTGATCAGGCGAAAGCCCAGATGATAGAGGCTGGCATCTTTAACACCATCCTGACTGAGACCGGTATAGGCAATGGGAATGCGCCGCTCGAAATAACGACTACCGTTATCCAACTTGACCGAAATGGTCTCCCGCACATGACAGGTTGCACTTTCCTGCGCTTCCACTTCAGTATCGAGCGATACTATCTCATCGGCTAAAGCCGCCCCGGCCCATACAAAAAACAAGACCAAACTGAAACACAGACCTAATCCGGAGACTCGCAACCAATCAGTTTGCTTATTTGACAACTTCCAAAGCCCCATAAAAGACATGGCACAATTATATAATTCCCTCTGCCGACACCTGCACAATTGAACAACCTTGGCAGGACGACAGAGAAAAATAGTGTAAGAGAATTCGCTAAATCAATAAGGATAAAGGGACCAATGACAGTGGACTGCCTGATTTGCCGCAAAGCCGGGGATGAAGAAAATCGCATTCACTATCTGCCCCACGGTCTCTATCTTTATGAAAGTAAGTATTTTCGGGTCAGGCATTCCGACGAAACCAAAATCGCCGGCTATTTAATTATCGAATCAAAGCGCCACTTCCTGGATCTTTCGGAAGCCACCGAAGAGGAAGCGGCGGAATTCGGAGTGGAACTGGCCCGGGTGGTGCGCGCCGTGCGCCGCGTCACACATCCCAAAAGGGTTTACACCTTCAGCCTGGCTGAAGCAGTGCCCCATTTTCACGTGCATGTCATACCTAGAGATGAGAATTTACCGGCCCGCTATGTGGGCAGGGGCATTCTCTCCTATCCGCTTCAGCCTTCCCTCAATGAAAGCACCAGGGACGAAGTGAGCCAGGCGCTGCGCAGGGTTTTCAAAGCCCTGTCCTGATCTATTAGGCAAACCCCAATAAAAATATAGTCTAGCCCTCAACCCGGGTTGCCGGAAGTCAAGGCATTATTAATGGTGTGTAGCTCTGTTGTTTCACACCTGTGCTCAACTGGGGAAAAGACGTTGATGTCTGCGGAATCTGAAAAAATGAATCTGGGTAGTGAGAACGTGGCCATGCTAGGCGAACTGTTCTATAGAAGCGGGCTAGTGTCCATCGACCAGCTCTGCCACGCCCTCTATGTCGCTCATAAGAATAGTCTACCTCTAGGTCGTGTGCTGGTGATGCTGGGCATGACCAAAACACGCATCTTGGAAGGTGCTCTCACTCTACAAAATCTCGTCAGGCAAAATCTTTTGACACCGGCCCTGGCCGTTCACTGCCTGCAAATCCTCGGCACCAATAAAGTAAGAGTAGAAGAAGTCCTCTCTGAAATGGGATGGGAAGGCAATCCCCACAAAGACGAAGGCAATGTGGGCGAAATTCTGGTGGAAGCCAAAATTCTGACCAGAAAGAGCATCGACGATGCTCTCGGACTGAGCCGCCATATTGGTCTGCCCCTGCCCCGCATCCTCTACCTGCAAGGCATGGTCTCAAGCAAACTTCTCAATGCCACCATGAAGTGCCAGGATGTGATCCGTTCCGGTCGCGTGCAGAAAGAAGAAGCAATTCAAGCCCTGGCTTCGGTGGCTAGCATGCTGGAATTCGAGAAAGCCTGCGAGAACGCCCTTGAGACCAAGCAACCTTTTATAAAACTAGAAGAGTTGCTGCTTCTGGCCAGGCTCTTATCCCAAAGAGATCTGCAAAACTTTGAAGAGCAGATGAGGATTGTGGGAGTCAAAAATCTGGGACAGTACATTGTCGAATGCGGCTTTTTCTCAAGCACTCTCATAGCCAGCGCCGTGCGCTTGCAGTCCATGATTGCCCGTTTTGAGTTGACGCCGCTATCCGCCGCCGGAGCGCTGCGTCTAATTTTCAGCCGCAATCTCAGCCTGGCTGATGCCCTTGAGGAAATCGGCAAGGAAAGACCGCCTTACGACGGGGAAATCAGCCTCTATCACCTGCTGAGGCTCTCCGGCTTGGTCACCGCCTTTGATGTCAGACGACTGGGGCATCTACCCGGTACGGCCGGTCCACAACTGACCGACCCTATCGAAGAGCGCCTCTTCAAAGCCGGCATACTGAGCAAAGCCTCAATCGACGCCGCCAAGCGCTGCCAGCTTCTCATGAGAGAAGGCTTCCTCACTGCCGAACAAGCACTGATTGTATTGCAGCACTGGTCCTGGAGCGGTGAAGGACTGACCAGGGTGCTGGAGAAATTGCACTGGGGACCGGGCAATATGCCCACCTTGCATGCCCAGGCCTTTCGCAGTTAACTAGCCTCTCACCCAGCCCACACCCAGTAGCTGCAAGCTTATATTGCTCTTCTTGGCGCACACTTCGCGAACGCTAATCTCGGCTCCACTGCCTGACTGAGCCAGAGCTGCCTCCGAGGCAAATTCCGCATTCAAGCGCTCCAGTTTTTCATGCAGCACTTGCAAGTTTTCTTTGGCCCGTTCCACATCTTCCCGCTGCTTGGCGGCCCGGTTTACGCCTCTGGCCGCAGTACCGGCTCTACCAAGCCCCATTTTACGACCGACAAACGCACCAAGTACAGTGGCACCGATGGAAAGCGCCGACTCCATATCCTGACGCTTTGCCTCCGCCGCTTCCGCTTCTAATTTCTGCTGAGCCAGACGCACTTTCTCTTCCAATTGCTGTAGTTTCGGCGCGTACTTAGCACGCAACTGCTGCACCCGCTCATCGCGCAATTCGCTCAGACGCTGCGCAATTCTAATGCGGAAATCCCGTTCGCTTTCGCCCGGTTTCGAAACATCCTGACTGAGCTTGCATTCGAAGATGGACAGGCGCGAATCGACAGCAAGCCAGTTGAGGAAGTCTTTACTGTAATTCTTATACTCATCGGCTCTGGTCAGACAACCAGGCAGAGCCGCAAAACGCAGGGCAGCATCATCGGGAGCGGTGAGCAACTGCTCCAGGTTGAGCTTCACCTCTCTGGCGGCGGCAAAATCTACCGGCACGGCACTGCCGTCTTTCACTGGCACAAGATAAGTCTTCTTCTGCACAACATCAAGAGCACTCTTGCTGTCTACATAACGAAGGGAGGCGCTGGCCAGAAGAAGCGGGCACCACTCACCCCGGGCCGGGGTAAAACTGGCCACCGCTTCAGGCAAGAAAAACTGTTTGATGGTAGGCGGCAAAAGCGGCGCCGCACTGCTTGCGGTACTGCTTTCGGAATTAGCGGCAGTCTGGGGATTGGCGGAAGCTGAACTAACTTTAGACTGAGGTTTGAGGGAGGCGGCAGCAGCCACCCCCTGCGCCCGGTCTGACTTGTCGGCAGATAGACTCTTTATTTCCTGGCGGGTCAGAGGTCCTTTTAAATAAGACATGGTCATGCGGGTTTGAAAAATCACCGGCTGGTCCTCATGTATATTGTTCATGAGGAAGACCCGCTTGCCAAGCCGAGATAAGTTAGCAAGCAAATCGGCACGGCTGAAGACCTGGCCGGAACCGGCCGTGGCTGCTTCTAATCCGTCTATGACTCGCATCTTGTCTTGCTCGGTTTGCAATCGCCCGATAAACCAGGTGCCCGTGTTGGCCAACCCCTTGTAGTCCAGGTCTACAGGGTTCTGCGTGGCCAGCACCAGTCCCAGTCCAAAAGCCCTGGCCTGTTTAAGCAAGGTCAAAATAGGTGTCTTGGAAGGCGGATTAGCCACCGGGGGGAAATAACCCAGCATCTCGTCCATGTAGAAAATTGCCCGCAGGCTCTTGGTCCCAGACTTGCGACGCATCCATCCCAACATCTGGTTGGCCATGAGCGTCACAAAGAACATGCGCTGTTCATCACTCAAGTGGCTGATGGAGAAAATTGAAATACGGGGCTTACCCTCTTCGCTATAGAGCAAGCGGTCTACATCCAGCGGCTCGCCGTTCAACCAGGCGGCAAAGCCCGGTGAGGCGAAGAGATTGTTCAGCTTGAGCGAGAGTGCAAAGCGCTCTTTCTGGGGAAAGAAGGACTCCAGATCGATGGCCCCGACCCTTGTCAGAGGAGGATTTTGAATCAGGGCAATAAGAGAAGCCAGTTCTATGTCCTGGCCGCTCTGCCAGACTGAAGCAAAAATAGAGGAAAGCAAAATATGCTCACGACTGGTGAGAATATCCCCCTCTATACCGACCAGGGAAAGTACGGCGGTAGCGGCACTGGCCACCCGCTCATTAAAGAGTTCCCCGTCTTCCAGGGTTTCCTCATCAGGCTTTGAGAGGAAGTGGGTGATGGAGATGGAGCGACCGGCCGTACCGCCCGGAGTGTAAATGGCGAACCGGCAATTCTCCCTCAGCCGGGCAATTCGCTCTCCGTCCTGCCCGGTTTCCTGAAGACCTTGACGCCAGCGAGAAGACTCTCGATTGGCCAATTCCTGCACCGAAATACCAAGACGGCGGGCCTCATCTTCATCTATCCAGGGAGCAAAAGATTGGGCGTCCAGATCCGGAAAGGTGAGGAGCAAATTGCCTATATCCCCCTTGGGATCGATGGCTATGACGGGTATCCCGTCCATGGCCGCCTCTTCCAAAAGAGTGAGGCAAAGACCGGTCTTGCCGCTACCGGTCATGCCGATACAGACGGCGTGGGTAACCAGGTCGGCGCTATCGTAAAGGACGAGATCTTGCGAGGCACTCTCAGTCTTCAAATCGTAACGCCGACCAAGATAGAACACACCCAGTTTCTCGAAATCTTGCATAAAACCCCTGTTTGAATTCCCTTTAACCTGCTGGAAAGCCCCCGGCCGACTATTAAAATAGCAGCCCCGCCCCCAAAATAGGGACGGACCCCGGTAAGGCTTAATGATGCTACCGCTCCAGGCGACCGCTAGCTCCACCGGCAAGCCGCTTCTTGTAAACCAGCTTTTAAAGATGCCGCCGTCTTGGGCTATAATTTCCAAACAGGTAGAAAACTAGATATATCTCCAGCGAGATTATAACCAGCCAAATTCAGGACAAAAGCCATGTCAATTCAGGACACCGAAGGAAAAGCAAGTCCGTCCCAGAGCACCTCTGAGCGCAGGCACGGCACTGTATCCAATACCATAATGCTCGTCCTGGCTGCGGGCTTGGTGGCCCTGGCGATGTCCTATCCCAAGCACACGGCCCGGGGCGGTCCCTATGGACAGCCCGACCCCACCCCCACCCCTCCGCCGGTAATCACGCCGGTGATACCACCAGTAGAGCGGCCGCCGATTGTGGTGCCCACCGACGTCACCAACATCAATCTGGTCAACCCCATAGTGGTGCCCAATCTTCAAGTGAGTCCGGCGCTGTCGGGTGTGCAACTATTGCCCGACAGTCAGTTTCCGCCCCTCGATAAAGTGCAGCAAAATGAAGACTGGATCACCATTTTATCGGTAGAAGGCTCGGTCTTCACCAAACCGAACGGCTACACCGTCGACCTGAAATCGGGCGAAATTATAGTTTCGGTTAAGAGTCCTTCCAAAATCGCCTTCGTCATCACGCCCTTCGGAACCCTGGCTATGAGCGCCAACTCCGACGTGCTGGTGAGCTTCAAAGACGGCGTGCTGAGAGTGATGAACTTTGACGGAGACGGCATGGCCCTCAAAGCTCAGCTCGACAAAGGTCCTTTCGCCGGTCCCGCCGATCCCACGGTGACGCTGGCCTGCGGCTACGAATTGGTGGCTGCCAACGAAAAAATCACCAGAGCCGAACTGCGTCCTAAAGACGGCATCACCAGGCGGTTCGCCAAAGTACTTGAGAACGGGCATCTGGCAGTCTCCGAGTTTTCAGTAGAAAGCGCCTTGAAAAACTGCGCCATGCTTGTGGATTTGAGCCAGAAAGTGAGCGGCGTGAAAGAGCGGCGCATGCTCTCCGACATGTCCAAGATGGCGGCGGTGCTCAATTACAAACATGGTACCGAAGGCTTCAGTGCCGATAAGTAGAGGCCTAGCCGCCTTTCTTTGCCTAACCGCCCTATTGCTTCTGGGCTTCGGCAACACACTGACGCCTTACTTTCACTGCGATGATTTTCTTCATACGGCTTATCTCTACCGCGTCTTTTACTCGGATTTCTGGCTTCTGGGAACAAATTTCTTCAGCTCCTGGTTGCAAGATCGCTCCTTCTACAATTTTTTTCGCCCTCTGACCGAAATCAGTCTGGCTCTCGATTATGGTCTCTATGAAGGGCAGGCCCGGGGCTACCATCTGACCAATCTGCTCTTGCACCTGGTCAATTGCGTCCTGGTCTTCAAGCTAACCGCCACACTGGCTGCACGTTATGAACTGGCACCAGGCAAGACTTGCTTCCTCAACGCCTTCTTCGCCGCTGCTCTCTTCGCCACTCTCGGTACCCATAGCGAAGCGGTGGCCTGGATTTTATCGCGCTCGGATCTCGTCTCTACCGCCTTCTACCTGGCAAGCCTGCTTTGCTTTTTGAAGAGCGAAAGCGCAGATTCCCACAAGCAGCTATTTCAGCTTCTGGCCGGGGCAGCCTTCGGTCTGGCTCTCCTGACCAAGGAAATGGCCGTATCCCTGCCCTTTCTAATCACACTGCTCAGCTTCACTAGCCCGGCGCAAGAGCAAAAACAGACTGTGGTCTGGAAAACAATCCTGCCCTATTTCCTTCTGCTTGGCTTTTACCTGGTCTGGCGCAGCCTCAGTATCGGCACCATATATGGTAGCTACGCCGGCTCCCTGGGAGAAATCATGCGCGCTTCCATGTGGGAACGCTGGTTCCTGAGCGATGAGCTTTTGCGATTCTTCCACCCCTTCAATATCGACTTAATCGATGAGAACAGCCCTCTGCGCGGGGCCCTGCGCCTCGTCCTGGCCGGTTGCGGGCTTTTAGTCTTGCTGATCCAACTTTCGTGCAGAAACTCACGAAACTTACGCCAGGAAACGCAGCTCAGTAACCGTGGCAGACTGATTTTTACTCTTTTAGCTTTTACTCTTCTAGCAGCGCTGCCCAGCCTGCAGATACTCGGCGTCACGGCCAATATGACCGGCGGTCGCATCGCCTATTTGCCTTCAGTACCGGCGGTCATGGCCCTCAGCTTCGCCGTGTTGTTACCCCAGGCCACCACGAGGTCGGCATCACTTTTGAGACTGGCCGGAATTTTGATGCTCACCTTGCTCACCGCCATAAACACGGTCACCGTGCGCATCAATAATAGAGCCTGGCTGGCAGCAGGCGAAAAAATCGAGGCTATCGGCAGGGAATTGCAGATACACACCAAAAGCCTTCGGGAAGGGCAAAAGCTTGTGATCTTCAATCTTCCCGATCAGTATCAAGGCGCCCACTGTTTCACCACCCGGGACACACTGGCAGGGCTACTGAAGCCGCCTCTACAGGAGAATGACCTGAACGCGCAAATAGAGGCCCTCGATTTTCAGCCCCTTTATTCCGGCTTCATCAGTTACCACGACTACAGCCTGGCCAGAAGCCGACCCGACCTGTATAAAGTGCTTTACTTCGACGCCGAAGAGACAGGCTTTCGAAAGCCGCCGCTACCGGTCTACCATAATGACAGCCGGGTAACCATTATTCCGGCAGGAGCGCGGGACACCGTCTACAAAGCCGACTCTTTCTACAAGAGAAGCCGCACTTATAAGTACACCCTTGCACCGCCGGTGGCACCAGAGCAATTCCAGATCCTGGAAGTAGACTACCGGCAGGGGGCGAGAGGCACGGGCAGAGCGCCGGAACGATCCTATATTTTCGTCGACTGGAAGCAACCGCACCCCCCAGGCAATTCCGCCAGAACCACAAAACCCTCCCGGCGCCCTTACATCGAACTTTCTAAAGCGCTCAAACAGCGCATCTACTTACCCGTTAGCGGTTACAAAGACTGGCAACTTACACCATCCATCGACAGTCTCTATCTCACCATCACCGAACCCGATGAAAAGGAAGCGGCGCCACCTGAGCTCAGGCTTTTGAAAGAAGCGCAGGTGGCACCAATAATTACAAATACGGCTTTCAGCAACATGGAAATGAAGCGCTCCAGCACCGAAGCGCTGGAAATAACTTACGACATAAGCGGCATGAAGGACTTTTATCAAGGGCAAGGTGATCTGCCGGACCTGTTTCTTGAAATAGGTAAGCCCTACTGCTATTCCTATCATTACGAAAGACGTCCCCAGGACAGTACGCCTTTGAAAGCACCGCTTCTAGTGCAAAAGCTGATCACCCAAGACAAAGGCAGTTTCAAGCTGAGCCCCTCTCAATTCAACGAAGAAGGCTGCTACCAGGTCAGACTTCTACTCAAGAATCAAGAAAAGGTGCTGGGGATGGCCAGCCAACCACTGTTTATCACGGTAAAACCCTAGCGGGTTTCTACTTGGGTAATTCTTCTGGCTTGCACACTTGTTCTCAAAGTCAAGCCCCTGTCAGTCAAATTCCAGGCACACTACAATTTTGCTCTCATGATGGCGGGCTCAATCTATGTCCAGAATGTCCCAGTCGCTCGAGCGGCCCTCGCGAAACGCTTTTTTGCCCGCCGGGAGCTGCAACATTCTTGCAATTTCCGAATCCTTCGCTGCCAGTACCTTGAAAGGTGTCACACGCAGAATCGCAGCTGAAACCTGGCGCTCCTCGGCAAAGAACCACCAACCAAGCGGATCCGCTCCGCTTGGCCAATGAAACACCGATGTCACCGGATACTTGTCTAGAGCATAAATGTCGGTATACACCAAAGTTTCGGTCCCATAACCTCCTTCGCGATCATTGCCATAAGCATCCAGCGCAGCCATGAGCACCTCGGCGCTCGGGCGAAATTGCACGGCACAGCCGCATGTCAATGCCTGTTTATTGCAACAAGGGCACTGCTCTATGTCGCAACCGGGATGATGAAAACCTTGAAGCGGTGATAAACAATCAGGGCAGTATTCATGCCGCCCAAGGTCAAGTAATTCTCCGCCAAACGGAATCCGCGGTCTTGGCTCGTTATCTTCGAAATGATTAAAGACAGTCACTGTGCATCCAATCCGAGCATGCATCTCCTGGCAGCACCACGCGCAAACGGCCATGAGCTATCTCCTTCCAGTCCTTGTGCGGGATTTTAGCAACAATAACAATAGCCTTCAATTAACGTGGGTGCCTGAGCGCCTATTCTTGAGCGCCTATCTTTGAGAGCCTCTGAATGTAACCGCCATGACATCCTCACTGCCGCCTGAAAACAAACAAGCCGCGGCTGCCGTAGAAAGGGAAGGGATAGAGGCGCTCCAATTTGTAGTCCCTCTGAAAACAAGGCTCCCGGAAAAGACTCTCACAAAACACATCGTAAACCACAATCCAATCCGGTCTAAATCGCTCCACAAAAGCGCCGGGAAAGGTAATCAGGCTGCGCCCTAGATAGCGCCCCTTCTGCTCACGATAGAAGGGCAACATCTCAGGGGAGACGATACCGTGCAAATCGAGAACACGAACCTTTCTCAGATTATAGCCAAGTATGCCCAGTTCGCCGGCGGCTACCAGTTCGCCAGGCTTAGCGACATTATTGATGTATTCAGCCGCCTGGCAATAGGCCGGCAGTCGCCCCTGCATAACATCCAGGCGAAAACAGGGACTGGCCAGAGCCGGGCAACAGGTGGGACGCAGGACAAAGTCACCGGGCTCATAGTTCCACGACAGGAGGCCCACTAGAAGAGCCAGCATGGCGGAGAGAGAGGCCGGTCTCATTCCCCTGGTTGCCGTTGCCAGATGGGCAAAGAGCAGCGCCCAGCTCAAGGGGAAAAGCAGCGCCCACCAGGCGAAGTACCAGGGGAAGACAAAAATGACGGCATTAAGAAAGCCGAAGAAGGCCCCCAGAACAAAGAGGGCAGAAACATAAACACGCAAGCCTTTCTGCCCATAGAAAGGGGCCACGGCAAGGGTTGTGAGAAAGACGAAAGAGGCCAGACTGAGCCCATAAGAGAAGTATCCGCCATGAGCGCCATCGATAGTGGCAGTCACGGCAAAAAGAGAACGCCACAGATATTGAGCCAGTTGGGCAAAACCGAACCAGTCGGGTCGATCGTAGATGAGCCATTTGGCGGTCATGCCGCTTGGCACGAGGGCACCAAAGCTAACCAGGGTAAAAAGAATCACTGCCGCCAGGAGAGCCAGAGACAAGCTCTGTCTCCGCAGCGTCTTGAAAAACGCAGCCGGCAAAGTTTCTTCTTTCAAAAATGAGAGGAAGACACTGAGGCTGTCAGTCAGGAAGAAGAGCAAGCCCTCCGGTCTGGTCAGGGCGATGAGACCGGCTGAAAAAGAGCGCAGGCGACACCTTCCCGCCAGCGTAGCCAGAAGATAGGAAAGCAGTAGTGATACCAATAGCGGTGTTTCCTTGCCTCTGAAGACTTCAAATATGGAATAGCTGGAAATTCCATAAAGGGCGCAAGCAAGCAGTGAAGCCCAGGCGGCAGCAGTGGAACCAACCGGGGCTGTTAGTTTGCGCACCAGCGCAAAAAGCAGCAAAATGGCAATCACATCAAGAGACAAGTTCAGGGACTGGCTGACTTGCTCAACAGCCTGATTGGAAAAAAGCCGGCACAAAAGCCCCAGCATAAGCAAATGCAACGGCGAGGAAACACCCAGGGGCGGCGCCGTCTCACCCTGATAAGAAAGTCCGTAACCACTAAGGACATTCAGGATGTAGCGAAAATCTATGTAGGCATCATCGATGCAATAAGAGAACTGCAATCCCCTGAGCACCACTGAAAGGGAGACAATGGCCGCCAGAAGCCCAATAGTCAAACCGCTCTGGCGCAAAATGAAGAGGCGGCAGATACCGCTGGCGATAAATACCGGCAGCGCCAGACTGAAGACCAGAAGGGAGGCGGAAACTCCGGTCATGGCCCGCCTTGCATCTTGCAATAGAGCCAGTGGCAATTGCGCCGCAAGCGTGCTCAAAAGAGCCGGCTCAAGTACCCTCACCAAGACAAGGGTAAGGCTGAAAACGAAGAAGGTCAGAAGGGCGCGGGTCAATAAGCGCCAGGAGCCCTGCGGATACGAAGAATTAGAGCCGCAGCCGGCCTGGTGCGTCGAGAAGGAAAACATGCTTAAAGGTTACCATCTTAACTTCTAAAGAGCACTTGCTTTTCCGCTTCCATCTCAAGCCCGCACCACCCATCAGCTTCAAGCCGAGAGCGAGAAGCCGTCCACCA
>Ga0268298_10001211_pt1 | contig 30926 bp, 27 predicted proteins | sample WWTPWeurt_MetaG_FD_194462 | JGI IMG/M metagenome (GOLD analysis project Ga0268298, IMG submission 194462) | Activated sludge microbial communities from WWTP in Nijmegen, Gelderland, Netherland - WWTP Weurt | ecosystem: Engineered > WWTP > Aerobic digester > Activated sludge | place... | reverse complement strand
TTCGATGTCGAAGGACGAGATGCGGTAGGTGGCGCCCACGGAGACGCCGATGCGCTGGCTCGCGAGGAACGAGACGTTGGCGTACTCGTCGTTCTGCACGTTGGGCTCCCAGAACCCTCCCGCGCGAGCCGCGAGTTGGGCCGGGAGAACCACGAAGTCGCCGCCGAGACGGAGGCCCACGCTGTCGCGTTTCACCTTGAAGTCGATGTCGTTGTTCTCGGGCACGCTTCCGGGCGTGCCCTGCACGGGGACGGCGGGTGAGGCCGGAAAACGCAGCATCGCGCGGTCGTAGGCACTGTTTCGCGTGTACGACACGTCGAGCTCGGCGTCGAAGACGTCGTCGGCCAGTGGATCGCGCACAGCCGGCGGAGGGGCGCTGGGGCGTCGTGGGAGATGGAAGCGCGCACCCAAGCGGACATCCAACGGGTTCGCGATTCGGAAGTGCCCCAGGTCCTTCTTCACGTCCGCCGAGTCCGACACCACGGGGTTGCCGCTAGTGCCGTTGTTGGTCCAGTAGTTGGCTTGTGTCTTCAGGTCGCCGTGGGAGTCGAAGGCGTCCTGAACGATGACGTCGAGCCCGACGTCGAGGCTCGGCAGCGGGGAGTACAGCACCCCGAGCGTGACCCCGGGGATGAACCAATCGGCGACCGAGAGGTCCGCGCGCACGTCGGCGGTCACGGGGTCGCGCCAGCTGCCGTCGGGTTGCGGGCTCGGATTCACGCTCATGTTCGCGTTGCCGAGCTCGTAGCTCGCGAAGCCCCAGATGAAGCCCGCGCCTACGCGCAGCCCCTTCATCATTTCCACGCCCGCCGCGAGAGTCACGTTGAGCGCGAGACCGTCCTGGTCGAGCAGCATGTAGCGCTGCGGCGCCGGGACGTTTTGTGTGGCCCCGAACGAGTTGCGAACCGCGACGGTCTCGGGAAAGTGCAGGGACCCGATGACGTTCGGTGGAGCCACCGATAGACCGATGCCCAAGCCATCGGTCGCACGGAACACGCCGGCGACCGCTGGGAGCGGCGTTGGCGTGTTCTTGTTGTCATTGCAGACCTCCGGGTAGGCGATGCCGTCGGGGGGCAAGTCGAGCCGCTCCCCGTCGCCTTTGCGCTGGAAGCAGATCTGGTTGAAGACGAGGTGCACGTTGGCGAGCACGCCGCTCCGCTGTCCGGCGAGGCCGGCGGGGTTCAACTGCGTGGCCAGGGGCGTCGAGGCTCGCGCCACCCAGGCGCCCCCGCGCCCGAGCGCCTCGCTGCCAATCTCTGGGAAGTCTTGGACGTCGGTGGCATGGGCCGCACCCGAGACGAGCAGGAGCGCCGCAGGCAATGCGAGCGGCCCGAGCCGAGTACGGGCGCGCGGGAGCCGGCTCATGCCTTGATCGGGCTGGCTTTCAGCGCCGCCTTCCCGTCCTTCACGTAGACGCTGAACTTGACCTTCTGAGCGCCGTGCCGCTGCACCAAAGCGTCGCGGTTCTTCTTCAGTGTCTGCTCGAACTTCTCGTAGGTGAAGCCCTCGATGTTCTCTCCGCACTGCTTCTTGAGCTCGACGAACTCCTGATAGACGCCGCGCCACTCGGCGGACTCGCCCGCGCCAGCCGCTGCGGCGATTTCGACGTTGGACGGCATCGTGCTGTCGAGCCCGGCGGCTGGGGGAGGGGGAGCTTGCGGGGTGGGCGGCTTGGGCGCACCCGGGCGCGGCGGGGGTTTCGGCAGGCGCGGCTGCGAAGGCGCGGAGGGCAGCGGCTTCACTTCTGGGCTGCTCGTCACGGGCACCGGCGACGAGCTCGGCTGGGGTTGCGAGTCGCCAGGGAAGGAGAAGGCGCTCATTTGCGGCTCCGCCGGCAAGTCACCGAGCACTTGCGTCAGATCGGCGGCGCGACGTGGCACGCCGCCTTTGGCGGCCACCTTGTCGATGCCGTCGTTCAAGTCGGAGGCAATCTTGCGGTAGGTGCCGCGGAACTTACTGGGCGCGAGTTGATCCACCTCGCCCTTGGCGAGGCGGGTTGCTTCACGACGGAAGATGGCGAGCGGGCGAGAATGCTCGAAGAGCGAGAACACGAGCCCGAGGCCCATGGCGAGCAGCACGGCTCCGGCGACCAGCGGTACTGGGACGCCCTTCTTGTCCTTGTCGTCCGCCTGTTTGAAGAACCCGAACGGGCCCTCGACGCGGGCCGGCAAACGGCCGACCGCGTAGCCTGCACCGAGCTCCCACGCTTCGCCAGGGAGCTTCGAATACTGCACGCCGAGGCCGAGGCCACCGAGCACGCGAATGCTGCTCCGCCCCTTCTCGCCGTAGTCCGCGTCGGAGTCGATGTTGCCGAGGTCCGCGACGATTTGGTCGAGCACTGCCTTGTCGAAGTCGTCGGGCGCGCCAGCGGCGACGCGCTGCCCCTTTGTGTAGAACGCGACCGCCGCTCCGGTACGGTTCGAAAGCTCCCGCGCGAACTTGTCGTCGATGATGCGCGCCCCCACGATGGCGCCGGCGGGCATGGACGAGGCGTCCACCTCGACGGGGCGTGTCACGACTCGGTAGATACGATCGAGCACCAGGGTGTCGTCGCGGATGTAGCCGTGCAATGCGTCGGCGACGACGGGGTAGCCGCCGAGCTCGAAGTCTTCCATGCCCGCGGCTTGTTCGTAGCCGACGTGGGCGACCACGCGGCCGTGCTGGTCCACGGCGAAGACGGCGTCGAACGCGAACTCCGGCGGGACCTTGGAGTTCACCGCCCGGAGGGCCGCGCCGACCTTGTCCTTGGCCTCGTCGGGCACCTTGCCGTCGGAGTCGCTGGACTTCTGCAGGTACTTTCCGACGTCTGGTTCCAGCGCGAACGCGATGAGCTGCGCCGAGCGTTGGCGCGCGTCGTTGCCGAGATACCACGACACGACTTGGCTATCGGACGAGAGCGCCTCGCCCATCGCCCGTGCGCCCACGCGGTTGTACATGCCTGCTGCGAGGAACAGCACGAAGACCGTCACTCCGAGCAGGAGACCGAGAACTACGTACCAAAAGCGCGACAGCAGCATTACTTGCCCTTGGCCTGAGCGTCTTTGTCTTTGGCGTCCTTGTCGTCGGGCTTCTGCTCTTTCTTCTTCTCCTCGGCGACCTTGATGACGTCCTTGAGCTCCATGTCGCCGCCCTTCACTTCGACGGCGACACCCGGCCCCACCTTCTTGCCAGCGAAGTACGCCTGGATGGTGTACTTGCCGTCCGCGGGAACGCTCAGGGAGAACTCCCCCTTGAGGTTCGGGTAGGCGATGCCGGCGACGTTGGCCTCGGCGATCACCCACATGCGCAGGCTGGGCGCCGATTCGTCGCGGATCTCGAAGGACCCGGGAGACGTCACTGTCCAATCGCGGCGCGCACCCTTGATCGTATCGCCGGGCTGGAAGGTGGGGACGCTCACGCCGTAGAGCCGATGCTTGAAGGGATCGGTGTTGTGGAACTGGAGCTGCTGGCCCGGTGGCACGACGATGGTCACCGGAGTCGTCCTGCCGCCCCCGACGCGAATCAGGATCGCGGTCTTCTGAGGCGCCTGCTTCTCCTCGGCGAGGGCGACGATGCAGAGCTCCTTGGGAATGTGTGGGAAGAGCTGGCGGAACTCCGGCCGTACGGTCGGCACGATCTCGCGGAAGGAGTAGCCGCGTTTCTTGGGATCACGTGCCTCGTCCCAGACCGGATTCACGAGGCCACGGAAGCCGGCCACTTTGCCTTTGACCTTGGCAGCGTCGGCGACGCCCGCCGTGCCGAGCACCGATAGGCCCATGCCGACGAGAAGACCCGCCCGCCCTGCTCTCGAAATCATCGGGCAGAAGCTAGTCGAGGCCTCGGCCGGACGGAAGGGTCGGCATGCCCTGCTGGGTCCCGGTTCCACGCGCCTTCGCCGCAAATGGCGAACGGGCCGACGCTTCGAAGAGAGCCGGCCCGTTCATGGGTTCCTTACCGCGAAAGCCGTGAGTTTGGTTGCGTAGCCCGAACCCCTAGCAACGCTAGGTGGGACGCTAATCAGGGCTTCTGGCTTCCCGGTGAAAGGTTCCGGGCCTGCACTCCACCCGCGAAATCGCGCCCCGGGTTCGAATGCTTGTCAGGAGTTCGTTACTGCGCTCCTCTCGTGCTCCGCAGAGGGAACCACTCTCAGAGTATTTCCCGGCACCCTCTCCGTCAACGGCTCTTCCCGCGGAAATTTTCGACGATCCCGCGGAAAAATTAGCGATCGCGCGCTTGACATCCGAGCCGCTTCGTAAGCGAGCCGCCGGAAACTGGGCCCATCGACCTCTCCTGGGTCATGCCTTCGGGCCATGACCTGGGTGACACCGGAGAGCGAGCCTCTGCGCTCCGAGCGCGGCGAGACCTTGTTCGTCGACAGTCGAACGCGAGCCGAGCTCGAGGCGCGAACGGCCGGCGCGGGCTTTCTCCTCGTTCCGGTCGAACCGCCGCGGCCCGCTCTGCGCGGCAGACTCGCGCTTTTGATCGAATCGGCGGTGGAAGAGGCCCTGGAGCGACGGGGAGCTCCGCCGCCGGGGGTCGGAGCGTCGAGCGACCTCGACGCGTCGCTCAGCGACCAGCTCTATCGCGCGCGCCTCGTGGGTGGCCGCGGCCTCGCCATTTCGCTCCACACGCTCGAGGGCATCGCGAACCTCGCGGGTGCACTCGACGCCGAGGACAGCGCGGTCCTCCGCTGGTGGGTGCTCGCCGCTCGCGAGCGTCCGGTGCGCCTCCTGCTCGCGGCGACGGACACGGCCATCGGCGTGTACGGCGAGCCCCAGCCGCTCGAATCACTCTTGTCGGCGACCGTGCTGGTGCCCGCTTCTTCCCCGGTTTTGGCGCCCGAAGTGGGCCAGAGCGCGGCCACGATGGAGCTCTCGGAGGTGCCGCCCAGCGTTGCCGAAATCGCCGCACGGATCGCGGTGCGCGAGCCGCGCGAGCCGAGTCCGTCCCCCTCGCCGGTCACGTGCCAGCCGGTGAACGACGCGGACGCGTTGCTACAAGCCATGGCCGCCATCTTCGCCGACGAGCCTGCGCCGTCGGAGCCTTCCCCCGAGGTCGAATACGCCGACGTCGAGGAACCGATGCCGGCGGTGCTCGCAGAGGTCGGCCCCGCGGTCGTGGAGGAACGTCCCGCGTTCACCGAGGAGAGCGTGCCCGAGCCCGTCGTGGTGGCGGCGGCCGAACCCGAGAGCATCGACGCGAGCGCGCTCGCGAGCGACGGCGCGGAGGTGGAACCGGGATCTCTCACGCCTCCGCCGGTGGAGGCGTTCTGTTCGCCCGAGGTTCCCGCGAGCGAGGTCGAGACGCTCGAGCCGCCGCCGAAGAAGAGCCATCCGCCGCTCGACCCCAACGCGGCGGCCGAGTGGCGGCGGTGGATGGCGGACCTCGACAGCACGCGCGGCCCCAAACCGCTGGCCGTCGTCGAGCGCACGTTCGTGTCGGCCTTCGTGCCGCTGATGGACGCCCTCGCGCGCGGCATCGCGGGCGACGAAGCCGTGCCGGTGGCCGAGGCCTGGGCCAAGAGCTTCGCCAAGAGCTACGCCGAGGCGTTCGACGCGCTCCGCGTGCGCGGCAAGCGACCCACCATGGTGCTCGACGTGCCCGATCTGGCGCTGCGCATCGGCCGGCTCCACGGCGCGCGGTCGGCGCAGCTCGTCTTGGTGGACGGCATGCGCTTCGACCTAGGACTTCGCGTCAACGAGCGCCTCCGCACGCTCCTGGGGCAGCACGCTGCCCTGACGGAGCGGCTGCTGCTCTGGTCCGCGCTGCCGTCGACCACGGCGCTCCAGCTCGAGCTGATCGGTCGCGGCGCCCAGGGGCTCCGGGAGCTCTCGGAGCTTCCGGACAGCGAAGTGCCAGTGGCTCGGGGCCGGTCGGCCGCGACGCTGCGCCGTGTGCGCGCGGGGCAGCGCGAAGTCCTGAAGCTGGATCTGGTGGAGAGCGCCATGAGCGTGCCGGGTGGCCCGCTCGCGGAGCGGCTCGACGACCTCGCCGACGAGACCGCCGAGGCGCTCGCGCAACACCTGTTGCGCCTGCCGCCGCGCACGCTCGTCCTGCTGTTCGGTGATCACGGTTTCACGCTCGACCCGGTGGGCGGCGGTACGAGCGCGGCCCGTTCGGGTGGCTCGTCACCCGAAGAGGTGTTGGTCCCAGCGTTCGCGTGGCTCGTCGGCGCCGTGCACTGAGCCGGGCTCAGTTCAGCGTGAGCTTCATCGACACGTAGTTGGCCAAGTCCGGCGGATTCAGCGAGACCGGACCCGAGCCTTTCACGAAATCGATGCCCGTGCTCGGCCCCGGCGGCCAGATGATCTTGGCCGAGTCTTCTTCGGTGAACTCGAGCATCAGCTTGTAGGGGCCATCGGGCACCACGGAGTGATTGACGTCGGTACAGTCCCAATCGGCGGCGTGGGCGCCGTGGGACGAGGCAGTGGCGGCGGTGATGGCGTCGACCTTGTTGCCGGCCGATGCCGCGTTCCACTTGAGCAGGTTCGAGATGCGTTTCGCAGCCCACACGTTGAGCGACTTGACGAACTTGCCGGAGCCATCGGCGATCCAGACCGCTCCGATGTTCTTGGGCGAATACTTCCCGTGGTAGGTCACGGTGTTGAACTCGAAGTGGAGCGCGCAGCCGGTGGCGGTGCCTCCGCCCGCTCCCCCAGCCGGTGCGCCGCCACCCCCCGGCGTGCCGGCGGCTCCGCCGCCGCTCGGCACGCCGCCCGCGCCGCCCCCGCTCGGCGCCGAGCCTGCTACGCCGCCGGCGGCCGTCTGGCCCGCCACTCCGCCCGCCGCGGCCCCGCCCAAGTCTTGGCTGGGGCTCCAGAACTCGGAGTCCCCGTCCGTGACGGTGCAGCCCACCAGGAACAGTGCCGCAACGTAAGCTTTCGCGCCGCCCATGACTCTCCCGAAGAAGCGAGTATGCTGGCGCGCATTCCTTTGGCCGTCAACCTCGCGCTCCGCTTCACTTTCTTCTGTTTCGCGGTGGTGGCCGTCGCGGCGAGCGCGGGCTGCGCCAGCGTCGCGGCGTATCAGCGCGAGCGACTGGCTGATCCGACCATGAACCCGAGTCACGGCCAGAGTGACGCCCTCGCTCACGTGCGGGCAGTTCAGGAAGGCGCTCTCGGTGGAGAGCTCGGCGCGGCGTCGGGCTGCGGCTGCAACTGAGTTCCCCGCGCACATGCCTCGGAAGAGCCTGCTTCGATCGCTGGGCCTCTTGCTCATGCTCACGCCCGGCGTCAGCCGGGGCGAGGGCGACGGCGTGTCGACCGGTCTCACCACCGAGCTGAAGAGCGAAGTCGCCGCGTACTCGGACACGGACGCGGTGAGCGTGTTCACACCGTCGGTGGGCGCCAACGTACGCGACGTGGGGAGTGGTTGGTCCGCCGGTGGGAACTACTTGATCGACATCGTATCCGCGGCCTCCGTCGACATCGTATCGACCGCCAGCGGTCGCTGGACCGAGGTGCGCCACGCGGGCGGGCTCCACGCCGGCTACAAGCCCTACGAGCTCGGCGCCTCGCTCTCCGGTTCCGTGTCGCGGGAGCCGGACTACTTGTCGCTCACGGGGGGCCTGCGCATCGACTGGGATCTCGCGAAGAAGACGCTGACACCCGCTTTCGCCTACGCCTTCACGCATGACACCGCGGGGCGCTCCGGCACGCCGTTTTCGGTGTATTCTCTCGAGCTCGATCGACACACCTTCGGCACGGACGTGGCCTTCATTCTGGATCGCGAGACCGCGCTGAACATCGGCGCCGACGTGATCCTCGAGGTGGGCCATCAAGAGAAGCCGTACCGCTACGTGCCACTGTTCGCGCCGGACGTGCTCCAGAGCGTCGGGCCGGGGGCATCGGTCGCGGCCGTGAACCAGCTCCGCCTGCCCGCGCGCATCTCCGAACGCATGCCGACCACGAGGCAGCGCTACGCCGCGAGCGTACGGCTCGCGCAACGCCTGGCCGACAGCACGCTGGTGGTCAAGGAGCGGCTGTACACGGACTCGTGGGGGCTCAAGGCGAGCACGACGGATCTGCGCATGGTGTTCGACCTGAGCCCGAGATGGGAGCTCTGGCCGGAGCTTCGGGCGCACTTCCAGTCCGGCGTCTCGTTCTGGCGTCTCGCCTACGTGGGCAATCAGGCAAGCGACGGCAGCTTCGGCGTGCCCGCGCTTCGCACCGGCGATCGCGAGCTGTCTCCGCTGGTCGCCGGTACCGCTGGCGCAGGGCTCGAGTGGAAACTCGGCGGCGCGTCGGATCCCACGGCGTTCGCGGTCACTCTGCTCGCCCACGTCATGGCGACGCGCTATAGCGAGGCACTGTTCGTGGAGCAGAGGATCGGCGGATTCACGGCCTTGCAAGCGGAGGCGAAGTTCTGATGATCCGCTGGTACGGCTTCGCGTGCCTCTGCTGGCTCACCGCGTGCGCGGATCCGGTGCACGACGACGCGGTGGATGCCCTCGGTCCCGAGGCGCCCGGCGTGAAGCCGGGTCCACTGCACCGCCCGGGTCAACCCTGCTTGGTCTGTCACTCGGGCAAAGGCCCCGCTGCCCTCGAGTTCAGTCTGGCAGGGACAGTGTACAAGTACCTGGAATCGGGCGAGCCCATGGCCAACGCCGTCGTGCAGTTCGTCGACAAGGCAGGCCAACGCACGTTCACCGGGACGAACTGCGCCGGGAACTTCTTCGTCCAGCGGGCGGACTTCGATCCCGTCTTCCCGGTCTGGACCCGCGTCGTCTTCGGAGGGTTTCCCGACGCTGACATGAGCACGCCGATCTTCCGCGAAGGCTCTTGCGCGCACTGCCACTCGGATCCGCCGGGCGAAGCCTCCGCGGGCCGCATCTACATCGCGAATCCAGGCACGCCGGTTCCGGGAGGGAGCTGCCCATGACTCGCTTCGCTTTCGTCGTCGCGGCGTTGCTCGCGGGGTGTGCCGGTCCGGAAGAAGAGGGCGACCACTTCATCCCGGCGCCGTCTCGCGAGTCCTTCCCGCGTGCCGCCGACGCGCTTGGCTCCCACTGCGGCTCGCTCGATTGCCATGGCTCCGTCGCCCGCAACCTTCGCATCTACTCCCTGAACGGCTTGCGCATCGGCGAGGTCACCGGTACCCACAGCACCACCGACGAGGAGTACGCAGCCACCTACCAGTCGGTGGTGCTGCTCGAGCCCGAAAAGTTCGGCCAAGTGATCGTCGAGGGAGGCCGTGGGCCCGAGCGGCTCACCATCGTGAGAAAGGGTCGCGGCACCGAGCACCACAAGGGCGGCGCGCAGGCGCCGGCCGGGAGTGACGCGGATCGCTGCTTTCTGAGCTGGCTCGCCCAGGCCGTGGACGAAACGGCTTGTGGCAACGCCGCCGAAGTCCCGACGCCGGAGTTTTGACCGGTCAGATCCCGTACGCGTAGCCGAGGCTCAGCGTGAGCGCGTTGCCCGAGGTCGGAAACAGCGCGAGGTAGCTGAGCTCGAGGCTCGGTCCGTGCTCTCGCCCGGCCGGCAGATACGCGCCGACTCCGATGCCAGCGAAGCCCGAACCGAGCTTCTTGTAGCCGTCGAGCTCCTGCACCGGAGGGTTGTCCGGTTGGTTCGGAGGCGGCGGCGCGTTCTGATCTTCCACCACCGTCACCTTGAATGCGCCGTCGATCTCTGCGATGCCGCCTTTCAGGCTGGCGTAGGGCTGGATACCGCTCGCTCGGTGGGCTGGGCCGAGGAACCAGTAGGACAGGTGGAGCTCGGCCGAGAACGGCAGAAACTTCTTGCCACCGTCTTGGGGCGGGCCGCCGCCGCGAAGGACATAGCCGAAGCGCGCACCCGCGAGCACCTGCTCCCAGAGCGCGTAGTCGATGCCGAGCTCGGCGCGGGTGGTGCCGAGCACGAACCCGCCGTTCACCTCGTCCTTCTGACCGACGATCGGCGTGCCGTGGTACTGCGACCCGGACGCGCGGAAGCAGGCGAAACCTTCCTCGAGCTGTCCTTGGCGCGTGCACACGCCGCTGCCTCCCACGAACGGAAAGTCCTGAGTCAGTCGAGCTTCGAGCCACGTCCCGGGCGGGAGCGCGTCCGTTTCGGCCGAAGCGAGTCGGCTCGAAGCCAGGAGCAAGAGAATGGAGAGGCCGCCGAGTCGCGCGCCTCGAAGAACGGAAGAAGACAAGCGCCCGGTTTCTAGCACGGTTTTCGGCTTCTCCAGCCCTTCCGTTGCTGCGGCGGAGCGAATCGCACATGAGAACCCGTCATGCCCCGACTCGCTCTTCCCGACACGGAGCTCCACTACCTCGACACCGGAACGGCGGCGTCGGGAGAAACGCTGCTCATGAGCCACGGGCTCTTGATGAACGTCGACCTGTTCGCCCCGCAGGTGGCCGCCCTCCGGAGCCGCTTCCGCTGCATCGCATACGATCACCGCGGGCAGGGCCAGAGCGCCGAGAGCTCACTCCGCTCCATCGACATGGGCACGCTGGCGGGGGACGCGGCACACGTCGTAGAGAAGCTGTGTCCGGAAGGGGTGCACTTCGTGGGCCTCAGCATGGGAGGGTTCGTCGGGCTGCGCCTCGCGGCCCGCCGACCCGAGCTCGTGAAAAGCCTGGTCTTGATCGCGACCAGCGCCGAGGCCGAAGACCCGCGAAACGTGCCCAAGTACCTCGCGATGAACCTCGTGGCGCGCACACTCGGGGCGCGGCTCTTGACCCGCAGCGTGCTCGAGATCTTGTTCGGGAAGTCGTTCCTTCGTGACCCTCGGAGTCGCGACGAGCTCGAGCGCTGGAAGCGGCACTTCCAAGATCTGCCGCGCTCGATCCACCGCGCGGTCACGGGAGTCATCGAGCGGGACAGCGTGTTGCCCGAGCTCGCGCGCATCCACTGCCCGACGCTCGTCCTCGTCGGCGACGAGGACGTGGCGACGCCACGAGCTCGCGCGGAACGCATCGTCGCGCACGTCGAGGGCGCCGAGCTCCGTGTGGTTCCCCGGGCCGGGCACTCGGCGACCGTGGAGGAGCCCGAAGCGGTGACGCGTGAGATTTCAGCGTTCTTGGAGCGCCAACGGCCGTCGGCATGACGGCAGAGCCGTGGCGGTGTAATCCCGAGCCATGACCATGGTCCACGGCGGGCGCCTCGTCGCCCAGGCGCTCAAGCGGCACGGTATCGATCACGTCTTCACGCTGTGCGGTGGCCACATTCAGGCCATCTACGACGGCTGTCTCGACGAAGGCATTCGCGTGGTCGACACCCGTCACGAACAGACGTCGGGTCACGCGGCTGATGGCTATGCCCGCGTCACGGGCAAGCCGGGAGTGTGCCTGGTCACGGCGGGTCCTGGCATCACGGACGTCGTGACGGCGGTCGCCAACGCCCAGCGCGCCGGCGTCCCGCTAATCTGCATCGGCGGCGCCGGACCGAAGACCCTTTGCGACATGGGTTCGCTCCAAGACATGGACTCGGTCACGCTGATGCGTCCGATTTCCAAGTGGAGCGTGCAGGTTCCCGAGATCCGACGCGTCAAGGAATACATCGACAGCGCGTTCCGGATCGCCCAGTCGAACCTGCCGGGGCCGGTCTACCTGGAGATGCCGCTCGATCTGTTGATGAACTGGCACGAAGACGACGACCCGATCACGGCGCCCATGGTCCCGGCGCGGCCGTCCGGAGATCCGGCGGCCATCGCACGCGCGGCCGAGCTCCTGCGGGCTGCCGAACGGCCGAGCTTCGTCATCGGCGCGCAGCTCCGCTGGTCCGCGGACCGCGGGATCGTGCGCCGCTTCGCCGACGCCGTCCGCGCCCCGTTCTTCTTGAACGGCATGGCGCGGGGCGCGCTGCCCTTCAGTCACGAGTGTCTGTTCACTCGTTCCCGCAAGCAGGCATTGGCGGAGAGTGACGTGGTCTTCGTGTTCGGGACCCCCTTCGATTTCCGCGTGGACTACGGTCGGCCCGGCACCTGGAACCCCGCGGCGAAGATCGTCCAGGTGGACTTGGACGGCGCCGAGCTGGGACGCAACCGGGCCATCGACGTGGCGATCCACGGCGATAGCGGCCTGGTGCTCGCGCAGCTGCTCGAGGCCGTCGGCAAAAAGGACGCGTCCGCGTGGCTCGGCGCGCTCCGCCCCCAAGAAGACAAGCGCCGCGGCAAGATGAAAGCCGAGATCGAGGCCGACGGGGATCCGCCGAATCCGCTGCGCGTGTGCCACGAGGTTGGCAAGCGCCTTGGCAAGAACGACATCGTCATCGGAGACGGCGGCGACTTCGTGGCCACTGCCGCCTACGTGATCCCGCTGGAGTGGCCTCAGCTGTGGATGGACCCGGGGCCGCTCGGCACGCTGGGGATCGGTCCGGGTTACGCCATGGCCGCACAGCTCGCGCGACCCGATGCGCGCACCGTGATCCTCTATGGTGACGGCTCCTTCGGCTTGAACGCCATGGAGTTCGAAGCCATGGCGCGCCAGAACATCCCGGTCGTGGCCGTGATCGGCAACGACGCGGGCTGGACGCAGATCCGGCGCGGGCAAATCATGATGTACGGCGAGGAACGCGCCGTCGCGACCAAGCTCGACTACACGCGCTACGAGAAGGTGGTCGAAGCGCTCGGCGGCAAGGGCTACTGGGTCGAGAAGACCTCCGAGCTCGGGCCCGCGCTCGACGCGGCGTTCGCGGCCGGCGTGCCGGCGTGCGTGAACGTCAAGATTGCGTCCAGCGACTTCCGCAAAGACGCCATCAGCGTCTGAGCGGAACGAGCTTCGCGCCGAAAACCGGCCGCAGCTGGGCCGGGGGCTTGGGCCTCGGTCCCGACTTTGGTAGGACCATCCCCCCATGGCCGATCCTCGTTTGCACAACGTCTTGATCATCGGTTCGGGCCCTGCGGGCCTGACGGCTTCCATCTATGCGGCGCGGGCCAACCTCGGGCCGTTCTGCGTCGAGGGCTTCAACGCCGGCGGCCTGATCCCCGGCGGGCAGCTCATGTTCACGACCGACGTCGAGAACTACCCGGGCTTTCCCCACGGCGTGACCGGACAAGAGATGATGGCGAAGTTCCGCGAGCAGGCGGAGCGCCAGGGCACGGAGATCGTGACCGCCGACGTGCAGAAGGTCGACTTGTCTTCGCGGCCTTTCAAGGTCTGGGTGGGCGAAGACGAAAACGAGCTCCACCTCGCCAAGAGCGTGATCATCGCGACCGGCGCTCGCGCCAACTACCTGGGCCTCCCGAACGAGGAGAAGCTCAAGAACAAGGGCGTCAGCGCCTGCGCGGTGTGTGACGGCGCGCTCTATCGCAACCAGGACGTCGCCGTGGTCGGCGGCGGCGACACGGCCATGGAAGAGGCGAGCTACCTCGCCGGGCTGTGCAAGAGCGTGAAGCTCATCCACCGTCGTGACGAGTTTCGCGCGTCGAAGGCCATGCAGAAGCGCGTGGAAGAGAACCCGAAGATCGAGATCCTCCGGAGCCACGTGGTCGAAGACGTGCTCGACGTCGCAGCCGACCGGGTGACGGGCCTCAAGGTGAAGAGCTTGAAGTCGGGCGAGGCGCGCGGCCTCGACGTGAACGCGCTCTTCGTGGCCATCGGCCACACGCCGATGACGGAGCTCTTCAAGGATCAGCTCGAGCTTCACCCGAACGGTTACCTGAAGGTGGTGCCCGGGAGCACGCGCACCAGCATCCCCGGCGTGTTCGCGGCCGGCGACGTCGCCGACTGGGTCTACCGACAGGCCGTCACCGCCGCCGGTACTGGCTGCATGGCGGCCCTCGACGCCGAGCGCTGGCTCCAGGAGCAGCATTGACTCGCTCCGCTCGCGAGGGCTCGCGACCGTCCGGGGACGGCATCGTGCCGATGGGTAGCTACTGACGTGACCCACGGGCTCGACGATCCTCGCGAGGAGCTGGCGCTGCTCGCCTCGGCGCTGTCCGAGCACCTGGCCGCGCACGCGCGGGCGGGCACGCTCGGGCTGCCGCCCGCCAGCGAGGACTTGAAGGCGGAGCGTTTGGCCGGTGGCGCCGAGGAGCCCGCGAGCGGTCCGCCTGCGTCGAGCGAGCGGGAAGCGCGTTTCGAGCCGCCCCCGCGCGAGGTCGAGGTTCGCGCTCCTCCCGGACCGCCTCGCGCCGAGCCCGCTGCCCTCGCCATCGAGGATCCGGCCGAGCGGGCGCGGGCGCTCGACGTCATCCAGGCGGAGGTTCGCGAGTGCGTTGCCTGTGGCCTCCACTCGACTCGCACGCAGACCGTGTTCGCACGGGGCAACGGCAGCTCGCGTTTGTGCTTCGTCGGGGAGGGGCCCGGCGCCGACGAAGATGCCCAGGGGTACCCCTTCGTGGGCAAGGCGGGTCAGCTCCTCGACCGCATGATCGAGGCCATGGGGCTCTCGCCGGACGAGGTCTACGTCGCCAACATCGTGAAATGTCGGCCGCCCAACAACCGGAAGCCGGAGCCCGACGAGATGGCGGCGTGCCTGCACTTTCTCGAACGCCAGCTCGCGATCCTGAACCCGGAGGTGATCGTCGCCCTCGGCGCCACGGCCGTACAAGGGCTCTTGGGCACGACCGAGGGCATCACGCGGCTTCGCGGCAAGTGGAAGCTCTACAAAGGGCGCATCGCCGTGATGCCGACGTTTCACCCGGCCTACCTCTTGCGGACGCCGAGCGCGAAGCGCGAAGTTTGGGCGGATCTGCAGGCGGTCTTGCGGCAGATGGGGCGCGCGGTTCCGGCCCCCAAGAAGGGCTGAAGGCCAACCCCCGACCCGCCATGCGACCGCGCGCGATCCTCGCCAGCCTCCCCGGTCCTCTCTTGGGGTGGGTCGTGCGAGCGCTCCTCGTGCTGGTGGCGGTGATGGCGTTCGCCATCCCGTTCGTGCGCGACCTGCCCCTGCTCGGAAGCGTGACGCGACCGTTCGAAGCGTGGTTCGACTACCAATGCCATCGTGAAGCGGCGCGCTCGTTTGCACTGTTCGGCCGGATCATGCCCGTCTGTTCGCGCTGCTTCGGGATCTACGCCGGGCTCGGGCTCGGTGCGTTGGTGTTGCGACCCAAGCTCGACGTCTGGCCGCTTCGCATATGGGTGGCTGGAGCGGCCGTGGTCATGGTGCTCGACGTCGTGACGGAGAACCTCGGGATGAGACCGGCGTGGGGGCTGCTCCGCTTCGCGACGGGTGTGCTCTTGGCTTATCCCGTCGGCGCCGCGCTGGTGGTCGCGCTCTCCGAGCGGAGCTCGTCTGGCGCCGACGCGCCGAGCTGAGCCCCGAAGCGTGTGCTCTCAGTCGTCCTCGACTTCGAAGCTCGTGACGTCCACGAGCACGGGCTTCGCGCCTTCGCCCAGCGGGTTCGGGAGCCCGATGCAGAAGATGTCGACGCCGCTCCCGTCGGCGCGCACGCGAAGCCGCAAGAAGTGCTTGAACCCCGGGTGGTCGAGCGCGGTGAACGCTTGGGTGTGCTCGTAGCCGAAGCGGGTGAGAAAAGCGAGGTACGCCCCGAACACCCAGGCGCCGGCGAACACTGCTCCCATGATGCCCGTGAACAGGAGCAGCGGGCGCGGCAGCGAGAAGTCGGCCATGCGCGCTGCGAAGCGTAGAGCGAGCGTCGAGCCCACGGGCAAGAGCGCGGTCACGAGCGCTGCGCCGATGGCCGGCGTGAGGACGCGCCAACCGTGACGGCGTGCGCCCCCGATCAGCGAGTATACGATGGTGCCCATGACGAGCGTCGCGATGGGCCCCACGATCCGCGTGCCGAGCCAGTGGTACGCCGCGATGCCGATGGCCATCGCCGGCGCGAACAGGAGGAGGAGCACGAGATGGGGCAGAAACCCGGAACGCCCGAGGGCGATCTTCCACGGCACTTGTCCGAGCATCGCCGCGCTCTGACGCGCGTCGGGCCACTCCACGTCGGGCTCGATGCGCCCTTTCTTGTCGATGGACGCCGGGTGGAGAAATGCGCCGCCGCCGCCTGCGATGACGTGGAGGGCCTTGCCGTGGCGGAAGCGCTCGTAGTGGTGCACGTCTCCCGAGAGCAAGAACGCGGTCCGGGCTTCGGTGTCGAGCCCCAGGGCCTCGATCATGGCCGTGCCCGTGCCGCTCGGCTTTCCGAAGTGATAGACGGGATCCGGCAGCGCGACGAAGGGCGTCGCTTCGGGGTGATTCTCGCGCCAGCTCGTGAGGAAGCGTGCTTGTCGCGAGTCCACGTCCCGGAGCTGCCGGTCCACGCCGTAGAGGTGCAGCGACGGGGAGAGCGGAAGCACGAAGTAGCTGGCGTTCTGCACCGCGGTGTAGCCGACGAGCACGAGCGACTTGGGCTTCTCCACCTTGCCGCCGCGCAGGAACTCCTTGGCCCACTCGGCGTAGTGCTCGAGCATGCGGTGGGAGATGCCGAGCACGCTCGGCCGCGCGTCGTCTTCCTCGACGTGACGGCGGAACAAGCGTGCGAAACCGTCGAGGCCGTCGTACCAGTCGTGGTTGCCAGGGATGCCCAGGAGCACGCGCGGCGCTTCGTCGCCGACCGCCTCGAGCACCTGATTCATGGGTACCAGCACGCGGTTCGCGATCTCGGTGGCGGTCGCCACCGGGTAGGCCGTGTCGCCGCCGAAGAAGAGGATGTCACCGCGCGGCGCGACGAGCTCGCGGTCCGGGTCCCGCGGGTCGGGCAAGCTGTACTCGCGGAACACCATGCGCGCCACGGCGCGACTCACGGCGATGTCGTCGCCCGTGTCGGCGACGTAGTCGATGAATACATCGCGTCCGAGCGCTTCGGTGAGGCTCGAGCTGCCTGTCTCGCCGCCGAGCACGCGCGCGGCGCGCTCCATCAGAGCGTGCGGCGGGTCGGGTGTCATCCAGTCGCGTGAGTCGATGTCTTCGGTGGCGATGGCGCTCGCGACAAAGTGGCGGAGGTGGCCCCAGAAAGAGCGGACGCCGAACCACACGACTCCGCGGGGCCGCTCGGTGCCGCGTACGAAGCTCCGGATGGGCGCGCCGGGCGCCCAGCGTTCGGGTCGCAGGCGAGCTCCCCTCCCGTCGACGTCGTCGGGCTTCACCTCAGGGTCTCTCGCTCGGCGGCGCGTGGTAGGGCGCGGACGTGTCGTAGAGTTCGCGGATCACCTGCGCGTGGCGCTCGCGGATGCGGTCTCGACGAGGCTTGGCGGTCTCGGTGAGCTCGCCGTCGGCCACGCTGAACGGGCGGTCCAAGATGCTGAACTTCCGGATCTGTTCGAAGCGCGAGAGCCTCCGGTTCACGTCGTCGACGTCGAGCTGGATCAGCGCGCGGAGCTCCGGATCACGCGCCAGGGCCGCCGGGTCCGTGCCGCGCCGGTGATCGCGGGCCCAGCGCTTCACGTTGGCGAAGTCGAGGGTCAGCAGGGCGATCAAGTAACGCTCGCGATCTCCGATGATCACCGCCTGGGCGATCCAGGGCGACTGGCACAGCAGCCGCTCGAGGTGCTGAGGTGCGACGTTGGAACCACCCGCGGTGACGATCAGATCCTTCTTGCGGTCGACGATGCTGAGGCTGCCGTCTGGATCGAGCTTGCCGATGTCCCCGGTGCGGAGCCAGCCCTCGGCGTCGATCACTGCCGCGGTGGCCTCGGGCTGTCCGAAGAAGCCACGCATGAGCCCCGGCCCTCGCAGAAGCACCTCGCCGTCCTTCCCGAGCCGCGTCTCGACGTGAGGGAGCGGCAGTCCAACGCTGCCGAAACGGAACTGATCCTTGCGGTTCACGTGGGTGCAGCCGCTCATCTCCGTGAGCCCGTAGCCCTCGAGTACGAGGATGCCCATGGCGTGGAACCACTCGCCGAGCTCACGGGACAGCGGAGCGCCGCCCGAGACCGCGAAGGCGAGGCGACCCCCAAAGCGTTCGCGGACCTTGGCGAGGGCAATCTTGTCCGCGTAGCGAAGCCGCGCCGCGAGCAGGCCGGACGGAGCGACACCCTTCTGCTTCTGGCGCGAAGCCTGGAGGCCGATGCCCACGGCCCAGCGCCAAAGCCGCTCCTTCACTGCACCTTCGGCTCCTGCGTGCTCGCTGGCCACGGCGAAGACCTTCTCGAACAGGCGCGGAACCGACACGAAGAACGTCGGGCGCACCTCCTCGAAGCCTTCCATCACGCGCTGCATGTCGCCGGCGAACGCGGTGCGAGCGCCGGCTCGCACGCAGCCAAAGAGCACCACGCGGGCGAGGATGTGCGCGAGCGGCAGAAACAGCAGCTGCTCGTCGCTCGGGCCCACGGGAATGGCTTCGGTGAGCGCCTCGGCCTGCGCCACGAGGGCGCCGTGGGTCAACATGACGCCGCGCTGCACGCCGGTGGTGCCGGAGGTGTAGACCACGGTCGCGAGGGAGTCGGGGCCGAGGGCGAGTAGCCGCTCGTTTCGGGCAGCCAGTGAGTCGGCGTCTTCGGAGAGGGCCATGCCACGCGCCACGAAGTCCGAGAAGCGCGTGACCGGGAGCGGCTCTCCGGTCGGGCGCGGAATGGGGTGGGCCGGCGCTTCGGAGTCGATCACCACCACGCGCTCGAGCTCGGTGGGTCGGGTGACGGCGTGCGCGAGCTCTTCCAGCGCGCGGCTGCCCTCGACGAAGGCGAGGCGCGCGCCCGAGTCGGCCAAGAGCGTGGCGACCTGCTCGCCGGTCGCCGTCGGATAGACGGGCACGGTGACGGCGCCCGCACCGAGGATGCCGAAGTCGATGAGGGTCCATTCCTCGCGCGTGTTCGAGATCAGGACGACGCGATCGCCCGTGCGGATCCCGGCGTCGATCAACGCCAGCGCGATGGCGCGACTGCCGTCCCGCCACTCACGAAAGCTCTCGCCGACCCAGCGCCCGCCCTTCTTGCTGCGGAGGGCGATGGCGTCGCCGCTCTCCCGAGCGCGCGCTTCCAGGAGGTCGACGAGGTGTCGGGTCAAAGGCCGCCGCTGGGTTCAGAGCCCCATCACGTAGCCGATGCTGGGCTCGATGACCTGACCCGAGGTCGGGAGCATCTGCATCAGGTTCAGGTTCAGCAGGAACCCGCCGTTGGGGCTCAGGGCGTACATCGCCCCGCCGTTCAGCCCGATGAAGCTCTGGCCGAGCTTCTTGTAAGCGTCGAGATCGAGGGGAGCGCCCTGGGCGCCCGGCTGGCCTTTCTTGCAGGCGTCGTAGAAGGCCTGGTCCGTGACGTTGGTCTTGTTGCCGTTGGCGCAGTCGCGCACCGTCACCGGGAGCTTGGCGTCGATCTGCGCGAGGCCGCCTTCGGCGCCCACGTAGGGCCGGAGGCCCTTCTTCGCGAACACGTCCTTGCCGAGCCAATATTGGACGCGGAGCTCGGCGTGGTAGGGCAGGAACTTCACGTCCTTGTTCTTGCCGGCGGGCGGGCCGCCGTTGAAGGCGTAGCCGACGCGGGCCCCGACCGTGATGTTGCTGCTGAGCACGCGATCGAACGAGAGCATGACGCGGGCGGTGGCCGGCGCGACACCCGTGCTGATCTTGTTGGCGACGCCGGGCTGCGGATCGAAGCGATATTGGTCTTCGGTGCCCTTGTAGAAGCAGGCGAAGCCTTCTTTGTCCTGGCTGTTCTGCGAGCAGACGTCGCTCCCGCCGACGATGGCGAGGTCGTAGGCCGCGTGGACACCGAGCCAGTTCTTCTTGAACGGTCCGCTCGGGCCGCTGGAGTCGCACTTGCCCCCGCTGCACTTGGCGCCGCTCGGGCAGTCGGCGTCCACGTCGCAGGTCTGACCCTGCTCGCAGGAGCCGTTCACGCAAGAGAGACCCGATTGGCACTCGTCCGACGAACCGCAGCTCGAGCCCCAGCCCTTGGTGCCGCCGCCGCCTTTCTTGCAGCCGGGGAAGTCGGGTGGACACTCCTCCTGCTCCGCGCAGCGGGCCGGCGCATCCTTGTCGGGGTAGGCGGGAGCCTCTTGGTCGGTCTGGGCGACGATGGAGACCTCGACCGGCTTGCTCTTGCTGCCGTGGGTGTCGACGGTCTCGCCCGATGCATCCTGAGCGCGGATGTAGAAGCGCAGCGTTCCGGCGAGCTGGGTCGCTGAGCACGGGATCTCCGCCTGGAAGGCGTCGCCCTTCTTGCTCATCTTGACGGTCTTCCACTGCTCGCCGCCGAACTCCTTGTATTTCAGCTCGGCCTTGGTGGCTTCCTCTTCCGTGGTGCACGAAATGGGGATCGGGCGACGGGTCTGGACCTCGGTGAGCTTGGGCACACAGTCCATCTCGCCTGCGGCGTCTTCGCCCTTGGGCGGCTTCTTACCGCTGGGCTTGCCGCCTTCGCCGCCCTCGCCGCCTTCGCCGCCGGTGCCCGAAGGTGGCGTACCGCCGCCGCTCTGGACCTCCGCGAACACCTTCTTGGTCTCGGGGGTGGCGAGCGCGTCATCCAGCGCAACCTTGGCGTCGGCTGCGATCGCCTTCTGGAAGGCGTCCTTGGCGCCCTTCAGATCGTTCTTGCCGCTCCCGCGCACGATGCCGACGTACATCCACGCCTTGGCGATGATGCCAGGGCTGCACTTGTCGCCGCAGGCGTTGATGGTGCCCGTCAGCGTGGCCTCGGCCTTGTCGAACTCGGTCGCGAGGTAGTGCGTGTTGATGGCCTCGTCGATCTTCTTGGTCGCAGCCGCGTCCCGCGGGGCACCCGAGGCGGTAGCGGCCGCGAGCGCGACGATGGCGGCGGACAAGAGCTTGAGCAGCGGTCGGCGGTGCACGGGGTTCTCTCTCTCGGCAGGGTTTTGGGTTCGTAGAGCCCACCTCGGCACTCCGCGCACGGGGCCCGATGGGGAAACTCGCTCGGTCCGAAGCTCGGACGGCGCAGGATCGCTAGTTATTCTGGGTCTTCGGACAGCCCTCTTTCGTACCTTCGGTGCGTACGAACTGGACGCGGCGGTTCAGGGCCATGTTCTGCTCGGAGTTGTTCGGCACGAGCGGCCGCTCGAAGCCGTAGCCGTGGCTGGTCAGGCGGCTCGCTGGGACGCCGTGGGACACGAGGTACTTCATGACGCTGGCGGCGCGCTTGTCGCTCAGCGTCTTGTTGTACTTGGCGCCGCCGCGGTTGTCGGTGTGGCCCTGGACCTCGATCTTGATGTCCGGGTTCTTTCCGAGCACGTCCACGACCGCGTCGAGCACGGGGAAGCTCTCCTTGCGGATGACTGCTTTGTTGTACTCGAAGTGGATCTGCTGAGTGATCTTCACTTCGCAGTCGGTGACGACCACGAGCGCCGGCTTGGCGGGACAACCGAGCGGTTCCTGAGTCGCCGACCCGATCTCGTTCGGGCACTGATCCTTGAGGTCGGGGACCGTGTCCTTGTCGTTGTCGGGATCGGGACAGCCGTCCTCGTCCTCGTAACCATCCGGGTCTTCCGGATCGTTGATGCACTTGTCCTTCGCGTCGAGGATGCCGTCGAGGTCGTTGTCGACTTCGGGGCAGCCGTCCTCGTCGAGGTACTGATCCTTGTCTTCGGGCTCGAGCACGCAGGCGTCGATGGAGTCGGTCAGCCCGTCGCCGTCGGTGTCCGGATCGTCCGGGCAGCCATCGTCGTCCTTGAACGAGTTGTAGTTTTCGGGCTCGTCCGGGCAGGCGTCGGCGGGATCCAGGTAGCCGTCACCGTCGCGGTCGCCGGGAGCCGGCTTGGGCTTGGCCTCGACGAAACCGCGCTCGGCGCAGTACTGCGGCGGCGACAGGAACACGGCGGCGTGGGCGTTGGGCTCGGCGATCCAGAGGTGGCGTTTGGCGTTGGAGATGAAGCCCTGGTCGAGCTCCATGGCGGCAAACTTCAACTGGCTCTGCGCCGTCGCGAGCTCGCGCGGTGCACAGCGCACGGCGCCGTTGCGCTCGGCTTGGTCAGTGAGCTTGCTGAGGCCCTCGATCTGTCCGCGGAGCTTCGGGCCTTGGGCGCACGCGCCCACCAACGTGAGCGGCAGAGCGACTGCCAACGCTACTTTCAGCAAGTGCTTCATCGCCCGCCTCCACGGTGAGCTTCGCGTGACAGGCGGATCGCTTTCTCGGCGTACTCCTCGGCGACTTCGGCCAAGTCGGACGCGTCGCTGTAGTCCGCTGACGCAGCTTCCTCTTGCGCCTTCTCGAGGTGCTGCTGCGCATAGAAGAACTCGTAGGGCGCTAGCTTCTCCGCACCGAGCTCGCGGGCTTCTTCCAGCCGGCTCGATGCCGAGTTCGCCTGGAAGGCGTACAGCGTGTGGCCGCACCCGCCCAAAGCAAACCCGAGCCCCACTACCGTGAGCGCGTGAAGAGCTCGAACGCTCCTCCGCGCACTGCCCCGACCGAAGCTCAGTTCCCTGGTCATCCGTTGCCCTCGGCTTCGCAGCCGATTTCGCTCACGGACGCTAGCAACCCACGGAATCGGCCGTCAATAAGCCGTGTTCGGGATCGCGCCCGAAGGCGCTCGATTCTGGTCCGCCCGAGGCGCCCTGGCGCGGCGACACGAGGGCCCCTGCCCGCGGTCTCCCCTGGGCAGATGCCCCCGTGGCATTCGGCGCGGGGCGCAGAGGCTCAGTCAGATTTTGCGGAAGACCCCGATGACCTTGCCGAGGAGCATCGTGGGCTTGAAGTCGCTGGCCCGGACCAAGATCGGCGCCATCTGGGCGTTGGCTGGCTGGAAGCGCACGTAGTCGCGCTCCGGGTAGTAGTACTTCACGGTGGCTTCGTCCCCGATCAGGGCCACCACGATCTCGCCGCGCTCGGCCGTCGCCTGCTTCTTCACGAAGATGTAGTCCCCGCTGAAGATCCCGGCGTCGATCATGCTGTCGCCGGCCACTTTCAGTCCGAAGACGTCTTTTCCGCCCCGGACCAGCATCTTGTCGATGCGGACGGTGTCGACGACGTTTTCCTCGGCGAAGAGCGGTGCGCCGGCGGCCACGCGGCCGACCACCGGGACGTCGATCAGGTCGTCCGAAGACGGAGCGGGCTTGCTCTTGGGGTCGTCCACCAGCTTGAGCGCCCGGCTCTTCATGTCCTCCCGCCGGAGGTAGCCCTTGCGCTCGAGGGCACGCAGGTGATCGTTCACACCGTTGGTGGACTTGATCCCCATGTGCTCGCCGATCTCGCGCAAAGTAGGCGGATAGCCACGCTGCTCGATGGAATGGCGGATGAAGGCCAACGTCTGCTCTTGGCGCTTCGTGAGTCCTTGCATGATGGGCGTAGGCTACTGAACGCCCGTGTGGGCGTCAAATGTCCTACACAGTTTTCCCACAGGCCCGCGAAAAGGCGAGGGTTTCTCGTGGGCGGGGGGCGACGCCCCGGGTGGGCGTTGGCCGGGTCGCTGCGCGCCCGGGCAGCGCATGGCTGCGCAGGCAGCGCGTTTGAGCGGTGTGCGTGCGCTCAGAACTTCCCGCTCACCGACAAGAACGCGAGCTTGTCGTTGGTTTCGCGGAGCCGAGCCACCAGCATCCGGACCACACTCCAGAGCACTTCGTAGGCGAGATCCTTGTGCAAAAAGAGCAGGTCGTCGAACCCGTCCTTGGGGATGGCCAGAAGTCGGCAACGCTCGTGGACGCGCGCGTCGGCCGAACGAGACGACTCGTCGAGCAGTGCCATCTCACCGAACACCTCGCCCGGGCCTAGGACTGCCAGCGCCTCTTCGCCCATGCCCGGGACCTCCCGGCTGATGCGGACCCGCCCGTCGAGGATCAGGTAGAGCTTGTCGCCGGCGTCGCCGTGCTCGAAAATCTTGGTCCCAGCCGCGTGGCTCTCTTCACTCGCGACCTTGGCGATGAGCTCGAGCGCCGGGGCCTTCAAGCCCGAAAATAGCGCCACTCGGCGCAGCTGCTCGACCCGCTCTCCGTTCACGAGCCTCGCACTCTAAATCAACCCCCGCGAATCGGCGACAACCTTGCCAAGTCCGAGGCGGCCGACCGGCTCCAGCGCCGCTCAGCGCGTGAAGCGCACCGGGAAGGGACTCGTCGTCTTGACGATGGCCTGCCCGTCTTTGTCGAGTCCGACGTTGTATTGCATGCGCATGGCGCAGCTCTTCGCCAGGCGACCGAAGCCGTGCCCGGGGTCGTTCAGCACGTTCACGCTCTTGGCGCGGCCATCGGTGCCCACCGTCACGCTGATCATCACGGTGGCGTAGTCGATCTGGTCGAAGTCGGCCTCCGGCGGAAAGCCGCAGTTCCAGCTGCGGCTGGTGGGGGAGGCCGGCTTCGAGGAATCCTTCGCCGTCGCGGTCGGGGCCGTGCCGGTGGCGCCTGGGGTCTTGCCCGTGCCGCCGGGCTTGCCGCCTGCTTTTGCATTGGGACTCGTGACGGCGGTCTTGGAGGTTCCGCCGGCTGCGGTCGTGCCACCGGCGAACCGGTCGCTGTCGCCGGAGACGAAGCGGTCCCCGGTCAGATCGACGGGCTCGTCCGGGTTCGGCTCCTCGGTCAGCACCTTGCCCGCTTCGGCGGCTGCGGGAGGGGGCGGCTCGCCGGCCTTCTCGGCCGCGGTCGCTTTGGTCTCCGGTGCCTTGGCCGCCGGCTCTTCCGGTGCGGGCTCGGGGGGCGGCGGCGGTTCCTCCGGCTTCACTGGGTCCGGCGTGTCGATGTCGTACTGGATGCGCTGTCGCTCGACGGTCACGTTGCGCACCCGCTCGGCGAACGCGGCGAGCTCCGCCATGCTGGTCGCGATCAGCGTCAGCCCGAGCAAGTGGACGAAGAGCGCCCCGAGCGCGCCCACGCCTACGCCGAACGGAAGCTGCCGGTCGCCGAGCTCGAGCACTCGGTAGAGAGGGTCGGCTCCAGCTTCTGCGTAGGTGGGCTGGGACATGGGGGGTCGGTCACTTCGGCTTCGTGGTGTCTACGGGGACCCCCTCGCCCGTCGGCGAAACTGCGAACGCAATCTTGGACACGCCGGAGCGCCTCAGCAAGTCGAGGACGTGAATCACCCGGCCGTGCTCCACCTTCTTGTCTGCACGAATCACGCAGCGAAGGTCCTTGTTCTTGGCCTTGGCGTCTTTGGCCAGCCGACCGATGTCCTCGTCGCTGGGAACGGCCTTGGAATCCACCACCGTCTTGCCGTCGGCGCCTAGCTCGACGCTGAACACCGTCTGTACTTCCTCGCCGCTGGCCGCCTTGGGCAAGTCCATGGGCATGCCCTGGGACACGATGATCTTGGCGGTGACCATGAAGATGATGAGAAGCACGAGCGTGACGTCGACCAACGGCGTCACGTTGATGCCGCTGATCAGTCCGTCGTCGTCGTCGCCGCTGGCTGCGCCCATGCCTCACTCCTCTTCCGTGTCGGCGGGCTTGCTCTTGTTACGCGCCGGAGGCTCTTCGGTTTCGATGGCCGGAGCCCGGCCCGCCTCGACGGCGGCCAGGTGGGACAGCAGCACCCGCGTCAGGGCCTCGGTGTTGGCGAGGATGGCTTTCGCCTGGCGCTGGAACACGTTGTACATGACGACGGCGGGGATCGCGACGGCCAAGCCGACCGCCGTCGCGACGAGCGCTTCGGCGATGGCGAACATCACTTCTTGTGGGGCCATGGCCCCGGTGGCTTGAGCTGCCTGGTTCTGACGGCTGAGCGCCTCGAAGGCTTGGACCACGCCGATCACCGTTCCGAAAAGCCCGATGAACGGCGCGTTGTTGCCGAGAGTTCCCAGGAACGCGAGCCGTCGCTCGAGCTTCATCCGTTGCAATGCGGCTGCGCCCTGCATCGCCTCTTCGGCCGCTTTCGCGCCTCGATCGGCCTCCAAGAGTCCCGCGGTCACGACCGCCGCTTCTGCGCTCGGCGAGGCTTCGAGACGCTTCTTCGCGCCCGTGATGTCGTTCGAGCGCAGCCGCTCGCGCAAATCGTGAGCCAGTTTCGCCAGGTCGTCGCGCAGGGACCAATAGAACCAGCCGCGCTCCAGCATGACGGCGACGGAGAGCACGCTCAGCACAACGAGCAGCCACATGACCCACCCAGCGCCGAAGGTGGTCATCAGTCGCTGCAGCCAGGAGACGAGATTCATGGGATTGTCCTCGGACGCGCTTTCGACGCGCGACCGGCGCATATCTTTAGTGCCGATCCCCGACCGGGCCATAGGCAAAGCTGAAACGCCGACTTTTCTGGCCAATTCCGGGGGGCGGGGGCGCGGCACCGGCCGGCGCGTCTGGCTTGCGTGTCGGTATCGGTCCGCCCGGCGCAGCTCGGGACCGCCCGGCGGATTCAGAAGACTCGGACCTCCGCGATTCCTCCCCCGACGCCCTCCCAGGTCTCGACCTGGATGCGCAGGCGGTCCACCCGTTCGCCGGAGAGCAACACCGAGAGCGGGAGGTCGTCCGAGAACTCGAGCTCTCGCCTCACGCTCGGGGTGGGGCCGAGGAAGGACTCGAACACGATGCGGCGCGAGCGATAGTCGCCGTGCGGCGGGTTCTTCGCGTTCTGGAGCACGACGTAGCGAAGGGGCAGCGGAGCATCCAGTCGCAGCTCGAGCCAGGCCTTGCGCCCGGGGGGCGCGAGCCATTCGCTCTCATCCCGGTCGTCGACGGCGTTGTCGGGTCGATACCAGACGTTGAGCCCTCGCTCGGCGTAGTCGGACGCGCTGGCCTGAAGCAGCGGCTTCGGGCGTTCAGGGGGATCGGTGGGCCCCGGCGAGACTGCGCCCGCGTAGCCGCCGATCCCCAACGCGGCGCCGAGCCCGAGGCCGAGCGGGGAGAGCAGCCGCGCCGGAAAGCGCCAGAGCAACACGATGGCGACGAGGCCCAGCAGCGAAGTCAGAGCCGCTCGCGGCAAGGAGCGCGGCGCGTATTCGAGGAGCACGTGATGAGTGCCGGGGGGGAGATCCACCGCGATGCGACGCTCGTCGACGCTCAGAGCTCCGCTCTCCGTCGTCCAGCCCGGAGCGAAGGTCTGATTGAAGATCGCGCGTCCGCCGATGGGAAGCACCACGTCGGCCGTCGCGCGTGTGATGGTTCGGTTCTCGCCGAGCACCGTGCCGAACGGTTTGAGCTCGACCTGCGCGACGTCTCCCGCGCGGAGCGAAGGCGCCGGGCCATAGCCCATGCCGGTGTAGCACCAGCCCGTTCCGAGGTGCTGTTGCGGCGCGAACATGCGGGGTGGGTACTTGGCGAGCGCGTTGCCACTGGGGACGCCATCCAAGAAGTAGTGGCGCGCGGGTTGGTCCACGATGACCGGGCCGTTCCAGCGACCCGCGAGCACCGCCCGGTGTTCGGCGAGGATGGGAAGGCCAGCGGCGAGCGAAAACCCGATGGGCGCGAGCGCGAGCCAGCGACTCGCGCGCGCCGCCCCGAACGCCCGCGCCCCGCGCTCGACCAGAAACGCCACGCCGTGTCCGGAGAGCGTGGCGAGGAAGAAGACCACGGCGAACGCGAAGCGCGTGGGGACCTGGAGCGACGAAAACACCGGTAGCCTGCGCAGCAGCGACCAGGGCGCGTAGCTCGCGAAGTCGCCGAGACACAGAGAGCCGAACACGACGAGGGGGATGACGGGCGCGAGGCGCCGTCGAATGTCCGAGAGCGCTCCGGCGCACGCGAGCAAGAGCACCGGGACTCCGACGTAGCTCCCGTATTCGACGCGGCTCCACGGATGACCGGCGACGAGCCCGAAATCGCTGGCCCGGTCGAAGTGCGTCAGGAAGCCCAGCAGCTCGAGCAGCGACGAGGCGTCCTTGTGGTCGCGGACTCGGGGATACCACGCGAGGTGCTCGATCACCGGGACCAGTCGGATGGCGGAGACGAGCAGGGCCAAGAGCGCCGCTGCCAGAAGCGCCACGACGAGCGCTCGGCGGTGCTCGGACGCGGCCAAGAGCCGCAGGCCGTCCACTGCGATGAGCAGGGCGAAATACGGGAATGCGTAGACGCCGCCAGCGAGCAGCGCCAAGAGAAACGCGAGCGCGACGACGCCCGCCCACCGAACGTCGGCGACCGATCGGCGGAACGCCAAGAGCACCCAAGGCGTGAGGTAGAACGCCACGAAGCCGCCGTGGCCCACTCCGACATGCCAGGCGAAGAAGCCCGAGCTCGCGAAGACCACGCTCGAAAGCGCGGACGGCGCACGCTCGAGCGCTTCCTCGGTGCGACAGAAGCGGTACATGCCGGCGAACCCGGCCGCCGCGTGCGCCAGGATGAAGAGCTTCAGGGCCAGCGTGGTCCCGAGCAGGAACGAGAGGAAGAAAAGCGGGTGGAACAGCTGCGACTGGGGGTCCCCCCACTCGGGGATGCCGCCGCACTGGTAGGGGTTCCACAGCGGGAGCTCGCGGTAGCGGCCGATGGCGACCCGCCCGAGCTCCCAGGTGTGGTGGAAGAACTGATAGTCGCCGAAGCCCGTGCCCGCCGGATTCACCAAGATCTCACCGAACGCGAGCAGGGTGACGGCGAGCAGAGCGATCGAGCCCCAGAGAGCGCGGTGCTTGGGCGCGAAGGACATGCGGGCCTCAGAGCTCGTGGGGCATCAGATCGTGAGGCGAGCGGAAGAACTGCTGGGGTGAATAAGAAAGCAGGTTGGAGACCTTTCGCATGTAGATGTCGGCGTAGAGGCTCACCTGGAGTCCGAAGCCGCTCATCTCGTTCTCTTCCTTGAGGAGAGAACCCCAGTAGGGATGGAAGGTGCGGTCGACGCCCTCGTGGAGCAGCTCGTGCTCTTGATCGATGCGCCGGAGCTCGGCACGGAGGCGGTCGATGGCGCGTTTGACCCGCTGCTTGTCCGCGACGTCCCCGTTGTTGGCTTTGGACAGCTCCTTGAAGTGGGTCTGGTAGTACCGGAGCTCGTCTTCGATCTTCTCGCGCTGGTCGTGGAGCTCGCGGATTCGAGCCAGCTCGCTGGCGCAGGTCTCGAGCGCGGCCACCTCTTGATCGAGCTCCTGGATGATCATGGCGGTGCGCCAGGAAGTTTCCTTCTTGGAGCGCAAGATGTCGCCGTAGATGTGGTCCCCCACGTAGAGCACGCTCGAGCCGCGGACGTTCACCAGGCGCTCGAAGTCGGCGAGATTTCCGTTTTCGTACACGCGGCCGCGTTCGAGCGAGCTTTTCACGGGCCGGAGACTACCGTCGGCGTCCCGCTCCACGAAGGGCTTGCCCTCCTGGAACCAAGCCGGCTTCTGCGCGGCGCACACCACGATGTCGAAGTAGTGCTGCCAGCTCGGGTACTCGGTCATGGCGCTCCCGAGCAGGTAGCGCATGACCGAATCGGTGTAGTGCCACGGCGAGTTCGTGAGCAGGAACAGGCGCTTGCCGGCCGAACGGAACTTGTGGAGCGTCCGCGCGAGCTCCGGGTCCCGCAGGATGTAGCGGGGGAAATCCGCCGTCACGCGCGCGTAGACCGAACCGTCGCGGTGGGCCTCGTCGATGGACATGCGCACGTCGGAAAACACACTGGGATAGTCCACGTGCTCGCCGCGGCGTTCGAGCACGTCGATGATGGCGGAGTAGGCCGTGACCTCGGAGAGCGCGAACAGCGTGTCGATCCAGTGGTAGCGCGGTGTGTGCGGGCGGATGCGCTTGTGGTGATAGAGCTCGTCGAGTTCGTCGCGACCGAGCAGGCGCAGGCCGTGGTAGCCCTTGAGTACGCCTTTGTGGCGATCCATCTTGAGCACGTGGCCGAGTTTCTTGTCGACGAGCAGGCCCCGGATGGGAAAGCGCGCGTCGTAGGAGAGTTGGCGCAAGTACGCGGGGTAGCCGCGTCTCACCATGCGCTCGGCAGTGAGATCGATGCTGATGGCGTCCATCTCCTCCTGGTTGTAGGTGGCGAGCGTGTAGTCCATGTCGAACCCGATCCACTCGATGCCCGAGAGGCGCAGGTTGCGGTTCACGCTCACGCGATCGACCCTCGGGATGCCGAGCGAGCGATTCGGTTCCGGGGCGAGTCCCGGCAGCGGCAGGACGAGTTGTTTCGGGAGCTGGGGCAAGCGCTCCTTTCGGTCTATCACACGGGCGGGCGGCTAGGCCGGGGGACGCGGCAGCAACGAGACGCCGTGGCCGGGTCCGCTGCCCGCGAGTGAAAGCCTCGGACCCTCTTGGGCGAAGCCCCCGGCGAGCGGCCGAGGCGCGAGGAACAGCGGCGTGTCGAGGTCCACGAAAGAGAAGCCGCCGAGCCCCGCCGCCAGGCAGGCCGAAGTCGTCATGCAGATCTCCGTTTCGACCATGCCGCCGATCATGAGCCCGAGGCCGAGGGCGCGGGCGGTCGCGGCCATGTCCAGCGCTTCCGCGATGCCGCTCTTGGAGAGCTTGAGATTCACCACGTCGGCCGCCCGCTCGCGCGCGAGCTCGGCGACCGCTCGCGCGTCCGTCGCGCTTTCGTCGGCGGCGATCGGAACGCCGCCGTGTTCCCGGACGCGGCGCATCCCGGCGAGATCGTCCGGCGCCGTGGGCTGTTCGAACAGCACCACGCGGCCGCGCAGGTCCCCGAGCGCCGCCAAGAGCGCGAGCGCGGCGTCCGCCGTGAGCGCCGCGTTCGCGTCCAGAATCAAGCGACAGCGCGGCGCCGCGTCGGCAATCGCCAGGAGGCGCGCGAGGTCGGTGGGCTGAGCCACGCCGCCGATCTTGACCTTCAGGATCTCGAACCCACCCTCCGCAGCCTCTCGGGCCGCCGAGCGCGCGGCCTCGGGAGTTCCGGTCACGATGGTGATGTCGGTCTTGAGCTCGCGTTCCGCGCCACCGAAGAACGACCACAGCGACCAACCGCAGTGCCGGCACAGGGCGTCGAGGAGCGCGGTTTCGAGCGCGCAGCGCGCGGCGCGCGCGGCGGGCGCCAAGCGGCGGAGTTGGCTCGCGATGCGCCGCCAGCGCCGCGGGTCTTGGCCCGACACCACGCTGGCCATGCTGGTGATCGCTTCGAGGGTTTGCGCTTGGGTCTCGCCGCTCACCGCGGGAAAAGGCGCCGCCTCGCCGAGCCCGATGGTCCCGTCGTCGAGCTCGAGGTGGACGAGCACGTTTCGCGCGACGTCTTGGGCGCCGGTTGCGATGCCGAACGGGGTCGTCAGCGCGACGTCGAAGGGCTCGGCTCGAACACGCTGGACTCGCATCGGGGGAGGGCTCTCATCCTATCGTCGCGCTTGCGTGCGTCCAGGTCGAGCTGCGGCTTCGAGCTTGGGCGTGGGATCGGGCGTGGATCGGCG